>FTCZ01004534.1_pt1 | contig 115468 bp, 109 predicted proteins | sample 1658871 | NCBI WGS metagenome assembly FTCZ01 (sample SAMEA3914864, study PRJEB12502) | metagenome | biome: forest; material: soil | place: USA | collected 2012-03-12 | depth 0.3 m | reverse complement strand
TGCATCTCCAACTGCGACAAGATCACGCCCGGCATGCTGATGGCGGCGATGCGGCTGAACATTCCGGCGGTCTTCGTCTCCGGCGGCCCGATGGAGGCCGGCAAGGTGGTGTGGCCGGACGAGCACGGCGTCGCCAAGACCCATTCGCTCGATCTGATCGACGCCATGATGCAGGCCGGCGACGACCGCATTTCCGACGCTCAGGTCGAGGCCGTCGAAGCCGCCGCCTGTCCGACCTGCGGCTCGTGCTCGGGCATGTTCACCGCCAACTCGATGAACTGCCTGACCGAGGCCCTGGGCCTGTCGCTCCCCGGCAACGGCACCGTGGTCGCCACCCACGCCGATCGCCAAAAGCTGTTCGAGCAAGCCGGCCAGCTGATCGTCGACATCACCCGCCGTTACTACGAAAAGGACGACACCTCGGTCCTGCCGCGCAACGTCGCCAGCCGCCACGCCTTCGAGAACGCCATGGCGCTCGATGTCGCCATGGGCGGCTCGACCAACACGGTGTTACACATTCTGGCGGCGGCGCAAGAGGGCGGCATCGAATTTACCATGGCCGACATCGACCACATTTCGCGTCGCGTGCCGTGCCTGTGCAAGGTCGCGCCCGCGGTTGCTGACGTGCATATCGAAGACGTTCACCGCGCCGGGGGCATCATGGGCATCCTGGGCGAGCTCGATCGCGCCGGCCTTTTGCACACCGACACCTCGACCGTGCATTCGCCGACCATGGCCCATGCGCTGAGCTATTGGGACATCCGCCAGACCAATGACGAAGAGGTCACCGAATTCTTCCTGGCGGCGCCGGGCGGTGTGCGCACCACCCAGGCTTTCTCGCAGGACAAGCGCTGGGACGAACTCGACCGCGATCGCACCAAGGGCGTCATCCGCTCGCGCGAACACGCCTTCACCAAAGACGGCGGCCTGGCCGTGCTTTACGGCAACATCGCCGAAAAGGGCTGCATCGTAAAAACCGCTGGGGTCGATGAATCGATCTGGAAATTCACCGGCACGGCGCGCGTCTTCGAATCGCAGGACGAGGCGGCCTCGGCCATCCTGACCAACAAGATCAAGGAAGGCGACGTCGTCGTCATCCGCTACGAAGGCCCCAAGGGCGGTCCGGGCATGCAGGAAATGCTCTATCCGACGACCTATCTGAAGTCGAAGGGGCTGGGCAAGGCCTGCGCCCTGCTGACCGACGGTCGCTTCTCGGGCGGGACGTCCGGCCTGTCGATCGGCCATGCGTCTCCGGAAGCCGCGGCCGGCGGGCTGATCGCCCTGGTCGAAGACGGTGACGCCATCGAAATCGATATCCCCAATCGCGCGATCCATCTGGCCGTGCCCGACAATATCTTGGCCGAACGCCGTATCGTCGAGGAACACCGCGGCAAGGCGGCGTTTACGCCGAAGAACCGCAAGCGCCAGGTGTCGGCGGCGTTGAAGGCCTATGCCGCCCTGGTGACCTCGGCCGATACCGGCGCCGTGCGCGACCTTGGGCAGCTCGAGCACTAGTTAAAACACCGGAAAATAGGCGAAAACCCGAAGGAAATTCGGCTATCAAGCGTGCCGTTAACCTTTTCTTTCGCCTGTCGGTTGTGGGTGTCATAAAACCGGCCTAGAGTGCCTTTGTTTCAATCCTGAAATGGAGACACGATATGCGTAAAAGCTTTCTGCCTACGGCCCTGGTTTCGATCCTCGCTGTGACGCTTGCCGCTGCGCCGGCCGTCGTCTCCGCCAAAGCCGCCACCGCCAAGCCGCACGTCAAGAACATCGTCCTGGTGCACGGCGCATGGGCCGACGGCTCGGGCTGGGACGGGGTCTACAAGATCCTGGTCAAGGACGGCTATTCGGTCAGCGTCGTCTCCAATTCCGACGAATCTCTGGCCGGCGACGTCGCCGATACCCAGCGCGTCATAGACCGCCAGGACGGCCCGGTCATCCTGGTCGGCCATTCCTACGGCGGCGCCATCATCACCCAGGCCGGCAATGACCCGAAGGTCGCGGGTCTCGTCTATATCGCTGCCTTCGTGCCGGACGCCGGCGAGTCGATCCTTGGCATGCTGCCCAAGGACGGCCCGCAGCCGCCGATCGAGGTCAGCAAGGACGGCCTGGCCTTCTTCAAGCGCGACGCCTTCCTGGCGGCCTTCGCGCCGGATGTGCCGAAGGCCGAGGCCGAATTCATGGCCGACAGCCAGGTGCCGCTGGCCCTGCAGGCGGCAGGCCTGGCGCCGGTTACGACCGCCGCGTGGAAGACCAAGCCGTCGTGGTATCAGGTCTCCAGCAACGATCAGATCATTCCCCCGGCCGCCGAACGCATGATGGCCGCGCGCGCCAAGGCGACGACGACCGAAGTCGCCGGCAGCCACGTCGCCTTCATTTCGCATCCCGAAGTCACCGCCAAGCTGATCGAAGCGGCGGCCGAAGGCGCGGTCAAGAAGTAATCCAATTGTCACTCGACAACCCTGTTGCCGAAATGGTTAATACCTTTCGGGCAACAGGGAGCGAGACTATGGACAGGCGTATTTTCCTGGCGGCATTGGCCGCCAGCGGTATGACGACGACGGCGCGCGCTGACGATCTGAAGAACATGCTCAAGGCGGCGGTAGCGCCGAAGCACACGGTTAGCAGTTCCGACGCCGACAAGGGCCTGCGTGAGACGCTGAGCGATGGTGCGGCCTCCGCTGTGTTGCGCGTTTCCAAGACCAATGGCTACTGGGGCGACGACGCCATCCGCATTCCGCTGCCCAAGGCGCTGGGTGACGTGCAAAAGATCGCCAAGCCGCTTGGCATGTCGGGCGCGCTCGACGAGGTCCACGAGCGCATGAACCACGCTGCCGAAGGGGCTGCGCCGCTGGCCAAGGCGCTGTTCCTCGACGCCATTCGCGCCATGACCATCGACGACGCGGTCGGTATCATCAAGGGCGGGCCGACCTCGGGTACGGACTACCTGCAAAAGACCACGACGCCGCGCCTGACGACGGCCTTTATGCCGCCGATGGAAGACGCCCTGCAATCGACGGGCTGCGTCAAGTCGATGGACGAGGCGGTCAAACGCAACAATCTGGGCGGCATCGTCCACGGCGACGCCAAGACCTATCTCGGCAAGTACGCGGTTGGCTTGGCGCTCAACGGGCTGTTCCACTATATCGGCGTCGAGGAAGCGTCGATCCGCCACGATCCGGGCAAGACCGGCTCGTCGTTGCTGAAGAGTGTATTCGGATAAGCGCATCCCGAAAAGTGTAACGCACTTTTCGGATTAAGATGCGCGGCAACTATAAACACAAAAAAGGGGCCGCGAACGGCCCCTTTTCTCATTCTGGATAAGCGGTTTACGCGACCAGGGTCTCGACATGGCCACGAACCTTTTCCGAGGCGTCGCTGACGCTGGCAAAGGTCGAGCCGATACGGTCGAGGCTGTCGCGGATGTCGTGGACGCTCTTCACCGCCGTCTGCATATTGTGGGTGATCTCGCTGGTGACGGCGTTTTGCTGTTCGATGGCGCTGGCCACCGAGGCGACGTTTTCCAGCACCGCGTTCATCGAACTCGAAATCAGGCCAAGCGCGCCGACGACTTCGTTGGTCACCGCCTGCATGTTGGAGATTTCGCTCGAAATCGTCTGGGTCGAGTGCGCCGCCTGGTTGGCCAGGTTCTTCACTTCCGAAGCGACGACGGCAAAGCCGCGGCCGGCTTCACCGGCGCGCGCCGATTCGATGGTGGCGTTGAGCGCCAGCAAATTGATCTGACCGGCAATGCTCTGGATCATGGTGACGATATTGGTCATCGACGCCGCCGATTGGTTGAGCGTCGCCGCCTGAGCATTGGCGGTTTCGGCGTGCTTGAACACGCTTTCGACGCCGCCGCGGGCATGGGACATGCTCTGGGCGATGTCGCGCACGCTCTGGCTCAGCTCTTCCGAGGCCGCGGCCATCGAGCCGATGACGCTTTCGGTCTCGGTCGACACCGACGAGGCCGCCGAGGTCATGCGGTTGGCTTCGGACATCGAGTTAATGACCCCGCCGAGATCGCCGTGGATCGCCTGGCCCAACTGGTCGTTGCGCTGGCGGCGGCGGACGGTTTCGCTGATGTCGGTGGCGAACTTGACCACCTTGACCACCTTGCCGGCCGCATCGAGGATCGGGCTGTAATTGGCCTGAATGAAGACGTCGCGCCCGCCCTTGCCGAGGCGGCGATATTCGCCGGCCTGGAACTGGCCGGCCCGCAGCGCCTCCCAGAATTTGCGGTAGTCGGCGGAGCTGGCAAAGGCTGTATCGCAGAACAGGCTGTGCGGCTTGCCGCGGATCTCGTCGAGACGGTAGCCCATGACGGTGAGGAAGTTGTCATTGGCGGTGATGACCTCGCCGGCCGGGGTGAATTCGATCACGGCCTGGGCGCGGGAAATCGCCTCGACCTGGCCGATGGCATCGGCTTCGCGGGTCTTGGCGGCGGTGGCGTCGCTGGCAAAGGCGACGACGCGGGTGACGCGGCCGGAGCCATCCTTGACGGGGAGGTAGGTTGCCTGCAGCCACAGGGTGCGGCCGTCCTTGGCCTGACGCTTGACGGCCTCGCATTGGCCCTGGCCCTGGGTCAGCGCCTGCCAGAACCGGCGATAAGCGTCGCTATTGGCCTCGTCGGCCTCGCACAGCGTGCTCTCGGAATGGCCCTTGAGCTCACTGAGCGCATAGCCCGTAAGTGCCAGGAACTGGGAATTGGCGGTGACGATCTGGCCGGCCGGCGTGAATTCAATGACCGCCTGCGACGCGTTTAACGCATCGACGACCGCGCGCTCGCCGGCGCCGGCCCTGGATGAAAATAGCATGATTTGTCCCCGGCCCCGTTTTGGGTGCCGCCCTTAATTCATTCTGAAGAAAACGGGTTACTGGGGGGAGTTAACGCTGCGGATCGTTAAGAAGGTCTTGCACTTGCAAAACCGTCGCAACAAAAAATAACAAGAATTACGGGCGGTTGCGCCGGCGGCCACGGTCAGGCGACCAGCGATTGCATTTCCTGCTTAACCTTTTCCGACGCCTCGGCGACGTGGTTGAAGGTTTCGCTGATATTGCTCAGGCTGTCATTGATCTGGCCGACGGCGGTGACGGCCGATTGCATATTATGAGTGATCTCGCCGGTGACGGCGTTCTGCTGTTCGATGGCTCCGGCGATCGAGGTGACATTGCCCAGCACGTCGTTCATCGAACTGGAAATCAGGCCGAGTGCGCCACAAACCTCGCCGGTCACCGCCTGCATGTTGGAAATCTCGGTGGCGATGGTCTGGGTCGAGCGCGCCGCTTGGTTGGCCAGGTTCTTCACTTCCGAAGCGACGACTGCGAAACCGCGGCCGGCTTCACCGGCGCGGGCGGACTCGATCGTGGCATTAAGCGCCAGCAGGTTGATCTGACCGGCGATGTCGTTGATCAGCTTGACGACATTGTTCATCGCCGCCGCCGAGGCATTCAACGTATTGGCCGAAACATTGGCGCTTTCGGCGTGCTTGAACACGCCTTCGACGCTGGTGCGGGCAAAGCTCATGCTTTGCGAGATGTCGCGCACGCTCTGGCTCAGCTCTTCGGAGGCCGCGGCGACCGAATTGATGATGGCGCCGGTTTCTTCGGAGGCGGAGGAGGCCGAGGTTGCCTTTTCGGCGGCGTCGAAAATCTGGGTGATCACCGTGCCAAGGCTGGCATTGGCGCTTTCGTTGCGCAGCCGCTTTTGCACCACGCCGGTGACGTCGGTGGCGAACTTGACCACCTTGATGACGCGGTTGGCCTCGTCGAAGATCGGGTTGTAGGTCGCCTGGATATAGATTTCGCGGCCGCCGCGCCCAAAGCGCTTGAACTCGCCGGTCTGGTATTCGCCACGGCCCAGCCGTTCCCAGAAGGCGCGGTAGGCTTCGGAATTGACGTAGGCCTCGTCGCAGAACAGGCGATGATGGCGGCCCTTGATCTCGTCAAGCTGATAGCCCATGGCCTGAAGGAAGTTGTCATTGGCGGTGAGGATGTCGCCGGCCGGGGTGAATTCGATCACAGCCTGGGCGCGGCTGATGGCGTTGATCTTGCCGGTGTCGTCGATTTCACGCAGGCGCTGGGCGGTGATGTCGGTGGCGAACTTGACGACCTTGACGACGCGGCCCTTGCCGTCGCGGATCGGATTGTAGGTCGCCTGCAGCCACAAGGGCGCGCCGCCCTTGGCGACGCGTTTGAAGCTGCCGGAATTGAACAGGCCGCGCTCAAGGTCGGTCCAAAAGCGGCGATAGGCTTCGGAATTGACGTAGTCGGGTTCGCAGAACAGGCTGTGGTGGCGGCCCTGGACTTCGCTCAGCGTATAGCCGGTGGCGGCGAGGAAATTGCTGTTGGCGGTCAGGATATCGCCGCGTGGCGTGAATTCGATCACCGCGAGCGACGTATTGAGCGCGGCGATGATCGCCTTGTCGTCGTGAGAGGTGCGGGACGCGAAAAACATGGGGATCTCGACTCAAGGCGAATACAATCACAGGTTTGCGGATTATGGTTAACAAATAGCAAACAAGCCGGGTGTGCAGGGGTATACATAGGCGCCAATATTCTCCAAATGGGCGAATTTTCACCTATCTCTTAATCTATAAATTATCATATAAAACAAATATATACATTTAAATTTCGGGATACCGGCGAACGCTACTATCTTACCGCTGCCTGAATTTCGCGTAACGCGCGATATTTGGCGTGCAGGGCGCTTACAACCGATGAACGAGTTTCTTTTGCAAATGGGGAGGCCGGAAGCGAATTGACGTCGCGGAAGACTTTATTGCGCGTCGAAAGATGATCCCGCTCCGACGCAAATAATGGCAACCTGACGTAAAGTCATTCCGCTACGTCGCTCAAGAAAACGGCGAAAAACGGTTTACAGACTGGATTTGCGCTTATAAATCCTAAGCTTGGCGGCTTGATACGGCCGGCGCGAAAAACATAAAAAGCACACCAAAGGAAACGTCATGCTGGGTCTGATGATGGATGGGCCGCTGCTCATTCCCAATCTGCTGGAACACGCCGCCCGCTATCACGGCCGCAAGGCGATCGTGTCGCGCAATGAAGACTCAAGCCTCCATCGCTACACCTACGCCGACTGTATGGTACGCACGCGCCAGCTGGCCAATGCCTTGTCGCGGCTGGGCCTGAAGGCAGGCGACCGGGTAGGGACACTGGCGTGGAACAATTACCGCCATTTCGAGCTCTACTACGCCGTGCCTGGCGCGGGCTTCGTGCTGCACACCATCAATCCGCGCCTCTATCGCGAGCAGATCGAGTTCATCGTCAATGACGCCGCCGATCAGTACCTGTTCGTCGATCCGTTCTTCGCACCTTTGGTTGCCGCCCTGTTGCCGACCTTCAAGACGCTGAAGGGCGTTGTCGTCATGGGCAGCCGCGAGCAGATGCCGGCCGCCCTGCCGCAGGCGATCTGTTACGAGGAACTGATCCGCGATCAGCCGGAAGCCTTCGCCTGGCCGCAGTTCGATGAAAGGACGGCGTCGGGCCTGTGCTACACCTCGGGCACGACCGGCAACCCCAAGGGCGTGCTCTATTCGCACCGCTCGACCGTGCTGCACGCCATGGCGGTCAATGCGCCGGGCATGTTCGGTATTACGCCAGACGAAGTCGTGCTGCCGGTGGTGCCGATGTTCCACGTCAACGCCTGGGGCATGCCTTATGCGGCGGCGCTGGTCGGCGCGCGGCTCGTCCTGCCGGGACCGCGGCTGGATGGCGCCGGCCTGCTGGAAGTCATCCGCAGCGAGGGCGTCACCGTATCCGGCGGCGTGCCAACCATCTGGTTCAATCTGCTGGCCCACGCCGACGCGCAAGGTCAATCCGTGGCGCCAATGAAGCGCGCCGTGGTCGGTGGGGCCGCCTGTCCGCAGGCCTTGATCGAGCGCTTTGCTGCGCACAAATGCCTGGCTATTCACGCCTGGGGCATGACCGAGACCTCGCCGCTCGGTTCGGTGGCGTCGCTGTCGTCGGAGCAGGAAAAGCTGCCGGCCGATGACCGCATGAAGCTGCAGCTGAAGCAGGGGGCGGCGCCCTTTGGCGTCGAAATGCGCATCATGGGACCGGATGGTGCGGAACTGCCGTGGGATGGCGCGGCACGCGGTGAGCTTGAGGTGCGCGGGCCGTGGATCGTCTCGGCCTATTTCAACGCCAATGATGCCGAACGCTTCACCGCCGACGGCTGGTTCAAGACCGGCGACATCTCGACCATCGACGCCGACGGCTTCATGAACATCGTCGACCGCGCCAAGGACGTTATCAAGTCGGGCGGCGAGTGGATTTCGTCGATCGACCTGGAAAACGTCGTCATGTCGCACCCGGCGGTCAAGGAAGCCGCCGTCATCGCCCGGCGCTGCTCGCAGTGGTCGGAGCGGCCGCGGCTGATCGTCGTGCTGAACGAAGGCGCCACGCTGACGGGGGCCGAGCTGCGCGCCTTCCTCGAGCCGCGCGTCGCCAAGTGGTGGATTCCGGAGGACTTCGTCATCGTGCCGGAGCTGCCCCACACCGCCACCGGCAAGGTGCAGAAGATGATGCTGCGCGAGCAGTTCGGCGCCGAACACTGCGCCGAAGCACAGAAGATCTAGGCGTAGATTAGGGCTTCTTTCTCACCGGCACCTGGGAGTTGCAGACATCCAGGGCGCCGGCCGGGCGCACGAAAAACGCCTGGTCGCGATTGGCACGCGCCGCCAGCCAGTCAGTAAAGGTCGGGCTTTGCGTGTCCATGGCCTGGAAGGCCGGGCGATCGGCGGCGGGGATATCGCTGGCCAGCTTGGTCGAGACGATCTTCAGCCGCTCCGGATCGGTCTTGTAGAAGCCGAGCTCGCCCGTGCCGCGCTTCTGGTCGGTGAGGAATTCCATACCGCCGACGATGCGGCCGACGATGGTCAGGTTGCGGTCGAGCTGGCGCGGCGACTGGCCGCTGACCGTATAGAGCTGAGTCGAATCCCCGGTTGACGGCGGATTGTCGCGGGCGACGCCGATCATGCCGTAGCAGTGGACGAGCCAGGCCGACTTGCCGTCGCTGGCCGCCGGCCAGCCGTCGATATGACCGATCTCCTTGGCGAAGGTGTCGCGATAGGGCAGGGCACGAAAATGCACGCTTTTCAGCGCGGTCTCATATTCCGCCGGCGGATTGGCGACGATGCCAACAGGTTTGGTCGGATCCTCATCGGGTCGGCCCCACTGGACGACGTAATTGTCCTGAACGCGCAGGATCTCGGCGCCGTCGAAATAGCCCGAACGTACCAGTTGGCGGATATTGGCGACGTGCACCGGGGCAAAGGCGGGGGCCAGCTGATAGGTGACGACGTGACCGTCGGCCAGCGTCATGACCACGATGTCGTCGGCTGAGATGTCCTGCCACGCCGAAGCCGGGGACTTGTCGACGATCTCGGTCGGGGCGGCGTGGGGTTTAGGCGCGGGTTTGGGTTTCGGCGCCACGGCCATCAACGCCATTGCCATTACCACCAGACCGGCACCTGCCCACAGCTTGTTCATCTCACCCTCCCGGATATTTGCGGATGAGACTATCGCGCGGCGGCTCGGGCGCAAGAGGGAATCCTTATTTATTTGGGCGAGATGCCACCGGTAAATCTTAGCCGCGCAGGCCTAACATGGGACAACCCAGGAGGTCGCCATGCCCTATACGCCCAAAGGTGAAGACGAGAACGCTCACCACGGCCCGGACAGCTTCGGCCACAATGAGAGCGAGAGCCCGAAGCGGCCGATCCCGATGCCGGTCGATCCGTTGCCGATCCCGGCGCGCGACATGCCCAAGGATGGCGTCGAGGTCATCCCCGACGATGACGCTATCCTCGATAGCGACCGCGACCCGAAAGCCTAAGCGTCGCCGATATATTGCAGGTTGGTCTCGCGCAGGCGGGCGCCGTCGTCGTCATAGAGGAACGGCACGACGACGTAGCGTTGGCCGCGCGTCACCGGCGTCGCTTCGTGCAGCATGGAGCAGCAAAATACCGCAGCGCCCCCCGTCGGCGGGCGATAGGTGGCGCGGCCGAACTCCGGAAAGCGCAGATCGCCGCCATCATAGTCTTCGGCATTGAGGTTGATCGACACGGCGAACTTGCGATGCGCCGTGCCACGAGTGACGTCGTCGCGATGGGCCATGAAGAAACCGGCATCGGCGGCGTCGTAACGGCAGATCAGATAGCGTTCGATGTGCGTCGCCTGCCAGCCGAAGAAGCGCTTGACCATCGGCAGCAGCCGGTTTTCCAGGCGCTCGCGCACGGCGGCGATCATCTGATCGTGGGTGATGACGACGTCGCGGCGGCGCTTGAAGCGCTCATTGGTGCGATAAACCGTGCGGCCCTTAACTTCGGTGGTGAAGCCGGACGCGGCAGACTCGCCTTCGTTGAAATAGTCGATCAGGATCTTGCACAGGTCAGGTTCGAACACTCTGGGGATGATCAGCACCGGCGCCGGAATGGCCGCCGTTGCCGCCAGTTCGTGCTTTAGCCGCGCCATGACCGCATCGGTGTGTTCGATCGACTCCGCCATGACGACGCGCAGGGTGGGATCGAGCAGAAAAACCGCCGGCTTCATGCCGCTGTCGTCAGCGACGCCGTAGAGCCGGCCGATGGCGCCGTCGAAATCGCGAAAGAAGCGTATGCCAGGCTCGGAATCGACGATGCCGCGCTCGGCGGTGTCGGCCGGGTCGATCGAGACGCCGAAAAAGGCGGCGTCGATATCGTTGAACAGGTCACGCTCGCGGATCGCCGCGGTCAGTCCGTCCACCGACGGCTGGTAGCCCAGGCTGCCCAAAAACATCAGCACGATCCAGCGGCCGGCCGAGACATCGAGATGATAACGCTCGACCGTGCCGGTGGGGGCGCTGAAGAAGGGGGCGGGTTCGCCGACACCCGGAATTTTTCGTGTGCGAACGGGGGCGCCGTTATCGGCCATGGGGATGCTCCGCAGTCAGCCTTGATGCAAAGCACCGGGCGCCACCGAATCGGGCCGCCGCCTTCCGGAGTGGTATCATGAATAAAAGGGGAAAGCGCCGAAATACGGGCCACGGCCTTTCAGCGCCGACATAGTGGTTTACGGGTGCGGCACTTAAGGGTCTGGCAGGGTATTCGCCCTAGGGTCGCATCAACCTTGCCGCTAATGGCCGGGAGGGAAACAATCGTATGCCCAAGGGATTTCAGGTCGCCGGCCGCGTCGAACCGGACAATCGCCGCATCGTGTTCAGCATCCGCGGCGACATCGACAGCCGCATGCTGATCGACCGCTATATCGAAATCTATGCCGAGGTCGCCGATCCCTGGACCTATGACCGCGTCTTCGATTACCGCCGCGCCGACGGCCTGGTCGAACGCGACGACGTGGCGCGGATCGCGGCGTGGTGGGCGCAGCGTATTCCCGCCGATTGCCCCGAAACCAAGGTGGCGGTGATCGTCAACAACGCGCTCGATCTCGCCCGCGCCCGCAGCGTCAGCGACCTGTTCCCCAAGGACGTGCGTCAGACGTTTTTGTCGATCGACGATGCCCTGTCGTGGTTGGGTGAGGGGAGGAGTTCGGAAAATTTGATCCCCAAAAGATAATTCCTATTCGTTTCGGTTGGGAATTTCTTCGATAATTTAGGGATTTATTATGCGGTCACCGAAATCGATTAGCCAACATGACCGGCTATCCAATGGAATAGCCATCCAATGCCACCAAGAGCCAATTCGATGCCATGCCGGAGCTTGTCAGGTAGATGGTATGCCTCTCCAACCATCATAAGAAGCGAAACCGGAACGCTGATGATTGCCGATATGTAGGCGAATTTCCAACCAAGATTGATTTCTTCGGATGGTGATCGTCCGCCAACACCAGTGAAGATCGAAATTTCTTTCTCTTTGATGGCCACATAGACGATGTTGTGTTCGTCCATGAACTGGCTGAACGCATTCAGTGCCGAAGGCTTGACCCGTAGAGTGGTCGTGAAGGGTTCGTGGATGCTACCATTTACAAATTCGCCACCACCAGTTTTCGATCTGTCCTTTCGATCCACGATCACAGGGAACGTCTGACGCTTACGAAACTGATCCGGCTTTTTCTTTTTGGGTTGGTAGAGCGAGATGATGGCACCACGATTGATGGTCCGTACATGCCCTTTCTTGCCCTTCCCATAGACGGAATCAAAACATTCGTTGGTCAGATGGATTTTGGCAGGTTCTTTAATTTGATCATCAGTGATGACCTTTACCGGAAATGGCTTTGAGCAATCTACGGCTTGGGTTCCACCGAAGTGGGGTACTTTCGGTCTTGAGGTGTCCGCTACGACCATTTCACGTGGCGTCTCGAAACGCTCACCGCCGAAATGTAAGTAACCGTCGTCAGCCATGTATGGCCCCTGATTGCCCGCTTAAATAGTTAACAGGGTCTCTGGGAAAATACCAGTCCGCGATAATCCACAGCTAATTGATGGTGCACTCAGTGATGCACAAACCATTTTCGATTATTTTTGAAAGTGTTGATTTGTAAGGGAAAAATCACTTCAAAGAAGTGATGGTGCCGCTTAGGTGACTCGAACACCTGACCCCCGCATTACGAATGCGGTGCTCTACCGGCTGAGCTAAAGCGGCCCGGAAACCTGCGCCATGAGGCGAGGGCGTCCGTATACATATCCCGGAGCGGCTTGCCAAGGGGTAAAGGGCGAAACTGTTTGCCGCTTTTTTTGCCCACGCCGCTTTTGGCGCCGCTTTATTTCGCCGTCTTCGACGTGGCGCGGGCCTTGCGCGCCGGCTTGACCTTGACTTCGACCTCGTCGAGGTCCTGGCCGGTGATGGCGTCGTCATAGGTGCCGGGATCGTCCGGCTGCGGCACGGCGGCGGCGCGTTTGTGAGCCGCCTTGATGAACGGCATCGACGGCACGTAGCGCGAGGCCAGTTCCGGCATTTCGGGCAGGCCCTTTTCGCCGCGGTCGAGGCGCGGATGGATCAGGGCGGCGGTGCGGGCATAGGTCAGGATCAGGTTCGACCAGTCGGAGGCGCCATAATTGAAGGCGCGGCCTTCGGCGTCGAGATCGGACCAGTCGGGTTCGGCCTTGGCAAGCGCGGCGCGCGCCACCCAGGTGCGGGCGCCGTCGGCGTCCTGCAGAGCCTGGCTGGCGCGGGCCATCAGGCCGCACAGGCGCCGCGTCAACACGTCGTCGGCGGTGTCGGGCTCCAGTGCCTCCATGGCGGCGGCGATGTCGGCGCGAATGCCGGTGAGCAGGGCGCGTTCGAGCTGCAACAGACGCGATTCCCGGTGCTTTGGGTTACGGTCGATCAGCCCCTGCAGGCGGCGGGCGCGTTCGCGCGGGGTTTCGTCGTTGACCAGGTCGCGATAGGCGAGCCACAGCGCCGGGTGCGGCTGCGCCGCCCAGCCGGCTTCGAGGATGTCCTCGGCGCGGCCGAGCTTGCCGGCGGCCAGAAGCTGACGCGAGGCGATGACCGGGGCGGGGGTGAACTGCGGCTGCAGCTTGGCGGCGCGCAGGGCATAGTCCATGGCCTGGTCGCGCGTCGGCGTATCGGGCGCCGATTCGAGTTGAGCCGCCGTGGCCGCCATCAGCGACGACTTGGCGCGTTCGGAGAAGATCGGCGAGATCAGCTTGCGGTTCAAGGCGCCATCGATCAGGTCGAGCGCTTCACCCCATTCGCCGGCCGTCAGCTTGGCCTCGAACAGGGTCTCGAACGCCCACATGGCCGGACGCGGCTGGTTATAGGCGTCAGACGCCAGCCGCACGGCCTCGGCGCGGTCGCCCGACTTGTCGGCGATCTGCATCAGGCCCTTGAGGCCGGCGAGTTTCAGCTCGGGGATGCTGAGCATGGCCGAATAGGCCGACTTGGCGGCGGTGGCGTCGCCGGATTCCTCGGCGGCCAAAGCGCTCAGGATGCGCACCAGGACGATGTTGTCGGAAAGATCCAGCGCCTTGACCGACTGGCGCCGGGCTTCGGTGCCGTCACCGGCGGCCAGCGCCATGAAGCCGCGCGTCACGGCGTCCTCGCCCTGACGATGGCGAGCGGCGGCGCGGGCGCGTTCGGCGCGCTGCGGGGCGCGGGCGATCCACAGCGCCAGGTTCCAGAAGGCGACGGCGCAAAAGGCCAGACAGCCGATAATGACGATGCACGCCGAGGCCGAGGTGTCGACGCGGTAATGCATCCAGGTGACCGAGGCTATGCCCGGGTCGCCCAGCAAGCCGATGGAGATGGCAATCGCCGCGATCAGGGCCAGCAGGATAAGGACGGCGCGGATCACAGCCCGCCTCCCGCCACCGGGGCGTTCTGGACATTGCCCAACGCCGTCAGGGCCTGTTCGCTGATCTGCAAGGTGGCGGCATCGAGCGCGGTGCGGGCGCGGGCGGCGTCCAGCCACGATCCCATGGCGGTCTGGGCGGGTGTCGGCAAGGCATCGAGATAGGCGACGGCGCCGGCCAGGTCGCCGGCATTGATGCGGCGTTCGGCATGAGCCAGGGTCGCTTCGGTCCCGGTGCCGAGCTCGCTGTCGGTGCGGCGGACCGAGATGAAATTGCCGAACCAGTGGCCGATCTTGCTGAGCACGCCATTGTCGCCCTTGGCACCCTTGGCGGCGATATTGGCCACGGCGGCGGCGTGCGGGAACTGCGTCGCCAGCTCGGCTTCGGAGGGGATGCCCTTATCGGCGAAGGGGCGGACGGTGTCGAGGACGTGCGGATCGCTGATCGACGATTGCACGACGGCCAGTTCGGTGGTGAAGGGCGCGCCCGACGCGGCGGCACGTTGCAGCGCTTCGGCGGCATTGGCGGCGGCGGCGGCGTGGGCGATGGCGCGCTGATTGGCCTCGATGCGGTCAAGACGCGCCGAAATCTGCGCCAGGGCCGCGGCATCGGCCGCATAGAGCGGGGTAGGGGCAGGTGCGACGGCGGCTGGGGCGGCCGCATGGTTCGGCAATTGCGCCTGCAGCAGGGCAATCTGGTTCTGCAGGGCGGCGATTTCGGCGTCCTTGCTGACCGGCGCAGGTGTTACGGCTGGCGCGGTGGCGACCACAGCCGGAACCAGTGTCGCGGCCTTGTGCTGCGTCAGGAAAAGGAAGCCGCCCAACGCCACCAGGACGAGGAAGATCGACGGCAGGATGAACAGAGCCAAAAGACGAAAGACATTGCGCGTACGGTCTGAAGCCCAGTCTCCATCAAGGTTGGCTTCGTTGACACCCGGCATCACGGCGGTGCCATCGGCAGGTTCGGAAGTGTAACTCGGATCGGCCATCGCGTCTGTCCCGTGCGGCCATCCACCGATGGCCGTCATCCCAACAAGCTTAGCATGGATGCTTCGTCAGGAAACGCCGAAATCCGCCGGATCAGCCGGCCGACCGGTGAATTTTCGCCCTCCGCGCCGCCGTCCTGTTTCAACAGTTCGTCGTGCGCCGCATGCCACGCCTGCTCAGATATGCAGACAAAGGTTAAGGTCTCGAAATGCACGTCGGGCTTGCGGCGGATAAGGAACTGCGCCGTCGCCTGGCCGGCGCGCGGCGAGTGGATCAGCACGTGGGTCACGCGGCGCAGTTCGTCGTCGTTCAGCGGCTGGTCGATGACTTGCGTCTCGTAGACCGTGACCTGTTCGACGGCGTAGCCTTCATCCTTCAGCCATTGCGTCAAAGGCGCTGCCGGATCGTGCGGCGAGGCATAGAGTAGGCGGGCCGACTTCGGCGTCTCGTCGCAGATCAGCTTGAACAGGGCCGAGACGTCGCCATTGGCGCTCTTGGCCTGGCGGATGCCCTTGATCGTCGCCACCTCGGCGGTGCGGTTGCCGACACAATAGGTCGGCATATCGCGGCGCTCCGACATGTCGCAAAAGGCGTTGACGGCATTGCCAGAGGTCAGGATCAGCACGTCGAAGCTATCGGGGGTGATATGGGCGCTGACCGGTTTGGCCTCCATCACTGGAGCGATGACCGGCACGGCGCCAAGCTCGCGGATGGCTTTTGCCGTGCGTTCGGCGCCGTCCTGCGTGCGCGTCACCCAGACAACGGGAGCGCGCAACGGCGGATCATGCGGCCGCTCGGGCGGATTGGGGAGGGTTTCGGTGTCCATGAGGGAAACGCCCTTCAGGCTTGAATGAGGTTTGGCCCCGCTTCAGCCTTGACGGCCTCGCCCAGCGATAGTCCCAGTTGCCGCGCCGTCGCTTCGGTCGGAGCGGACAGGGTGTCGCGCCGTTGCCAGCGCGTTTTGCCGTCGGCGCTCAGGGCCTCGACGAACAATGACAGTGTCTCGCCGTCAAGCGTCGCATAGGCGCCGACCGCCGTCCGGCACGAGGCTTCCAGCGCCACCAGCGCGCCGCGTTCGGCGGCGATGCACAGAGCGGTGGGGGCATGGTTCACGGCCTGCATCCACGATTGATCTGTGTCCGCCGCGCGGCATTGGATGGCAAGCGCGCCCTGGCCCGGCGCGCAGGCGAAAATCTCGGGATCGACATAGGAACTTATACGATCACTGAGGCCTAAGCGGTTCAACCCGGCCGCTGCCAACAGCATGGCATCGAACTGGCCCTCATCGAGCTTGCGCAGGCGGGTGTCGACATTGCCGCGCAGCAGGACGATTTCCAGATCCGGGCGGACGCTCAACGCCTGGGCCTGCCGGCGCAAACTGGCGGTGCCGAGTTTGGCGCCCTGCGGCAGGTCGGCGAAAGTCTTGTAATGATTGCTGATAAAGGCGTCGCGCGGGTCCTCGCGCGTAGGGAAGGCGCACAGCACCAAGCCCGGCACGTCCTCGGCCGGCACGTCCTTCAGCGAATGCACGGCGATATCGATGTCGCCGTTCAGCAGGGCGTCCTCGATCTCCTTGGTGAACAGCTGCTTGCCACCGGCCTCGATCAGGCGGCGGTCCTGGATGCGGTCGCCGGTCGTGGTGATGATACGCAGCGGCGCTATCTGGTCGGCCTCGGTCGGATCGTGACCTAAAGCCGCGACGATCTGGCGCTGGACCATGCCGCATTGCGCCAGGGCGAGCTTGGAACCGCGCGTGCCGATGGTCAGTTTGGGCGTCATGTCGGGCCTTGAAATGCTGTCCTGCGGCGCGTTCCTACGGCATATGGGGGCGGGGCGGCAATCGGAAAGACGCAACACGGTTTGACGTGCGACGTTTTGTCGGTATTGAGACGCCCTATGTCCTCTTCGCTTACCGTTTTAGGCATCGAATCGTCGTGCGACGAAACCGCGGTCGCCGTGGTGCGCCGCGACGCGGCCGGCACGCGCGTGCTGTCGAGCCTGATCCACTCCCAGGTCGTCAAGCACGCCGTCTATGGCGGCGTCGTGCCGGAAATCGCCGCCCGCGCCCACGTCGAGACCATCGATAGCCTGTGCGAGCTAGCGCTGCGCGAAGCCGAAGCGTCGGGTGAGTTTTCGGTCCCCGACATCGACGCGGTGGCCGCGACCGCGGGCCCGGGCCTGATCGGTGGGGTCATGGTCGGTCTATCGTTTGCCAAGGGGTTTGCCCTGGCGCGCGGCCTGCCCTTGCTGGGCGTCAATCACCTCGAAGGCCATGCCCTGTCGGCGCGCCTGACCGAGGCGGTGGAGTTCCCCTTCCTGCTGCTGCTGGTCTCGGGTGGTCACTGTCAACTGTTGAGCGTTAAGTCCGTCGGCGACTATGAACGCCTTGGCACGACGATCGACGATGCGGCGGGCGAAGCCTTCGACAAGATCGCCAAGGTGCTGGGCCTGGGTTATCCCGGCGGGCCGGCGCTGGAAGCCTGCGCCCAGACGGGGGATGCGACGCGCTTTGCCCTGCCGCGGGCACTGCTCGGCCGCAAGGATTGCGATTTCTCGTTCTCCGGCCTGAAGACCGCCGCCGCCAAGATCGCTCACGAGCAGGTCAGGATCGAACAGGACCGCGCCGATCTGTGCGCCTCGGTCCAGGCAGCGATCGCGCGGCAACTGGTCGAGCGCTCGCAGCGGGCCATGCGTGACTTCAAGGCTCAAAATAATGTGACCGCACCCAAAGACTTACCTGCCTTCGTCGTCGCCGGCGGGGTTGCCGCCAATACCGCCATTCGCAACGCCATCAAGGCCCTGTGCGACAAGGAAGGCTTCACCTTCCACGCCCCGCCGCTCAAATACTGCACCGACAATGCGGCGATGATCGCCCTGGCCGGCCTTGAACATTATCAGGCGCTTTGCCAAATGGGCGCGGTCGAGCGCTTGACGCTGGCGGAAAGCATGGCCATCTTGGCCCGCCCGCGCTGGCCGCTCGATCCCGAGCGCGCCGAACGCGAGCCGATCCACAAGACGGCCGGACGCAAGGGCGCCAAGGCCTGATACAAAGACGACCTTAAGGGCGGAGCCAGTATGACGGAAAAATTCAGCTCGGTCGGGGTCATTGGTGCCGGCGCCTGGGGGACGGCCTTGGCTCAGGTCACGACCCTGGCCGGGCATGGTGTCATCCTGCAGGCGCGGGAGGCCGAAGTCGTCGAAGCCGTCAATACGACGCGCCAGAACAGCGTCTATCTCGGTGGTGTCACCCTGTCCGACCGCGTTCGCGCCACCTCCGATTTCGCCGATCTCGCCGGCTGCGACCTGATCCTGGCGGTGCCCCCGGCGCAGCACATGCGCGCCACCCTGACCGCCTTGAAGCCCCATCTGCGCGATGGCACGCCGGTGGTCTTGTGCTCCAAAGGCGTCGAGCGCGGCTCCGATGCCCTGATGACACAGGTGCTCGAAGCCGTGCTGCCCAACGCCATTCCGGGCGTGCTGGCCGGGCCGAACTTCGCCCGTGAAGTGGCCCAGGGCCTGCCCGCCGCCGTCACCATTGCCTGCGGTGACGAGGCTATCGGCAGCCGTATTGCCGCGACCCTGGCCGGCCCGAGCTTCCGGCCTTATCTGACCGACGACCTGATCGGCGCCGAGGCCGGCGGGGCGATCAAGAACGTCATCGCCATTGCCTGCGGCATCGCCGAGGGCAAGGGGCTGGGTCGCAACGCTCACGCCGCCCTGATCACCCGCGGCTTCGCCGAAGTGACGCGCCTGGCCGTGGCCATGGGCGCGCGTCAGGAGACGATGTCGGGCTTGTGCGGCATGGGCGACCTGGTCCTGACCTGCTCGTCGCCGCAATCGCGCAATATGAGCGTCGGCCTGGCGCTCGGCAAAGGCCTGACCCTGGCCCAGGCGCTCGAAGGCAAGGTGTCGGTGGCCGAAGGCGTCGAATCGGCGCCGGCCGTGGTCGAGCTCGGCAAGACCTTCAAGGTCGAGCTGCCGCTGTGCAACGCCGTTGCCGCTGTGCTGTCGGGCAAGATCGACGTCGCCACCGCCGTCGAGGGGCTGATGTCGCGCCCGCTCAAGGTCGAGAAGGTCTAGAGTCCCTTACGCAACAAGGCGCCGATCAGGTTCATATAGTCGTCGGTCCAGGCCGGGACCTTGCCTGAATCTCCCGTCTCCCAACGCTTATCCGCCTGGAAGGCCGCCAGCGCCACCGGTGTCTTGGCGGCCAGTACCACGACTGATGACGAATTGAGCACGTCGTCGCGCACCGGGAACAGACGCGTCTGTTCCAACGACACGCCACCGGCCTCGCGCACCGCCGCGATCACCGGCGCCGTCAGTTCGAGATGGCGGTTGCTGAGGTGAAAGGCGATGACGCCATTATCGTCGAGCTTGGACAGGTACATGCGCACGGCTTCGACGGTGAGCAGGTGCGCCGGCACGGCGTTGGACGAGAAGGCGTCGACCATCAGCAGGTCGAGCTTGCCCTGCGGCAGTGGTGACAGGGTCAGGCGGGCATCGCCGGTGACGATGTTGACGGGGGCCTTGGCGCAGCGCGACAGGTAGGTGAAGTAGCGCGGATCGCTAGCCAGCTTCACCACGACCGGGTCGATTTCGTAATAGGTCAGGTGATCGGTCGGGCGGACATAGGCCGCCATGGCGCCGGCGCCGAGCCCGACAATGGCGGCATTGATCGAGGGGGTGTGCGCCTGGATCTGGCTCATGGTCCCGCCGAGAATCGACTCCGGTGAATAGTAGGTCAGCGAGCGGCACTCCTGGCCGGGCATCAGCGACTGCGCGCCATGCAAGGTCGTGCCGTGGACCATCTCGCGCACGTGACCGGCAACCGGATCGTCGAGCTCTACGACCTTGGAGACACCGAAGAAGCTGCGCTCGACGTGGAGGATGCTGCCGGCCTGGCCGACGAACTGGATGGCAAACGCTACGGCCAGCAGCACGCCGGTCATGGCGACGCCGCGGTTACGCAGCAGGACGACGCAGACCAAGGCGACGGCTACCAGGCACTTGATGATGACGCCGATATTGGCGTCGGAGCCGAACAGGTGGGCCAGGGTGAACAGGGCGATCGCAGCGCCTATGCCGACGACGGTCAGGACGAGGTCGCGGCCGGTGAGGCGCAGGCCGTTCCACGGTTGCGCCAGGCCGGTCAGGGCCAGGACCAGCGGATACTCAATAACGGTCGGGAAGATCAGTGGCGCCAGGAAGGCATTGAAGCTGCCGCCGATGACCCCGCCGAGCGAAATGCAGATATAATACAGGGTCAGATGCTCAGGCGCCGGGCGTTTCTGCGCCAGGGTCATGTGGCAGAGCAGAGCGATGATGAAGAAGCCGGCGAGGTGGCCGGTCAACTGCAGCGCAATGCCTGAGCCGCGGAACAGCAGGAAATAAAGGCAAAGACACACCATCAGCGCCTGGCCGAGACGCGCGGTCGGCACGGCGATCGGCGGCTTGCTGGCAAAGGCCAGGATGAAGGTCAGCAAATAAAGCGCTAGCGGCGCCACCCACAGGAAGGGTGTGGTGGCGACGTCGGTCGACAGGAAGGTGGTGACGCCGAGCATCAGCGATGACGGCAGGGCCGCCAGGCCGACCCAGGTGCCCAGTGTCAGCCACGACGGGCGCTCGGTGGCGGGGGCTGTGGCGGGGGGTGCAACGGCGTCCGTGCGGCTCTTTTGCGTCAGGCCGAGCGCGATCATCAGCACGGCCAGGCCGGCATAGCCGAAGCTCCAGCTCAGGCGCTGGGTCGACAGGTGCAGCAGGGGTTCGACGGCGACCGGATAGGCGATCAGCGACAACAGGCTGCCGAGATTGGAGGCGGCATAAAGCGCATAGGGCTCGGGCGGCTTGCCGGTAGCCGCATCAAGCGGCATGGTGCGGGCAAACCACGCCTGGACCAGCGGGGCGGTCGCCGACAGGGCGGCGAACGGTGCGCCGATCGACAGGATCAGCGTGCCGAGCAGCCACAGCACGGGATGGGACGAATTGGGCTGGCTCAACAGGCCGCTGACGTGCAGCGGCAAGGTCAGGGCAGCGACGGCCAGGACGCCGCCGTGGATCAGCACCTGGACGCGGAATTGCGGCACGCGCTGCAACCAGTGGGCATAGGCATAGCCCAGCAAGAGCGCGATCTGGAAGAAGGCCATGGATGTGTTCCACACCGCCGGCGCCCCGCCCAGCAGGGGCAGCAGCAGCTTTCCGACCATCGGCTCGACCAGGAAGACCAGGGCGGCACTGCAGAACACGGTGATAGGGAACAGGGGCGGCGCCGGCCGCCGCGAGCGAGTCGATGTCACGGTGTCGTCGGGCGCGATGTCGTCAAGGGGACGGCTTGCGGGGGTGCCGGTCATAAATCGTTTCAGCCTTCTGCAGGATGTCCGGACCGTAAACGGACGTACTTAAGATTGGCTTAGCCGCCGCGGATCATTGACTAGTCGACGACGAACAGATGTGCGCCTTCCGCGCCGGTCATCGAGCGGTGGGCTTCGGCCTTGTCGGCGACCTGATAGCTCATGCCCGGCGTCAGGACGAAGGTGCGCCCGTCGTCCAGCTCCGTGGTCAGCCGGCCGGACAAGCACAGCAGGATATGCCCCTTCTCGCACCAGTGATCGGCGAGGTAGTCGGACGTATAGGTGATCATGCGCACGCGAATGTCGCCGAAATGGCAAGTGCGCCAGGTCGCGGCGCCGCGTTCGCCGGTATGGTGCGTCGGCTCGATGCTGTCCCAGTCGGTCGTGCCGAAAGGGATGCCGCTCATCTTCATCGCCCGGCGCCCTCGGCCGGATGGCGCACGACTTCGCCGGGATGCAGCGCATAGGCGCCGCTGCCGGGCTTGAGGGTATCGAGCGTCCTCAGCATCAGGGCCCGCATGTCGGCATTGTAGGTGCCGCTTTGACCGATCAGATGCGGCCAGGCCAGGCGGGCGACGACGATGACGTCGCCCTGGGTCGCCTCGGCGTCCATCAACGTATAGGGCGTGCCCTTGGCGACGGCGTTCTGGGTGACGACGGTCCAGCCGTTATAGTCTTCTTTCTTGGGCCGCCCGGCGGGAATGACCGACTTGCCGAAGCCGCCGAGCGCATCGCGGCCGGCACGCGAATCCGGATCGTAGAGATCGATCGACAGCTCGGTCGATTCCTCGGTGTTCTGATCGGCCTTGTCGGGGATCTCGAAGGTGAAATCGGCGGGCAAGCCGCCCTTCAGCTTGGCGATGACCCAGTCGCCGGCCTCGAAGCCGACAAAGCCCTGCGGCGTGATCAGGGTGAAGGCCGAATTGCCGTCGGGCGCCTGCATGGCGGCGATGTCGCCGGGCTCGACGGTTTGCTGGGGCGTTTGTTGGGCGAATGCGGGCGTGGCGATCAGAGCCGCGGCGAGGAGCAAAAGCAGCTTATTCGGCATCGAAGGCCTCCACGTCGGTGATGAGCCCCTTGACGGCGGCGGCGATGATTTCCTCACCCTTTTCGACCGAGGCGAGGCTCGAATCCGAGCCGATACGGCCGTCGGGGAAGCGCGCGCGATAGTCGAGCGCGTCGCGGATCGGGCCGTTGGGCGCGATCTGCGGCTCCATCGGCGCGCTTTTGACGTGGTCGGGATAGGCGGCGAAGGTGACGGCGATTTCCGACGGCGTGGCGTGGCTGCCGTGGCCGCTCGGGAACTGGCGCGCGCACAGGCGCGATACGCCGGGCAGGTCCCACCAGTTCTTCAGCTTGAGGATGAACGGGCAGACCTGGCCGCTAAACGAATAGTGCGAATAGATCTGCGAAAAGGTCGCCTCGATGGTGGCGACATTGCCGCCGTGCCCATTGAGGAAATAGATGCGGTCGAAGCCGTGGCGGACCAGACTGTCGACCCAGTCCTCAATCGCCGACATAAAGGTCGTCGGGCGCAGGCTGATCGTGCCGGGAAAGCCCAAATGATGCTGGGCCATGCCGATATTGAAGGTCGGGGTGATCAGCAGGTTACCTTCAGCGTGGGCGGCGTGGGCGATGATTTCCGGGCACAGCCAGTCGGTGCCCAAAAGCCCCATCGGCCCGTGCTGCTCGTTGGAGCCGATCGGCACGATGACGGTACGCGACGTCTTCAGGCGTTCGTCGATTTCGCACCAGGTGGACATATGAAGCAGCATTGGACACTCCGCTTGACGCAATCGGCGACAATGACCCTGTGTTTAGGCGTGGATAAGGCTGATGCCAAAGCTTTTTTGCACTGGTCTTATCGACTCGGGCGACCGGACTTTGGTAATCTTTGCGTACAACGCAAAATCCGGCCGCGAAAGCCGACCGCAGGAGGAGTTTTTCCATGGACGATCACGCCCATCACGCACCCGCCACCTTTCCGGTGCCGGAGGGCTTCCTGCGCCCGGGCACGCTGACGGCGGCGGGGCTGCAGGCGCAGCACGACCTGGTGGCGCGCGATCCCGATGCCCATTGGACCAATGTCGGCAAGCTGCTCGACTGGTCGACGCCGTTCACCAAGGTCAAGGACGTCAGCTATCACCGCGAAGATTTCCGCATCCGCTGGTACTATGACGGCGTGCTCAACGTCTCGGTCAATTGCGTCGACCGCCATCTGGCGACGCGCGGCAACCAGACGGCCTTCATCTTCGAAGGCGACGATCCGTCGGTGTCGCAAAAGATCACCTATGCCGAGCTGTCGAAGGCGGTCAATCAGCGCGCCAACCTGCTGAAAGCCCATGGTGTCAAGAAGGGCGACCGCGTCACCCTCTACATGCCGATGGTGCCGGAAGCCGCCTACTTCATGCTGGCCTGTACGCGCATCGGCGCCGTGCACAGCGTCGTCTTCGGCGGTTTTTCGCCGGACAGCATCGCCAACCGCATCCTCGATTGCCAGTCCGACGTCGTCATCACCGCCAATGAAGGCCTGCGCGGCGGCAAGTCGATCCCACTCAAGGCCAATGTCGACAAGGCGCTGGAGCAGTGCCCGAACGTCAAGACCGTATTCGTCGTCGAGCACACTCAGACAGCCTGGACTCGCGGCCCGAAAGACGTCGTCGTCGGCGAAGCCCTGGCCGGCGTCTCCGACGTCTGCGCGCCTGAGCCAATGAGCGCCGAGGATCCTTTGTTCATCCTCTACACCTCAGGCTCGACCGGCAAACCCAAGGGCGTGCTGCATACCACGGGCGGCTATCTCGCCTGGGCGGCCTATACGACGCGCACCGTCTTCGACCTGCAGGACGGCGATATCTTCTGGTGTACAGCTGACGTGGGCTGGGTCACGGGCCACTCCTACGTCGTCTATGGTCCGCTGGCCAACGGCGGCACGTCCTTGATGTTCGAAGGCGTGCCCAACTATCCGACGGTCTCGCGCTTCTGGGAAGTCATCGACAAGCACAAGGTAACGACCTTCTATACCGCGCCGACCGCCATCCGCGCCCTGATGCGCGAAGGCGACGCCCCGGTGAAGTCGACCTCGCGCGCCTCGTTGCGCCTGCTGGGTTCGGTCGGGGAACCGATCAATCCGGAAGCCTGGCTGTGGTATCACCGCGTCGTCGGTGATAGCCGCTGCCCGATCGTCGACACCTGGTGGCAGACCGAGACCGGCGGCCACCTGATCACGCCGGTGCCGGGCGCCATGACCTTGAAGCCCGGCTCGGCGACCAAGCCGCTGCCCGGCGTCTTTCCCTGCCTGGTCGACGCCAACGGTGCAGTGTTGGAAGGCGCCACCGAAGGCAATCTGTGCATCACCGATAGCTGGCCCGGCCAGATGCGCACCGTTTTCGGCGATCATGCGCGCTTCCTGGAGACCTATTTCTCGACCTATCCCGGTAAGTACTTCACCGGCGACGGCTGCCGCCGCGACGAAGACGGCTATTACTGGATCACCGGCCGTGTCGATGACGTGCTCAACGTCTCCGGCCACCGCATCGGCACGGCCGAGGTCGAAAGCGCGCTCGTTGCCCACCCGTCGGTCGCCGAGGCTGCGGTCGTCGGCTATCCGCACGACATCAAGGGCCAGGGCATCTGGTGCTATGTCACGCTGAAGGCCGGCATCACCGGCACAGATGCGCTCAAGAAGGAATTGCGGGATTGGGTTCGCGCCGAGATCGGCCCGATCGCCGCGCCGGACGTCATTCAGTGGGCGCCGGGCCTGCCCAAGACGCGGTCGGGCAAGATCATGCGCCGCATTCTGCGCAAGATCGCCGAAGGCGCGCCGGATCAGTTGGGGGATATTTCGACCCTGGCCGATCCTTCAGTTGTGAAGGACCTGATCGAAGGCGCCAAGGGGCTGGGCTAAGTCTACTGCGGGCGCTCTCGACCCTTGGGAGCGCCTATTCCAAATAGACAGCGTCGCTTTCGACCTGAATCGAGCGGTTGATCGCCGCGGCGTCGAGCGCGCGGCGGATCTGCTGGACATCGACCAGATTGAACGGCTTGGGCAGCAGGAAGTCGACCTCGGCGCGGCGGGCGCGATTGAGCGCCGCGCTGGCCCCGTCCATGCGGGCGTCGCGACCGGCCGTCATGACGGCGATCGGTACATCGGGCTTCAGGGCGCGAAAGTCGTTGAGATGCTCGAGCGAGTTCTGGCCATTGATAAAGACATCGATGGCCAGAAGATCCCAGTCCTGATCGCACAATTGCTTGAGGAAGGCCGGCTGATCAGGCACCGCGGTGACATCGAAGTCCATCCGGGCGAACATCTTGGAGATGATGCGCGACTGGGTGGAACTGTCTTCCAGGATCAGGACGCGTTTGGCGGAAACTGTACTCATTTTACGCTCGCAGACTGCGGTCGGGCCAACTCTGATGGCCGCGAGTCTTCCACAAAGCGCTTAATTAAATGCTTACCGGTTTCCGGCGAGGCGCAGGGTTATTTTCGCGCCAAGACCTCGGTCTTGTGGATCATCGGCGTGCCCTCGAACAGATCCGGCGCCCGTTCCATCAGGGCGCGGGCAACCTGACCGTTGAGGTGATCCTCGCGGCCGTTTTCATCGACAAAGGTGTCGAAAATAGCAAAGCGCTGATCGGACAGACGCAACGCGAACCAGTCGATGGTGCGTTCCTCGGCATCGACCAGCGGGACGGCACTCGTCAGAAACTCGATGACCTCGTCCTCGCGGCCGGGCTTGGCGTGCAGTTCGACATAGATGCCGTAGCGCACGGCGGCATCGGGCTTATGAGCGTAAAGCGTGTCCATGATGATCTCCTTCGCCGCCCGCGCGACCCTCGCAGGCCTTGCATAAGCAAACCAATGGGGGGCGCGGCCTGAAGTGTAAAAAGACGGCAAAGGCTTTAGGCCTTGCTTATGCCGGCGAGGAGATAAGGGGACGCGGCATTTATGAGGATGGGCGTAGACTGAGCTCATAAGTTAGAGAAGCTACAGGAGGTTTGTCATGCCTACGAAAGTGCCCGCTGAAAAAGGCCCCGACGGCGCCGCCGATCACGTCGGCAAAAAGGTGTTCACCGCCGGCGAGTTGAACCAGTCCGGCGAGGACAAGGAATATTTCCACCCCGCCGACGCGCATCACTACAATGTCCCGGCCGATGCCAACAATCACGCCTTGAAGCCCGACGTCGAAGTCGCGCCGGGCAACAAGGTCAAGGCCGAACACTGATTGCGAAGGACGGTTGCGTGGCTTAAATTGACGGGATGCTAAATCCGTCCTCGCCCTTGGCTGCGCTAATGGCCGCGCCGATGCGCCCGGGTAAGGTCGAGTGGATCGGCCGGCGTCCGGCGCGGCGTGAGGCGATAGAGGTGGTCGATTGCGCCATTCTCGATCCGCGCGAAGGCTTGGTCGGCGATCGCTATGCCGGTCGCAGCGGCAGCCGTCACGTCACCCTGATCCAGCAGGAGCACCTCGGCGCCATCGCTGCCTATCTTGGCCTCGACACGGTCGCGCCAGAGGGCCTGCGCAGGAATATCGTCGTCAGCGGCATCAATTTGCTGGCGTTGAAGGACCGGCCGTTTCGCCTGGGCACGGCCCGGCTTGAAATGACCGGCGACTGCCATCCCTGTTCGCGCATGGAAGAGACGTTCGGGCCGGGCGGCTACAATGCCGTGCGCGGCCATGGCGGCATTACGGCGCGCGTCCTCGAAGGCGGCGAAGTGCGGTTAGGCGATGCGCTAAGCGTCCTCTAGCTCCCGGCTCATTTCGCCGCGCTTGACGGCGCCGTACCATGCCCACAGCAGATGAGACGCCACCGAGCGATAGGGCGACCAGACCAAAGCCCTTTCGGCGCAGTATTTCTCGTCCGGCCGAGCGTCGAGCCCGTCGAGCCAGCCCAACGCCTCGCGCAGGGCGATGTCGCCAACCGGGAACAGGTCGAGTCGGCCCTCGGAGAACATCAGATAGACCTCGGCCGTCCATTGACCGATGCCTTTCAGCGCCACCAGGGCCTTGGCGGCGTCGGCGGTTTCCATGTCCTGGACCTTGGCGATATCGAGCGCGCCCGACTCCATGGCTTCGGCCAGGGCGCGGGCATAGGAAATCTTCGGCCGCGACAGGCCGTAGCCGCGCATGAGGTCGTCATCATGCGCCAGCACCGCGCGCGCACTGACCTCGCCGACGGCGCCGCCTTCCAGGCCCTCATGCACCCGGGCGATGATGGTGTTGGCGGCCTTGACCGACAGCTGCTGTTCGATGATCAGGCCAAGCAGGGCGCGAAAGCCGCCGTCGCGGCGGCGATAAAGGATGTGGCCGAAGCGCTCGGTCAGCGGCTTCAGCTTGGGGTCGGCGGCGGCGAGCGCGGCCAGATGGATCGGGTCTAAGGGAGATTCGGTCATAATGGCCTATATGGATAGGCTCGCGCCGTTACAAAAGCGGCAGTAGCGAAACACCCTGTTTCTTGCGGTCTATGACTTGATGCAGCCGACCTGGGCGACGCGATATTCACGCCTGAGCGTATCCGCGACAATGCCGTAATTGCGCTTGGTCAGGGTGTCGCTGCCTTCGAAATCTGGCGCGCGCGGCGTCGTGGCGGCGAGTTTCGCCAAGGTTTCCGGCGTCGAGGTATAGATGCGGCCGCGGCGCGGGCTTTCCTTGAGGACGATGCCCATGGCCTGGTCGGAATCGTTAACGACCGGGCCGCCCAGCAACTGGTTGAGATTGCCCTTGATGTCCTCGGTGCGGCCAGCCTCGGCCCAGACCATGACTTCTTCGTTGCGTTGGAAACGCTTGTGGCGCTCGATCATGGTACGGCCGATATAGCGCGTCGTCGCCTCACCGGCCTGACCGGCGGGATAGCCGACCATGAAGCCGCGCTGACCGGGCTGGATCGACTTGGGATCGGCCAGGGGCAGGGCCTTGCCGGCGCCGTCGGTGGTGCCGACGACGTAGTTGTCGGTGTCCGAGACCTTGGTGACGTGGAACGGCACGCCGAGATTGCCGCCGATATTCAGGAAGGGGTGCTGACAGCCGCGCACGGACGCTGCGCCGACGATCCATTCACCGGCATTGGACAGCGAAAAGGCCGAGCCCGTCATGATCTTCTGATCGTTGATCGGCAGGTTGATGATCGACATCGCGGCGAAAGGGGTGAAGTTGGCGAACAACGCCATTTCACCACGGCCGGGCGGTGGCGGGGCCGGCGGCGCGTCGGAGCGTTCCTGCCACAGTCCCGGAACGGCGACGATGGCGACCAGAGCGACCAGATAGATAAACCGGTCCGGCAATCTCATGTAATCAACCGTTGACGGCAGCGGCCAGGATCAGGGCGGTGGCGAGCTTGGCGGCGACCAGCAAAACGGCGGCCGAGACCTCGCCTTCGTTCATGCGCGTCGGCAAGCCGGCCAGGACCAGGTCGACGACGCGGAAGACGAACAGCTGCAGGATAACCGTGGCCGTGCCCCACAGCACGATTTCGCGCACATCGGTCGAGGCGGCCATCGAGGCGGCCAACGGCATGGCCAGGCCGACAATCACCCCACCGTAACCGACGGCGGCGGCGGAATTGCCCTCGCGGATCTGCTTGATTTCCTTGTACGGCGTCAGGATCGAATAGATGATTGCGCCGATCAGCAGGATCAGCAGCGTCACGCCGGCGTGCAGCAGGGTGACCGCGAAACCGGAGCCGAAGGCCTGCATTTCGGGGCGCAGCACTTCCGGCGTCAGGAAATTAAGGTTGAGGGGGTTCGGAGTCATGCGCTGAGGGTTCCCGCCTGAATTCTGTGCGCCATAGCCCGTTCTGGGCACCATGGCGCGCACTATTGCGGGTTTGTCTCTGCAAGATCAAGGCCCGCCGGGGCCTCTGTGGATAAAATATCCGTATTTCCCAAAAATGCGTCGTATGTGACGGTTTTTTGTACGAGTTTTAGAAAACCTACGACACCATGCCGGCGGCCAGATGAGCGAAGGGCAGGCTTTCGGTATGGTCGTCACTGTCCCCGTTTGGCGCAACCGTGTCGGCCTTCTGGCGGCGCAGGGTCGAGGCGCGCATCTTCTCGCTTTCCGACTTGAGCTGACCGCAGGCAGCCAGGATATCGCGGCCGCGCGGGGTGCGGATCGGCGAGGCGTAGCCGGCGCGGTTGAGCACGGCAGCGAAGGCCTCGATCGTCTTCCAGTCCGAGCACTGATAGTCGCTGCCCGGCCACGGATTGAACGGGATCAGGTTGATCTTGGCCGGGATGCCCTTGAGCAGGTTGATCAGGGCGCGCGCCTCGGCCGGACTGTCATTGATGCCCTTGAGCATGACGTATTCAAACGTGACGCGGCGGGCATTGCTGAGTTGAGGATAGGCGCGGATGGCGTCCATCAGCTCGGCAATCGGGTACTTTTTATTCAGCGGCACCAGGACGTTGCGCAACTCGTCATTGGTGGCGTGCAGGGAAATCGCCAGCATGGCTGAGGTGCGGTTGCCGAGATTGGCCAGTTCCGGCACCACGCCCGAGGTCGAAACCGTGATGCGGCGGCGCGACAAGGCGATGCCTTCATTGTCCGAAATGATTTCGATGGCGTTGGCGACGTGGTCGAGATTGTAGAGCGGTTCGCCCATGCCCATGAAGACGATATTCGACAGGCGCCGGTCTTCCTTGGGCGACGGCCATTCGCCGAGGTCGTCGCGCGCCACCTGGACCTGGGCGACGATTTCGGCGGTGGTCAGATTGCGCACCAGCTTTTGCGTGCCGGTATGGCAGAACGAGCAGTTGAGCGTGCAGCCGACCTGGCTGGAGACGCAAAGCGCGCCGGCGCGGCCGACGTCGGGGATGTAGACGGTTTCGACCTCGATGCCCGGCGCCATGCGGATCAGATATTTGCGCGTGCCGTCGCGGCTGATCTGGCGCTCGACGATTTCCGGGCGCGCCAGGGTGAACTTGTCGTGAAACAGCGCGCGCTGGTCCTTGGCGATGTCGGTCATGGCGTCGAAATCGGTGACGCCGTAATGGTGCATCCAGCGCCACATTTGCTGCATGCGCATCTTGGCCTTGCGCGGCTCGACGACGCCGGAATCAACCAGTGCCTGGACCAGTTCCTCACGGGTCAGGCCGGTGATGTTGACGGGCTGAGCCACGGTGGGCGATTTTACGGACAGGTCGAGCGTATGGGCCAATTCAAGCGGCTTTCAGACAGATCATTTCGGGGATTTGCGCCGGCTTATACAGGAACAGCCGGGGAAAGTCCAATTCACCGCGGCGTGGCGGAAAAGGCCCAGCGCAGCGTCGTCGCCACCCCTTGCGTCGCGGCGCGGGTGAGGAGGACTTCCGGACCTACGCGCCCGAGCGCCAGGCGGTCGCGCGCCCACATCGGCAGGAGGTCGATCGCTGCATTCGCCAGCAGCCGCTGCACGGCCAGGGCGCCAGCATTGGCCGCCTTGGGCGCGACGATCAGTTGCGCCACCTCGTGGCAGGCCGCCGTGGCGCTTAGGCTTGGCCGCATCTCGTCGACAAAAGCCAGGGCCTCGCGCCGGGTCTGCGGCACTGGATCGGCGCCCAGACGACGGGCGATCACGGCCGCTTCGGCAAAGTATTGATCCTGGTCGCGCACCGACATCGCCGGCTCGCCATAGGCGATCCACGCGTCGAGGAAACACAGGGCTTCGGCCGTGTGTACCCACGCCAGAAGGCGCGGGTCGCTGGCGCGATAGGGCGTGCCGTTAGAAAGCGTGCCCGTGACCTGATCGTGGATGGCGCGAACGCGGTCGATGGCCGCCTCGGCGGCTGTTCGATCGGCGTAGGTAGTGATGGCGATAAACTTGGCGGTGCGGCGCAGGCGGCCCAGCATGTCGCTGCGAAAATTGCTGTGGTCGAGCACGGCGGTCAGGGCGGCCGGATGCAGCATTTGCAGCAACAACGCCGCCATGCCGCCGACCATCATCGTGGTGACGTCGCCATGGACGCGCCAGATCACAGAGTCTCGCGAAAACAAGGCATTGTCGGAGCGCACGACCGGCTGCTCGCCCTTGGCGCGGTCGTTGAAAACGCCGCGCACCCGGGTGACGATATCGCTCTGCACGCGACGGATAGGATGGAAAGAACGCCTGTCGGCCATGGCTCACACCTCGACCGAAGACGTGGTGACGGGATAGGCTTTGCTCAAGGGCGCCGCCACGACGGTGTATTTGCTTCGGCCGACGATCGCCGACAGGGCGCTATCGACATCGGCAAAGCGGAAGGTAAAACCACTGTCCAGTGCCGCCTGCGGATAGACCCGCTGGCCGCCGAGCAGGAGCTCTTCGGCAAAATCACCCAAAAGGCCTCTCAGGGGCGCGCCGGGGATGGGTATGACCGCCGGGCGATGCAGCGCCCGGCCGAGCGCGGCCGTAAAGGCGCGGTTGCTCACCGCGCCTGGCGCCGTGCCGTTCACCGGCCCTCGTAGCGTGGGCGTTGCCAGGCCGTGAACGATCATGCGAACGAGGTCGTCGCGGTGAATCCAGCTCATCCAGTGACGGCCGTCGCCGAACCGCCCGCCCAGGCCGAATTCGAACGGCGTCAGCAGGCGGGCCAGCAGGCCCCCGCTGTTGTCAAGAACCAGCCCGGTGCGCAGTCGGATGGTACGCACGCCGTACGCTTCGGCCCGCCGCGCCATGTGTTCCCAGGCGACGCAAATCCGCCGTGAAAAACACGGCGTACCCGCATCGGCCTCAGTCAGCGCCTCGTCGCCGCGCAAGCCGTACCAGCCGATTGCCGAGCCGCTGATCAGGACGCCCGGCTTTTGCTCGAGCCGCCGGATCAAGCGCAATACCTCGCGCGTCACGCCGAGGCGCGACCGCAGGATGCGATGCCGCTTGGCCCGTGTCCACGGCGTATCGGAAATCGCTTCGCCTGCCAGATTGACGATGGCATCGACCGGGGTGTTCGCGGCGATTTGGGCGAGGGCGGTGACGATGCGGATAGGCGCCGGCAATGCCGCTGCGGCGGCGCGGTCACGCGTCAGGACCGTCACGTCGTGGCCAGCCGCAACCAAGGCTTCGACCAGCCGCCGGCCGATAAAGCCTGTGCCGCCGGTGACCAGGATCGACTGCCGGCCGGGCAGGACGGCGACAAGCGGTGCGGCAGGTGAGGGGATCAGTCGGTCGCACCGGCGCGCGGCAGCCAGGTCGCGCACACCGAACAGCGCCACAGCCACTGCCGACGCAGTGCAAATCCAGCTCATGAGGCCATGGTTTGTCGCGACAAGGGCGCTCGGGAGGCCGGACCACGACCACAGCACCGGTACCAGCATGGCCAGGATGATGCCGTAGTTCAACGTCAGCAGGGTGTGGATGACGCGTTCGCTGGCCGGCAATTGGCGCGTAAAATCTTCTTCGACAAAGTCGCGCAGCGTCAGGGCCAATTCAACGGCCATCAGGGCGATCAGCGCGATGGCCCAGGCGCCTTGCGGCTGGCTCCAGCCCAGGGTGAGAAACATCACGCCGTAGGCCAGGTTGCGCACGCCGTGCAGCCCAAGTTCGTTGCGCTGCGACGGGCGCCAGGCCAGGCGTTCGGTGAGTTCGTGGTGGAACAGGGTGTCGAAGCCACCCATGGCGATCTGCGCCACAATGGCGATCCACAGGACGGGGGTCATAGGGAATCTCCTGGTTGGGGGACGGGCCGGTCGCGAAACTGCCCGACCTGGTAGATGAGTTCGCCCAGCACGGCGTGGCGGAGCGACAGAATGAAGGCGAAACGTCCGCCGCCGGCGTCAAGGTGATCGATGCGCAGGGTGCCCGGGCTCATCCAGCCGGGCAGGCGCAGACGCCATGCGCCGAGGCGCAGGAAATAGTGGTCGCTAAAAAAGGCGATGCCGGCGTCGCTGGCATGGACGATCAGCGCGACGCCGAAGCCGCCGCCGAGATATTCTTCCAGGCCGGTCGGCCCGGTAAAACGCTTGGCGCTGTGGATGACTTGGGGGAAGCCGTGGCGGCGCGCATACATGCGGCTCCACACCTGGCCGCCCCCCGTACCGTCCTCGGTTACCGTGGCGACCGCCGCGACGCCGGTATCACGGCAAAGCGGCAAGGGGGCGCCGATGCACCGGCAGAGCTGAGCCAACAACCATCCCGCCGGGGGCATGCGGCAGTGCACGATTTCGCCTTCGTAGCTGACCGAATAGCCGGGCCGCATGCGCTTGGCGAACCGCACTTGCACGGCCGGCGGCAACCGCGCCCAGGCCTCGGAGCCGACGAGGCGGCAAAAGCGCAGGTCCGGAAGGGCCGCCTCTTCCTGCGAAGAGGACCGGACCGCAGTGAAAGGCTCTGTCTCGTTGCGTGCCGCGGCAAACATGGTTTCATTCCTGCGTAATTTGTAATTTTCGATGTTTCTGTACGAAGAGAAATTACTGGTCAAATGTAAAGGCTAGGCGTCGTCCTTTTTCGTGCCCCCCATTTGACCGATGAACTTCAGCAAGCCGACCACCTTGGATCCCATGCGGATCAGCGTCATGATCTGCGCCGGCGGCACGTTGAGCATCTGCTGGTACCAGCTGTCGACCGTATTGACGAAGTCGTGCATTTGCACCAGGCGCTGGCGCACCACCGGGCTGATCCGCGGGTCGTCGATATGGGCCATGCCTTCGCGGATGGCGGCGACCATTGGATCGATTTCGCGTTCCTTGCGGCCTTGCGCCACCTTGGTCGCCATCTGCCACAGATCGGCTTCGGCTTCGTAGTGGTCGCGCCGGTCGCCGAGCACGGGAATGCGCCGGATGAGCTTCCAGTTGAGCAGTTCCTTGAGACTGTTGGAGACATTGGAACGCGCGATGCCGAGCTTGTCGGCGATGTCTTCCGCCGTCAGCGGCCGCTCGGAAAGGAAGAGCAGAGCCTGGATTTGCGCCACCGATCGGTTGACGCCCCATTGGCCGCCCATATCCCCCCAACGCAGAACAAACTGTTCGACGGCGGCAGGCAATTCGTTCGACTTGTTCTCAATTTCTGTCATGACAGAAATATCCGAAAAATAATAACCCGTGTCAAGCGCCAATTTGGCCTGGGGTAACAGCGAGCTCCAGGGCCAGCGCCTGAACCGGCTCAGCGGCCGATATAACGCTCGGGCTTGTGAAAGCCGACCAGGACACCGCTCATGGCGATGGCGGAAATCGCCGAATAGAGCAGTTGCTGCGGATGTAGCGTAAACACCGAGGCCAGCAGGATCAGGGCGTCGCACGCCATCTGAGTCAGGCCGGCATTGATACCCTTCTTCTTTTGCATATAGAGCGCCAGAACTCCGGTGCCACCGGCGCCCGCGCCATGGCGAGCCAGCGACAGAATGCCCATGCCGATCATCGTGCCGCCGAACAGGGCGGCAAACAGGGGATGGATGGTCTGAAGCTTCAGCGCATAGGGTGCGGCCATGCCCAGGCCGACAATGGCCAGGTTGACGATCACCGTCTTCAGCGTAAAGGCGCGGCCCATGACGGGCCAGGCGAGGGCGAAGAACGGGATATTGATCAACATGAACAGCACCGCCACCGGCCACGGGATCAGGTAGGAGACAAGCAGGGCGATGCCGGCGACACCGCCGGTGACCAGGCCCGCCGCCTTCAGGAAGACAATGCCCAGAACCACGAAGGTGCAGCCGATAGCGAAGGCGTAGACGTCTTCGAGCACGGTGTGCTTGACGGCGGGAAACAGGGTTTCGCCGTCAGTGGGAGTGGATTTCAATTGGGCGGTGGTGGCCATGGGCGCAACTCGGCAAACAAGGGGTTGCCCGTGCGTTTCCGGTCGCGTCTGCGCGCGACTGGTTTCAGTTTAGACGAAACTGTCGCTCAACTCAATGATCATGGCTGCACACCGGACATTCCGGATCGGCGGCCAGCTTGACGATACGCGACTGCATCGAAAGCCCGTCGAAGATCAGCAACTGCCCGCGCAGGGGCTCACCGGCGCCGGTGATCAGCTTGATGACTTCGAGCGCCGCCAAGGTGCCCATCACACCGGCCAGGGCGCCTACGACGCCGACGCGTTCGCAGGTATCGGCGTCAGGCGGCACCTCAGGCACCAGGCACTGATAGCAGGGTGAACCGTCGAACGTCGCCAACTGCCCGCTCCACCGCCCGATCGCCGCCGAGACCAGCGGCTTGCCCCTCTCGTGACACACCCGGTTGACCAGCAGCCGGGTTTGGAAGTTGTCGCAGCCGTCGAGGACGATGTCGTAGCGCTTCAACACCTCGTGCGCATTGTCCTCGTCGAGGCGCACATACAGCGGGTAGTAGTCGACCTCCGGATTGATCTCCTGCAGCGCCACCGCGGCGGTCATCGCCTTGAAGGTACCGACCTGGTCGGTCTTGTAGAGGATCTGTCGCTGCAGATTGCTGAGGCTGACCATGTCGTCGTCGATCAGGCCCAGCCGCCCGACGCCGGCCGCGGCCAGGTACTGTGCCGCCGGCGTACCGATGCCGCCCATGCCGACGATGGCGACGCGCGCCGCCTTCAGCCGGTTCTGGCCTTCGCCGCCGATCTCCTTGAGCACAAGGTGGCGGGCATAGCGGTCGATTTCGTCGTCTGTGAGCATGAACTTTCGGGAAGGTGGCGGCTTTTGTTTGATATCGGGGCGCAGCCGGGCCGAATCAATAAGATATTGCGGGCAGTCGCGGCAATATGACACGGCTGCGATGTCGATACGGTATGCTTAGCCTTTGTTTACGTGGCTGGCCGACACTGGCGTGGCATTCGGGTGATTATTATGGTTCCGACGATCCTGCGCGAAATGAGTGCGGCGCATCGCACGACGCGAGGCGATACGCGGCTTGGGGTAACGTTGGCCTTCGTCGCCGGCGCGGTCAATGCCGGTGGATTGCTCGCCGTCGGCACCTATACCTCACACATGAGCGGCATGGTGTCGTCGGTCGCCGATTTCGTCGCCGCCCACCAATGGCTGGCGGCGGGTCTGGTCGCGGTTCATATCGCGGCCTTCTTCTGCGATTCGCTGGCCTCGGCGGTCCTCATCAACTGGGGGCGGCTGAAGCATATCCACAGCGAATTTGCCTTGCCTTTGATGATCGAGGCCGCGTTGCTCCTGCTCTTCGGCGCCTTCGCCGTGGCGGGCATGGGGCACAGCGGTGTGGGCCTCAATGTCCTGATCTCGCTGCTGTGCCTTATCATGGGGTTGCAGAACGGCCTGATCACCAAGATTTCACACGCCGAAATCCGCACCACGCACATGACCGGCGTCATCACCGATCTCGGCATCGAAGCCGGCCGGTTCCTGTTCGGCAAGTGCGTCCATGCCGAAACCCGCTTCGACGCCGGAAAGACGCGACGCCTGGCCTGGCTGCTCGCGGCGTTTCTGGGCGGCGGTATCGTCGGGGCGCTGGCCTTCAAGGCCGTGGGTTTTATCGCCGTGGTGCCGTTCGCCCTGGCCCTGGCGGTGATTGCTCTGATGCCACTCATCGACGATCTGGACCGAACCTTGTCGCCAAGACGCTAGAAGCCCTTGCAAGGCGAAGGCAAAAGCGCCAAGTAGCCGGCTAGCCTCACGCCCAAAAGTGAACTGCCACTTTTGGGATAAACGTGAGGCGTCAAAGAGCAAATGACAGAACAGACACAATTTCCCAACTGGCACGGCACGACCATCGTCGCCGTGCGCCAGAACGGCAAGACGGTGATCGCCGGCGACGGCCAGGTATCGATGGGCGCGACCATCGTCAAAGGCGCTGCCCGCAAGGTGCGCACCCTGGCCGGCGGCAAGGTCATTACGGGCTTTGCCGGTGCCACGGCCGACGCCTTCACCCTGCTGGAGCGGCTGGAAGCCAAGCTTGAGCTGTTTCCGGACCAGTTGGCCCGCGCCTGCGTCGACTTGGCGAAGGACTGGCGTACCGATCGCTATCTGCGTCGGCTGGAAGCCATGCTGCTGGTCGCCGACAAGAACCACATCCTGACCCTGACCGGGGTCGGCGACGTGCTGGAACCCGAGGACGGTGTCGCCGCTATCGGTTCGGGCGGCGTCTATGCCCTGTCGGCGGCGCGGGCCATGCTCGACTACGAACAGGATGCCGAGGTCATTGCCCGCAGGGCGATGAAGATCGCGTCCAGTATCTGCGTCTACACCAATGACCATCTGACGCTGGAAAGCCTATGAATGCCGCCGAAGTGGCCATCGCCTTACGGCCGCTTGCCCTGACCGACGAGCCCCTGTTGCGCCAGTGGCTGAATACGCCGCATGTGGCGCAGTGGTGGGGCGATGCGGAAACCGAGCTTCGCGAGGCCTTAAGCCATATCGGATCGTCGCAGACCCAGGCCTTCATCCTCCAGGGTAACGGCCACGATATCGGCTACATCCAGACCTATGATGCCCGCGACGACAGTTATTTCGCCGACCGGCCGTTGGGGGCGAAGGGTATGGATCTCTATCTCGGCTATGCCGATCTGGTCGGTAAGGGGCTGGGCACGCGCATCATCCAGGGCTTTTCCGAAAAGCTTTTGACCGAGGGCGCGGTCGAGGTCGTGGCCGATCCGGTGCCGAGCAACAGCGCCGCCTTCACCGCCTATAAAAAGGCCGGATTCATGCCCTATCGTGTCCATCGCAGCGCAGCCCACGGCCATCTCATTCTTATGTCCAAAATCGCCTAAAAAACCGCTTAGAAGACAGCTTAAATGACCACCTTTTCTCCTCGTGAAATCGTCTCCGAACTCGACCGCTTCATCGTCGGCCATGCCGACGCCAAGAAGGCGGTCGCCGTCGCCTTGCGCAACCGCTGGCGCCGTAAGGCGACCGACGAGTCGATTCGTGACGAGATCACACCGAAGAACATCCTGATGATCGGGCCGACGGGCGTCGGCAAGACCGAGATCGCCCGCCGCCTGGCCAAGCTGGCCCAAGCACCGTTCATCAAGGTCGAGGCGACCAAGTTCACCGAGGTCGGCTATGTCGGCCGCGACGTCGATCAGATCGTCCGCGACCTGGTCGAGGCGGCCCTGGTCATGATCCGCGAAAAGAACCGCGCCGGAGTGCGCGCCCGCGCCGAGGCCCAGGCCGAGGACCGGCTGATCGAGGCCCTGGTCGGTCAGGCCGCCGGCCAGGCGACCAAGGACAGCTTCCGCAAGAAGCTGCGCGGCGGCGAACTCGACGACAAAGAGATCGAGCTTCAGCTCAATGACAGCTCGGCGCAACTCGGCTTCATGGAAATCCCGGGCCAGCCGGCCAATGGCGCCTTCAACCTGTCGGACATGCTGTCCAAGGCCATGGGCGGGCGCAAGAAGACGGTCAAGATCAGCGTCAAGGACGCCACGCCGCTACTGATCACCGAGGAGAGCGACAAGCTGCTCGACCAGGACTCGGTCGCCGCCGAAGCCGTCCGCCTGGCCGAAAACGAAGGCATCGTCTTCCTAGACGAAATCGACAAGGTCGCCTCGCGTCAGGACCGCGGCGGCGCCGATGTGTCGCGTGAAGGCGTGCAGCGCGACCTGCTGCCATTGATCGAAGGCACGACGGTGTCGACCAAGTACGGACCGGTGAAGACCGACCACATCCTGTTCATCGCCTCGGGCGCCTTTCATGTGGCCAAGCCGTCGGACCTGCTGCCCGAGCTGCAGGGCCGCCTGCCGATCCGCGTCGAGCTGAAGGCGCTGACGCAAGACGATTTCCGCCGCATCCTGACCGAGCCGGAAGCCAATCTGATCAAGCAGAACCAGGCGCTCATGGCGACTGAAGGCGTGACCTTGCAGTTCGACGATGGCGCGGTCGCCGCCATGGCCGAAGCCGCGGCGACCGTTAATGCCAAGGTCGAGAATATCGGCGCGCGTCGGCTGCACACCGTCATCGAAAAAGTGATGGAGGACCTGTCGTTCTCCGCCGCCGACATGCACGGCCAGACGGTGGTGATCGATGCCGACTACGTCAACAAACGCCTGGGCGAAATCGCCGGCGACACCGATCTCAGCCGTTACATCCTCTAAGCATTAGGCCCGCTTGGCGAGACCCTTAAGGTGGTCGTCATAGTGGTGGTTGAACGCCTCCTGGAAGGCGTCGACATGATGCTTGGTGACTGCGTAACGCATCTCTTTCATGTGATCGCCGTCCTCGACCTGGGTCGAGACGACAAAGGCGTTATAACGCGCCGCGGCGTGGCTGAGCGCGGCACCGACCAGTTGCTGGTCGACCTCGTGGCCGTATTTGTTGGCGACGTCGATGAATTCGCTGGCCATCTTCACAAAGATGTCGTCGTCGGGCAGGTTTGCCATGGGAACCGTCTCCGTCAGCGCGCGGCGGCGCCGGGTTGAACCAAGGTGTCGAAGTCGCGGATGTAGACCTCGAAATTCTCCCGTAGCTGTTCGGCGTAATGCTCGATCAACTGGGCGATGGCCTGGTCCTTCATCTGCACCATGACGTCCTTGGAACCGTACATTTCGGCGCACAGCCAGGTGTTGAAGCGCGCCGCTCCAAAGGTCGCCGAGGCGCCGACCGCCGGGCCGGGGGCCGTTTTCAGCTGCTCGTTGCAGAGGTTGATGTGCGCATCGGCGCGTTCAAAAAAGGCTGGTTCGGGTACGGACATGGGTCGAGCTCGGGTAACGGATGAAAAGATCAGCCATATTGGCTGAAAAATCAGACGCCTGCCAGACGATTCAACAGCCCTTCCGAAGCTTTCTCGCAGAGCGCGTAAACGGCCTCGAAATCGCGGTCGCCGCCATAATAGGGATCGGGCACGTCTTTGGCCTGCCCCAAGGCGTCTTCGAGATAAAGCGCCACGCGCGCCCCGCTGCCTTCGGGGCGCATCCAGTTAAGATGGCGGACATTGTCGCGGTCGAGGCCGAGGATGAGGTCGAAACGCTCGAAATCGTCAATCGTGACCTGACGGGCGCGCTGATCCGAGATATCGAGGCCGTGGCGGGTGGCGCAGGCGATTGAGCGCCGATCGGGCAATTCGCCCGCGTGCCAGCCGCCACAGCCGGCGGAATCGAAGGTGAAGCGGCCGCTCAACCCCTTGGATTCGGCGGTGTGGCGGGCAATCCCCTCGGCCAGGGGCGAGCGGCAGATATTGCCAAGGCAGACGAAGAGAATAGCGGTCATGGTGCCTTTAAGCCCGAGGCAGCGAGCCTTGGCAAGATGCGGGTGGCGCGCAGCCAGAATCGCCGTACATCGGTCGTGAACGGAGGCAGAACATGGTATCCGATCCGGCTATCCCCAATCTGGAATCATTCATTGATCGGTTGCAGGCGATCTCCGATCGCTATGGTCGTGTGCATGGCATCGACCGGAGTGGAGACTGGCATCTGCTCAAGATTCAGGAGGAGATGGGAGAATTGACGCAGTCTTATCTGGCGATGACCGGACGGTCGCGGCGTGCGGCCGACGGCGCCCGTCACGACGTCGCCATGGAGATGGCCGACGTTTTGTGCATGTTGTTGTTGATGGCGCGTGCCGAGGGTATCGACCTCAACGCCGCGGTCGCCGAAAAATGGCTGCGCTGGGAGCAGGTGATGACGGAGGAAGCCCATGCCGGCTAAAAAGGCCGCTGCCGGTCCCGATCCCAAACTGATCGAAGCCCTGTTCGACCGTTTCGAGCACGACAAGCCAGATCCGCGCACCGAGCTCGACTACGTCAATCCCTACACTTTGCTGATCGCCGTCGTGCTGTCGGCGCAGATGACCGACAAGGGCGTCAACAAGGCGACCGGACCGCTGTTCAAGATCGCGCCCAATCCGCGGGCCATGGTTGATCTGGGAGAAGAGGTGCTGACTAGTATGCTCAGCAATATCAATCTCTTTCGCAATAAAGCTAAGAATGTAATTAAGCTGTCGCAGATCCTGCTCGACCGCTATGGCGGCGAGATCCCAAGGACGCGTGACGCCCTGATCGAACTGCCCGGTGTCGGCAACAAGACGGCGTCGGTCATTCTGAATGAGCTCGATATCGAGCCGGCGATCGCGGTGGACACTCACGTCTATCGCGTTTCGCATCGTCTGGGGCTGGTCGATGCCTCGGCCAAGACACCCGACAAGGTCGAGCAACAGTTGATGACGGTCATTCCGCGCAAATGGCTGACGCGGGCGCACCACTGGTTGATCCTGCACGGCCGTTATGTCTGCGTGGCACGTCAGCCCAAGTGCGACCTCTGCATCGTGCGCGACCTGTGCCCGAAGATCGGCGTCGAAGCCGTGCCGTTTATCGATGTCGATGATGAACGCAGGACAGCGAAGGTTAAGCCGCGCACAGCAAAACCTCGTCGCCCTCGGGCTTGAGGCTGAGCGAGCGCACCCGGGCGACGACTTCCTGCAGCTTCTCGAAGTTCAGCGGCTTGACGAGGTAATGCGTCGCGCCCTGTTCGCGGGCGTTGATGATGTCGTCCTCGAAATCCGAGCCGCTGAGAATGACGACGGGAATGTCGGTCAGCTTGGCGTCGTTGCGGATATGGGCCAGGACGCTTTCGCCATCCATGCGCGGCAGGTTGAGGTCGAGGAAGATGATGTCCGGCCGTGGCGCCGCCTCGAAGCCCTTGTCGTTTCTCAGGAAATGCAGGGCGTCTTCGCCATCGACGACCCAGTGGCCGTCGAACTGGACGTGGGCGCGGTTGAGCAGTTCGGTGATCAGGCGGATTTCGGCGGCGCTGTCTTCGATGAACAGGGCGCGCGCCAGGTGCGTTGCCGTCTCGGACATGATGGCCTCTCGCATCGGCCGGCCCGCGATCCGGCACTTCGGACGATTCCGGCCATGCGAGTCACACAGCCTGGGCGCGAATAAACCAGCAAATCGTTCTTTTCACAAGCGATTTTTGCAAAGCGAGGTTGTGAACGTACCGCCGCATCCGTGCGCAAAACGAACGCTTTGCTTCACGCCCCGGCGCTTAAGGCGTCGTCGACGGCGTCCTTGAAGCGCATCATCGCTTCCGGTACATAGGCGAGATACAGGTCGGGCTCGATCAATTCCAGCTCCATCAGGCAAAAGCGGCCCTGGCTGTCGCGCACCATGTCGGCGCGGGCATAGAGCAGGCGGTCGCGACCGATGAAGTCGAGCGCGGTCTCCGCCAGGTCGAGCGCTTCCGGCGGTGGCGTCAGCACGCGCAGATTGGCGTCATAGTCGGGTTGCGAGCGGAAATCACCTTGCGCCGGCGTCTTCAGCACAGCGTGCGAAAACGCTCCGGCAAAGAACAACAACGACCATTCGCCCTCGGTCTGGATAGATGGCATGAAGGGCTGGATCATCGCCGGGCCGGTCGGCGGGGCCGCTATGCCTTCGGCCGGCGCATCGGCCAGAGACGCGTCGCGGAACACGAGGGTATTCTTGGCACCGGCGGAAATCACTGGCTTAAGCACCACGGCCTGCCCGAAATCGGCGCGAGCTTGGGCAATGACCTCATCGGTCAAGCGCTCGGCGAACACGGTCGGGATGATACGCACGCCGGCTTCGGCCAGATCGCGCAGGTAGCGCTTGTCGATGTTCCACGCCACGATCTCGGGCGGGTTGAGCATGCGCACGCCGCGCGCTGCGAAATCTGCCAGTACGGCGCGAAACGCCTCGACCTTGCCGTGATAGCCCCAGGCGACCAGCGGCAGGATGAGGTCGTAATCGCGCTCGATCGGTTCCGACCACGACTGATCGAAGATATCGGCGTCGATGCCTGACAGCGCTTCGCGATAGGCGTCGAGCACATAGGGCCAGCGGCCGTAATAGGAGGCGCTTTCCGGGTCGGGCGTCAGGATCAGCAAGGAACGGGTCATGGCGCCTTATTGACCCGGCGCATTAAATCGCGCAAATGGAAATCTCGTCAAAGGACCCAAATTTAATGACTTCCAGCTTCGATATCACCGCCGTCGGCCACGCCATCGTCGACGTGCTCGCCCCCGCCGATGAGGCCTTTCTTGCGGCCCATGACCTGCACAAGGGGGCGATGACGCTGATCGACCAGCATCGCGCCGTCAGCCTGTCCGAAGCCATGGCCGAAGGCGAAATGGCGTCGGGCGGCTCGGCGGCCAATACGATCGCCGGCGCGGCCTCGTTCGGCGCCAAGTGCGGCTATATTGGCAAGGTGGCGCACGATGCGCTGGGCGACATTTTCAATGCCGATATGAAGAAGCAAGGCGTCCACTTCACCACGCCGTATCTGCGCGACGATCCCGCGCACACCGGCCGTTGCCTGATCAATATCACCGCTGACGGCCAGCGCACCATGGCGACCTATCTCGGCGCTGCCGCCCTGGTGTCTCCCGCCGATTGCGATGCCGAGCTGATCCAGGCGTCGAAGATCGTCTATCTCGAAGGCTACCTGTTCGACACGCCGTCGGGTCGCGAAACCTTCGCCAAGGCATCGCAGATTGCCCGCGCTGCCGGTCGTCAGACGGCGATCACCCTGAGCGACACGTTTGTTGTCGATCGCTGGCGCGGCGACCTGCTGGCTTTTATCGACCGCCATATCGATCTGGTTTTCGCCAATGAAGGCGAACTGCTGTCGTTGTTCCAGACGACCGATTTCCACGAGGCGCTGCACATGCTGCGCTCGCGCGTTCACATGGCCTTCGTCACGCGTTCTGAAAAGGGCTCGGTCTGCACCCTGGCCGACGACACCTGGGCGGTCGAAGCGCATCCGTGCACGTCGGTGACCGACACGACAGGCGCTGGCGACCAATACGCTGCTGGTGTGCTCTATGGCCTGACGCATGGCCGTTCTCCGCGGGACTGCGCCCGTCTGGGCTCGCTGGCCGCCGCCGAAGTCATCAGCCACTACGGCCCGCGTCCGCTGGTCAGCCTGCGCGATCTGGCGCAGAAGGACGCGTTGGTCTAACTGCGACGCTTGAGTGCGACATAGAGCGCGCCGGTGCCGCCGTGGCGGGCGTGAGCTTGTGACACGCCGGCGACGATGTGCGCCAGGTGGGGATCGGACAGCCATTCCGGTGCATTGCGCTTGAGGAGGCCGTTTTCGGCCACGCCCTTGCCGGTGATCACCAGCACGGCGCGATAATCGTTGGCATAGGCCTGCTGCACGAAGGCCTTCAACCGCGCCTCGGCGGCGATGCTGTTCAATCCGTGCAGGTCGAGGCGCGCCTCGATCGGGTCGCGTTCGCGCGACAGGCGGCGCTTGCGCTTGGGTTCGATCGGGTCGGGAAGAGCGGCTTCGCTGTCGACGCTGAGGCGCCACGGCGCCGAGGGCCGCGTCGTCTGGCCGATGCGGAATGGCGTCAGTGGTACGGGCTTGGGCTTTTCGGCGGTCATGTCGGGAAGGCCGGAGATCTTCACCGTCTCCATCTCGACCGATTTGGCGGTGACCGGCTTTTGCGGCGCGCGTGGGGTCACCGAGGCGGTCACCAGCGCCCACAGCCGTAAATCCTCTTCCTTGAACCCGAAGCCTGCCATGGCCGCAAAGTGACTTGCCGCGCTGCGAAAAGCAAGGTTGGGATTAGTAGTCTTCCGACTGGAAAGCCTGCAATTGCCGCGTCAGGCGTTCGCCGCGCTTGCCGGCGGCGAGGGCCGCTTCCGACAGGCGGCGCACGCTTTCGACGTTGTTCGGCGTGCGCGTCATGACTTCGAGCGCATTGTTGATAACGTTCAACATCTGGGCGAAATCCTGGGCGACGTCGGCGGTTAGGCGGCCGATGGTCTCAAAGCGCTGGGCGTGGGCCAGGGCGGCGTTCATCTGATCGAGACGCGTCTGAAGCTGAGCTTGCTGGTCGTGCGACAGATTGACGGTGTTTTGCAGCTGTTCGAGGCGCGAGGTCAGGGCCTCGAGATCGAGCGTCGGTGCCGGCGGCGTATTGGCGATGGTCTGATGCGCGGCGTCGAGGCGCGCCTGGACGTCATTGTGCGCCGCCTGCCACTTGGTCAGCTCGGACTGCAGCGCCGAAATCTGGGCCTCGTGCAGGCTGTAGTCGGGCTGCGGTTCCGGCTTGGCCGCCAGATCGTCATAGGCCGATTGCAGGGTCGTCTTTTCGGCGGCGGCGAGATCTAGCGCGGACAGCAGGCGCTGCGTCTCGGCGTCGGCGGCCGACAGGGCCTGTTCGAGATCGCCATGACGGGCGTCGGCGCCCTGGAGCGCGCCTTCGAGGTCGCTGTGGCGGGCGCGAGCGGCTTCGAGGGCATTTTGCAGGTCGCCGTGGCGCCGGTTGGCGTCGCCGAGCGCGGCTTGGACTTCGCCGTGCTTGGCCGACAGACCGGTCAGGGCCGTCTGCAGCTCCGACTTGGCGTCGTTGGCGGCGTCGAGATGGCTTTGCAGTTCGCTGATGCGGGCCTCGTGCTCGGAGGTATCCGGCACCGGCTGCGGCGACATAAAGATTTCGTCGAGCTGCAATTGCAGCTCGTTGCGCAGGGTGTCGGCGCGTTCGAAGTCGCCGCGGGCACGGCCGAGCTCTGCCTGGGCCTGCTGCAACTGCGCCTTCAGGGCAGCATTTTCGGCGGCCACGGCCGGGTCGGCCTGGGTGACGACGACTTCCTTCTCGACGACCTTTTCGATCGTCTGCGGCTCGGGCACCGGGGCGTTTTTGAGCGCATCGAACTGCTGGCCGAGATCGCCATGGGCGGCATGCAGACGATCGAGCTCGATCTGCATGTCGGTCAGACGCGTCTTCAGCGCTTCGTTTTCGGCCAGGACCTGCGGGTCGGGCTCATGGACGACCACGGGTTCGGGCATGTCCGGCGTCTGCCAGTTGTAGGCCTCGGGCGCCGGCGCTTCGGCGCGCGTGCGCTCGATGGCCTCGGCGACAGCGGTGGCCTTGTCGGTCTCGGCCTGGCTCAGGGCCTCGGTGCGCGCCTCGTCGCGAGCGCGGTTGAGCGCCGCTTCGTGTTCGGCTTCGCTGATGCCGATGACGGCGGCGATGGGAGCCGTGGCGTCGGCAGGTGTTGAGGCGACTTGCTTCCAGGGGGTGGTATCAAGGGCGACGCCGAAGATATGGCGCTGGCCGTCAATCATTGATGCCTGCCCCTTGAGGTTGATCCAGTGCGTGGTGCCGTCCTTGTGCACGACGCGGATGTCGAGATCGAGGGTGTCGCTCTGGCCGCCCAGCAGCTTGCCAAACGCGACGTCGGCCAGGGCCTGGTCGTCCTCGGAAATCAGGGTCGGGCCGCCCGGCTCGTCGCGGCCGATCAGCCGCTGCATGCCTTCGTCCTCAATGATGGCGTCGGCGGCATCGTCATATTGCCACACGCCGACGCCGAGGTCGGCACGGGCGGTTTCGGCGATGCGAAGATCGGCCAGTTCCTGCAGGTCGTCTTCGCTCATCAGGGCGGCGGAAGCGTGCACGGAGGGGTGGTCGGCCGAAGGCTCGGCGTGAACCGGCTGGGTATCGATGGCGACGGCATCGCTGCCGGCGGCGGCCATGGCCATCAGGGTCAGGCCGCGATCGCCGCCTTCGTGGGTGCGCACCATCCAGGCCGTGACCACGCTCTTGCGGTCGGAACCGTCGCGGTCTTTCAGCGCCAGGGTGATCGAGGTATGGGCGTGCGGTTCGCCGTCGAGCGCTTCAGCGAGATAGTCCATGGCGGCGCGGAAATCGGCGTCGATGACGAAGGACTGGGCCCAGTTTTTGCCGAGTGCGTCTTCACGGCGCAGGCCGAAAACGTCGAGCGCGGCATTGTTGACGTCGAGGATCTGACCGAAGGCGTCCAGGCCCCAGAACGGTACGGTGGCGGTGGCGAACCACTGGCCGCGCCACAGGCCAACGAGGTCGTCGATGCCCTGGCCGGCCTGGGTTTCGAGCTCGACCATGGCGGCGGAGGCGCCGGTGACTTCGCCGCTGGAGTTCATGATCGGCATCGAGGTGACCGAGACCAGGAACTTGTCGTGCGAGCCGTGATTGGTCAGCATGTGCTGAAAGCCCTTCACGGTCTGGCCGCGCAGGGTACGGGCGATCGGCATCAGGTCGGGCGGGACCATGCGGCCGTCGGGATAGGTGATGCCCCAGGTAGCGCTGTGAAAGCGCAGGCCGATCAGTTCGGAATCTTTGCGGCCGAGCAGCAGGTGCGCGGCCTTGTTGGCGAAGGTGAACTTGCCTGACGGATCGGTTTCGACCAGGGCGACCGGGACGGCGTTGAGCACGTTGAACATGCGCCGTTCCAGCGTGTCGATCTTGCGCTCGGCCTTGAACAGGAGATCCTGGAACTGACGGACCTGGAACGCTTTCAGCGAGGCGATGATGCCGCCGGCCAGAGCGAGAAACAACAGGATCGCGGCGGCAAGGCCGAGAACAAGGATCAAGTCCCCCTGATTGTGTAAAAGCATACCCGAATTCCGCCTATGACCTTCTGCCGGCGCGCCGTTGCCCGGCCCATTCTGGGGCAGGGCGGACGAACGGAGCCCGTATCGCCGGGGTCGCAGCAAAAAACGTACCGCCGGCGCTTTCGGGCCTAATCACCTTATCACACAAATGTTTAAGGCAAATTATGACGCTGAGAAGGGCCAATCGCGCGATTGTTAACAAAACGCCAAGAAAAGATGGGGTTTGACGCGCGGCAATGGAAAAAGGCGCCGGTGAAGGCGCCTCTTTCGCGAATTGGCGTGCTCATCGCAGCCGGGGGCGGAGCGGGTCCGCAAAGAAAAGTGGAAAAGAGGCAGACGGAAGGCGCCCGTGGTGGGGCGGGGGGCTTGAGCGCCTTCCGTCAGCGGTCGGTTCCTCAGTGGCGATTGCTGCTGGTGAACTGGCCGTTTTCGTCGCGTTGGCGATTGCCGCCGCGATTGTTGCTGTAATTGTCGTCGTCATAGTCGCGCGAGCGCGAACCATAGCTGCGATCATCGTCCGAATTGGAGCCACGGCCGGAGGTGAAGCGGCCTTCATCATCGCGTTGGCGATCATTGCCTTGGTTGCTGTTGCGCTGATAGCCGTGCCAGCCGCGATTATGGCCATAGGCATGCCAGGCGCCGTATTCTGCCTCGTCGTCGCGCGAGCGATTTCCCGAGGCGAACTGGCCTTGCGAATTGCGGCCGCGGCCTGACCGATCGTCATCATAGTCGTCGCGGCGCGAAGCGTTACGGCTATAATCATGGCTGTGGCTGCCGGCCTCGGCATGGCCTTGCGGATCGCCGAACCAGCCGCGGCCTTGCCCGCTACTTTGGCCACCGCCGCTGGAGCGGGATGACGAGGCGGCATAGGTATCGTCATCGTCGCGTGAGCGGGTCTGGCGGCCCTGATTGTTGCCACTTCCGCCGCTGCTGAAGCGGCCATCGTCATCACGTTCCGGGGTGTTGTTCGAGTTTCTGGGCATGGGATCTCCTCGTCCCGCAAGCGGGACTTGTTTGGTCGGGCTGTATGGAACGCTTATTCGGGGGAGCCGAGTAAAACGGGCGAGACAGCAATCCCGGCGCCATAAGGCCGCCGGGAGCTGGCTTGGGGTTGAGTGTGGGCGAAGTGCCTCACACTCCAAGATTTTAGGAGTTCAATTGTAAGTTTGGCATGGATTTAGGTGGAAAAGAAAATCAAATTTCCCTAAATATTGACCACCATTTTAAATGGATGCCATTACGGTTACAGTATTCACGTCTACGTGAAGCGGTTATCGGATGCCGGTGTTTGGCCCTCTGTCAAGCGCGACGTGACCTGACGCCGCAAAGGGTTCCCTGGCAAAAGGCGCTAGGGCCATCACGAAAACGTTCGCAAAAACAGGCTTTTTTAGCGCATTTTGTCACGTAAGCACGCGGTGGCCGTCGAGCCTTACGGCTTTTTGATGCCTCAGGCCTGCGGCGCTTGCGCTGTTTTTATGCGCCGCCTGATAAGATTTCGCGAAATTGAATACTATCCGAAATCTGCACAGGGAGACGATCATGGACAATGGTGTCGTGCCACCGGACCTCGATCCGGCCGATACGGCGGCGCCGGATGGCGGGCCGCTTTATCTCGACTGGAACCTGGCCGCGGCTGAGAGTCTGCACGCCGGGGAACGCGGCGTGCTGCAAAGCCTGGGCGCTGCGGTCGTCGCCCAATGGAACCGTTTGCCGCGCGATATCCAGAAAGCGCTGTTCGAGGCGGCGGCCGGCGGCAAGGCTGGACGCGACACCGAAGGCCTGCGCGGCGACATTGCGCGCTTCCTGCACGACAGCGCCGAACTCAAGACGAAAGGCATACACTGATGGAAACCGTAACCCCCGTTGGACTGCCGCCGCGTGACGCGCCGGCGCTTGACATGACCGGCCCCGACATCACGCCCGCGGGTCTGCCGCCGCAGAAGCCGGCCTCCTTGCTTCAGCCCGCCTCAACGACGGTCCTGGTGATCGCCGCCCTGGCCGGGATTGGCTTGTTCGCCCTGGTCAACCGGGCGTCGGCCTTGTTCGAGCGCCGCGATCTGGCGCGCGCCTTCGATTAGGTTTTTGCCACCGCGCCGTCTTGAGCGCTCCTGGCTCTCATTGTAATTTTATGGCCGCACGCTCAGGCTCGCGCGCCACAACCTGCGTGTACACAAGGATGGAAACGATGATCCGTGCGATTTTGACGACCGCCGCTTTGGCGGCCCTGACGGCAGGCGTGGCCGGTGCCGCCCATGCCCAGGATTCGGCCCATTATGACGGCTATTGCTATGTCCGCTCAGCCGACATGGCGCGCAACAACAGCACCGACAGCTATGGTAATCAGCGGGCGACGGCGCGCTGCATGAACGGCGAATATTACGTCTATACCGACAGCTACAAGGCCGCGCCCGCCGCGCCGCGCGGCTATCAGATCGAATACTTCACCCATCGTCCCAGCAAGGACGTTTATGGCGCGCTGTACAATGCCTCGACCCTGACGCAGAACTTCGATCCCGGCGCGCAGAACCGCTTCAACGGCGGTGGTCAGTCGTCGTTCAACAGCGACTATGCCGAGACGGCGGCGCAGTACAATCAAGCGCAACAATCGCAACAGTACAGCCAGTCACAGTACCCGCCGAGCTCCGACAACGGCTACAATGCCGGCCAGAATTATAGCAACGGTTATGCCTACAATACCGACAGCCGCGGGTATAATCAGAGCGCCTATTCCGATCCGCAACCGGGCGCTGTCGACCAGGATCGTTCCGGCGACCAGGGCTACAGCAATAGTGACGACCGCGGTTATGGCGACCGCTCGCGCACGACTGGCTGGCGCGATGAAAACGGCCAGTGGCATATCGGTAAACCGGCGGCCTTCGGGTGGCGCGACGATAATGGCCGCTGGCACGTCGGTCGCTATGCTGCCGCCGGCTGGCAGGACAGCGATGGCAACTGGCACGAAAATGCCGCCGGTAGCGACGGCAATTCCGGCAATTATTAAAGCAGGTCGTAGGCCGGGACGGTGAGAAAGTCCCGGCATTCCGGGGCGGTGGCCAACTCAGTGAACAGCCGCCGCGCTTCGGTGAAACGACCGTTTGTCAAAGGCCGCATCTCATCGTCGATCAGATCGAGCACCATGTCGCGCGTCACCGTGCGGCCGTCTTCGAGCGCGGCACCATGACGGATCCATTGCCACACCTGGGTGCGTGAGATTTCGGCGGTCGCCGCGTCTTCCATCAGATTGTATAGCGGCACGGCGCCACGGCCTCCCAGCCAGGCCTCAATGTACTGAATGCCGACGCGGATGTTTTCGCGCAGGCCCGCCTCGGTACGCGTGCCGGCATGCATTTTCAGCAAATCGTCGCGCGTCGTGGTGACATCCTCGCGCAGCCGGTCGAGCTGATTGGGGCCGGGCATCAAACGGTCGAACACCTCTTTGGCGACCGGGACGAGGTCAGGGTGCGCCACCCAGGTGCCGTCGTGGCCGTCGCCGGCTTCGCGCTCCTTGTCGGCGCGGACGCGGGCGAAGGCGGCTTCGTTGGCGGCCGGGTCGTTCTTGACCGGAATCTGCGCCGCCATGCCGCCCATGGCAAAGGCGCCGCGGCGATGGCAGGTCTTGATCAGCTGCTTGGAATAGGCGCGCAGAAACGCGTCGCTCATCCCCATCTTGGCGCGATCCGGCGTGACGAAGGCCGGATGCTGGCCGAGTGTCTTGATGAAGCTGAAAATATAGTCCCAGCGGCCGCAATTCAGGCCCGCCATGTGGTCGCGCAGTTCGTAGAGGATTTCGTCCATCTCAAACGCCGCCGGCAGGGTCTCGATCAGCGCCGTCACCTTCACGGTGCCTTGCGGGATGCCGAGGTAATCCTGGGCGAAGACGATGGCCTCGTTCCACAGTCGGGCTTCGAGGTGCGATTCCATCTTCGGCAGGTAGAAATAGGGCCCGCTGCCAGCGGCGATGGCGGCCTTGGCACAGTGGAACATGTAGAGCCCGAAGTCGAACAGGGCCCCTGACATTGGGGCGCCGTCGACGATGACGTGGCGCTCGTCCAGCCGCCAGCCGCGCGGCCGCACGATGAGCACGGCCGGCGTGCCGCCCAGACGATAGGCCTTGCCGCTCGCCGGATCGTCATAGGTGAGGGTGCTCGCCCAACGGTCCTTCAGATTGGCCTGGCCGTCGATGCAGTTGGCGAAGGTCGGCGAATTGGCGTCCTCGAAATCGGCCATGAACACCTTGGCGCCCGAATTCAGGGCGTTGATGATCATCTTGCGGTCGACCGGACCGGTGATCTCGACACGGCGGTCGTGGAGGTCGGCGGGTATGGCCGCCACGCGCCAGTCACCGTCGCGGATGGCTTGGGTTTCCGGCAGGAAATCGGGCAGGGCGCCGGCGTCGAAACGCCCCTGACGCTCGCGACGGGCGGTGAGGCGTTCCTGGCGCTTGGGCTCGAAACGGCGGTGCAACTCGCTTAAGAAAGTCAGCGCCTCAGGCGTCAGGATTTCGCTCATCCGGCCGGTGACAGGCGCGGTAATGGTAACGGCGGGCATGATGGTATCCAGCGGCATGGAGGGCGTCCTTTAGCATGAATGCGGAAGGTGAGAAGGAAGCAAGTAAGAGCCCCCGCCACCGCTGTGGCCGTTTACACGGCCTTGCGGTCCCCCTCCCCGCGTGGCGGGGAGGTACAAGGTGGTGGGCAGCTTCTTCTTTCTTGTGCTTCCCCAACTTGTTGGGGAGGGGGACCGTCGAGCGTCAGCGAGATGGTGGTGGGGTATCTTGCTTTACTCATACCCGTGGGCGGCTTCGTTGATGACCAGCGACGGCATTTTCGAGAAGTCGACCGACACGGGTTGGGTCATGCGCGTCTGGAAGGTCTTGATGACGTGTTCCAGGCGGCGGCGGACTTCCTGGGTCGCCTCAGTACGCGGATCGAGATTGAGCGGCGCCAGGCAGAAGTCGATAATGGCTTGGGGGCGATTGCTTTCCATAACAGGTCTCCTGGTTATTCCGCGGCCATTTCGGCGGCGAATTGGGCGGTTTCGGTCGATTGCTTCATGGCCGTGGTTGAAGAGCGGCCGGAGCTGATGGTCTCGGCGACAGCGTCGAAATAGCCGGTGCCGACTTCGCGCTGGTGGCGGGTAGCGGTATAGCCGCGCGCCTCGCTGTCGAATTCACGCTGCTGCAGCTCGGAATAGGCCGCCATGCCGCGATCGCGGTAGCCGTCGGCCAGTTCGAACATCGAGTGGTTCAGTGCATGGAAACCGGCCAGGGTCACGAACTGGAACCTGTAGCCCATGGCGCCGAGCTCGCGCTGGAATTTGGCGATGGTGGCCTCATCGAGCTTGGCCTTCCAGTTGAACGAGGGCGAGCAATTATAGGCCAGCAGCTTGCCGGGGTGTTCCCGGTGCACGGCCTCGGCGAAGCGGCGCGCATCGTTGAGGTCGGGGTGCGAGGTCTCCCACCACAGGACGTCGGCATAACGCGCATAGCTGAGGCCGCGGGCGATGCAGTGATCAAGACCGGTACCGGGCTTCAGCCGGAAAAAGCCCTCCACCGTGCGGTTGTCGCGGTCGATGAATGGATGGTCGCGTTCGTCGACGTCAGAGGTGATCAGTTGCGCCGACTCGGCGTCGGTCCGCGCCACGGTCAGGGTCGCCGTGCCGCAGACATCGGCGGCCAGCCGCGCGGCGATCAGGTTGCGTTCGTGGGCCTGGGTCGGGATCAGCACCTTACCACCCAAATGCCCGCACTTCTTTTCCGAGGCCAACTGGTCCTCGAAATGGACGCCGGCGGCGCCGGCCTCGATGAAGGCCTTCATGATCTCGAAGCTGTTCAGCGGCCCGCCAAAACCGGCTTCGGCGTCGGCGACGATCGGGGCAAACCAGTCGTGTTTGGCGCCGCCTTCGGCGTGCTCGATCTGATCGGCGCGTTGCAGGGTGCGGTTGATGCGGCGGCATAGCTCCGGCGCGGCATTGGCCGGGTAGAGCGACTGGTCTGGATACATGGCTGAGGCCGTATTGGCGTCGGCGGCGACCTGCCAACCCGAGAGATAGATGGCCTTTAAGCCGGCGCGGACCATTTGCATGGCCTGATTGCCGGTCATGGCGCCCAGCGCATTGATAAAGGGCTCGTCGTGCAGCAACTGCCACAGGCGGTTGGCGCCGCGTTCGGCCAGGGTGTGCTCGATAGCGAACGAGCCGCGCAGGCGCAGGGCGTCCTGCGGCGAATAGGGCCGCTCGATGCCGTCGAAGCGGCCCGGCGGGGCATTGGGGACCAGATCGTCGAAGGTGGTCATGGGAAGGCTCCTTGGGGAGGTGAGGAGAGGGGTCAGCGGGCGGTGGATTGCGGGGTGACGGGCACGGCGGGGCGGGTCGCCATCAGCAGGCCCGGGGTGAACAGGCCAAACGACACGGCCCAGGCCAGCGGCAGGCCGAATGTGTCGGGTTGCACCGGAGTCAGCGTCGGTCGTTTTGTCATAATATGTCTCACCTCATGGCTGGTTGCGCGTTCTGCTTGTATGACCATGAAGCGCGCATTTTTCGCAAAAATGAAGACATGCAGAGCTCAAAAGCTGGTCATTTGGCAAAGTGTGACATTGTAAATTTTGTAAATTTGTGACAATATGCCTTACGGAGACACGCCATGGCCGAAATCGATCGCAAACTGTTCCTGGGCGGCCGGCTGAAACGGCTGCGCTACGACTTCAACCTGTCGCAGACCCAGATGGCCGCCGACCTGGGCGTCTCGGCCTCGTATCTCAACCACCTCGAACGCAATCAGCGCCCGGTGACGGCGCAGGTGCTGCTGAAACTGGCATCGACCTACGATATCGACCTGCGCACCTTTACGGCCGACAGTGACCCGTCGGGCGAAGCCGATCTGGTTGAAATCTTCGCTCATCCCTTGTTCAAGGATCTGCATTTGCCGCGGCGAGAGATTGCCGACCTGGTCGCGACGTCGCCGATAGCGGCGGAGGCGGTGACGCGGCTTTATCGCGCCTATATCGAACGCGCCAAGCGCGACACGCTCGAATTTCGCCCACCCGAGGATGAGGTCGATCAGTCGCCGTCCGACTGGGTGCGCGACCAGATCCAGTCGCACCACAACTATTTCCCAGCCCTCGACGAGTTGGGCGAGAGGCTGTTCGAGACCCTCGGCGGCGATGCCTTCGCCCTGGAGGAAGCGGCGACGCGGCGGCTGAAGGCAGTGCACAATACCGACATCCGCATCATGCCGGCCGGCGTCATGACCATCTATCAGCGTCGTTTCGATCCACACCGGCGCCGGCTGATGATCTCGGAGACGCTGGGGCCATCCTCGCGGCGCTTCGCCGTCGTCTACCAACTGGCCCTGGCCGAGCATGCCGCCGAACTCAAGGCCATGGCGGAAGCGGTACGCGCCCCCGACCTTGCCAGCGAGCGCCTGTACAAGATCGCGCTATTGAACGCGCTGACCGCCGCGACGCTGATGCCTTACGGCAAGTTCCTCGAAGCGGCCGAAGCCAATGCCTACGACCTCGACCTGACGCGGGCGCCGTTTCAGGCTTCCTACGAGCAGGCGGCGCACCGCCTGACGACGCTATCGCGGCCGGGCTCGCGCGGTGTGCCGTTCTTCCTGATGCGCGTCGACAGCGCAGGCAATATCTCCAAGCGCTTTTCCGCCGGGCAGTTTCCGTTCTCGCGCTATGGCGGCGCCTGTCCGCGCTGGAACATCCATCAGGCGTTTCAGACGCCCGGCCGCATCATTACCCAGGTCATCGAGACGCCGGGCGGTCAGCGCTATTTCACCCTGTCGCGTACGTTGGACCGCTCCCTGCGCGGCTATGGCGACGGCGCTTATTCGGAACAGGCGATCGGGCTGGGCTGCGAGCTGAAATATGCCGAAAAGCTGATCTATGCCCGCGGGCTCGATCTCAACGCGCCCAATGCTGTGCAGACCGGACCGATGTGCCGGCTGTGCGAGCGGCCGAACTGCGCCGAACGCGCCGCGCCGCCGGCGGTCAAGGCGCTCAAGGTCGACGAATGGATCAAGGGTGTGACGGCGTTTCCGTTTTGACGGCGCAGGCGCAATTTCGCCATGCCGATATGTCCGTGCAGAGAATCTTTATTTTGTCACAGAAAATCTTTTTTTGGCCGTTGACCCCTGAAAAGTTTGCCCCTATAGGTCGCCGCCTTCGGTCGCAAGACCGGGACGCAGACCTAGAGTAGTGCCCAGGTGGCGGAATTGGTAGACGCGCTGGCTTCAGGTGCCAGTGGCTTAACGGCCGTGAAGGTTCGAGTCCTTTCCTGGGCACCATCTGCTTGTTCGTTGACATTCGCGAACACCAAAAAATCCTTTAAAATCTGACCGGTTACCAGGACGAGAAATCGCCGCTATTTGCCCGTATCTCAAAATGAAAATGGGATGGTGAGCGTAAAAAGAGCCGCGGCCGCTCAATACGATCGCTCTGTATTGTATTATTGCATTCAAAAATTCAACACGCTAAACTGCCCTCTGCCGCGGCGACAAGCGGTCATCGGGAAGGGCGTCATGAGCACTGAGAGCAAAGCCGGCAAGGGATCGTTGATCATGCCGGTCATCCGGGTCACCGGCGGCAATATCCTGGAGATGTACGACTTCTTCGTCTTCGGCTACTACGCCTCAGCGATCGGCAAGGCGTTTTTTCCGGCCAAGAACGACGTCGCCTCGCTGCTGCTGGCCCTGATGACTTTCGGTTTCGGCTTTCTAGTGCGGCCGTTGGGCGCCATTGTGCTCGGCAGCTATACCGACGCCGTCGGACGCCGCAAGGGCCTGATCCTGACGCTTGGCCTGATGTCGGTCGGCACGGTCCTTCTGGCCTTCGTGCCGGGCTATGACGTCATCGGGCTGGCCGCGCCCCTGCTGGTCGTGATCGGCCGGTTGATCCAGGGCTTTTCCGCCGGCGCCGAGCTGGGCTCGGTCTCGGTCTATCTGGCCGAAATCGCAAATGAACGCACCAAGGGCTTTTGGGTATCGTGGCAGTCAGCTTCCCAACAGGTCGCCGTGGTCATTGCCGCGGCGCTTGGCCTCTACCTCGACCACGTGTTGGGGCCGGACAAGCTGGCCGCCTGGGGCTGGCGCATTCCGTTTATAGCTGGGCTTTCCCTGGTGCCATTCATCTTCCTGCTGCGCCGCTCGCTGACCGAGACCGACAGTTTCGCCGCGCGCGAACGCATGAAGATCGGCGACGTGCTAGCCAATCTGGTCAAGCACGCCGGAACCATCCTGATTGGCATGATGATGGTGCTGATGACCACGGTGACCTTTTATCTCTGCACCGCCTATACACCGACTTTCGGCAAGACGGTGCTGCATCTGTCGCAGTGGGACAGCCTGCTGGTCACGCTCTGCGTCGGCGTCACCAATATCATCTGGCTGCCCCTGTTCGGGGCCCTGTCGGACAAGGTCGGCCGCAAGCCGATAATGATCGTCATCACGCTTTTGGCCGCGGTCAGCGCCTATCCGATCCTGTTGTGGCTGACCGGCGCGCCGTCGTTTCAGCACCTGTTGATCACCGAGCTTTGGCTATCCTTCCTGTTCGGCGCCTATAACGGCGCCAACGTCGTCTACCTGACCGAAGTGGTGCCACCGCAAGTCCGCGCCGCCGGTTTCAGCCTGGCCTATTCGCTGGCGACCTGTGTCGGCGGCTTCACACCGTTTCTCGTCACCTGGCTGATCCAGAAGACTCACAATCCCGCCATACCCGGCGCCTGGGAGACCGTCATCGCCATTATCGGCCTGATCGGTGTCCTGCTCAGCAAACCCTATGCGAAAAAGGAAGATGCGGCGTGACCCAGCATTTCATTCCGGCCCGTTTCTATCGCGGCGGCACCTCCAAGGGCGTCTTCTTCCACGCCCGCGATCTGCCGACTGAGCGCGCCTTAATCGACCAGGCTCTGCTGTCGGCGCTGGGCAGTCCCGATCCCTACGGGCGTCAGCTCGACGGCCTGGGCGGCGGTACCTCGTCGCTGTCGAAAGCGGTGATCATCGGCCCGCCGACCCACCCGGAGGCGGATATCGACTATACCTTCGTGCAGATCGCGGTCGATGAGCCGGTCGCCGACTGGAGCGGCAATTGCGGCAACCTGGCCTCGGCCGTCGGACCTTTCGCCGTCGATGAGGGCCTGGTCGCACCGGCGGGCAACGAGGCCGTGGTGCGCATCCATCAAACCAATAGCCGCAAGCTGATCCATGCCCGCTTTCCGTTGCATAACGGTCAAACCGAGGTCGACGGCGACTTCGTTATCGCCGGGGTCGCTGGCAGCGGGGCGCGCATCCGCCTCGACTTCCTCGATCCGGCAGGCGCGGCGACGGGCAAGCTGTTGCCGACAGGCAATGTCGTCGATACGGTCGACCTGGGAGAGGATGGCCAATTCGAAATCTCGCTGGTCGATGCCACGGCGCTCTTCGCCTATGTCGATGCCCATGCGCTGGGCCTGACCGGCGCCGAAAGCCCCAAAGAGATCGAGGCCGATGCCGCCTTGATGGCCAGGCTCGAACGATTGCGCCGCGCTGCCGGGGTCAAGGCGGGGCTGGCGGCGACGCCCGAGGCTATAGGGCTGCAGACACCGCGCGTGGTGATTGTCGCCGCGCCCGTGCCCTTCACCGCGCTTGACGGCACGGTCTATCATCCCGACGATTACGACATCGCTATCCGCATCCTGTCGATGCAGCGTGCCCACAACGCCATTCCGGGTACCGGCGGGCTGAATGTCGGCGTTGCCACCCAGATCGCGGGCACGATCGCTAACCGCCTGAGCCGGCCGGCCAATGCGGCGGGCGAGGTCCGCGTCGCCAACCCGTCGGGCCTGATCTCGGTCGGGGCCGCCGTGCGTCACGACGCCGATGGCTGGTGTGCCGACTCAGCCGTCCTGTTTCGCACAGCGCGTCTGCTGATGCGCGGTGAAGTCGCTGTCAGGGAGACCTTGTAATGGCTACGACCGATCTCGACATAGGCGCGGTTCTGGCGCCCTCCGGCACGTTGCGGGCAGCGATCAATCTCGGCAATCCGGTCCTGGCGCGCCGCGACGCTGATGGTCAGTTGGGCGGGGTCAGTACCGAGCTGGCGCGGGCCCTGGCGCGGCGACTCGGTTTGCCGCTGGCGCTGATACCGTTCGAAGGCGCGGGCAACGTCGTCAATGCCACGGCGGACGATGTCTGGGATATCGCCTTCCTGGCGCGCGACCCGTTGCGCGCCGAGCAGATCGGCTTCACCGCCCCCTATGTGACGATCGAAGGTATCTACGTCGTGCGCGAGGGCGGGGGGTTGCGGCAGGTGGACGATATCGACCACGCCGGAGTCAATGTCTGCGTCGGGCGGGGCGCCGCCTACGATCTGCACCTCAGCCGCACCCTGCAAAAGGCCGGTCTGCTGCGCAGCGACACCTCCAAGGCGGCGCTTGAGGACTTTGCCTCAGGCCAGGGCGATGCCGCCGCCGGCATCCGTCAGGCGGTGACGGCCTTTGCCGCCGCACACCGCGGGCTGTTTGTGGTCGACGAGCCCTTCATGCGCATCCACCAGGCCATGGCCGTGCCGCGTGCCAAGGCGGCGGCCGTGCCCCATCTCGACATCTTCCTCGCCGAGATGGCGGCCTCGGGTCTGATCGACCGAGCACTGGCATCCGAAGCCTAGATCACCGCCTTCAGAAAGGTGTCCAGCGCGATGTTACGGCCGCAGAGCACGACGCAGACGCGTTTGCCGCGATAGCGCTCGCGGGTCTTGATCAGGCCGGCCAGCGCCACGCCCGCAGCCCCCTCGACCATCCAGCGGTCGGTTTCGGCAACCAGGCGCATGGCCGCGGCGATCTCCTTTTCCGTGACAGTTTCGCGCACGTCGATCACCGCCTGGCAAATCGGAAAGGTCACCGAACCGGGTTCGACCGCGCCGGCCGAGCCGTCGGACAGGGTCGGCTGTTCGGGCACATCGATGATTTCGCCGGCTTCGAGCGCGCGCAGCAAGGCGGTGGAGTTTTCCGGCCAGACGGCGACGATCTGCGTCTTCGGGCTTAGGTGTTTGAGCGCGGTACCGGTGCCGCCGGTCAGGCCGCCGCAGCCGGTGCATAGAAAAATGGCGTCGAGGTCGGGCTGCTGGTCGAAGACCTCGGCGCCCAGCGTGCCTTGCCCGGCGACGACGTCGAGATCGTTATAGGGCGAGATATAGATACGGCCCTCGGCCTCCGCATCGGCGCGGGCCTTCAGTTCGGCATCGAGCGGAGCGCCGTCGACCATGACGATGTCGGCGCCGAGCGCGCGGATCGCTTCGATCTTCATCGGCTTGGTTTCGGTGCACAGATAGACGCTCACCGCCACGCCGGCGCGGCTGCCGGCATAGGCCACCGCCATGCCGTGATTGCCGGTCGATGAGGTGATGACACCCTGGCGGCGCTGGGTGTCATTGAGCAGGCGGATCTTGTTGCTGGCGCCGCGCAGCTTGAAGGCGCCGGTCGCCTGTAAGTGATCGCATTTCAGCCAGGCCTCGCAGTCCAGCAAGGCCGACAGGGCGGAACTGCGCGTCAGGGGCGTCGGCGGCAATTGCGGGCGCAGAGCGCGGTGGGCATCCATGATGGCGTCGAAGAGGTCGGTTTTGCCCGCTTGCATAATTGTACTCCTGCTTGTAAAAATGCAAAATAGATGACAAGACCGTCCGACACAATCCCTTTCAAGCGGCTTACCATGACATCTTCCAACCGCGAGACCGCGACCCTGTCCCTGAACAGTTTCAAGGCGAGAAACGCTCTGACCACGGCCGGCAAGGCCTATACGATCTATGATCTGAAAGCCGCTGAAGCCCATGGGTTGAGCGGCATTTCACAGTTGCCGGTGTCGCTGAAGATCTTGCTGGAAAACCTGCTGCGCCACGAGGACGGCGTCACCGTCACCGCCAACGATATCCTGGGGGTTGCTGGCTGGCTGGGCGATCGCGGCCGTGCCGAGCGCGAGATCAGCTTCACACCCGGCCGGGTGCTGATGCACGACACGACCGGCCTGCCGGCGGTGGTCGACCTGGCCTCGATGCGCGATGCTTACCGGGCGCTGGGCGGCGATCCCCGGCGCATCAATCCGGTCAAGCAGGCCGACCTGGTCATCGATCACTCGGTCATGGTCGACCGCTTCGGCAGCGATGACGCCTTCGCCGCCAATGTCGAAAAGGAATATGGCCGCAACGGCGAACGCTATCGCTTTCTGCGCTGGGGCTCACAGGCCTTCGAGAACTTGCGCGTCGTGCCGCCGGGCACCGGCATCCTGCATCAGATCAATATGGAGTATCTGGCACGGGTGATCGCGACCGACGGCGATCTGGCCTTTCCGGACACTCTGGCGGGCACAGATTCGCATACCACCATGATCAACGGCCTTTCGGTCCTGGCCTGGGGTGTCGGTGGCATTGAGGCCGAGGCCGTCATGCTGGGCCAGCCGATCCCCATGCTGCTGCCCGAGGTCGTCGGCATGCGCTTTCGCGGGAAACTGCCGGAACGGGCCACCGCCACCGACCTTGTCCTCACCGTGACCCAAATCCTGCGCGCCCACGGCGTCACCGGCAAGTTCGTCGAATTCTTCGGCGAAGGCCTCGCGCACATCACGCTGGAAGACCAGGCGACGATTGCCAATATGGCGCCGGAATATGGCGCCACCTGCGGCTATTTCCCGTTCAGCGCCCAGACCCTGCGCTATCTGCACGATACCGGCCGCGACGGTGCTCACATCGCCCTGGTCGAGGCCTATGCCCGCCATCAGGGCCTGTGGCACGATCCGGCCAACGAGCCGGTTTTCACCGATGTCATCGATCTCGACCTGTCGGCCATCGTGCCGAGCCTGGCCGGACCCAAGCGGCCGCAGGACCGGGTCAGCTTGTCCGAGGCCCATGTGCCCTATGCCAGGGAAGGCCAGGGTTTGACGAATGGGGCCGTGGTCATCGCCGCCATCACTTCGTGCACCAATACTTCCAACCCCGCGGTGATGATTGCCGCTGGCCTCTTGGCCCGAAAGGCGCGGGCACGCGGGCTGAAACCCAAGCCATGGGTCAAGACCTCTCTGGCACCGGGTTCGAAGGTGACGACGGACTATCTGGTGCGCACCGGCCTTCAGGACGACCTCGATGCTTTGGGCTTCAATCTGGTCGGCTATGGTTGCATGACGTGCATCGGCAATTCCGGGCCGCTGGCGGAGGGCGTCAGCGCCGATGTCCAGGCCGCCGATCTGAACGTCGCCGCCGTACTGTCGGGTAATCGCAATTTCGAGGGCCGCATCCATCCCGACGTCAAGGCCAACTACCTGGCCTCGCCGCCACTGTGCGTCGCCTATGCGCTGGCCGGATCGATGGCCATCGACCTGACGCGCGATGCGCTGGGTCACGACGCCGACGGCCGCCCGGTCTATTTGCGCGAGCTGTGGCCATCGTCCGAAGAGATCGCGGCTCTGCAACGCAATGCGCTCATTGGTGTAGAGGCCTTGCGCCGCTATGATGACGTCTTCACCGGTGACGACCGCTGGCGGGCCGTGCCGGTCGCTGGCGGCGATACGTTTGCCTGGGAGGCGGCCTCGACCTATGTCGCCCGTGCCCCCTACTTTGACGATGTGGCGCCCGTGCCTGCGCCGGTGACGGACATTGTCGGCGCCCGCATCATCGGCCTGTTCGGCGATTCCATCACCACGGACCATATTTCGCCCGCCGGCAGCATCAGGCCCAACGCTCCGGCCGGCCTTTACCTGCGCCACCACGGCGTCGAGCCCGGTGACTTCAACTCCTACGGCTCGCGACGCGGTCATCATGAGGTGCTGCGGCGCGGCGCCTTCGCCAATGCCCGGCTGCGCAACCAGCTTGCCCCCGAGCAGGAGGGTGGCGTCACCCGCTACCTGCCGTCGGGCGAGGTGCAGGCCGTATTCGACGCCGCCGAACGCTACCGTGCCGACGGCACGCCGCTCATCGTCATCGGCGGCCGCGACTACGGCACCGGCTCGTCGCGCGACTGGGCCGCCAAGGGTACGAAGCTGCTAGGGGTGCGCGCCGTCATCGCCCAATCGTTCGAGCGCATCCACCGCTCCAACCTGATCGGCATGGGCGTGCTGCCGCTGCAATTCACAGGTGAAGCGCCTGAACTGACGGGCAACGAGGTTCTGACCTTGCGCGGGCTCGCGGGACTGGAGCCACGCGCCGTGCTCAGTCTCGATCTCGGTGACGGCCGCCGCGTCGATGTGCGCGCCCGCATCGATACCCGTCGCGAGCTCGACTACTATCGCAATGGCGGCGTCCTGCCGTTCGTGCTGCGCAATCTGTTGCGCGAAGACGTAAAAACCGCCGCTGAATAGTTTTGTTTTATTGCGATTAAAAAAGCAATAAGCTAGGGTCGAAGCGCGCTCCGGCGTAGAACAGTCAGCAAAAAATGGCGGATGCGATGTTGGGGCGTGGGTTGCGGGACAGGTCAGTGAGGGACGTGTCGGCCAAAGTCTGGACCACGGTCGGGACAGGGGCGGGCGTCCTTGTTCCGGCCCTCCGTTCGTGCGCCTTGCCGCCAACCTTGCAGGCAGACACGGCCTCGGTCATGGTATGCGTGGTCGCCGACCCAAGAGATCGCCACCCAGGAGATCGCCATGCTGGGCTATAGCCTCAAACGCCTGCTGCTCAGCCTGCCGACCCTGTTCCTAGTGGCGGTGGCGGTCTTCCTCATCATCCGCCTGATTCCGGGCGATCCGGCGATGGCGCTGCTGGGCGAAAACGCCGACGCCGCTTCAGTTGCCGCCCTTCACAAGGAGATGGGCCTCGACACGCCGCTGCCGGTGCAGTTCGTCACCTGGCTCAGCCACGCCGTGCGCGGTGATTTCGGCCATTCGATCGTCACCGGTGAAGCGGTATTGCCGCTGATCCTGACGCGATTTCAGCTGACCGCCACGGTGGTCTTGATCGCCGTCGGGCTGGCCACCCTGATCGCCGTGACGGCCGGGCTGATCGCCGCCTGGCGCCGCGATACGCCGATCGACATGGCGGTCATCGGCGTATCGACTATTGTCCTGTCGGTGCCAAGCTTCTGGCTGGGTTTGGTCCTGCTGCTGATCTTCGGCGTCGCCCTGCGCTGGCTGCCGGTCGTCGGCTATGTCGGCTTTTCCGAGAATGCCGGGCTGGCCGCGCTCTATATCCTGTTGCCGACGCTGACCCTGGCGATCACCGAAAGCGGCGTCATCACGCGCATGATGCGCGCCAGCGCCATCGACGTGCTCAAGCTCGATTACGTTACCCACGCCCGCGCCAAGGGGCTGAGCGAGGCGGTGGTGCTGTCGCGTCACGTCTTCCCCAATGCCTTCGCGCCGACCCTGACCCTGGTGGGACTGAGCCTCGGTCACCTGTTGGGCGGCATTGCGGTGATCGAGACGGTCTTCACCCTGCCGGGGCTTGGGCGGCTGATGGTCGATTCCATCCTGTCGCGCGACTATCCGGTCGTTCAGGGCTGCCTGCTGTTCACCGCGACCATCTATGTCGTCGTCAACCTGATCGTCGACCTGCTGTACCCTCTGTTCGACCCGCGGGTGACGGCGTCATGAGCATTGGTGGTTTTCCGCTCAAAATCAGCACCCTGGTCGGCCTGGCCCTGGTCGGCCTGCTGCTGCTGGTCGTACTCGTGGGTCTGGTATGGATGCCCTACGATCCCGTGGCCATCGATCTCGACCACACGCTGAGTCCCCCGGGCGCCGCCCACTGGTTCGGCACCGACGAGTTCGGCCGTGACGTGCTGTCGCGCGCCATGCTGGGGGCGCGCATCTCGACCCTGATCGCGCTTTGCGTCGTCGCCATCGCCGTCAGTGTCGGCATGGCCCTGGGCGTGTTGGCGGGCTTCCTGCGCGGCTGGACCGATCGCGGGCTGATGGCTGTCGCCGACGCGGTGCTGGCCTTTCCCGGCATGCTGCTGGCCCTGGCCCTGATTGCCGTTCTGGGCGGCAATGTCGGCTCGATCATCCTGGCGCTCAGCATCGCCTACCTGCCGTCGGTCATCCGGGTGACGCGCTCGGCGGTGCTGTCGATCCGCGAGCGCGAATATGTCGAAGCCTCGCGCGTCGCCGGCGACAGCGCGGTTTACACCATGATCCGCCACGTCATTCCCAACGCTCTGCCGCCGGTCATCGTCCTGGCCACATCGCTGTTCGGCTGGGTCATCCTGTCGGAAAGCGCCTTGAGCTTCCTCGGCGTCGGGGTGCCGCCGCCGGCGCCGACCTGGGGCAATATGCTGTCCTCGGCGCGGCCCTATATGGAGACAGCGGCGTGGCTCAGCCTGGCGCCCGGGCTATGCATCGCGCTGGCGCTTTTGGGCGTCAATCTGACGGGCGACGGCCTGCGCGACTGGCTTGACCCCCGAGGTGATCAATGAGCCTGCTCACCGTCAATCAGTTGCGCCTCGAAACCAGCCGCGGCCGCGTCCTGGTGCCGGAACTGTCGTTCGACATGGCGGCGGGCGAGTGCCTGGCCCTGGTCGGCGAGTCGGGCAGCGGCAAGAGCATGGCGGCCAAGTCGATCCTCGGCCTGTTGCCATCCGGCGTCATCCGCGCCGGCGGAACCATCACGCTCGACGGCCAGGACCTGACGCAATTGGGCCCCGACAAGCTGCGCGCCGTGCGCGGCGGCACGGTCGGCATGGTGTTCCAGGAGCCGATGGTTTCGCTCAATCCGGCCCTGACCATTGCGCGCCAACTGGCCGAGGGGCTGAAGCTGCACCTGAAGCTCGACGACGCCGAAATCCGCCGCCGCTGCATCGACATGCTGAGCCGCGTGCGCATCAAGGACCCGGAAGCTTGCCTGAAGGCCCATCCGCACGAGTTTTCCGGCGGCATGCGTCAGCGCATCATGCTGGCCTCGGTGCTGATGCTGAAGCCGAAGCTGCTGATCGCCGACGAGCCGACGACGGCACTCGATACGCTGGCTCAGCGCGAGGTGCTGGAGCTGATGACCGAACTGGCGCGCGACAATGGCGTGGCCGTGTTGCTGATCACCCACGATCTCGGCCTCGTCGCCAAATATTCGCAGCGCGTCGTCGTCCTCGAAAAGGGCATCGCCGTCGAACGCGGACCCACCCGTCAGGTATTGGGCAAGCCCGCCCATCCCTATACGCAAAAGCTGGTCGCCTCTCTGCCGAAGCGCGCCGAGGTGCGGCGCGTGGCGTTGCCGGCCGCCGTGCCGCTGCTCAAGGTCACGGGTGCTCATGTCGACTACCCGGGCAAGCCCGGCCTGTTTCTGCCTGGGCCGCCCAAGCCGGTCGTCCAGGGCGTCGACCTGACCATCGACGCCGGGGAAATCGTCGCTGTCGTCGGCGCTTCGGGCTGCGGCAAGTCGACGCTCGGACGTTCTGTGCTTGGGCTGAAGGCGCTGTCGAAAGGCAGCATTGCCTTTGACGGCATCGACATCGCGCACATGAGCGCCACGCAAAAAGCCGCTTTTCGCCGCGACGCGCAACTGGTGTTCCAGGATCCGTTTTCTTCGCTTGATCCGCGGATGAAGATCGGCGACCTGGCCGGAGCGGCATTGCGTCATTTGCCGGGTGTCAGCGCCACCGAACGGCGCGACCGCGTCAATGCCATTCTAGAAGAGGTCGGCCTGGCGGGCTTCTACGATCGCCTGCCGCACCAGATGTCGGGCGGTCAGCGTCAGCGCGTCGCCATCGCCCGGGCCGTGGTCTCAAAGCCGCGGCTGGTGGTCGCCGACGAGCCGGTGTCGGCGCTTGACGCCACCGTGCAGCGGCAGGTGCTGGATCTGTTTCAGCGGCTTCAGGCACAGTACGGCTTTGCCTGCATGTTCATCACGCACGATCTGGGTGTGGTCGAGCAAATCGCCTCGCGCGTCTATGTGCTGTCGGCCGGTGTGGTCGTCGAACAGGGAGAGGTGGCGGCGGTCTTCGACAATCCGCAACACCCTTATACTCGGGCCCTGCTGGCGGCGACGCCCAGCCTGATGGCCGCGGAAGCGCTGGACTAGGTTCGGAAAAAAGCGCTCTCCAAAAAGAAGCCCTCCCCAAGGGGGGCGGGGAGGGCTCTCTCAGAGGTCCGGAGCAGCCAGTCGCCGATCCGGACGGGGGGAGGACAGAATGATCGTGCACGCCGGATCTGAGCGGCAGACGCATTCGCAAGTGTCGCACACAAAAACGATACACTGCGAAAGGGAGAGACCACATTCGCCCTTCCCGAATACGGTTGACAGGGCGCGTCGTCAATGTATTTTGTATTTATAGCGCTAAAAAAACTATCCGGAACTTATCCGGCGCCCGCAGGAGGCTGAAGAGGCATGACACGCGACGCAACATACGACATCGGCCGGCGTGGCCTGCTGGCAACCCTGGCAGCGGCCGGACTGATGCCGCTGACCGCGCGGGCCCAAATGCAGGGGCAGGACTCAGCCCCGGCGACCGGGAGTTCGGCCGCCGCCATTATCGGCGGGCCGAGCGAAATCCTGATCTCCTATCGCTGCGATTCGGCCAATCGCCCGGCCTTTCGCCGCTATCTCGCCAATGAGATGATGGCGCGTCTGAAGGCCTTGCAGGCGCGCGGCACATTGAAAAGTTACCAGATCCTGTTCAACCCGTTCGTCTCGGAAACCTGGGACGCCATGGTGTTGCTGAGCTTTCACACCTATGCCGACACCCAGGCGTGGAAAATCGTCGAACGCAGTATGCCGGGTGGGCTTGACGCCGCGGGGCTGAAGCTCGGCCATCCGATCCAGACCTATAATTGCGATCTCGAATGGCAGGGCTGGGCCGCGGATCCCGGGCCCGAGCACCAGCGCGTCGCCTATGCCATCCCCTATAGCTACAACGCGCTTGGGCAGTACAAGACCTATGTCGACGCCTATGTCATCCCGCAGGTCAAGGGGTGGATCGATGACGGTGCGCTGAGCGGCTACCGCTTCTATCTCAATCGCTATCAGACCGGCGATCCGTGGGATTGCCTGTTCATCTACGACTATCGCAATCTCGAACAGTTCGGTCGCCGCGACGAGGTCGTGGCCAAGGTGCGCGCCACTCTGCAATCCAATGCCGAATGGGTCCATCTCAACGAGATCAAGGCAACGATCCGCAGCGAGAGCGAAAACACCATCGCCGATATTCTGTGAGGACTTAGGTCAGGCTGGCCTTGGCCGTGCCGGACACGCCGAGATGCTCATCGATCAGGACAGCGGCGCGCTGGACGTCGCCGTCTTCCAGGGCGGCGATGATGCCCAGATGTTCGTCGATCGAGCCACGCACGCGCTCGGTGCTGAACTTCCAGCTATAGGACAGGAAGGTCCGCAACTGGACCTGGCGCTGCACCGAGGCCAGCAGGAAGCGGTTGCCTGAACAACGTGCCAGGCCTTCGTGGAAGGCGGTGTTGAGGTCGTAGAACTCCGCGGCCATGCTGTCGCGCCACGCTTTTTTGCGAAAGGCGACGTGGCGGGCCTTGATGGCCTTCAGCCAGTCATGGTCGAGCACGAAGGTCGGCTGCAGGACGGTCTGGGGTTCGATGATATGGCGAAAGGCATAGGATTCGGCCTGGGCGCGCGGGCTTTCGACCGTCGGCAGGAAGGACCAGCCATTGCCGGGCTTGCGCTCGACCAAGCCGATATCGGCCAGGGTGCGCAACACGCGAATGGCGGTCGGCAGCTTGACGCCGAACATGCGGCAGATTTCCTGTTGCGGTACGTCGGCGGGCAGCTTGCCGGTGGTGCGGGCGTCGGCGATGCGCGAGATCAGGCGCCGGTCTTCTTCTTCCTGGAGGTTGACGGGCTCGGCCACCGGCACGTCGGTCACCGGATCGAGCAGGATGAAGCCGCGATTGGCCCTTGATTCAACCCAGCCCTGGGCTTCGAGCTGTTTCAGCGCGCCGCGGATCGGCGTGCGCGAGACACCGAACTGCTGACACAGGTCAAGCTCGATCAGGCGATGTCCGGCGCCGGCGCCCTGATCCTTGAGAAGACGCAGGATGCGCGCGGCCAGTTCCGTCTGCAGACGTGAAGCGGGGGGCGACGGATCGCCCGGATCGGCTTGCGTCGGGGTTTTGCTAGCGTTTTGGGTCGTCATCTTATGTCTCCGTCGCCGACCGCCGCCCCTCGGCGCGATCCGCGTGTCAGACTGTCTTTTATCCAATAATAAATCACTTTTGTACTGTAAAAAGTGGATTGCCGTTTTTTTGAAAACACCAGCCTTCCGGCGAAGGCCGGAGTTGTATGGCTAAAAGGCTTTGCAATCGAAGGGCGGAGCCTATTCTTGCGGCTTCAGGGCCTGGTGCAGCGACGACAACCGCGAGCGCGTCAGGTGCTGGCCGATCATCTGAGACGCCGCCAGATTATCTCCGGCTTCGAGCGCTTCGATGATCTGCAGGTGCTCGGCGGTCGAATCGTGAGGGCGGCCGGGAAATTCCGACGTCAGATTAAGCAGCATGCGCATCTTCGACAGCCGCTGCACGGTGGCGATCAGCACATGATTGTTCGAGCACCGTGCCAGGCCGTCGTGGAAGTCGGAATTCATCTGATTGTATTCGATCGACATCGTGTCGCGCCACCGCTTCTTGCGAAAGGCCAGATGTCGCGCCTTGATCTCGGCCAGCCATTCGCGGTCGAGAACAAATCCGGGCAGCATGACGAGCTGAGGTTCGATCAACTGCCGGAACTCATAGGTTTCGGCCATGGTGCGCGGGGTGTCGATCGATGGCAGAAAGGCCCAGCCATTGCCGGGCTTGCGTTCGACCAGACCGAGATCGGCCAATTGGCGCAGGACCCGCACCGCGCGGTGCAACTTGACGCCGAAGCGTTCGCAGATTTCCTGCTGGGTGACGTCGCTCGCCAGCAGCCCGGTATTGCGCGCCCGTGCAATCGCGCCCAGCAACTGCTGGTCCTTTTCCTGCTGGGCATCCAGCGGTTCGTGACGCGGCTGGAAGCGTTTAAGGGCATCGGTGACGACGTAGCCGCGCTGGGCGCGGGCCTCGACGACGCCCTGCGCCGCCAGGGTCCGCAAGGCGCCGCGAATGGGGGTGCGCGATACGCCGAATTGCTGGCACAGGTCGACCTCGATCAGCCGGTGCCCGGGCTCGGCGTTTTCGTCCTTGAGCATGCGCAGAATCTGACCAGCCAGCCGAAGGTGCAGGCGGCTGCCCGCCGGCGGATCGAAAACGGTCGAAGACGACTCCAGGTCCATCGCAAATCCCTGCGCCCGCGGGTGGCGCTTTCACAGGCACAATAATACAAACGGGGCGAATTTGCCATGGACGTTCGGAACCGGCCCCGGATCAGATCCCGATTAGGGTGCTTTATAATTGTACTTTTCGCGCCGATAAGTCAATTCGCGGCACAAAAGTCACACCGTTATGAAAACGCGGCGTTTGCGTCACAAAACATTTGTACTTTTCGATAGCAAGAATACATTTTTATCCACACGGCGTGAGGCCGATCAGGGGCCGAACCGGTTTCGGCGCGAGAGAAAAAGGGATGGCTATGTTTAAGCGTGAGTCTAAGACGGCGGTTCTGGCGCGGAGTGGCGGTGTCGCCCTGCTTATGGCGACGACCGCGCTGGCGGGTGCAGCCAAGGCCCAGGACGCATCGCCTCCCCCGGCGGACGGTAAGAAGGACGCCAAGATCGAAGTCATCGTCGTCACCGCCGACCGCAAGAACACCTATTCGGCAGATCTGGTTCAGGCCGGGTCTTTCCGCGGCGCGCGCCAGCTCGACACGCCGCTGACGGTTGCGGTCATGCCAGCCGAACTGATCAAGTCGCAGCAGGCTTTGACCCTGATCGACGTCGTCAAGAACACCGCCGGCGTGTCATCGACCGGTAGCGGCGCCGTCGTCTATAACAACCTGACCATTCGCGGCATCGCGGTCGATACTCGCGCCAACTATCGTCTCGACGGCTCGCTGCAGGTCATTTCCTCGATCTCCTTCCCGCTGGAAGACAAGGATCGCGTCGAAATCCTCAAGGGCGCCTCGGCCCTGTACTACGGCTTCTCCAACCCGTCGGGCATCGTCAACATGACGATGAAGCGCCCGACCTCGTCACAGCTGATCGACGTCACCGCCTTCGGCGACGACCATGGCTCGGCCGGCGTTGCCATCGACTACGGCAATACCTGGGCGACCGACAAGAGCGGTGGCACCTTTGGCGCCCGCGTCAACCTGGTCGACGCCTATCTCAATACCGGCATCAAATATTCGGACGGCCACCGCAACCTGATCGCCGGCGCCTTTGATTACAAGCCGAACGATCGCCTGACGCTGCAGGCCGACTACGAACACATCATGAAGAAGATCATCGAACCCGGTGTCTTCATCTTCAAGAACGCGCAGTCGACCTCGACCCTGGCCAACTACTACCCGGCGATCACCTTGCCGACCCTGCTCGATCCCAAGTCGAACTTCGGCCAGTCCTGGGCCTATAATTACGGCTTGGAAACCAACAAGATGGTCAAGGCTTTGTACAAGCTGAACGACTCCTGGCTGGTGACTGCCGACTACGGTCAGTCGAACCTGGAACGCGACCGCAATGTGCCGCAGTTCCAGCTCAATCCGGACAATTCGGCGGCGACCATCGCCGGCACCGGCTCGCTGGTCATCGGTCACCAGAATTCTCTGTTCGACTCGGAAAACGGCCGCATCGAACTGGCCGGTACCTTCTATACCGGGTCGTGGCTGCTGCACGACATCCTGATCGGCTACGGCGACGCGGTGAAGAATCAGCACGCCCCGGCGCAGAACAAGAGCACCTTCGCCGACAACTATCTCAACCCGATCGATATCGCCCTGCCGGCCTCTTTCCCGGCGCAGGTCACCACCAACACCCGCATCCACGACAAGGGCCTTTACGCCTTCGACCGCATCGAAGTCGGCAAGTACCTGCAGATCCTGGGCGGGGTGCGCAAGTCGGACTACACCGAATATAGCGATGGCGGCACCGGTGGGACTGAAGCTGTCACCTATCACGCCGAGCCGACCTCGATCTCCTACGGCGCCGTGGTTAAGCCGACCTCGTGGATCAGTGTCTATGGCACCTTCATCCAGGGCCTGGAAACCACGCCGCTGGCGCCGACCACCACGATCAATGCCAACCAGCAACTGCCGCCGACGGAATCGCGTCAGGCCGAATTCGGCATCAAGATGCAGCCGCGCAAGTCGATCTTCATCCAGTACGCCCACTTCGACATCAGCCGCGGCGCCACCTATACCAATGCGTCCAACCTCTATGTCGAAGATGGCCGCAACAAGTATGAAGGCGACGAACTGTCGATCACCGGCGAAGTCACCAAAGACTTCTCGGTTTACTTGTCGGGCATGCTGCTGGATGCCAAGTTCGAGCAGAATGCAGCAACCGTCATCACCTCGACGACCAAGTCCGGTGTAACCACCACCACGGTCACGCCGACGATCCAGGGCATGCGTGTCGACGGCACGCCGAAGAATACGCTGTCGCTGTCGGGCGAATACCGGGTGCCTGTGGTGCCGGGTCTGTCGCTGACCGCCGGTATGTATCACATCGGCAACCAGGCGCTTAACCCGCAGAACGAAGCCTTCGCGCCGGCCTATACGACCTACGATGTCGGGGCGGCCTACAAGATGGACATCTACGGCAAGACCACGACCTTCCGTCTGAACGGCAGCAACGTCACCAACAAGAAGTACTGGGCGGTTGTCGGGGGCTCGACCCTTGGCGAAGGTCTGCCGGCGACCTACAAGTTCTCGGTCGAACGCGCATTCTAAACGCACGCACAAAAGTGGAAAAGGCCTGACGGCAATGCGTCGTCAGGCCTTTTCTTTGCCAACCGTTAGTGTATTTATAATTCTATTAGTACAATTTTGCGGACAGCGAAGCTGCGAAGGAGGGACAATCATGGTACGCACTCTGATACGCGCTTTGGCCCCGCTCCTGGTCGCTCCGTTTTTGTGGAGCGGTGCCGCTGAGGCCGGAACCATCGCCGCCGCGCCGCCGCCGATGACCGCAGATGTCTCAGCGGGCTCCGTCCGCAACGACACTTTTCCGGCCGTCACCGCATCCTATCCCGAGGGCGTTGTCGCTCAGGGCAATGTCGAATACGCCAATCTCAAGGGCTACCGGCCGCTGCTGCTCGATCTGTACAGCCACGCCGATGCCCCAAGCCACGCGCTGAGACCGCTCATCGTCTATATCCACGGTGGGGGCTGGAGCCGGGGCGATGCGCGTGGTTCCGGCGCTTTTACCGACTTTCCGGCCGTTCTGGCCAGCGTCGCCGCGCACGGCTACGTCGTCGCCTCGGTTAATTACCGCTTGAGCAGTGAGGCGCCGTTCCCGGCGGCCATCCAGGACGTCAAGGCGGCGATCAAGTTTCTGCGCCGGCACGCCGCGGCCTATGGGATAGACCCTAAGCGCGTCATCGTCTGGGGCGGATCGGCCGGCGGGCATTTGGCAGGGCTTGCCGCCACGACCTGCGGGACCGCAGCTTTCGAGCCCGCCATCTCGACCGGGCGGTTGTCGGGCGCGCAAGCCAAGGCAGCCAAGGCCGATGACATGGATGACTGCGTCCAGGGCGCGGCCCTGTGGTACGGCATATTCGATATGACGAAGGATGCGCCGGGCGCACCGACCGACGTCATGACCAAGGACGTGCCCGAGGCACTCGGCTGCCCCTCGGTTGATGCCTGCACCGCCGTAGCGGCGCAGGCGAGCCCCATCCGTTATGTCTCTGCCCAAACCCCGCCCGTTCTGCTGGTCGACGGCCTGGCCGACGTCGAAGTCCCGCCGCAGCAGACCCAGGCCATGGCGGCGACGCTGCAAAGGGCCGGCGTGGCCACCGATACCCTCTATCTTCCCGGCGTCGGTCACGGCCTGATCGGCCCGACGGCACAGGCGACGCGCGAGGCCAGCCTGAAAGCGCTGCAAGCCACCGTCGATTTCTTCGATCGCATAACCCGAAACTAAGGGCGAGCCCATGGACGACCAAAAACAACAGTATGATCCTACGACCATCGCCCTGCACTGGATCGTCGCCGCCACCGTCGTGGTGCAGTGGCTGCTGGGCCAGGGCATGCACTACTTCCCCAAGGACTGGAAACATCCCGATCGTCAGATCCACGTCTATATCGGCACGGCCCTGACCGTCGTGCTGCTGGTGCGGCTGATCTGGCGACTGACGCGCGGCCGGCGCATCGTCGAGCCGGGAAGCTTGATGACCCTGGCGGCCAAGGCGATGCACGTAGCGCTTTATCTTGTCCTTTTCACCATTCTCGGGCTTGGCCTGTTTGCCGTGTGGAACAAGGGCGGGCCCTATTTCGGCGGGCTGATCAACATCGATCCCTGGGGCCACGCCGAAAAAGCGGCGCGCAAGGCGCTGTCGATCAAGGTCGTCGGCATCCACGAACTGCTGGCCAATATCCTGCTGGGACTGGCCGGCTTGCACGCCGCCGCCGCCCTGGTGCATCAATACATCCTGAAGGACGGCGTGTTGTCGCGCATGATCCCGGCGCTCAAGGCCTCACGAGGCGGTTAAGCCTCCCGGAGACGCGTTTACATGTTGAGAGTGATCCTTGTCGCCGTGCTGCTCTTGTTGGCGGGGCCGGTAGCGGCCGCCGAAAGCGTGCTGCACGTCCGCCTCAACTCCGACATCCTGTCGAGTGAGCCCGGCACCCTGCGCGACGGCAATACCGATCAGGTGCTGCTGCACGTCACCGAAGGGCTGGTCGCCTATCGCGAAAATGGCACGGTGGCGCCGCTGTTGGCTCAAGGTTGGACGATTTCGCCCGACGGCAAAACCTACACCTTCGCCCTGCGCGCCGGCATCCATTTCCATAACGGCCAGCCAATGACCTCGGCGGATGCGGTCTGGTCGCTGAAGCGCTGGTTCGGCATGGGCGCGCGCTGGCGTTGCGGCGACAGTATCGGCCCCAAGGGCATGACCTCTGTCGTTGATGTCACCGCCCCCGATGCGTCGACCGTCGTCATCCGGCTCGACCGGCCGGCGCCGTTGTTCCTGACGACGCTGGCGCGCACCGATTGCGGCGGCACGCCGATTGTCAGCCCGGCCTCGGCCGACGCCGGCGGCAAGTGGATCGCGCCCATCGGCACCGGCCCGTTCATGTTCGGCGCGTGGAAGCGCAATCAGTCGATCGACCTGGTCAAATTCGCCGGCTATTCGGCGCTGCCGGGACCGCGCGACGGCAATACCGGTGGCAAGACGCCGCTGGTCGACCGCGTGCATTTCCTGATCATTCCCGACAGCTCCGCCGCCGTCGGCGCTTTGCTGCGCGGCAATCTCGATGTTCTGGGGGAGGTTGCCTATGTCGATTACGACACGGTGCGCCATAATCCCGATGTGACGGTCAATGTCACGCCGATGATGGACATCAACACCATCCTCATTCAGACGCGCAACCCGAAGCTGGCCGACCCGCGCCTGCGCCAGGCCATTGCCCTGACCATCGACACCGAAGGCATGGCACGGGTCATCACGCGCGGCACAGCACGCGGCAACAACTCGCCGGTGCCGCGCACCAGCCCGTTTTATGGCGCCGCCGAGGCGAAGCTGCGCGGTGTCGACATCGTCCGCGCCAAACAGCTGGCGGCCGCGGCCGGCTACCGTGGCGAGCCCATTCATCTGATGACCAATCACCGCTATCCGGAACTGTTCGATCAGGCGGTGCTGTTGCAGGCCATGGCGCACAAGGCCGGGATCAACATCGTCATCGACACCGTCGATTGGGCAACCGAGGTCTCCAAATACAGTGTCGGCGACTATGAGCTGGTGAGCTTTTCCTTCGGCGCCCGCCTCGATCCGGCGTTCAATTTCCAGCTGTTCATCGGCGACCGCGTCCACGAGCCGCGCAAGGTGTGGAACAGCCCGCAGGCCAAGGCGATGTTGGACACGATCAGCGCCACGGCTGACCCCAAGGCGCGCCAGGCGCAGATCGACACGCTGCAAGCCATGTTCATGGACGAGACGCCGGCCATCGTCACCTTCAACACCTCGCGGCTGTCGGCGGTGCGCAAGAATGTCGTGGGCTACGCCTGCTGGCCGACCGGTCTGCCGCGCTACTGGGGGGTATCCCTCAAATAGCGCTTAGCGAACGTAGGAGGCCCCGTTGATATCCAGCGTCGTGCCGGTAGCATGATCGCCAAGGCCACTCAGCAAAAAGGCGACCGCCGGGGCGATATCGCCGGGCTCGGTCAGCTTGCCCAAGGCGATGTCGCTGGCGGCGTAATCCTCGCCATAGGTATCGATAAAGGCCTGGGCCATGTCGGTGCGGGTAAAGCCTGGCGCTACCGCAAAAGCCTTGATGTTGTCGCGGCCGAAGCCGCGCGCGATCGACTTGGTCAGGGCGACGACGGCGGCCTTCGACGCGGCGTAGGCCATGTAGTCGGCCGTGTCGCCGCGATGGGCGGCGCGTGAGGCGATATTGACGATACGGCCTTGTTTGAGCGGCTGAAAATGCAGCAGCGCCTCCCGGCAGAGCGTCGCCGTGGCGGTGACATTGACGGCCATAGTGGCCTCCCAGTCGCCGTGCCACTCGGCAGCGTTCTTGGTCAGCGGGCTTTCGATGGCGATGCCGGCATTGTTGACCAGAGCGTCGATGCGCCCGGCGGCGGCGATCGCTTGTGCCCACAACGCGGCACAGGCGCCGGCATCGGCGAGATCGGCCCGCAGGACGACGGCGCCGTTACCAATGTCGGCGGCCACGGCCTCGGCCGCGGCGCGGTCGCGGCCATAGTGGACCAGCACGCGGGCGCCGGCCTGGCCCAGGGTGCGCGCAATGGCGGCGCCGATGCCGCGGCTGGCCCCGGTGACCAGGATCGACTGACCGGAAAGATCGATGGCGAGTGACATGTTGGTTTTGAGGCCTCCCGGGCGAAAAGCCCAAGTTTACGCAAGCGCGGCGGCCGTTGACATCCCCCCGTCAAGGGATAGTCTTTCATTAGGCCGCAAGGGATGAAGATCGCCATGCCTTTGACTGAAACCCTGACCCAAGCCCTGGCGGAGGTGATCGGCGGCATCGGTGAAGCCGATTTCGCCGCCACCGCCGCCGGCGCGCTCTGCCGGTTCATGGATTTCGATGTCGCCGCAGTGGTGCTGCATGGTGGTGGCGGTCCACGCCTGATGTTCGACAGTTTTGACGCGGTCGACGGCCGCGACGGGCTCGATGCCTATCTGCGCCACACTTACGCGGTCAATCCGATGGTCTGCGGCCGCGCTTGGGGTGCCGTGCGGGCGCGCGATTTCGCCTCGCGCCGTGCCCCGGCCGTATTGCGCAGTCCCTATCTGGTGGCCTCGCCGGACGAGGAGCTGGGCTTTCGCACCGTCGGCTGGCCACGCGGCCTGGAAGAAATCGGCCTCTATTTCGAAGCCTGCGGTGGCCTGGTCGAGCTCGGCCTCTATCGCCCGCGCGGCCGCCATCCGGTCGCCGCGGAGCGGATGTACGCGCTTGACCGGTTGACCGTGCCGGTCGCGGCGGCGTTCGAGGCGCATCGCCGCGCCGGCGGCCGCACACCGTCGGGTGTCAGCTTCGCTGTGCTGTCGCCGCGCGAGCGCGAAGTCGCGGGGCTTTTGGTCCAGGGCTGCACCTCCGAAGCCATCGCCCTGCGCCTCGACATCAGCCATCACACGGTGCGCGATCACCGCAAGCACATCTTCCGCAAGCTCGGCATTACCTCGCTCGCCGAACTGTTCGCGCTGACCTGACTCAAACCCCGCATCCCATCCCGCATCGGGGGGATGGAGGCCGCCCGCCCGCCGGGCCATTTTGGACACCGTCATTTTGCCGGAGTCCGCCATGCGCTATGCCCGTATGCCCATCGAAGTCGAGTCGCCCGAGGAATACGGTTACGGCCGCATCCGCTGTAATCTGTCGGAAAGTTCGATCTCCGACCAGCGCCTGTCGGACCTCGGCATGACCATTCCCGACCTGACCCTGTTGTATGGCGAGCATCGCGGTGGCCAGGTCTTGCGCGAACTGATCGCGGCGGACGGCGAGGGGCTCACCGCCGACGACGTGCTGATGACCATGGGGGCGGCAGGCGCGTTGTTCATCGTCTCGACGGCGCTGCTCGGCGCCGGCCAGCACCTGGTGGTCACCAAGCCCAACTACGCCACCAATCTGGAGACGCCACGCGCCATTGGTGGGCCGGTCACCCACGTCGATCTGCGCTTCGAGGACGGTTTCCGTATCGATTTCGAGCGGCTGGCCGCGTCGTTGACACCGCAGACCCGGTTGATCAGCGTCACCACGCCGCACAATCCGACCGGGGTCAAGCTCAGCGAGGCCGAACTGCGCGCCCTGGTCGATCTGTCGGCGCGCCACGGCTGCTATCTGCTGGTCGATGAGACCTATCGCGATCTCGACTTCGACCGGCCCTTGCCGCTGGCGGCATCGCTCGGCCGCCACGTCATCAGCGTGTCGTCCCTGTCCAAGGCCTATGGCGTGCCGGGTATTCGCGTCGGCTGGCTGATCACCCGCGATCAGGAGCTGCAGACCCTGTTCCTGGCGGCCAAGGAGCAGATCAGCATCTGCAGCAGCGTCATGGACGAATGGGTCGCCGAGGGCATATTGGCCAGCCGCGATGCCTTGCTGCGCCCGACCCTGACGGAGATGCGCCGCCGCCGCGACCGCATCGATCAATGGATGGCCGCCGAGCCTTTGCTCGAGTGGGTGCCGCCGGCGGGAGGCGTCGTCTGTTTTCCGCGCATGAAGTCTGAACCTCGCGATGGCACCGACGGCTTTTACCGCCGCCTGTTGGAGGACCACGGCACCTATGTCGGGCCCGGCCACTGGTTCGAAATGCCCGACACCTATTTCCGCCTCGGCTATGGCTGGCCGACCGGAGCCGAACTGGACGAGGGGCTCCGGGGCATTTCAGCAGCGCTTAGAGGTTAAACCGTGCTCAAAAACAGGCTGGTTTCGCTATTGGCGATGCCGTCGATCATGCGCACCTCGCGCAGGACGCGGTCGAAGTCCGACAGGCTGGCGGCGTGGATGTCGGCGATGAGGTCCCAGTTGCCGTTGGTCGTGTGCAGGGTGCGGATCTCGGTAATGCCGCGCAGGCGCTGAATGACCTGGGTCGTCGACCTGCCGGTGATCTCGAGCATCATGATGGCGTGAACGCTGAGATCGTCGTAATCCTCGCGCACGCGGACCGTGAAATTGAGCAGCACGCCGGTCTCGATCAGCCGGTCGAGCCGGTTCTGTACCGTGCCGCGCGCGATCCCCAAAGCCTCGGCCAATTTTGACAGTGAAGCGCGGCCATCGACTCGCAGATGCGAGATGATGCGGCGGTCGACATCGTCAGGAATGAACTTGGCTACGGCCATAGATGCTGCCTCGAACGGCGATTGGCGGATTGCCCAATCCGGCTGTCAAATTTTACCAGAAATCGCTCATTTTTGAAGCTGGATTGCGATTTAGACCGGCGGAGTGTGCGGGTAAAATTACGGCATGCCACCATAGTCCAACAGGAGCTTTCATGCCGTCCCAACCCTCCGCGCTTGCTTATATTCCCTTCGTCAGCGTCGAAAACATGATGCGTCTGGTGCATCATTACGGCATCGAGACGGTGCTTAAGGAGCTGACCGACGCCGTCGAGGCCGACTACCGGCGCTGGCAGCTGTTCGAAAAGACGCCGCGGCTGGCTTCGCATTCGCGCGATGGTGTGATCGAGCTGATGCCGACCTCCGATGGCGACGCCTTCAGCTTCAAATATGTCAACGGCCATCCGAGCAATACCGCGAAGGGCTTTCAGACGGTGGCGGCGTTCGGCCTGCTGGCGCGCGTCGATACCGGCTATCCGCTGATGCTGACCGAGATGACCTTGCTGACGGCGCTGCGCACGGCGGCGACCTCGGCGATGGCGGCGCGCCATCTGGCGCCGCGCGACGCCCGCGTCATGGCACTGATCGGCAATGGCGCCCAGGCGGAGTTCCAGGCCCTGGCGATGAAGGCCGTGGTCGGGATCGAGGAGGTCCGGCTCTACGACATCGACACCCGGGCGACGGAGAAGACCGTGCGCAACCTGCGTCACAGCGGCCTGCGCGTCGTCGCCTGCGCCAATGCGCAAACGGCGGTCGAAGGCGCCCATATCATCACCACCTGCACGGCCGACAAGGCCTATGCCACCATCCTCAGCGACAACATGGTCGGCGCCGGGGTGCACATCAACGCCATCGGCGGCGATTGCCCGGGCAAGACCGAGTTGCATAGGGATATTCTCCTGCGGGCGGACACGTTCGTCGAATTCGAGCCCCAGACGCGGATCGAGGGTGAAATCCAGCAAATGGACGCCGACTATCCCGTCACCGAGTTCTGGCGCGTGCTGAGCGGTGATGCCGAAGGCCGCCGAGATGCCCGCCAGATCACGCTGTTCGACAGTGTCGGCTTCGCCACCGAAGACTTTTCGGCGCTGCGCTACGTCTATTCGAAGCTGAAGGGCACCGACTTCTTCCAACAGATCGACATCGTCGCCGATCCGGACGAGCCGCGCGACCTGTTTGGCATGCTGCTGCGGGCGGCTTAAGGCTGGCAAGGGCGGGGCGCCTTATTCGCTCTTGAGGCGCCCCGTCAGGACCGGCCACGCCATATCGGCGGAATTGATGTTGACCGTGCGCTCGATACGCACCCGGTCGCCGTCAAAAGTACAGGTCACCGTGTCGTGGAAGGCGGTCTCGTTGAAGTACCAGAGCATTTGCAGGGTCGACGGATCGACGAAACGGGCGCCCGCACTGATGGCGGCGTCGCGCAGACGATAGCCGTGGTGCAGTTCGCGGCCGGGCATGTCGCTGATGCCCTCGATGAAGCTCTGGGTACCGCAGACGATGGGATAGGTGCCCTCGGCATCGCTCAGCGCAAAGGTGACGCGGCTGGCGGTCAGGTCGAAGGCAACTTTCGTGACGCCCAGCGGATTGGCATCGACGGTGAAGGCCGTGCGCCCGGGCCTCAGCACCGTGCTGTTCGCCTGCGGGCGCAGCGCCGGCGGATGCGTCCAGTCCGTGGTGCGTTTTTGCAGCGCAGCCTCGGCCGAAGCCGAGTCCGGTCCAGGTGTAACAAAGCCCGCGGGGAAATGCCGGAAGACATGCGGCCGCAATTTGATCGAGCCGTCGATCGCCGCTGTCACACCGATGGTCGCACCTTGTTCGGGGAAGACAAAAACCATCTGCACGAACTGGCCGTTGGCGGCAAAAACGCCGTTGTCGTAGACCACCCAGTGATAGCCGTAGTCTTCGACGTGCTGGCGTGTCGCGGTCGCAACCCAGGCTTCGGGCACCAGACGCTGACCTTCCCACATGCCTTTGTCGGCGTGGAGAATGCCAAGCTTCAGGATGTCGACCAGCTTGCAGGTCAAGCCATTGCCGCCGGGGTTGAAGCCATCGGGGCCGATATCCCAGGTCTCGCCAGTAATGCCCAGCGGCGCGAACAGGCGCGGCTTGAGATAGTCGCGCAGCGACAGGCCTGAGGTCTTGTACAGGATGGCCGCCAGCATGTAGCTGACCGCGCTTGAATAGACATAGGTCGTGCCGGGTTGGTGGACGACCGGGATCTTGAAGAATTCACGGATCCACGAGGTCTCGATCGCCCGCCACTGCGGGCCGCCGACCTCGGCCGCGTGACCGGTGCGCATGGTCAGCAGATCTTCGACGGTCATGGCCGCCAGCTTGGCGTCGACGACGGCCGGCAGGTCGTCCGGGAAAAACGAGATGACCTTGTCGTCGATGGCGAACAGGCCTTCGTCCAGGGCCAGGCCGATGGCGGTGGCGGTAAAGCTCTTGGCGACCGAATGCATGATCTGCGGCTTGCCGGCGCGATACGGCCAGGCATAGGCCTCGTGGGCGACGACACCGTTGCGATGGATCATGATGGCGTGCAGATCGAGCCCTTCGGCCGCCACGTCGCGCAAAAGAGCTTCGACCGCGACCGGATCGACACCAGCCTCGGCGAAGGTGCCGCGGCGCAGGCCGTCGGCGGCCGCGGCCGTCTGAAACGTGGCCCTCTTAAAAGTAGAATGCGAAAGCGTCATGCGTACCGGCCCCGACCTTGCCAAGGTCGCCTACAGAAAAGTGATGCGGCCGCCGAAAAAGACGCCCCGTCTTATGGGATATGGTTGACAGCCGTCATAGTCAATGCAATTTGTATTAATGTCGATAAAAAAACTATTTATGCGATGTCACGGCCACGGGAACGATGTGAAAATGCTTGAAAATCAAATGCCTGGCGCCGGGCGTCGTTTTCGGGCCTTGCGCCATACGGTCGCCTTGAGTGTTCTGGCCGCCGGCATCGGCGTGGCAGGGATGGCGCACGCAGGGGCGGCAGATCGTTGCGCCGACCTGGCGCGGCTTAGCCTGCCGCATGACCGCATCATCCTGGCCGTGCCGGTTACCGCTGGGACCTTCGCCGACGATACCCGCTTCGATCCGCAGACCAAGATCTACAAGGGCCTGCCCGGGTTTTGCCGTGTGCGGGGCGTATCGCAGCCGACGTCCGACTCAAGCATTGGCTTCGAGGTCTGGCTGCCGCTCGATAACTGGAGTCACCGCCTGCATATGGTCGGCAACGGCGCCTATTCGTCCAACATCTACTACACCCAGATGTCGGACCGCGTGCGCGCCGGTGATATCGCAGTGGCCACCGATACCGGCCATCGCGGCAAGGACCTAAGCTTCGGCGACGGCCATCCGGAAAAGATCCGCGACTTTGCCGGCCGTGCCGTGCACGAGTCGGCCGTGGCGGCCAAGGCGATCGCCCATCAATTTTACGGCGTGGCGCCCAGTTTCAGCTATTTCAGCGGCTGTTCGACCGGTGGCTATCAGGCTTTGATGGCGGCGCAGAAATACCCGAACGACTTCGACGGCATCATCGCCGGCGCCCCGGGCAATAACCGCTCGGCGCTGAACATGGCCTTCCTGTGGAACTACCTGGCCAATCACCGCCCGGGTGACGACAGTCAGGCCATCCTCGACATCTCCGACCTGACCTTGATCAATACCGCCGCTGTTGCGGCTTGCGATAAGCTCGATGGCGTCGCCGACGGCGTCATCAGCGATCCGCGCCAATGCCATTTCGATCTCGATAGCCTGAAATGCAGGTCAGGTGATGTCGCCAGCCAATGTTTGAGCGACGACAAGATTGCCGCTGCGCGCAAGATATATGCTGGCCCCAAGGACGCCCGCACCGGCAAGGCGATCTATCCTGGCTACCCCTTCGGCGCCGAAGGCGTGAAGAGTTCCGCCGACGACAAGCATCCCGGCTGGTCGGACTACTGGGCTGACGACACCGATCCGAAAAAGCCCGACCGCGCTGACTTCTTTGCCTCCTGGGTGTTCGACAATCCGAACTGGAACTGGTGGGCCTTTAACTGGGGCAGCGACGTCGATACCGTCCGCACCAAAATGTTGGGCCTGTTCGACGCCAATTCGTCCGATCTGTCGGCGTTTCGGGCGCGCAAGGGCAAGCTGATCATGTTCATGGGCTGGGCCGACCCGGTCGGCGCGCCGGCCGAAGCCATCAACTACTACGACGCGGTCAAGGCCCGTCTGAAGACGTCGGACGCCGGCACCCAGGCCTTTTTGCGCCTGTACATGATCGGCGGCATGGACCACTGCGCCAATGGCCCGGGCGCGACCTATTTCAATTCGGCGACCCGCGACTCCGCGCCGCCGGTCAGCGATGCCCGCCACGACATGCTGATCGCCCTGGAAGACTGGGTCGAGCACAATCAGGCGCCCGAGGCGTTGATTGCCACCCACTATAGCGACATCCCGTCGAAGATCGTCGCCTTCCAAAGGCCGATCTGCGTCTATCCGAAAATCGTGAAATATACGGATGGTCCGACGGACAAGGCGGAAAGCTTCACCTGCGCCGTTGAGCCGTCACATTAGCGGCAGGTCGTCGCGCAGGCTGTTTCGCATCCGGGCCGACTGGCTGAGGTGATCGTGCATTTCGGCCGACGCCAGCGCCACGTCGCCGCGTTCCAGCGCGGCGATGATACGCAGGTGCTCGTCGATCGACTCACGCACGCGATCGACGCCGAATTCCCAGTGATAATTGACGAAGGTGCGCAGCTGGATCTGTTTTTGCACGGCGTCAAGGAGGTAGCGGTTGCCCGAGCAGCGCGCCAATCCTTCGTGAAAAGCGGAATTCATGTCGTAGAACTCGACTGCCAGGCTGCGTCGCCACGCCCGCTTGCGAAAGGCGATGTGCCGCGCCTTGATGGCGCGCAGCCAGTCGCGGTCGAGCTCGAACGTCGGCTGCAACATCAGTTGCGGCTCGACGGCGCGGCGGAAGGCGGTGACTTCCTGTTGGGCCCGCGGCGTATCGATCAGCGGCGTAAAGGCCCAACCATTGCCGGGCTTGCGCTCGACCACGCCAAGGTCGGCCAGTTGACCCAGAACGCGCAGCGCGGTCGACAGCTTGGCGGCGAAGATGCGGCAGATCTCCTGCTGGGTGACCTCATCGGGCAGGCCTTCGGTGTTGCGCGCCTGGGCGATGCGCATGATCAGCTTCTGGTCTTCTTCGGATTGCGAACTGACCTGGCCGACGTCCGGCAGGTCGGCGGCGGCATCGAGCAGGACGAAGCCACGGCGCGCCCGGGATTCGACAAGGCCCTGGCTGGCCAGTTGCTTCAGCGCACCTCGGATTGGCGTTCGCGACACGTTGAAATGCGCACACAACTCGGTTTCGATGAGGTGCTTGCCGCGTTCAGCACCTTCGTCCTTTAGCCACCGCAGGATACGGGCCGCCAGAGTCGACTGCAGCCGCGACGGCGGAGACGCTTCGCTGTCCGTATCTGTCGCGCCGGCATCGATGGGCATTTCGGTCTCCGGCCGCTCTCCGGCAAAAATGTCTTTTCGTTCAAATATAATACATGTTATCTGTCTGCCCGCGTCTGCGCAAGACGCCCGATGGCATCGGTAAGGAGGAGACGCATATGGCGATCCTTTGCGGCGCGGTTGACGGTGAGGGACCGGAGGACTTTCGCGTCTTCGATCTCGACGCTGCCGGCACGCGCGCCCTCATCGCCATTCACTCGACCTCGGCCGGCCCCGCGGCGGGTGGCTGTCGCATCGCCACCTATCCCAGCGAAGACGCCGCCGCGCGCGAGGCCATCAAGCTGTCCCGCCAGATGAGTTACCGCAATGCGTTGGCCGCTTTGCCGTTCGGTGGTGGCCAGTCGGTCATCGCCTTGCCGCAGGACGCGATCAAACGGGGCAGCGTAGATCGGGTGGCCGTGTCGCAAGCCTTCGCGCGCGCCGTGGCCAGCCTGGGTGGGCAGTTTATCCTGGCCGAGGATCAGGAAGCGGGCCTGATCGACGGCGGCAGCGAAGGGATCGCACCGGCCGCCTGGACGGCGGAGGGGGTGTTTCTCTCCCTGCACGCTGTCGTTGGCTGGTGGGCGGACAAGCGTCTCGATCAGACCACCATCGCCGTCGATGGTGCCACGGGCGCCGCGGCACATCTGTGCCACCGACTGGCGGAAGCCGGCGCCACCCTGGTCATCGCCGATCGTAATCCGCTTCAAGCCCGCGCTCTGGCAGCGCGTCTGCACGCTCGCGCCGTGGCCGCGGAGGACATTCTGCGTTACGATGCCGATATCCTGGTGCCGTGTACGCCCGGCCGCAATCTCAGCCGCCACAACAGCCTGGCCTGTGCCGCCTCGATCGTCTGTGGCCTGTCGGTCGATCAATTGGCCGACGACGAGGCCGGCCGCCTTCTGCATGAGCGCGGTATCCTCTATTGCCCGGACTATATCGTGACGGCTGGCGGCATGATCGCCCGCGAAGCCTCTGACGACGTCACTCGCCAGCGCGCGGTCGAGGCCATTCCCGAACGCTTGCTGACCGTGCTCGAAGCGGCAGCCCTGGCGGGGACGCGGCCGGAGTTGGTCGCCGAAGGCCTTGCCAAGGCGAAGCTCGGCCGTAAAACCTAGACTGGCAGAGCAATGGTCGATTTCAGTTCCTCCAGCACGGCGTAGGTGCGCGTCTGGCGCACGCCCGGGAACTGCACCAGGGTTTCGCCGAGAAAGGCGCGGTAGGAGTCCATATCCCGGGTGCGCGCCTTGAGCAGATAGTCGAAGCCACCGGCCACCATGTGGCATTCGAGTACTTCCGGCGCGCGCCGCACCGCCGCTGCGAAGGCGTCGAAACTCTCCTTCGTGGTGCGATCGAGAAAGACCTCGACGAAGATGATCAGCGGCAGGCCGACCTCGACGGGATCGAGAACGGCGGCATAGCCTTTGATCACGCCGCGCTCGCGCAGGCGCCGGACGCGTTCGAAGCAGGCCGCCGGCGACAAGTGGATGCGCCCGGCCAGTTCCTGATTGGTCATGCGGCCGTCCTTCTGCAACTCACGCAGGATGCGGCGGTCGGTGGCGTCGAATTTTGTGTCCATCTGCCTCTCCCGCCGAAAATCCTTCGGCCGTGGACGGGAAATACCTTCACATTGCCGCCCAGCAATGTATTATGAATGAGTGTAAAACAATTTAAGAGTCAAGTTCGATGCGCGCATCCAAGAAAACAAAGCGGAAAACGGGGCGGGCCGGATGACGGCTGAGAGCGTCGAGCCCTTCCGATTGCGCGTCGTCGATATGCATACGGCGGGTGAGCCCGTGCGCATTGTCGAAGCCGGCTATCCGCCTCTGCAAGGCCGGACTATCCTGGAAAAGCGTCGCGACGCCCTGACGCGGCTGGATGATCTGCGCCGCACCCTGATGCTGGAACCGCGCGGCCACAGCGGCATGTACGGCGTTATTCCGACGCAAGCCTGCGATCCTTCGGCCGATTTCGCTGTGCTGTTTACCCATCAGGAGGGCTACAGCACCATGTGCGGCCACGCCACCGTGGCCATCGGCCGCTGGGCGGTTGATAGTGGACGGGTGGCCATGGTCGATGGCCGGGCCGCGTTCCGGCTGGAGACGCCGTGCGGTGTCGTCGGTGTCGAGGTGACGCAAACCGGTGACGATGTCGCCGAGGTCGCTTTCGAAAGCGTCGACGCCTTCGCCAGCCACCGCGACCTCAGCCTGGTCGTTCCCGGTTACGGGCTGATCTATTTCGACATCGCGTTTGGCGGCGCCTACTACGCCATCCTGCCGGCATCGCGCCTGGGACTGTCGCTGATGCAGACGCCGGTTAGCGAACTGGTGGCGGCGGGCGTAGCGGTGACCGACGCCGTGCGCGCCGCGATTGTCATTGAACACCCCGGCGAGCCCGACCTCAGCTTTCTCTACGGCACCATCCTCACGGACGATGTCGAACTCGGCCGCGATGTGGCACCAAGCTACAACCTGTGCATCTTCGCCGAGGGCCAGATCGACCGTTCGCCGACCGGGTCCGGGGTCACGGCGCGGCTCGCCTTGGCAGCGGCGAAAGGCGAGATGCAGGTCGGCCAAAGCTGCGAAATCCGCGGTGTCTCGGGCCAGGGCTTCATCGGCACCCTGGCCTCATCCGACGGCGTAACGTCGCGCGTGCGGGTGTCAGGCCGATCCTTTTACACCGGACGCACCGAATTCATTGCCGAGCCCGGTGATCCGTTTGCCGCCGGCTTCGAACTGCCGCGCACCTTTGCGGATTTGCTATGAGCCGTCCACAAACCTCAGCAGGACAGCCAGGTGTCGTTGAGGCGATAGCCGTGGGGGAAGGGGTCTTCCGGATCGACGCCGTAATGCGACACGCCGGTAATCCAGGCGCGGCCGCCGACGCGCGTTACCACGGCGTCGAGCCCGCCGACCTTTGTGGTCTGTTCGATGCCGCAATTGAATTCGGTGCTGAGGATCGACACGTGACGGAAGGCCTCGCCGACCGCCAGTTCGCCGCGCGCATGCATGATCGCCATGCGCGCCGAGCTGCCGGTGCCGCAAGGGCTGCGATCGATGCGTCCGGGCGACACTACGACCGCGTTGCGCGCCGTCTTGACGCCGTCTTCGACGGTCAAGGGACCAGCGAACAGGGTCTGGTTGATGGTGTGAATGCCCGGATTTTCCGGGTGGGCAGACGGCAGCTGTTCGGCCGCTGCCAGCTTGATGCGCTCGCCCAACTCGACCAGGGCGCGCGCCTCGTCCGGTACGACCTTAAAGCCCAGTGCCTGGGCGTCGGCCATGACGTAGATCATGCCGCCATAGGCGACGTCGACGGTAACGGTGCCAAGCCCTGGCACATCGACCGGCTTTTGCAGGTGCATGACGAAGGCCGGGACGTTGCGGAACGATACACGCCGGCACTTACCGTCGCCGCACTCCGCCTCGACCGCCACCAGCCCGGCGGGCGTATCGACGATGAGCTTTGTCACCGGCTCGATCATCGGCACCATACCGGTCTCCAGCACGGCCGTCACCGTGCACATCAGGTTGGAGCCCGACATCGGCGGATAATAGTCCGACTCGATGACGATCATGCCGATATCGGCCTCGGGCGCGATCGGCGGGGTCACCAGGTTGACGGCGGCATTGACGCTGCCGCGCGGATCAGACAGCAGCATCAACCGCAGCCAGTCCTGCTCGGCCTGAAGCTTTTGCTGGCGCTCGAACATCGACGTGGCGCGCGGGGCGATGACTCCGCCGGTGATGACGCGACCGACCTCGCCCTCCGCGTGAACGCCGATAACGGTGATGGCTTGCTTCAGTCGCATGGGGGCTCCGACAGGGGGAAAAGGACGCCGGTCCCGGCGCGTGTTTCACGCACTGTAGATTGGATACAATTTGAAGTCAAATGGCTGGGCGACGCCTCAGGCAGAGGCAATGCCGCGGGCGGCACGGTGCGAACGCAGGGCGGTCAGCAGGGTGCGTCCGGTGGCCAGGATGTGCTCGCGCAAAAAGGCGACGGCGGCCTCGATATCGCGCAAGGCGCACAGCCGCAGCAGTTCCTTGTGCTCGCGTTCGGCCTCGTGGGCGCCATGGGTCAACAGCAGGTGCAGGCGGACATAACGTTCGGTCTGCAGGTTGATGCCCTGAAGGATGTTCAGGGTCTGAACGCGGCCAGCGGCTTCGTAGAGGCGCCGGTGAAAGGCCCAGTTGAGGCGGCCCCAACTGGCCATGTCGTTCTGGCGATAGGAAGCGTCGAGTTGGTCGAGAATGTCGCGCGCCTCGGCGATGTCGCGGTCGGTAATCCGTTCCAGCGCACGCTTCAGCGCATCGCATTCCAGCATGGCGCGCAGTTCGAACAGCTCCTCGATCTGTTCGGTCGGAATGCTTGTCACCAAGGCGCCGCGGTGGGTGCGCATGACCACCAGGCCGCACGCTTCCAGTTGGCGCAAAGCCTCGCGCACCGGCATGCGGCTGACGCCGTATTCTTCGGCAATGGCGTCCTGGATCAGCCAATCACCTTCGCCGATGTCGCCATTGAGAATCCGCTCCTGCAGCGATTCGCGCAGGGTCTCGGGCACGCTCTGGCGAACAATCTGCCGGCTTTTCTTTTGGGGCGAGGCGGAACTCATTCGCGCTGTGGCTTTCTCGATAAAAGAAGGCTGACCTTACCGGCAGTTGGGCGCGGGAGCAAGCCGCCTCGCATCCGATCATGGCGCGACCAAGCTCTATTGACACGCATGAATTATAATTTGTAGATTGTATCCAATTTGCAAATGAGGAGCAATTCAATGGCGACGACAAGATGGACGGGCGTGTTTCCCGCGGTAACGACGAAAATGGATCAGGCCGGCCAGATCGATCTGCCGGCCATGCGCAGCAGCATCAACCGGCTGATCGAAGGTGGCGTCTCCGGCGTCATCGTCCTACCGATGCTGGGTGAAAATGCCTCGCTGCTGCTGCCTGAGCGCGAAACCATTATCCGCGCCGCCGTCGAGGTCGCCGCCGGGCGCGTGCCGGTGCTGTCCGGCCTGGCCGAACCCACGCTGGAGGGCGCCAAGGCCAATGCGCGCAACTACCAGACCTATGGCGCCCAGGGCCTGATGGTGTTCCCGAGCCTGGTCTACAAGACCGATCCGCGCGAAACGGCGGCCTGGTACAAGGCGGTGGCCGCCGCGTCCGATCTGCCGATCATGATCTATAACAACCCCATCGCTTATGGCGTCGACGTCACGCCGGCCGTGCTCGCGGAGCTGGCCGATACGCCGCAGATCGTCTGCGTCAAGGAAGAGACCGGCGATATCCGTCGCGTCACCGACATCAAGGTGGCGCTGGGCGACCGCTTCAGCGTCTTCTGCGGCGTCGATGACCTGATCGTCGAAAGCATGGCGCTGGGCGTCACTGGCTGGGTGTCGGGCATGACCAATGTCTGGCCGCGCGAATGCGTCGAGATCTTCAATCTGTGCGCCCAGGAAAAGTTCGCCGAGGCGCGCAAGCTTTATACGATCCTGACGCCGTCCTTCCACCTCGATACGCACATCAAGCTGGTGCAATATATCAAGCTGGCGGAGAACCTGGTCTACGGGGCGCCGGAATGGAGCCGCGCGCCGCGTCTGCCGCTGGTTGGCGCCGAACGCGATTTCGTCGTGGCGACCATCAAGAAGGCGATTGCCGATCTGGCCGCCACGGGGCCGTGGGGCTGCTAAAGAAGCGGCCGCGGTCGCTTAACCGTCTCAACCTGCGAAAGGCGAAACATGAAACTGGGATTTATCGGCTGCGGCACGATTTCATCGGCCATCGTCACCGGCCTGATGGCGGCTGGCTACAAAGACCCGATCATTGTTTCGCCGCGCAGCGCCGACGTTGCCGCCGACCTGGCGCGCCGCTTTGCCAATGTCACGGTGGCGTCGACCAATCAGGCCGTACTCGACGCCTGCGACGTCGCGGTGCTGGCGGTGCGGCCGCAAATCCTGGCCGAGGTGTTGCCGACGCTTGCCTTCCGCCCCGACCACCAGGTGATCAGCCTGGTCGCGGCAACCTCGCTCGATCACCTGCGCGCGGCGACAGCCCCGGCGGCCTCGGTGACACGGGCAGTACCTATGCCGATGGTGGCGCGCCGCCAGGGGCCGACCGCGGTCTATCCGCCCGGGCCGCTGGCGCGCGACATTTTCGACCGGCTCGGCTCGGCGATCGAGCTGGCCGATGAAAAGGACTTCGACGCCTTCACCACGGGCACGGCGATGATGGCCAGTTATTTCCGTTTTGCCGGAAGTGTCACCGACTGGATGAGCGCCCAGGGCGTGCCGGCTGACATGGCCGATCGCTATGTCCGCCAGATGTTTACTGGCCTGGCCGGCACGGCGGCGGCGCTGCCCGATCGCGACTTTGGCGCGCTGGCAGACGAACACGAAACGCGTGGCGGCCTTAACGAGCAGGTGCGCGTCTTTCTCGAAGCGAAGGGCGTCTTCGCCGATATCGGCCACGCCATGGACGGGGTGCAAAAGCGCCTGAGCGCCGCCCACACAGCAACCAAAAGCGGGAGGACTGAATGATACGCCGGATTTTGCCGGGCCTGGCCGGATGGCTGGCCCTGGCCGCCTTGACCCCCGTTTCGGGGCAGGCGGCGCCTTTTGTGTCCTCGCGCGCGCCGATACCGCCCGCCGAGTGCGAAGCCCATGTCGGCTACGACCGTGACTTGACCCTGCCTGGCTACATCCTGCCGACTTCGGCGGGACCGCGCACCTGTATTCCGTTCACCACGGCGCGCTTCCAGCCGCCGGCGGACTACAAGGGCGACTTCTACGTCAACGAATTCAGCGACGCCAAGCTTCGGGCGCAGTGGGAGGTCTGCGACCGCGACCCCGACTGCCACAAGCGCGTCTTCGATCAGGTGATGAAGCGCCATCCGCCCAACAAGGAACACGATCTGACCGACGCTCATGGCCGTTTTCTGCTGGGCAAGCTCGATGAAAAGGGCGGCGATACCGACCTGACGACGGTGCGCCGGCCGGGCTATTTCGCTCAGGCCCCGTATAACGAGGCCATCGCCGCGGAAGATCCCAACACCTACGTCGTCGAGTTCACCGCGCCGCCTGAAGCCTATGAACGGCTGCACATGCACGCCACGGCCGACATCAAGGTGCGCGGTTGGTACATGCGCGGCACCGGCATCGACGACGGCCACGGCGGCAAGAAGCGCGCCCTGATCATCTACAGTGGCGGTGGTGGCGATCGCATCACCGCCGTCGACGATCCCCGCGACATCGCTTACGTCATCGATCCCAAGACCGGCAACACCATTCCCGACGACGACTGGCCCAATGCCACCACGGGCGCCAAGGGCATGCGCGAATGGCGCCAGATGTGGCACACGCTGCATCAGGCGGGCTTCGACGTGCTGGCACTTGACCGCCGTGGCGTCGGCATTTCCGGCGGTTTCAGCGACACCAATACCCTGCAGCAGGGCCACGACCTGCTCGACATCGTCGCGGCTTTGCGCACCGGCAAGGGCCTGCGCGCTCTGTCGCCGGATGGCAAGGTCACGACGGGCGCGAACGCCGCCAACGCCGTCAATGGCGCAGAAGCCGCGGCCGGCCTGCCGGTGTTTTTCATGGGGTCGTCGCGCGGCACCATGGCCTCGGGCTGGGCCATGACCATCAATTTCGACAAGGATTGCAGCTACGATCTGCCCAAGATCACCTGCAAGGCCGCCCGTCATGACCCGCATATTGCCGGGGTTATCGAGGTTGCCGATTTCTCCAGTGGTGTCGGCTACCTGCCGGCCCAGACCACGCCCAAGGATGACGGCCGCGGTCCCGGCAAGGACCGGGCGCTGTTCATCGGCGGCATCGAGGTTGAGCACAATATCGTCTTCTTCCCGTCCTCGGCCATCCTGGCGGGGGTTCACACCTGGCCGTCGGCCTTCTTCGCGCGCGGCCTGTGGTGCTATGCCGACGGGCTGGAAGGCGAGATGGACAGCTATAGTCGTGTCAACGGGCTAAAGGACCTCGTCGTCGTGCGCGGCCCGCATCCTTACGAGACCTGGCCAGAGTCCGAAAAGGAGCGGGTGCAGCAACGCATCATCGCCTACGCCACGGCCGTGCTGTTGAAACAGAGCGATGTCCCGGGCAAGCGCCCGTGGAGCAATATGAAGGAGCTCGTCGCGACCTCGTCCGACGTTTGGGAGCCTTCGACCAAACCGACCCTCGTTCCCTAAACCGAAAGACAATCCATGACCATTACCCGCATCGAGCCCGGTCCGCGCATCAGCCAGGCGGTCGTTCACAACGGCGTCGTCTACCTCACCGGCCAGAACGGCACGCCTGGCGCCTCGGTCGAACAGCAGACGCGCGAGACCCTGGACGCCATCGACCGCCTGCTGGCACTGGCCGGCAGCCACAAGTCGCGCATCCTGTCGACGTCGCTGTGGCTGGCCGATATCAATGATTTCGACGTGGTGAATGTCGTCTGGGAAGCCTGGGTCGACCGTGATAATCCGCCCGCCCGCGCCACCGGTGAAGTCAAGATGATCACCCCGGACTACAAGGTCGAAGTCATCGTCGTCGCGGCGGTGAACGGGTAATTTCACGCCCGTGGGCCAAACGTGGCCCAAGGCCGGTCTATCAAAGGCCCCGTCCGGTTCGCACCGGGCGGGGCCTTTGATAGACCGGTATCGGTTGCGGGAAATCTCGGCAGTCGTGGCGGCCTGTTCTACTCAAACCGAGGCATTGATCTCGCGCCTCAACATTCCACGACGTTGACGGCCAGTCCGCCCTGCGACGTTTCCTTGTACTTGGAAGACATGTCGACGCCGGTCTGGCGCATGGTTTCGATGACCTGATCGAGGCTGACCTTGTGGCGGCCATCGCCCTTCAGCGCCAGGCGCGCCGCATTGACGGCCTTGACCGCGCCGATGGCGTTGCGCTCGATGCACGGAATCTGCACCAGGCCGCCGACCGGGTCGCAGGTCAGGCCGAGATTGTGCTCCATGCCGATTTCGGCGGCGTGTTCGACCTGAGGCGCGGTGCCGCCCCAGATGGCGCATAGCCCCGCCGCCGCCATCGAGCAGGCGACGCCGACCTCGCCCTGACAACCCATTTCGGCGCCCGACAGTGAGGCGCGTTGCTTGTAGAGCATGCCGATGCCGGCGGCGGTCAGCAGGAAGCGGCCGATGCGCGACGCGGAATCTACTGGCTGCACCGCGTTGATATCATCGGCGCAATAGTGGCGGATCAGGGCCGGAATGACCCCGGCGGCGCCATTGGTCGGGGCGGTGACCACGCGGCCGCCGGCGGCGTTTTCTTCGTTGACCGCCATGGCGTAGACGTTCAGCCAGTCGAACAAACGCTCGGCTTCGGAATTGTGCGCCGGCTGGTTCAACTGATCGTACATGGCGGGGGCGCGGCGCCCGACCTCGAGGCCGCCCGGCAAAATGCCCGGGGTCCTCAGGCCGCGATCGATCGAGGCGGCCATCACCGCCCAGATGCGCGCCAGCCCCGCATCGGTTTCAGCGCGCGGGCGTTTGAGGTCTTCGTTGGCAAGGACAACCTGATCGACGCTGAGTCCGTGATCGACGCAGATCTGCAGCAATTCGGCGCCGCTGGCAAAAGCCATGGGGCTGTGGCCGCTACCCGCGATCAGGTCATTGACCGCGGGTTTTGCCAACTGTTCGGCCGAGGCGATAAAGCCGCCGCCGGTTGAATAGAAGGTGCGCGCATAGAGGGTGCTGCCGTCGGCGGCTTGCAAACGGACCACCATGCCGTTGGGATGCAGGGCGCCGGCGACTTGGCCGCGCATCTCGATATTAATGGCCGGATCGAAATCGATCTCCGGCCCGTCCAATAGCTTAAGCCGTCGCGTCGCCTTGACCTCGGCAAAGCGCGCATCGGCCCAATCGGGATCGACGGTTTCCGGCTCGGCGCCGATCAAGCCGAGGATCGCCGCCTTGTCCGAGCCATGGCCGAGGCCGGTCAGGGCCAGCGAGCCCTGAAGCTCGACCGTGCAGGCTGTCACCTGGTCCATCATCGCGCGGGCTTCGACCAGGGCGCGGCGGGCGATGCGCATCGGGCCGACCGTGTGCGAAGACGAGGGGCCGATACCAATCTTGAACATGTCGAGGACGGACAGCATTTAAGTGACCCTTTGTCGCGACCGGATCGTTCGTCGTCCGGGCTTCCGATATGATAACTTTTGAAACGACCGCTGTACAGGGCAAGTTGCCTGGGCAAACTAGTCGCCGTAGCCCCAATCCAGAACGACGTCGCCGCCGCAGCGGGGATCGATTAAAGGCCGGCGGTCTAAAACCACAGGACGGGCTGCCGGATCGGGAAGTTGCGGATGACTTCCGGCACGGTCGAGTCGGGCGGCAGGCTGCGCCACAGAGCCAGATAGTCGGGCTTGTTCAGCGCCATGCCGCTAAATAAAAGGCTGTTCTGGCGGATGGGAAAATCGGCGAAATTCTCGACGTCGGGCGGATAGGGCCACAGCTTTTTGTCGCGGATGAAGGGCACCATAAAGGCCTCGGCCCTGGCCAGGCTGCGGCCGTCGGCGGTTTCAAAGCCCCACAGCGGTTGACCGCTTTGCGCCAGGCAATGAAGCAGGGCGGTCAGGACCTCGAGATCGAACAGGCTGTAGGCATAGGGCTTGGTGCGCGCCAGTTCGAGCGGCAGCTTGCCATTCGGCGCGATCTGCTGCGGCACGATCTTGGTCTTCACCCAATCGGCAGCATCGGCGAAGAAGGCTGTATCGTCCGACAGCCGCGCGAACTGCACCGCCTGCAGCCACCAGGCCGAGCCGTGATTGTTGGTTTGGCCGCGTTCGTCCTGGCCGTTGGCCGACGTGCGCATCCAGCTCAGATAGTCGCGGAACCAGGCGGTCACCACGACCTTGTCGGCGTCAGGAAACAATGAATTATCCGCCGTTTTCAGGGTCTCGATGGCGCGGGCGACCTCGACGAGGTGCAGGGTATCGATAATGCCTATGCCACGCCCGGTATTGACGCCGATGATCGCCTGAGCGTGTTCGAGATTGGGCGTCATGCGTGTGGCAGGCTCGACGAACCAGGCGCGCAGGTGAGCCGCGGCGCGGGCGGCGAATTCGCGCCGGCCAGTAACCTTCCAGCCGGCGACCAGGGCCGGCATGTCGAGGCTGAGGCGGATGACTGCCAGGCGATGGGCGTCGAACTTGTCGGGATTGGAAAACCCGTCGCGGCGGATGTAGGGGCCGCCCGGATGAGCGGGATCCGGCCACCAGTAATCGCCCTCGGAATAGTAGTCATTGCGGCTGCCTGGCGAGCGCGGTGCCGGAAAGGCGGTCAGGGTAACGATATCGCGGCCTAGCGCGACCTGGGCCAATGACGTGACGCGCCGGCGTTCGAAGGCGATCAGGTCGAAAGGGACGACGTCGGCCCGCGTCACCGCCGGCCATAGAGCCGCGGCGGGCAGAGCGGACAGCAGATGGCGGCGGTGGATGGTCATGTGTTCCCTCTTCTTTGGCACCCTAGTCGGACTCCCTCACATCTGACAAACGGCAATCCACAGCAGCGCCGTTAAACAGGGCGGAGATGGAGCCGATACCGGTGAAAGGGGACAGGTGATGGATAGGCGTTCGCTGTTGAAAAGCGCAGGGGCTGCGGCTGTGGCTGGGTCGGTGAGTGGGCCCGTTCTGGCGGCATCCGGCTTCGATTTCGGCGCCTGGCCGGCCGGCAAATCACCGGCGGAGATCGGCAAGCGCGTCGCCGAACACTTCGTCGTTCAGCCGCACGGTAATTTCGGCCGCACCATTCCGCTGACCAGCATCATCTATCCGGAAAGCTGCGCCTGGTACGGCGCACTGACCTTTGCCCAACTGACCCATGATACGTCGTTGACGCAGCGGCTGACCGACCGGTTCGCCACCCTGTTCACGACCGACGCCCATCTGTTGCCAACGGCCGATCACGTCGATCCGTCGGCCTTCGGCGCCGTGCCGTTCGAGCTTTATATCGAGACCAAGGACCCGCGCTATCTCGCCATCGGCAAGACGATCGCCGATCGCCAGTGGTCACAGCCGACGCCCGAGCGGTTGGCGGCGCTGAAACCCGAGGACCGCGCCATTGTCGACGAGGCCGTATCAAAAGGCCTGAGCCAGCAGACGCGCTTCTGGATCGACGACATGTACATGATCACGATCCTTCAGGTGCAGGCCTATCGGGCGACCGGCGACGCGACCTATATCGACCGTGCGGCGCGCGAAATGACCGCCTATCTCGACAAGCTGCAACAGCCCAACGGCCTGTTCTTCCACGCGCCGGACGTGCCGTTCTTCTGGGGCCGCGGCAATGGCTGGTTCGCCGTCGGTATGGCCGAGATGCTGCGCTCTTTGCCGGCCGATCATGCGGCGCGGCCGCGCATTCTGGCCGGTTATCGCACGATGCTGGCGACGCTTCTGGCCTGTCAGGGCGACAACGGTATGTGGCGGCAACTGATCGACCATCCGGAATCGTGGCCGGAAACCTCATGCACCGGCATGTTCGCCTTCGCCATGATCACCGGCGTCAAGAATGGCTGGCTGGAGGCGAAAAGCTACGGTCCGGCGGCGCGCAAGGCGTGGCTCGCGCTCACGGGCTATATTGACGACAACGCCGATATCCACGAGGTCTGCGAAGGCACTAACAAGAAGAACGACTATCAGTACTATATGGACCGCAAGCGCAATGTCGGTGATCTGCATGGCCAGGCGCCGGTGCTGTGGTGCGCCTCGGCTTTCTTGCGCGCATAAAAACGGCGAGAGTGTAAAGCTCTCGCCGCCGAAAATTCAAATTTTAAAGGCTTAGCGGTAACGCCAGCCGCCGTGCCAACGCTCGCGATGGCCCCAGTAGCGGTGACCGTCCCAGTAGCCTTGGCCCGGATAGAAGGTGCCAACGACCAGGTTGACGCCGGGCGCTACAACGACGCCGGTGTGGTTGGCGAAGCAGCGGCCGTGAATGCCGCGATGAAGGCCCGGGCCGCAGCCTTGGGCGGCATTGGCGCCACCGGCAACCGCCGCGGTGGCAAGGGCGCATAATGCAAACAGTACCGATTTGCGCATAGGGAACCTCTCTGTTCGGTATTTTGCGACCTGTGCGGGCCGCGACGGTCAAACCTATAGCCGCATGCCGATAGGCTCGTGATGCGGATGAGGCGGCCTCAGATTGTTTTTCGATAAGCGTGCAAGGCGGCTAAACGATGCGCACGCGCGGTGGCGGCGAGGTATTTTCCGCCAGCTCGAACTTCACTTCCTTGGAGCGGAAATCGATGGCGACGCTGGCAAACTGGCGCAGATAGTCCATGCCGATGAGCAGGGCCGGGCGGTCGGCCAGGCCCCACATGGCAAAGTCATCGACGTCGCAGGCGGCGATCGAGCCGCCATTGAACCGCAAGGACTGCAAGGCGATTTCGCCGACCGGCACGATGGGGCCGCGGATTTCGCCGCCGGTGACACCAGACAGGACCGCGGTGCCGAGGTCAGCGAGGTGCGGGCGGCGCTGATGCAGGGCGTTGTAGAGCGCCTGGTTGCCGACCGAGACCTCGGCGCCGGTATCGACGAAGGCGACCGTATCGATGCCGTCGACGCGGCAGTCGCTCATGCGCAGGTGGCCGTAATTGCCGCGGGCGCGGATGATGACCGTCTGGATATCTGGATCGTGATCGGGGACGAAGCCGGTCGGGCGGTCGATGCGCAGCAAATGGTTTTTGAAGTCGAAGACGACCTTGGAATTGCGGATAACGTCGAGGCCGAGGAAGCCATCGGCTTCGAGCAGGGCGCGCGGCAGGATCGGTGCTTCGAGGTCGGTCTTGGTGAACGGGCCGTAGTCGAGGTGGCTGACGGTAACGACGTTGGCCGATACCTTGCGCGCCAGGCCGGAGATACTGATCAGGCCTTCGCGGTTGAGATTGAGCTGGGTGGCGACGTTCTCGGCCAGCACGGTGCGTTCGGCGCCGGTATCGACGACGAACTGGAAAGGGCCGGTACCATTGATGTGCACGGCGACCGTCAGCAGGTTGTTGGCGTCGGTGCGCGTCGCCAGATCGGCCGTGGTGTTCGGCGGGAGTGCTATGTCCGGCGAGGGCGATCCGGCGGGCGGTGTCGCAGGCGTGGTTTGTGCGCGGGCAAGGCTGGGTAAGCTGCTTATAGCCAGTCCGGAAAACAGACCAAGACACAGATCGCGACGCGCCGGGAGCTGGCTACCCATGGTCGTTACCCCACCTGAATGTTTATAGTCGTTGAGAACGACGATACGCCATTTCTGGGGTGGGCGCTACCGCTTTGCCGCGGCACGTAACAAACGAAACGATTTGTTTTGACACAGGATTTCACAATTGCGGTTGCCGAAAAGGGCTTCCGGTTATAGATGGGCCATGGCTGAACGGGTTTATCTTTACGACTCCACCCTGCGCGACGGGGCGCAGGCCCAGGGCATCGACTTCACGGTCGCCGACAAGCAGGCGATCGCCACGGCCCTGGACGCCTTCGGCATCGACTATATCGAAGGCGGCTGGCCCGGCGCCAATCCGACCGATGACGCCTTTTTCGCCGCTTTGCCGGCGACTCGGTGGGCCAAGGTGTCGGCGTTTGGCATGACGCGCCGCGCCGGGCGGTCTGCCGCCAACGATCCCGGTCTGCAGGACCTTCTGGCGACCAATACGCCCAGCATCTGCCTGGTCGGCAAGACCTGGGACTGGCAGGTTGAGACGGCGCTGAAAGTATCCAAGGCCGAAAACCTGCGCATGATCGCGGAGTCTCTGGCCCACGTCAAAAGCCGCGGCCGCGAGGCGGTGTTCGACGCCGAGCACTTTTTCGACGGCTACAAGGTCAATCCCGCCTATGCGCTGGAGGCGCTGAAGGCGGCGCACGAGGCTGGCGCCGAGTGGCTGGTGCTGTGCGACACCAATGGCGGCTCGCTGCCCTCGGAAGTTCGCCGCATCGTCTCGGCCGTTCGCGACGCGCTGCCCGAGGCGCGGCTGGGCATCCACTGCCATAACGACACCGAACAGGCGGTGGCCAATTCGCTGGCCGCGGTCGAGGCCGGGGTGCGCCAGATCCAGGGCACGATCAACGGCATCGGCGAACGCTGCGGCAATGCCAATCTGATCGCCATCATCCCGACCCTGATGCTCAAAATGGGCTTCGACACCGGCCTGACCGCTCAGGATCTGACGCGCATCGGCGAGCTGTCGCGCCTGGTCGACGATCGTCTGAACCGCACCGGCGACCGCCACGCGGCGTACGTTGGCGCCAGCGCCTTTGCGCACAAGGGCGGTCTGCACGTCAGCGCCATGAACAAGGACACCCGGGCCTACGAGCATATCGACCCGGCGCTGGTCGGCAACAGCCGGCTGATCCTGGTTTCCGACAAGGCCGGTCGCGCCAATATCCTCAACCGTCTTCAGCAGATGGGCATCGAAGTCGCCGCCGAGGACGACCGCATCGCCGACCTCGTCAAGGCGGTCAAGGAACGCGAGGCCATGGGCTATGCCTATGAGGACGCCTCGGCCAGTTTCGAGTTGATGGCGCGCCAGATGCTGGGCGTGGCGCCGCACTATTACGACTTGCATTCCTATCGCACACTCGATGAATGCCGCATCGACGCCAAGGGCCGCCACGTCACGGTCGCCGAGGCCACGGTCAAGCTCAATGTCGGTGGTGACCTGCTCATGACGGTCGCCGAAGGCAATGGCCCGGTCAATGCGTTGGACGCGGCCCTGCGCAAGGCCCTGTTGCCGCGCTATCCTGAACTTAACGGCATGTACCTCAACGACTACAAGGTGCGCATCCTGACGCCGGCCGAGGCGACAGCGGCGCTGACGCGGGTGATGATCGAAAGCCGTGATGACAAGGGCCGGACCTGGAACACCATCGGCGTCAGCCACAATATTATCGATGCCTCCTACAACGCCTTGTTTGACGCCATCACCTATCATCTGATGACGAATAGCGCGGGCAAGTCCGCGTAGTTTTGCTGATGAAAAGCATTCCGTCATTGGAATGGCGGCGCTTTCGGTGTAGCTCTTCTGCATAAAAAAGAGTGCGGGGAGTGTCATGCGAAACGCAAACGTGCGCGGCTGGCTAATGGCCTGCGCTATCGGCGCCTTGGTACTGATGCCGGACACAAGCCTGGCGCAAACCCAATCGGCCAAACCCTATAGCTGGCAGTCAGTACCGTTCGGCGGCGGCGGCTTCGTCGATGGCTTCCTCTATCATCCCAAGCAAAAGGACGTGCTCTACGCCCGCACCGACATCGGCGGCATGTACCGCTATGATTTCGCGGCCAGGGCGTGGGTGCCGCTGCTCGATCATCTCGGCCGCGCCGACGGCGACCTGATGGGCGTGCTCAGCATGGCCGTCGACCCGAATGATCCGAACAAGCTCTATGCCGCTTGCGGGCTCTATCTCGGCGACTGGGCGCGCAGGGGGGCGATCCTGCGTTCGTCGGATCAAGGGCGGAGCTGGCAATTAAGCAACCTGCCGATCCATATCGGCGGCAATACCGACGGCCGCGGCACCGGCGAGCGGCTGGTCGTCGATCCGCACGACGGCAAGATCCTCTATTATGGCTCCGATCAGGACGGTTTGTGGGCCAGCCACGACGGCGGCCAGTCCTTCGCCAAAATGACCTCACCCGGACAGTCGCTTAGCCTGGTCATCGTCGATCCGGCGTCGAGCCAAACGATCTATGCCGGGGTGTTCGACGGCAAGGGCGGGCTGTTCGCCAGCACCGACGGCGGTGCCTCATTCCATGCGGTCGAGGGCACGCCCTCTGAGATGCCGCAACACGCCGTTTTTGCGCCCGATGGCACGCTCTACGTTACATTTGCCGAAAGCGACAAGGGCCACGTCAACCCGTCCAATGCTGTGCGCGGCGGGCTGTGGAAGCGCGATCCGAACAGCGGCAAATGGAGCAATATCTCGCCCATTCATACCAGTGACGACGCCCGTTTCGGCTATTCCGGCGTCGATATCGGGCCCGACGGCCGGGTTGCCGTGTCGACGCTCGATCGCTGGTCGCCGGGCGACGACATCTTCGTCTCCAAGGACGCCGGCAAGTCGTGGACGGCGCTGGGCGGACAGTCCTCGCACAATGCCGCGCCCTATCCCTGGTTGGTCGATTATCTGCACGGCCAGGAAAAGATGGGGCACTGGATCGCCGACCTGAAGATCAACCCGTTCAACGGCGATGAGCTGGTCTATGGCACCGGTTTTGGCGTCTGGATGAGCCGCAATCTGAGCGCGGCCGGGGCCAGCGGCGGGGTCGTGTTCGATTTCGCGGTCAAGAACCTCGAAGAAACCGAAACGCTGCAAATGACCTCGCCAACCGGTGGCGCGACCGTGCTGGCAGCGTTCGGCGATGTCGGCGGCGCGGCCTGGGACGACGTCAGCAAGACGCCCGAGGCCGGGCTGTTTCGCCCGACGTCGGAGAACAATTACAGCGTCGACTATGCCGGTCAGGCGCCGGCCTTTGTCGCGCGTGTGACGCGTAACGATCCGACGCACGGCTTCTATTCCGAAGACAGCGGCGCCGACTGGACGCCGTTTGCCGCGACGCCCTATCAGCCCCAGGCCGGCGCGCAAGGCCACGGCCCGGGCGTCGTCGCCGTCTCCGCCAAGGCCGGGTCTATGCTGTGGGTGCCGGAAAAGGCCGGCGCCTTCTATTCTACGGACAAGGGCAAGACCTGGGCGCCGTCCGCCGGCTGGCCGGCCGATCGCGATCACACCTTGACGCCGGTGGCCGACAAGGTGGCCGAGGGCGTCTACTATGTCTTCGACCGCGCAAACGCCTCGATCCTGGCCAGCGTCGATGGCGGCGCGAGCTTCAAGCCGGTCGTGCTCGGCTTGCCAGGGACGGATGGCGGGCAGTTGGCCGTGGTGCCGACGCGGATGCGCGACCTGTGGCTGGCCTTGCCGTCTGGCCTTCTGCATTCCCGCGATGCCGATACACCGATGAAGGCCATCGCCGGCGTCGACACGGCCTGGCTGGTCGGCTTCGGGGCGGCAGCCGTCAAGGACGGCTATCCGGCAGTCTATCTGTGGGGGATCGTCAAGGGCCAGGAAGGGCTGTGGCGCTCGGACGACGAGGGCAAGACCTGGACGCGGATCAATGACGATGCTCATCGTTTTGGCGGCTTGCGGGCGATTGCCGGTGATCCGATCGATTATGGCACATTGTACATCGCGCCGCACGGCCGCGGCATCATGGTCGGCCGGCCCTAATCCTATAGGCACTCGATGGCGGCGGCCAGGAAGCCGATCAGCAGGCCGGCCAGGGCCCAGGTGGTGAAGCGCGAATTGTCCGCTTCGGCGAGGGTTTGCGTGCGCGATTTGGGCGGGGAGGTGTCGAGCTTCCCGAATTTGATCTGGTTCATTTTCGCACGCGTTGGGACGTTTACACTTTCTTAAGCAAAGAAAGTGCCGTACACAGCATCGTGCGCAGCCGGTATGGCGTGCCGGCTTGAAGATTGTCAGGCAATCTGTAGCGAAAATCGCCTGTTTTCACCGCTTGGCGGTTGTGGCGGAAGCGAATGCAGGGCAGGGGCGCTGCCAATTTAGCTCAAATGCAACCAATGCTTAGCTCAGCTAAATAAACACTTGAATATACGTGCTTTGACGTAGCGTACGGTTGGGTGTATCCGCCTCCTTAAAGTGAGGGGAAAATGGCGGTTCTGGAACCATTAGATCTGGCGTTTCAACTGAAGTTCGAAGCGGCTTTGCAAGATCACGTCGCCAAGAAGGCCGCGTCCAAGCGCGCCAAGGCCGAAGCCCGTAAAAAGGCCGAAGACCTGCGTGAACGCGCCAAGACGATCGAGCGCACGGCCCCGACCGGACCGGCCGACCTCACGGGCACGGCCACGACCTGAGCGGCACACCTCGCCTTGTATTTTGAGTTTGCGATTTTTGACGCGGTGGACCTTGTTGTCCGCCGCGAAAATTTGCGTGCCGTTGCAAAATTCTCTTGAGAGCGCGCAAGGTTGGCGATGGCTTCGCGTATAAGGCTTATCAGGCGACGCCGGCGGCCTGGAAGCGAAGGCCATGGCCGCGCGGCGTTTTTTGATTTCGTCCCCTTGGCCGCGCGGAATCCTGGCCCGCGCGGCCATTCTCTTTTCAGCGTCGCTTAAAAGTCAGAATCAGCACGTCGCGATAACCAGGCTCGGCCGGATCGAGGCGGTGAATGGCGGTGACGCCGTGCATGACGCGGTGGTCACTTAGAAAAACGGCATCGAACGGCCGCGTCAAGGTGAAGGTGCCAAGCGGGATCCGGCCGGGACCGGCGATCGAGGTCGTACCTTGGGCCAGGTTGACCCGATCCATCAGCACGACGCAGACCCAGTCGACGCCATCGCGGTGCATGCCTTCCGGTGTCGGCAGTCCGGCCGTGTCCGGTGTCGCCTCAATGCGGAACTGATGCAGTTCAGCGCGCCATTGGAGCGCGGCGTCAAGGTCAAACGCCGCGCGGCACACCGCGAACAGGCCGGCTAAAACCGGATTGTGTTCGACCGCCGCTGTCACGGGTTCGAACCAGCGTTCGATGCCGCCGTTGAGCGGATTATAGTCGCTGCTTTGATAGTGCGGCTGGTGCGGCAGGCGGGTGACGGCGTCACCCGATACCTCGAACACGGCGTGGCGGCGACGGCGGTAGCGGCCGCCATCTGCCATATATTCGTCGAGCGCCAGATCGTTCCAGCTTGCGCGCAAGGCGTCGATATCGGCCGTCGTCACGTCGAGCAGGACGCGTGTCTCGCCGCCCGGCACGAAGACGAAACCGGCGCGGCCGATCTCGGCCTTAAGGCTATCTGTCGGGGATATCGTGGCGCTGCTCATGATCCATAGATAGGCCCGGCAAGGGCGCTATTCCAGCTTGTCGGCCTTGAACAGGCCCGGGAAAAGCTTGATCCACAAACCGGTGACGATCAGCGAGCCGACGCCGCCGAAAATGGCCGCGCCGACAGGACCCAGAAAGCGGGCCACGACCCCGGTCTCGAACTCGCCAAGCTCGTTCGACGCGCCGATGAACAGATAGGATACCGACGAGACGCGGCCGCGCATGTGACTGGGTGTAACGATCTGGATCAGGGTGCCGCGGACATAGACGCTGATCATGTCGGCGGCGCCGAGGATGATCATCGCCGCGATCGACAGCCAGACCAGCGTCGACAGGCCAAAAACGATAGTGGCGACCCCGAAGATGGCGACGCCGCCGAACATCCACGGTCCGGCGTTGCGGCGGATCGGCCAGGTCGACAGGGCAAATGACATGGCAATTGCGCCCAACGCCGGTGAGGCGCGCAGCAGGCCGAACATCTGCGGTCCGGCGTGCAGGATGTCCTTGACGAAGATCGGCATCAGCGCCGTGGCGCCACCCAGCAGAACAGCGAACAGGTCGAGCGAGATCGCGCCCAGAACGACCTTGGTGCGCCAGATATAGGCGATGCCTTCCTTGAGCATTTCCATCTTGGAACCGGTGGTCGCCTCGGGCGCGGTCGGCGTCCTGATCGTCAGCACCAGAGCGAAGGCGACCAGACACAGCAAGGCGCAGGCGCCATAGGCGAAGCGAGGCGAAAAGCCGACGAGCACGCCGCCCAGAGCCGGGCCGACGATCAGGCCCATCTGCATGGCCATGGAATTGACGGCGATCGAACGCGGCAGGACGTGTTTGGGCACCAGCATCGGCCCGATGGCCGAACTGGCCGGGGCGCTGAAGGCGCGAAAGGCGCCGAGGAAGGCGCTGAGCGCGAACAGGCCCCAGATCGATGGATTGGGCAGGAAGGTGTAGGCGACGAAGGCCAGCGACAGGCCAAGCTGCAACATCAAGACGATGCTGATGATACGCTTGCGGTCATAGCGATCGGCGACGATGCCGGCTGGAATGGTGAAGGCGAACAGGGTCAGGAACTGCGCCAGACCGATCAGGCCGATATACAGCGCCGACTGCTCGATGCTCTCTTTTTGGCGGGCAATGTCATAGACCTGCCAGGCGATGGCCGCGCTCTGGGCCGAGGTGCCGAGCACGCCGCAGACGCGCGACAGCCAGAACGAGCGGAAATCCGGTATCAGCAGCGGATGGCGATCGTCTTGCGGCGCGGGGTCGGGGAGGGGCGTGGTCACGGCAATCTTCACGGACGGTATATGAGTCCTTGCTCATACAGGAAGCCGCGCCTTTTGACAGCCCGTCTCAGGGGTTTTTACCCGTAGACATCGTCGCCCGGATAGCGTGGGAGACCGACGGCCAGCTCCCACAGGCCGCCGAGCGCCCGGAAGAAACCGCCAACGCCCAGGCAGACGACGATGACCATGAGGATGGTCACCAAAGGCACCGGCATCGGGTTGGCGAAGAAGTTGGCGATGCGGTTGGCGAACGCCGATACATTGTCGACGCGGATGGCGTCGCCGATCGGCGATGAGGTCCACACCCAGGCGGCAAGGCCTAGCCCCGCCAGGCCGATGATCAGGTTCATCACGCCACGCAGACGTACCCCGCGCGGATAGATCAGGACCACGGCACCAAAGGCCATAAGCGCGGCGAAATAGGCGAGGACCGGCCAGTACAGGATGGCTTTCAGGGTGGCAAAATCGATGGTGCCAAGCGCGCCCGGATCGACGTGCAGCGCCTGATAGTCGATCGCCGCGGGTGGCAGGCCGAAGCTGATCACGCCCAGCCACCACAGGATGAAGGCGCCGCTGGCGACGATGGCGGCAATGCCGTGGCCGGCGGAGACGTGCCTGGGCCCCCAATAGGTCCAGGGCGCGGGGTGATAGGCGTAAGCGTTGGCGGTCGTGCCGCCGGGACGTTGGGTATTCATGCGATTCATCCATTCGCTGACATCGGCCCAGTCCAGGACGGCGAAATCGAGGAATCGCAGGTCCTGCACGCGCCAGTTGGTGAAATAGTCGATCTTGATGCTCTTGCGCTCGATCAGCCACGCCGCCACCGTGGTGAAGCCGATCAGGGTCATGGCGCCGGTCAGACCGGAGCCGATCGCCTGGCCGAACGCTGGGGCGAAGCCGCTGCCGCTGATCAGGCGGGTGAGAAAGACGATGATCGCGGCGCAGATCTCAATAAGGACGATCAGGCGAAGAGCGAAGATCCAGTAGGGATAGAGCGCGGGGCCGACGCCGTATTGCGGACCGTCGCGGTAGCGCGCGGCGACGACGATCGGATGGCCGAAATCGCGCAGCAATTGTTGCATTTCGTCGGCGCTGAGCGGCCGAGCGAACTCGCTTTCGCGCGCCTCGACCTGGGTCAGGATTTCGTCGCGCAACTCGGCCGTGATGTCGTCGCGCTTGGCCTTTGGCAACAGCCGTGCCACCGCGCGCAAATAGTCTTCCAGCATGTCCATTTTGAACTCAGCCTTCTTGGTTCGACGTCTTGTGCGACGTGGCGATAATCGTTTCGAGTGAGGCGTTGATCGTGCGCCATTCGCGGATCAGCCTCTGCAGCATGTCCTCACCGGCTGGCGAGAGAACGTAAAAGCGCTTCTTGCGCTTTTCCTCCTCGCGCCATTCGCTGAACAGCAGCCCCTTGGCCTCGAGCCGGCGCAGCAGCGGATAGAGGGTGCTTTCCTCCATCTCCAGCCCGTCGTCGGCCAAGGCCTGACGCAAGGTGTAGCCGTAGCGCTCGACTCTCAGCCGGGCGAGGACAGCCAGGCCCAGCGAACCGCGGCGAAGTTCCGCGCGCAGGCTTTCGTACAGGTCGTCCTCTTCAGCCATATACTCCGTCTCATACACTGTGTAATACATACTGTATGATAAACAGTGTATGGCAACAAGTATGCTCCGTCAAGCCCCGTTATGTCAGGTTCGTAAGGATGGATGCGCCATGACGCCTCGGCAGGGCTGTGACCTTGGGATCGAATTTGACAACAAATGCGCATTTACGACCAATTTTGCGGCCATATGACGATGTTGCCGACGGGAAATGTGTCAAAAATCGTGCAAATGAAAAACAGCGATCACGCCATGCCGAAAAAGGGACCTATGATGAAAACCGCCACGCGCCTTCTCATGACTGCCGGGCTTGGCCTGGCTGTGGCCCTGTCGGGGCCGTCCGCTTTCGCCGCCGTGACGCCCACCGTGGCGACAGCCACCTCTCAAGCGCCGGTCAAGGTCACCGACAATGGCGACACCTGGACGCTCGACAACGGCATCGTCAAAGCCGTCGTCACCAAGGACAATGGCTCGCTGGCCTCGTTGATCTATAAGGGCAAGGAACTGCTGAACGGCAATGGCGGCACTTGGGAGCACACGCCCAAGGGCGCGCCGCAGGTCACCAACACGATCACCATCGATCCTGCCGGCAACAATGGTGACCGCGCCGAAGTGTCGATCAAGGGCGTCACCGGTGGCAATTTCACGCTCACCCCCAATGCCCCGGGCGGCGGTGCCAAGAATGTCGACATGGAAATCCGCTACGCGCTCGGACGCGGCGACAGCGGCATCTACGTCTATGCCGTCTTCGACCATCCGGCCAGCTATCCCGACGCCGGCACCGGCCCCGAGGATCGCTTCATCACCCGGCTGAACCACGGCTTCGACTGGATCACGGTCGACAAGGACCGCAACATGCTGGAAGCCACCCCGCAGGACTGGGGCACGGGTGTCGTCGTCCACGCCAAGGAGCAGCGCATCCTGTCGCAGGGCGTGTACAAGAACTCGGTCGAGCACAAATACACCTATTCCGGCATGCAGTATCAGACCAAGGCCTATGGCTGGTCGTCGACCAAGGACGATGTCGGCGTCTGGTTCATCAATCCGACGGCCGAGTATCTGAGCGGCGGGCCGTTCCGCATCGATCTCGACGCCCACTTCGACGCCAATGACGACCCCGATCCGATCATCCTGGATTATTGGCACAGCGGCCACTATGCCGGCGCCTCGACGCGCATCGCCGCCGGTGAAGCCTGGCACAAGGTCATCGGGCCGATCTTCGTCTACGTCAATTCGCTCGATCATCCGGCGCCGACCTCGGCGGCCGAACTGAAGACGCTCAGCGACACTGCGGGCAATCCGACGGTGCCGCAAAGCTGGACCGACAATGCCAACGCCCTGTGGTCGGACGCCACCACTCAGTGGAAAAAGGAAAACGCCGCCTGGCCGTTCGGCTGGGTCAAGGCGCCGGGCTATGCGCCGGCCGACCAGCGCGGCACGGTGACCGGCAAGCTGGTGCTCGACGATCCGCTGGCGCCGGCCGGCACGTCGAAAAAGCTGCCGCACCTGATCGTCGGCCTGACCGATCCGGCCGGCAAAACCCCGCCGCCCGCGGGCGTCGACACCAATCGCTTTGCCGGCATGTATTCGGGCCTCGACAGCTGGATCCACGACGCCAAGGGCTATCAGTTCTTCAATGACGGCAATGATGACGGCACCTTTGCTATCACGAAGGTCCTGCCCGGCACCTATACGCTGCACGCCTATGCCGACGGTGTTTTGGGCGACTATATGCAGGCCAATGTCACGGTCGAGGCCGGCAAGACGCTCGATCTCGGTGCGATCGACTGGAAGCCAGTACGCGACGGCCGCCAGATTTGGGAAATCGGCTACCCCGACCGCTCGGCGCATGAGTTCTTCAAGGGCGACGGCAAGGATGTCTGGCTGTGGGGCTGGAACCTGCGTTATGCGCTGCTGTTCCCCAACGACCTGACCTATACGGTGGGCAAGGACGACTGGCACAAGAACTGGTTCTTTGAGGAAGTGCCGCACGCCACCAACCTGTCTTTCGTCAATCCGGCGGCCAAGGATCCGGCCAATCAGCGCTATGGCTGGGTCAAGACCGAATCGCTCGACCAGTATCCGCAGACCGACCAGAAGGGGCCGTGGAAGGTCTATGGCCAGGGCCGCGAGACGACCTGGACGGTGAAGTTCAACCTGCCCAAGGCCGAACACGGCACGGCGGCCCTGCGCGTCGCCTTTGCCGGCGTCGATGGCCTCGGTGGCATGCTGCCGGTGGCGGTCAACGGCAAGAGCATCGGTGGGTTGGGCGACGGCAGTAATCCGGACAATGCCCGTTTGGTTCAAACCAACGCCATTCGCTACAATACCGACCAGGGTTTCTGGCAGCAGCGCACGCTGAAGTTCGATGCCGGGCTGCTGAAGGCCGGTGAAAACACCATGACCTTCACCGTGGCCGGCGGCGATCTGCAAAGCGGCGTGGTGTGGGACTATCTGCGCCTTGAGGTCGACGACGGCGCCACGAAGTAGGGGCAGAGCGTCATGCCAAATAACGAGGCCGGAACAGCTAAGCCTATTCCGGCCTAGTGCGCGCTTTGTTTTCGGGGTTCGACCTGGATATGCGAAATGCTGGTCCGCTCCGGGCGTGTCAGGATGAAGGACACAGCGTCGGCGAGGTCTTCGGCGTACAGCATTTCGTCCTTTTGCTCGCGTTCGCGCTGACTTTCGGGAGATGTGCCCTGCAAATCGGCGCCGACCAGGCCCGGCTCGACCAGGCTGACGCGGATGGCGCTGTCGATCAGCTCCTCGCGCAGCGTCTTGGCATAGGTCGCGACGCCGGCTTTAATGGCCGCATAAACGCTGGTCGACGGCGAGCGGTGTTCGGCGGACATCGAGCCGATAAACACCAGATGCCCTTTGCCCGCGGCCTGCATACGTTCGATGGCGGCCTTGGCGCAGGCGAGATAGCCGGCGAAATCGGTTTCGACGGCATAGCGCCATTCAGTGTCGTCGCTTTCCTGCACGGTGCCGATCTTGACGGCGGCGTTGTTGATCAGGACGTCGAGCCCGCCCAGGTCTTGGTCCACCGCGGCAAAAACGCGTTCGAGATCCTCGCGCCGGCTGGCATCGGCGACGAGCCCGGAGACGTTACCGCCCAAATCGCGCGCCGACTGTAACGCGTCGTTGAGCTCAGCCTCGTGCCGGCCGAAGGTCAGCACCTTGGCGCCGGCCCGGGCCAGGGCGACGACGCAGGCGCGACCGATGCCGGTGGTGCCACCGGTGATCAGAACGCGTTTTCCAGCCAGCGATTGCGGCTCGACGAGGGGGGTCGGCTTGGATGCGTTATTCGGAGAATCGAGGGCCATCTGTGCCTCCATGGGAAAGCACGGATCGTCTCCCTTGGCGCGTAAGAAGGCGATAGGCGGTCGCCATTTCGGGATAAAGAAGTGGCGCCGGGGCGCCTTAACTTAGCGGCTTGAGGGCAGAGACCAGCCCGTCAGGATGCGCTGCGATACGTTCATCCAGATGGTCAAGGCGAGGAACATAGGCATGGCGGTACTCCCAAGCCCCGGAAAGGGGACTTCCGGACGCTATGGGTGTTCGGATAAATTCGCGAAGGCCTTTTTGACGCAAGTGACAAAAAACCGATGGTGCGCGATTCGGGCGGTCACGGTGCCCAAGGCTGGACGGCGGTGGTTACAGGCTCGCGATTGGCTAGAGCCACGTCGATGCTTAGCCCCAGGTATTGGTCCTGGGCGCCCTGAGCGAACGGATAGGGTTCCGGGCCGCCGCCGACATAGTCTGTCATCTTCGCCATCAGCGTAGCGCCGGCAATGTCGTCGTCGCCCATGGCCACGCCGGGCCACGGATTTTCGTAGAGCCAGTTGTCGCCGGCCATGAAACCGCGATGATAATAGGTCTCGGGATTGCTGGCCTGGCCGGTATCGACGCGTTGCAGATCGAGCCGCACCGACGTGCGGAAATCGCGCATGTAGCGGATCTCGTCATTGTTCAGTTCGCCACGCTCGCCGCGGATCAGCACCCGGCCGGCGCGGATCCACGAGCGCACCTGGCCCGAGGTGAACTCGTAGACGCCGAGTTTATCGGCGACGTCGAGATAGGCCAGGATCTGGTGTTCGGCATCGATCGCCGGTTCGGTCGGCGGGCCGCCACGGCCCGGGCCGCGCATGACGCGCGTGGTGAAATCGCGCGCGGTGATGCGCACCGGCTCAAAGCCCACACCTAGCATCTGTCGCATCAGGCCCATGGCGTGATAGTCGTGGGTCACGGCCAGTTGGACTTCACTGACCGTGCCGAGCAGGCCAGAACGCGCGAGCGCGATGCGGGCGGCATTGATGGGCTGAAACGGATATTGCTCGGCGACATGGATGCGCGCGCCGGCCTTGACCAGCGCCCACAGCTCAAGCAGGCCTTCATGCGTCGGCGCCGGCGGGGTTTCCGCCAGAACCGGCAGGTCAGCACGGACCATCTCGGCGATCACGCCCGGACTGGCGGCCTTGGCGACGGCGACGATGACGAAGTCCGGCCGGCCGGCGGCGAGCAGGGCGTCAAGATCGGGATAGGTCGCCACACCCCAGGTGTCGCGGAACAGCTGCGCCTGATCGCCATTGCGCACCACCATGCCGCAACAGGCAAAGCGCTGCGGCAAGGCCCGCGCAATGCGCAGGAAATAGTGCGACCGGAAACCGCCGCCGACAATGGCGAATTTGATTGTGCTCATACGCTGCCCCTTTGTGCCCAGGTTGGAACGCGGATCGCGGCTAAATCCGCCGCCGGTCGGGGCGGGAGCAGCCTATACGCGAAACATACGGCCCGCCCAGCAATCTATACACGCGACATATCCGCTGGGGCCTACATCGGCGACCGTCCCGAGATCACGGAGTGTGCCCGATGGCCTATCTCTTTCTTGGCGGCGGCATCGCCTTCTTTGCGCTGACCGCTGCGTTCGTCGCCTTTTGCGACCGCCTGCAACGGAGCGGCCAATGACCGCGCTCTATATCGCCGCCGGCGTCGTTGTCGTCGCCCTTCTGGGCTACCTCATCACGGCCCTCGTCAAACCCGAAATCTTTCCCTAAGTCCAAGAGGGTCTCATGTCCTACGCCATTACGGGCAACGGCTGGCTTCAGCTTGCCCTCTACATGGCCGTGCTTACCGCCTGCGTCGTACCGCTGGGTGGCTACATGGCCAAGGTGTTCCAGGGAGAACGCCACATCCTGTCGCCGGTCCTGGGCTGGCTCGAAAAGCCGATCTACGCCGCCATGGGGACCGACCCCGACAGCGACATGGGCTGGGTCGAATACGCCCTGTCGATCCTGGTGTTTTCGCTGGCCAGCTTCATTCTGCTCTACGGCATCCTGATCTTCCAGAATGCCCTGCCGCTCAATCCGCAGAAGTTGCCCGGCCTATCGCCCGACCTGTCGTTCAATACGGCGGCCAGCTTTATCACCAATACCAACTGGCAGTCCTATGCCGGTGAATCGACCCTGAGTTATTTCAGCCAGATGATCGGGCTGACGGTGCAGAACTTCCTCACCCCGGCCGAAGGGCTGGCAGTGATGGTGGCCCTGATCCGCGGCCTGACGCGCAAGTCGGCCACCGGCATCGGTAATTTCTGGGTCGATATGGTCCGAGCCAACCTCTACGTGCTTTTGCCGCTGGCCCTGATCCTGGCCGTTGCCCTGAACGCGTGTGGGGTGATTCAGACCTTCGCGCCCTATGTTACCGCGCATGGCGTGCAAGGCGCCTCTCAGACGATTGCGCTGGGCCCTGTCGCCTCGCAGGAAGCCATCAAGATGCTGGGCACCAATGGCGGTGGCTTCTTCAACGTCAATTCGGCGCATCCGTTCGAAAATCCGACGCCGCTGAGCAACTTTCTCGAAGTCCTGTCGATCCTGCTGATCCCGGCGGCGTCGTGTTACACTTTCGGCGTCATGGTCGGTGACAAGCGTCAGGGCTGGGCGATCTTCGCCGCCATGACCGTCATCTTCCTGCCCCTGCTGCTGTTCTGCGTCGACATGGAGCAATCCGGCAATCCGCACCTGGCCGCCTTGCATATCGACCAGATCGCTGGCCATCTTCAGGCGGGCGGGAACATGGAAGGCAAGGAGACCCGTTTCGGCATCACCAATTCGGCGCTGTGGGCCTCGGCCACGACGGCGGCGTCCAATGGCTCGGTCAATGCCATGCATGACAGTTTCACGCCCTTGGGCGGGCTGGTGCCGCTGCTGCTGATGAAGTTCGGCGAGGTCATCTATGGCGGTGTCGGCTCGGGCCTCTACGGTATGCTGATCATGGTCATCCTGACCGTGTTCATCGCCGGCCTGATGGTCGGCCGCACCCCGGAATATCTCGGCAAGAAGATCCAGAGCTTCGAAATCAAAATGGCCGCCGTTGCCATGCTGGTACCCGGCTTCTTTGTGCTCATCGGCACGGCCCTGGCAGTGCTGACCAAGGACGGCCAGGCGGGCATCTTTAACCCCGGCGCTCAGGGCTTCACCGAGGTCCTCTACGCCTTCACCTCGGCCTCCAACAATAACGGCTCGGCCTTTGCGGGCTTAAGCGCCAATACGCCCTTCTACAACGCGGTGCTCGGCATCTGCATGCTCTTCTGCCGCTACTGGATCGTCGTGCCGGTGCTGGCGATCGCCGGCTCCCTGGCGGCGAAGAAGACGGTGCCGGTCTCGGCCGGGACTCTACCCACACACAACGCCTTGTTCATCGCCTGTCTGGTCGGGGTCGTCATCATCGTCGGCGTCCTGACCTATGCGCCGACCCTCGCGCTCGGCCCGGTCGTCGAACATTTTCATATGATTAAGGGATAAGCTCCCATGTCTGTTACCGCAAAATCCAAAGGCGGCCTCTTCGAAGGCGCCGATATGGGCGTGGTGTTGAAAAACACCGTCCTGCGCCTCAGCCCGGTCTATCAACTGCGCAACCCGGTGATGTTTCTGGTGTTCGCCGGCTCCGTGGTGACCACGATCATCTTCGCGGTGATGCTGGTCGATCCGCACGCCCTGGTCGGCGGCAACCAGCCCGTCTGGTTCGTCGGCTGGACGACGTTTTGGCTGTGGTTCACCCTTTTGTTCGCCAACTTCGCCGAGGCCATCGCGGAGGGTAAGGGCAAGGCTCAGGCCGACTCGCTCAAAAAAGCCCGCCGCGACGTCATGGCCAAGAAGCTGAACAAGGCGAGCGATCGCACCAAATTCCTCGAGGTCCCGGCCAACAGCCTACGCAAGGGCGACATCATCGTCGTTGAACTGGGCGACTTCGTCCCGGCCGACGGCCAGGTCATCGAGGGCATTGCCAGTGTCGATGAAAGCGCCGTTACCGGCGAATCCGCGCCGGTCATCCGTGAATCCGGCGGCGACCGCGACGCCGTCACCGGCGGCACGCGTGTGCTCAGCGACTGGCTCGTCATCCGCGTCACCTCCGATCCCGGCGAAAGCTTCCTTGACCGCATGATCGGCCTGGTCGAGTCGGCCAAGCGCCAGAAGACGCCCAACGAAATCGCCCTGTCGATCCTGCTGGCGGCCCTGACCATCATCTTCCTGCTGGTTTGCGCGACGCTGCTGCCATACTCGCTGTTCGCCGTGAGCAAGGCCGGTTCGGGCACAGTTATCACGCTGACCGTACTGATCGCGCTGCTGGTCTGCCTGATCCCGACGACCATTGGCGGGCTGCTGTCGGCCATCGGCATTTCGGGCATGCAGCGCCTGATCAAGGCCAATGTCATCGCTACGTCCGGCCGGGCGGTGGAGGCCGCCGGTGACGTCAATGTCCTGCTGCTCGACAAGACCGGCACCATTACCTTCGGAAACCGCCAGGCGACCGACTTCTTCCCGGCGCCGGGGGTGTCGCAACAACAACTGGCCGAAGCCGCTGAACTGTCGTCCCTGGCGGATGAAACCCCGGAAGGCCGCTCGATCGCCGTCCTGGCGCGGCGCCTGTTCACCCTGCCGGAACGCGACCTCGCCAAGCTCGATGCCACCTTCATCCCGTTCAGCGCCGAACAGCGCGTCTCGGGTGTAGTGATCGGCGACCGCCACATCATGAAGGGCGCCGGCGACGCCATCGCCAAGCTGGTCGGCCTCAAGGGCGGCCATGTGCCGGAGGAGGTCAAGGCGCAGATCGACGACATCGCCCGCAAGGGCGGCACGCCGCTCACGGTGGCCGAAAACAGCCAGGTCCTGGGCGTCATCTACCTCAAGGACATCGTCAAGCCGGACATCAAGGCGCGCCTGGCCGATCTGCGCAAGATGGGCATCAAGTCGATCATG
>FTCZ01007600.1_pt1 | contig 122848 bp, 133 predicted proteins | sample 1658871 | NCBI WGS metagenome assembly FTCZ01 (sample SAMEA3914864, study PRJEB12502) | metagenome | biome: forest; material: soil | place: USA | collected 2012-03-12 | depth 0.3 m | reverse complement strand
ATCCTCGACTACGGCAAGTTCCGCTTCCAGGAGCAGAAGAAGAAGGCCGAGGCGCGCAAGAAGCAGAAGGTCGTCGAAATCAAGGAAATCAAGCTGCGGCCGAACATTGACATCCATGACTATGAGGTCAAGGCTAAGGCGATGACGCGCTTCTTCGAAGAAGGCGACAAGGTCAAGGTGACCCTGCGCTTCCGCGGCCGCGAAATGGCCCACCCGGAACTGGGCATGAAACTGCTCAACAAGGTCAAGGCCGACTTCGAGCCCACCACCCGGGTCGAATACGAGCCCCGGATGGAAGGCAAGCAAATGATCATGATCCTGGCGCCCAAGTAAGCGCCGGATCGTTCGAAAAGGCCCCGTTCGCGGGGCTTTTTTTATGGGGAAACGGGATGACGGATACACCGCTCGCCGCACGGCGCGAATTCTTGATGGCCGCCGGTTTGGGCGCCTCAGCGGCTGTATTGGCCGCCGGCAATGTTCAGGCCGAAACCCTGCCCGTCCTGCCGCCGGAACAGCCGAAATACAAGATCCGCTTCGGCGTCTGCGGCATGAGCCACGACCATATCCACGGCATGATCGCCGCCATCCGCCGTGGCGGCGGCGAGTTCGCCGCCTATTGGGGTGGTGAGCCGGACAAGCTGGCGGTCTTCGCCCAGCGCTATCCCGACGTGAAGATCGCCCGCACCCAGGACGAGATCATCGACGATAAGTCCTTGCACCTGGTGCTGAGCTCGCAGGTCGCCAATGAACGCGCCGCCATCGGCGTCAAGGTTATGGGAAGCGGCAAGGATTTTCTCTCCGACAAGCCGGGCGCCACAACCCTGGCCGATCTTGACCTGGTGCGCCACACCATCGCCCAGACCGGGCGGCTTTATGGCATTCTTTATTCCGAACGGCTTGAGGTCCGCGCCGCCGTCCACGCCGGCGAGCTGATCAAACAGGGCGCCATCGGCAAGGTCATCCAAACCATCAACATCGCCCCGCACCAGATCATCCAGCCCCAGGGCGGCGACGCCGGCGGTGCGGCACCGCGGCCCGACTGGTTCTGGGACGAGATGCGCTTTGGCGGCATTCTGTGCGATATAGGCTCGCACCAGATCGACCAGTTCCTCTACTTTACCGGCTCGACTTCGGCTGAAGTGGCGGAATCGCAGGTCTCGAACATCCGGCATCCCGACAAGCCGAAGTTTCAGGATTTCGGCGACATGGTGCTGCGCGGCAATGCCGGCTTCGGCTATGTCCGCCTCGACTGGTTCACGCCGAATGGGCTCGGCGTCTGGGGCGACGGGCGTTTGTTCATCCTCGGCACCGACGGCTATATCGAGGTGCGCAAATACGCCAATGTCGCGGTGTCGAAACAGGGCGATAACCTGTTCATCGTCGATGGCAAGGGCGCGCGCTTCATCGACTGTTCGAATGGCGACCTGCCGTTCGGCCGCCAGTTCGTCGCCGATGTCGTCAACCGCACCCACACCGCCCAGGATCAGACCCAGGCGCTTCTGGCTGCCGAACTGGCCATCCGCGCGCAGATGAACGCCAAGCGCGTGACCATCGCCTAGCGCTTAGTTTTTCTTGTCGAGTTCCTCGGCCACGCAGCCGTCGCCCTCGAAGGTCACGGCCGTCACCACATTGCGCGACAGGGTAAAGCGCGTCTCGCAATGGGTGCGCGTGACCTGTACCGGCTCGTAATAGGGTTCGGAATAGGTGACGGTGCGCTTCTGCTTCTTCCCGTCCTTGTCGGTATATTCCTCGACACGAGTGGCCGTGCGCGTGGTCTCATAACCGCCGCTCTTCATCTCTGTCGTGCGATGATAGACCCATAAATCCGAGCCATCGCTCAGTCGCGACGTTTGATCGGGCACGCCCCACTGCTGCTGAATGGCATCACCAGTCGAGCCCCGCAGCAGGTCCATATGCTGCTGATAACCCTCGGTCGTGGCACAGCCCGCCAGGGCGGCGCAGGCAACAAATACGCTTAGTCGGAAAAGACGATGCATGATCGAGGCCCCCACAGCCAATGTTTCAGGATTGATACAAATACCAAAACACGCCGGCGTCAACCTATTGCCTATTCAGGCAGAGCGATTGCTTTTCCCGGCTCCGCAACGGCCCGGATGCATCACGCACTTGCGATAAACAAACGTTCGCAATCGCCGCGAAACCAGTTATAAACCAAACCCATGTCCGAGTTGTCGTCGCCCCCACAACCCGCCGCCGAGCTTGCCATACCCGACGAGGATGTGCTGGCGCCGTGGGAAGCCTCCACTCCGGAGGAGATTCAAAACGAGCGGACCTTCTATCGCGGCGCCTTGCTGCGTAAGCTGCGCCACTTCATTACCGACAATGGCTCGCTGACGGCGATGTTCGCCGTGGTGTTCATCAACCTGGTCGGCTTCGGCATCGTCGTGCCGCTGATTCCGTTCTTCGCCCAGAGCCTGCACGCCCAGGCGTGGCAGGTGACCCTGATGTTCACCTTCTACAGTCTGGGCCAGTTTTTCGCCGAACCCTTGTGCGGCGCACTGTCCGACCGTATCGGCCGCAAGCCGATCCTGATCGCCACCACCGCCCTATCGACCGTCTTTTATGCCGGACTGGCCTTTGCGCCCAATATCTGGGTCGCCATCCTGTTCCGTTTTCTGGGCGGCCTAAGCTCCGGCAATATTTCCACTATCCAGGGCTATGTCTGCGACGTCTCCAAGCCCGAAAAGCGCTCCGGCCGCATGAGCATCATCGGCGGCGCGTTTTCCCTGGGCTTCATCATGGGTCCGTTTTTCGGCGGCGTGCTGACTCACGGCCATTCGGGCGAAGACCTGTTCCGCCTGCCGCTGATCGTTGCCGCCGGCATGTCGCTGATCACCGCCATCGGCGTCGCCCTGCTCATTCGCGAAAGCCGCACACCTGCGGCGCGCACCATCACGGCGCGCCTGCCGATCGTCGATCGCCTGCTGGCCGGCGCCATGAACATGCAGTCGACCGCCATGGCAGCGCTGGCCACACCGGCCATTGTCTGCGTCATCCTGGCCACCCTGTGCTACATGGCCGCGCTCGCCGGCCTCGAAGCCACCTTCGGCCTGTGGGCAGAGGCGAAGTACCATTGGAACGCCGCGCGTATCGGCGCCGTCTTCCCCTTCCTGGGCGCCGCAGCGGCGGCCATGCAATTCATCTTCATGCGCCCGCTGGTGCGCAAATTTGGTGAGGAAAAGGTCCTGGCCGCCGGCCTCTTCCTGTTCGGCCTCAGCTTTGCGCTACAGGCGCTGAACGACCAGCCCGACCTCGTCATCCCGCTGGTGATGATCGGCGCGGTCGGTCAGGCGGTCGTCTTTTCCTCGATCTGTGCCATCATCGCGGTGTGGACTGCGCCCGATCGCCAAGGCGCCATGCTGGGCTTCAACATGTCGACCGGGGCCATTGCCCGCATCACGGGTCCGGTGTTCGCCGGCTTTTTCTTCTCGCAGTTAGGTGCTAATGCCCCCATCTGGATGGGTGCTGCCCTGACCCTGCCGGCCGCCCTTCTGGCGCTGCAGGCCGGCAAGTGGCGGCAAAACGACAAGCAGACGGCATGATCGACAGTTTCAAGGCGGCGTGGACGAAGTTTCACCCGAAAAGCTGGCCCCTGGCGCGGTCGCTGGCCGACTATGACGGCGAGAACCTGGTCCGCTTCCACCTCCTGCCCGAAGGCCGGCCGCACGTTCTCAATCGCGATGAGCTGAAGGCGCTGGTCACGCGCTTCAATACGCTGGGCGACGCCGTGTTCAGCGAAGGCCAGGAAGTGTGGCTGGTCTATGCCCAGTGGTCCAAGCCCGACGTCCAGCCGGATCTGAAGACCCGCAACCGCACCCTGCGCTTTCGCTTGCGCTGGCAGCTGAAGGGCAATTGGGACTTCTTCAGCCACTCGGACAAGCAGACCTACACCATCTATTCGGGCCGTGTGACGTGGCGCAAAAACGCTTTCGACCGCCTGTTTATCGACCTCTATAATCTGCGCATCAACGACGTGCTGTTCATGCGCGACGACGGCGCCGTTTTCCGGCCGTGGGCGATCGGCGCCGATATCACCATGCCTTCACCGCCGATGCTGATGGCCTTGGTTGAGGACTATTACGGCTGGCTGCCGATCCATGGCCGCGGCGTGCTCAAGTTCAACAAGGCGCAGATGACCGGCACAGGTGGCAAGTTCTCGGTGTCGAAAGCCTGCGCTGAAGCGATCAACAAGGCGCTCAAGGCGCCGGCGCCTTAGTGCACGTCGCCGGGCGCCACCAGCGGCCGTAGCGGCTCTTTCAGCGGCGGCGCCAGGCGCAGCAGCGGCCGCTTATTGCTCATCAGCCAGGTATAGAGGTCCGGATCGGCATAGGTCTGCGTCCAGGTATCGTGGCCGCTATTGGGATAGACGGTCAGTTGCACCGTCACGCCGCAGGACTTGGCGTCACCCGTGGTCTGCTCGTCGTACTTGATCGGCACAACGTCATCGAGCGCGCCGTGAAAGGCCCACACCGGAATGCCTTTCAGCCGGCACGGCTGACGCAGGTCGCTATAGCCTGACAGGGGCGCGATCGCCGCGAAATAATGGGGATAGCGCATGGCGAAGTCCCACGTCCCCTGCCCGCCGCGCGACAGGCCGGTCAGATAGATCCGCCGGCGGTCGACCGGCAAGACCTGCTCGATATGGTCCAGCCATTCATTGAGTTTGTCCGGATCCCACTCGCCGTCCTTGTCGAGCTGCGGCGCCAGGATGATGAACGGGAAGTCGGCATGGGCGCGGGCATATTGCCACGGGCCGTTGTTCATAACCTGAGTGACGTCGTGACCTGCTTCGCCCGAACCGTGCAGAAAGATCAGGATTGGCACATGGCGGCTGAGCTTCAGCTTGGGCGGCACATATTCCATGTAGCGCAGCCGGCTGCCGTCTTTCAGAGTGAACGATTGCGGCGACGAGCCCGGCGTATTCGGCACGGCGGCACAGCCGGCCAGCAGGATCGCGGCGGCGCTCAGGGACAGCAGGGACAACCGGCTCAACATGACGACACTTTTCGATACCGGTGTCCGGCATCGCGCAAAGGGAAACAAGCGCGGACGCTTGGCAGCCGATCATAGGCACGATACTTTGAACGCAGGATGAACGGGGAGCGGTCGCGGGACCTCGGGGGCCGTTCAAAGGGGAAGCAGATGAAAAACGTTATGACCTGGTTGATCGCCATGGTCCTGTGCTTTGCAGGTAGCCTGTCACTCACGGCGCCAGCGCACGCCGACATGATGAATTCACAGGACGCAATTTGCACACCAAACTTCGCCGAGTGGCGCAATTATAGCTTTGATAATGGCCAGCCCAATCCGGCTGCGCATCAGATCGCTCCTCAGGACGGTTCATTGACCACAATCCTGGTGTGTAAGCTGGGCAATCATTTTGTCCGCATCAACTACTTGACCGAGCCCGCCAATGGCTTTGATTGCGGTCAAGGGGATCAGGGTTATGTCAGCGCCTGGGTCGACGGCGTCAAGATCGTCAGTCGCGCCCTTTTTGCCAATGATCGCGCCGATTGCCGTGGCAATGCGCCCGCGACGGTAACCTCAAAGATTATCGTCAATAACTTGATGCATCTGACTGTGTGTCATCGTGCCGACGACGGTCAAGGTGACGAACGCTGCACTGTCGTGCCACTGACACTCGCTGGGAGACCGCGTGACCCGATTTATGACGGCCCGCTGGTCACCACGCCGGCCACAATCGATCTGATCACGAACGCGGATCCGGTATGCAAGCAGATACCCGCCGATCCATCGACTCTGGAGCTTCCCGAACAGAAGGCTGCCGGCGACTGGGAATACGACCCCAATAAAGATTTTGAAGCTAATTCAAAGACATTCGTTGTCGACCTCGACAACGACGGTGTTGCAGATACTGTGACGCGGCAAGCTTCGATGTTCGCCGGCGGTGATACGGTCGATTTTTCCTGGCAAAATGGAAAGACGAAGCAGTCCTTTGAATTTGATGACATTACAAAGCTACCTTCTCATGTGCCGTCGAATTTTTATGCAATCCTACGTGTCGAAAATCGCAATTACCTCTACGGGTACAGCTCACCCGACCAAACCTGCTACCTTGAAAGCCTGTGCAAGGATCGTAGTAGCGAAGACGCGGTTCTGTACGCGGTGGCCGGGGATGGATCGGGGCACGAATTGTGCCGTTGGCGCCCTCGTGGCAAGCCTGAAGAAAGACTCTGAGACTCTGCTTGCCTCCCCTAGGCTTTTCCTGTAATAGCCCCCGTTCTTCCGACCCGCCGGGCCAAAGGCATGCCTTGGCGGGTTCTAACCCTGACAGAGGGCGGCTTTAATACAGCCGTACATGAAATGCCCAAACTGAAGACCAAGTCGGGCGCCAAGAAGCGTTTCCGCTTCACGGCTTCGGGCAAGGTGAAGGCCGGCGTCGCCGGCAAGCGCCACCGCCTGATCTCGCACAACGCGAAGTACATCCGTCAGAACCGTGGTACCTCGGTCCTGTCGGACGCGGATGCGATCAAGATCAAATCCTACATGCCCTACGCCTAAGGAGACGCAAGAATGGCACGCGTTAAAAGAGGCGTAACCAGCCACGCCAAGCACAAGAAGGTTTTGAGCCTCGCCAAGGGGTTCTCGGGCCGTCGCAAGAACACCATCCGTACCGCCAAGGCGGCCGTCGACAAGGCCGGGCAATATGCCTACCGCGACCGCCGCAACAAGAAGCGCAACTTCCGCAGCCTGTGGATTCAGCGCATCAACGCCGCGGCGCGGATCGAAGGCTTCACCTACTCGCAATTCATCCACGGTCTGACCGTGGCCGGCATCGACATGGACCGCAAGGTGCTGTCGGACGTCGCCATGCACGACATGGATGGCTTTAAGGCCATTGCCGACAAGGTGCGGGCGGCTCTGGCTGCCTAAGAGGCTTTTCCGAGCAAAATCGAAAGCCCCGCACCTCACGGTCGCGGGGCTTTTTTCTTTGCCCCGCGAACGCCTTTCGCCTAAACACAGCCGTCCTTCACGCGAATGCCCATTATGACCGTCTATTCCGAACTTCAGTCTGAAATCGAAGGCGAAATCGCCGCCGCCTCCGACCTCAATGCGCTCGAAGCCGTGCGCGTCTCGGCGCTGGGCAAGACCGGCCGCATCTCAAGCCTGCTCAAGACGCTGGGCGCCCTGCCGCCCGAAGAGCGCAAGACGACTGGCGCGGCGATCAACGCCGTCCGCGATGCGGTTCAGACCTCGCTCGATGCCCGCAAATCGGACCTCGAAGCCGCGCACCTGGCCAAGCGCCTCGAAAAGGAGCGCGTCGACCTGTCGCTGCCGTCGACCCCGCGTCCCAAGGGCGGCGTCCACCCGACGCTTCAGGTCATGGACGAAATGATCGCCATCTTCGCCGAGATGGGCTTCGACGTCGCCGAAGGGCCGGACATCGAAGACGATTTCCATAATTTCACCGCGCTCAACTTCCCGGAAAAGCATCCGGCGCGTGAAATGCACGACACCTTCTTCTTCCACCCAGACGAGAACGGTGTGCGCAAGCTCCTGCGCACCCACACCTCGCCGGTGCAGATCCGCACCATGGTGTCGGGCAAGCCGCCGTTTCGCCTGATCGCCCCCGGCCGCGTCTTCCGCTGCGACAGCGACCAGACCCACACGCCGATGTTCCACCAGATCGAAGGCCTGGTCATCGACAAGGGCGCCCATATGGGCCACCTGAAATGGGTGCTGGAAACCTTCATTTCGCGTTTCTTCGAAACCGACGCCGTCGTCACTCAGTTCCGCCCGCACCACTTCCCCTTCACCGAACCGTCGGCGGAGATGGACGTGCGCTGCTCGTGGACGGGTGGCGAGCTCAAGGTCGGCGAGGGCGATTCGTGGCTGGAAATCCTCGGCTGCGGCATGGTCCATCCCAATGTGCTCAGGAACTGCGGCATTGATCCCGATGAATATCAAGGCTTTGCCTGGGGCATGGGCGTCGACCGCCTGGCCATGCTGAAATACGGCGTGCCGGACCTGCGCGACATGTTCGCCGCCGATGCGCGCTGGCTAGCGCACTATGGCTTTGGCGCTTTTACCGCGCCGAACCCGGCCAGCGGCCTGTCGTAAGACAAGGGGCCGGGAGGCCCCTTGACCCCGAAACATTTCATAGAAATTCCGAACATGAAATTTTCCCTGAGCTGGTTGAAAGACCATCTGAAAACCGAAGCCAATATCGATCAGGTCGCCGCCGCCATGACCATGGCCGGGCTGGAGGTCGAGGACATCCACGATCCGTCGAAGGCATTGAAGCCGTTTTCCGTCGCCAAGGTCGTCGAAGCCGCCAAGCACCCCAATGCCGACAAGCTTCAGGTGCTGCAGGTCGATACCGTCGACGGCCGCAAGGAAATCGTCTGCGGCGCGCCCAATGCCCGCGCCGGCATGACCACCATCTACGCGCCGATCGGCGCCTATGTCCCGGGCCTCGGCGTCACCCTGGTCGAAAAGCCGGTGCGCGGCGTCGTCTCCAACGGCATGATGTGTTCGGCGGCAGAGCTTGAACTCAGCAGCGACCACGACGGTATCCTTGACCTCGACAGCGCACTCAAGGTCGGCACGCCGGCGACTGAAGTCTTCGGCGCCGAACCGGTCATCGATTTCGAAGTCACCCCCAACCGCCCCGACTGGCTGGGCGTCTCGGGCATTGCCCGCGACCTCGCCGCCACCGGCCTTGGCGCCTTTGTCGATCAGCCGGTAACGCCGGTTACCGGCAAGTTCCCTTCGTCCGTCACCGTGACGGTCGACGGCGACGCCTGCCCGACCTTCTCCGGTCGCATCATTCGCGGCGTCAAGAACGGCCCGTCGCCCGAATGGCTGCAAACCAAGCTCAAGGCGATTGGCTTAAAGCCGATCTCGGCCCTGGTCGACATCACCAACTATTTGTCGTTCGACCGCGCCCGGCCGCTGCACGTCTATGATCTGAAGAAGCTTACCGGCAGTGAAATCCGCGCGGGGCTTCCTTCCGAAACGTCGGAAGTGATGATGCTCGACGGCAAGACCTATGCCGTCACGCCCGACATGTGCGCCATCATGGATGCCTCGGGCGTCATCGGGCTCGGCGGTGTCATGGGTGGTGAAACGACCAAGGTCGAGGACACCACCACCGACATCTTCCTCGAAAGCGCCTGGTTCGACCCGATCCGCACGGCGCAAACCGTGCGCACCACGACGATTTCGTCGGACGCCGGCTATCGCTTTGCCCGCGGTATCGATCCGGAATTCGTCGTGCCCGGCCTGGAACTGGCCACCCGCCTGATCCTCGACCTGTGCGGCGGCGAGCCGTCCGAGGTCGTGGTCGCTGGTCAAGCGCCCGCACGCCGCGCCGATGTCAGCTTCGATCCGGCCTATGTCACACAACTGACCGGCCTCACCGTCTCGGCCGAGGACACCAAACGCATCCTGACCGCGCTTGGCTTCACGGTTTCCGGAAATATCCCCTGGGCGGTTAATGTGCCGTCGTGGCGCCGCGACGTCGACGGTAAGGCCGACCTGGTCGAGGAAGTCGCGCGCATCAACGGCTTCAACGCCATTCCGGCGACGCCCCTGCCGGTCGTCGCGCCGCGCGCCGGTGGTGTGCTGACCTCTCAGCAGGCCAAGGCCCGCGTCGCCCGTCGCGCCCTGTCGGCGCTTGGCTATGCCGAGGCCGTCACCTGGTCGTTCATGCGTCAAGATTGGGCCCAGGCCTTCGGCGGCGGCGCAGACGCATTGGTGCTGGCCAATCCGATCGCTTCGGAACTGAACTGCATGCGCCCAAGCGCCCTGCCCAACCTGCTCGAAGCCGCCGGCCGCAACGCCGCGCGAGGTCAGCACGGCGTGCGCCTGTTCGAAATTGGACCGATCTATCAGGGCCTGGAACCCAACGATCAGAAGCCGACCATTGCCGCCATCCGTGCACCCACCAAGGCCCGCTCATGGTCGGGCAGTGGCGAAGACGCCCTGTTCGCGCTCAAGGGCGACCTGCTCAGCCTGCTCGAAGCCGCCGGCGCGCCGGTCGCTTCGCTGCAACTGGTGCAGGGGTCCAACGCCGCCCACTGGCATCCCGGCCGCTCGGCGCGCCTGCAACTCGGCCCCAAGCAAGTCGTTGCCGAGTTCGGCGAATTGCATCCAGCCGTGCTCAAGGCGATGGATCTCGACGGCGCCTATGTCGGCTTTGAAATCCGCCTCGACAACGTCCCGGCCGGCAAGGCCAAGGGTGGCAAGTCGAAGGGTGCATTGTCGCTTTCGAACCTGATGCCGCTGACGCGCGACTTCGCCTTCCTGGTCGCCGACAGCGTTGCCGCCGGCGATCTGGTGAAGGCCGTCAAGGGCGCCGACAAACAGCTGATTTCGGACGCTCAGGTGTTCGACGTCTATACCGGCACCGGCGTCGCCGATGGCCACAAGTCGGTGGCCGTCGAAGTCACGCTTCAGCCCGTCGACAAGACCTTGACCGACCCGGAAATCGAAGCCGTCGCCGCCAAGGTCGTCGCCGCGGCCGGCAAACTCGGCGCAACACTGCGCGGTTGATGCGGCGGGTGATCGGATATGTTCACCCAACCGTTCCTTGCACGCCTTGAAGCGGCAAACTCCGTCCTGATCGCCGGCTGCGGCGGCGGTTTCGACATCTATGGCAGCGTGCCGTTCATCGATGGACTGCTGAAGGCGGGCAAACGGGTTGCGCTGGCCAGCCTGTCCTTCACGCCGGTGACACGCAGCGGCGGCGAACATGTCGGCGGCGCCTTGTGGCGGATCGACCGGCAGTCGGACGAGCTACCGTATTTTCCGGAAAAGTGGTTGTCCGAATGGCTGGCGCGACGTGAGATCGAGATTCCCGTCTATGCCATGGCGCTCAGCGGCGTACGGCCGATTCAGGCGGCCTATGAGGTGATGATCGCGCGGCACGACGTCGATCTGGTCCTCCTGATCGACGGCGGTACCGACAGCCTTATCTTTGGCGATGAGCCGGGTCTCGGCACCGTGGCGGAAGATGCTGTATCGATCCTGGCCGCCGATGCCGCGACGACCGGTCAAGCCATCGTCGCCGCGCTCGGCTTCGGCATCGACCATTTCCACGGCGTGTCGCACCACGCCTTCCTTGAAAACGCCGCGACAATGATCCGCGACAGCGGCTTTCTCGGGCGCTTGTCCCTGACGCCCGGCACGCCCGAAGCCGATGCTTTCCTCGACCTGGTCGCATTTGCCAATGCGCGTCAGCCGCAGGGGCCGAGCATCGTCTGCAACTCAATCGCCTCGGCCTTGCGCGGTGAATTCGGCGATTTTCACGCCACGCGCCGCACGAAAGACTCCGAGCTTTTCATCAATCCATTGATGCTCGACTACTGGGCCTTTGCGACCGCCCCCCTCGTCAAGCGCATGCTTTTCGCCGAAAAGCTGCACACGACCGACACTCTGGATGAGGTCAATGCCCTTATCGAACAAGGCCGCCAGGCGATAACGCCACGGCCATTGCGTCCCCTGCCGCTGTGACCGTTTCTACTGAAACATGCCTAACTTCTGTTAACCCTTTGTTTAGACCCCGCTTTAAACTTTCGGGCGCATGATCGACGGAACCAGGATCCATTCCTCAGGGTTTCCGCCATGACGGCGATCAACACGGCTACCTACGGCGCCATAACCGCCAGCAACCGCTTCAACCAGGCCGCGGCCCAGACCGTGCGCGATGCCTCGTCCGACAGCGGTGACCTCGTCAGCGATTTCGTCGAGCAGAAGGAGGCCCGCCTGGCCTTCGAAGCCAATATCAGCGTCATCAAGACCGCCGACGCCATGACCGGCCGGCTGCTCAATCTGAAAGCCTAGACCTCTTCCGCCCTTTCCTCCCTTAGTGCCGCGTCCCCTTTGTTCCCGCCTCAAAAACTAAGCCCGCCGTTTCCGGCGGGCTTTTCTTTGTTTGCTCAAGCGCCGCAAGGGCTCCTCGCTTTCGCTCGGGCGGCCAGTCGGCCTTGCCGAACGCGAGGCGTTCGGAGGGGAGCTCAAATGCCGCGGGCCTCGCGCCATAAGGCGCGGCGCGCGGTCGCGCTTGCCAAATCGCTTTGCGATTTGGAGGGGAGTTCAACCGGCAACATGAATGGCCAGCTAGACGCCCCGCCGGCGCTGCTATTCCTCGTCTTCGTCGTCGTGATGACGCGTCGTGGCGCTGGTGCCGAACACGTCTTCGACCGACAGGTCGGGCTTCTTGCTGTAGGGGCTGTCGTCCTCTTCCTCGAAGGCCGGTTGCACCGTGACCGCCGGCTTCAGTGACGGATCGTCGAGCGGGATGCCGAGCTTTTCCGCCTGCTTGCGCTTGACTTCAGCGGCCTTGCGGACCACGCCGTCGAGCTCGATCTGCGACACCAGGCCGAGCGTCACCGGATCGACCGGCTTGATATTGGCGGTGTTCCAGTGGGCATTGCTGCGCACCTGTTCGATCGTCGACTTGGTGGTGCCCAACAGCTTGGAGATCTGCGCGTCGGTGACTTCCGGGTGGTTCTTGACGAACCACTTGATAGCGTCCGGGCGGTCCTGACGGCGCGACACCGGGGTGTAACGCGGCGCCTTCTTGTTCGGCTTCAACAGTTCGGCGTGACGGCTCTTTTGCGCCGCCATGCGGTAGCTGGCATTGCTCTCGGCCTTGTCGAGCTCTTCGCGCGTCAGCTGGCCATTGGCGATCGGGTCGGCGCCGCGGATGTCGCGCGCCACTTCGCCGTCGGCAATGCCCTTGACCTCGAGCAGGTGCAGCCCGGCAAAGTCGGCGATCTGCTCGAACGACAGCGAGGTATTGTCGACCAGCCACACGGCGGTGGCCTTGGGCATCAGGATGTCGGACATGTCATTCTCCGTCCAGAAATAGCTACGCCCGGCTTTTGCAGCCGGGCGTATGGGATTGAAGCCGTGTATAGGCCGATTTTTCAGGGATGGGAAGAGGTGAATGGGCTCAAGCCGTTGCACAAAAACGTGCTGGTCTTAAAGTGAGTTTGTGAGGGGGAATTCCGACATGTTTGGCTGGTTCAGAAAAAAAGCGCCTATTGAAAATATCTCGTCGCTCGCCAGCGCCAAGAATATCAACCTTCAGGACATCATAGACGACCTGCTACGCGGCCACGGTCTTTCCGTGTCGTCTCATGAAGGCTGGGCCATTGTGAACAACGACCTCCCGGGGCTGCGCGGAGCATACGAACTTCGCCCTAGAGAGTCCGGCGTAATGCTTCAAATGGATATCGAATTACGTCTGGGCTCCGGCCGATCTATCTGGGAACATTACGCAGGCTGGGGAGATAGCGAAAAACAAGCCGTCGGGGAGGCGGTGTATAAATTCTGCGCCGGCGCGTTCCATGTATATCTATCGGCCTATTGGAACCATCACGAGCCCGACCAAGTCGAAATCGAGCGTTGGACGATAGGCGACACGCAGTGGGACGCCTACGTCGGGAACATGATCCAAAACGCGAGCGAGGGTCAGAAATCCGGCTTCCCTCGCGACTACATGACGCTGGTACAGCAAGCGATCAGCAGCGAAACATTCTCTCGCGAAGATCACTGGTTTTCATTCTACGGGGCCAACCTGAAGGGCGATTTGACCATGGACAGCCGTTTGGACAATGACAGTTGGCAAGCCGTGAACGAAAAGCTAGCCAGCCTTGAATGGCCGGAAGCGACAGGATTTTACAGCACCCGCAATTTCATTCTCCTCAGGCCAGCCGGGGACAAGCAATAACACCGCTGTTTAATGCCGTTCCTCAAACCTTCAACACGACCTTGCCGTTGTGCGACTCTTCCATCCATTGATGGGCGCCGGAAGCATCAGCGAAGTCGAACACCTTGGCGACAATCGGCTTGATCTTGCCCTGCTCGATCAGCGGCCACACGCGTCCGCGCACCGTCGCCGTCAGCCGCGCCTTTTCCTCGGGCGAGCGCGGCCGCAGCATCGAGCCGGTCAAGATCGCCTGCTTGGCCATAATGCGGCGCAGGTCGATCTCGACCACCGCCGACTTGCCGTTGCCGACCTGAACCATCCGCCCTTTCGGATTGAGCACCAGCAGGTTCTTCTCGACGAAGTCACCAGCAACGATGTCGAGCACGACGTCCGCGCCGCCGAACGCCTTGGCAGGTCCCACGAAGTCCTCGGCGTCGCTGTCGATGACCAGATCGGCGCCCATCTGCCTGGCAAAGGCGCATTTGTCCGCCCCGCGCGCCGTGGCGATGACCTTGGCGCCAAATGCCTTGCCCATCTGGATGGTCATGGCGCCGATCCCGGAATTGCCGCCGTGGACCAGTACGGTCTCACCGGCCTGCAACGCCCCGTGCTCCATCAGGTTGGCATAGACGGTGAGCACGCCCTCGGGTAGCGACGCGGCTTCGGCCAGGCTGACACCCTCAGGGATCGGCAGCAGATGGCGGATGTCGACGCAGACATATTCGGCATAGCCGCCGCCATTGACCAGGGCGCAGACCGCATCGCCGACCTTCCACGCCGTATCCTCGGCCTGGATGATCGACGGATGGATGTCAGCGATGGTTCCCGACACTTCCAGGCCCAGCCGCGGCGAGGCGCCGGGGGGCGGCGGATACTTGCCCTGACGCTGCAGAACGTCCGGCCGGTTCACCCCGCAGAAACTGGTCCGTATCAGGACAAATCCGTCCTCGACCGGCGGCGGCGGCGCCTCCTCGACATACAGGTCTGTTGCGTTTTGACCCTGCCCGCGAATCGAAATGGCTCGCATGGTGATTCGTTTTCCTTGATTTCTTCGCCCAAGAGGCGTTTCATCCATAAACGATCTCTTTACCCTTGCAGGTGGGAAATCGATAGGGAATGACGAAAAGGTGGGGCATGCAGGACGACGATCTGCCGCTGAGCTTCAAGACCACCCACGCCGGCGCCCAGGCCTTGGCCAACCTGTTGCGCGAGGACCTCGATCCTTATTCCGTCGAGGATCTCGAAGACCGGATCGCGCTGTTGGAAAGCGAAATCCGCCGCGACCGTGACGCCATAGACCGTAAGAAAAGCCGCCGCGCTTCGGCCGATGCTTTATTCAATTTTAAGGGGAATTAAAGCATGATGAAGCGGATGGCAGGCCGCGCGATCACCGATATGCGTGGCACAGGCGTTGCAGTTACCGCAACCATCGCCGCCCGGGCCGCTGGTCCCGCGCGCCGTCCACTGAGATTTGAGCCCAAGGCCTGATGTATGTCCGATAGTTCCGCCCCTGCCCTGAACCTGCGCTCCCGCCTGCTGCGCGACTTCGCTTCCAGCGACCTGTTCGATCGTACGTTTAAGGAAGGCATGGCGCTGGTCGAGGAAACCGCCGACTATCTCGATGGCGATGGCCGCCGCGACTCGCGTCTGCTATCGCGGGAAGACGCCCTGCTCTATGCCGGCGAAAGCATGCGCCTGACGACGCGCCTGATGCAGATCGCCTCGTGGCTGCTGGTCCAGCGCGCCGTGCGCGAGGGCGACATGGAAGCCAACGACGCTTGCGACGACAAGTACCGCATTTCGCCCCTGGCCGCCGACGCCATGGCCTCGCCCAAAGTGCTGCCGGAAGGCCTGCTGGGTCTGCTCGACCGCTCCAACCGCCTTTACGAACGCATCTCGCACCTCGACAAGCGCATGTTCGTCGACAGCGAACCGGCCGGCGACGAGGTCAATCCCGTCCTGACCCAGATGCAGCGCCTGCAAAGCGCGTTTGGCGCCGAACTCTGATCCATCCGGCATTTCGATAGAAAAAAGCCTCCGGTCTTGCGATCGGAGGCTTTTTCCATTAAATTAATTGCATCCGGATGGAAGCAACCTTTTTGGCGACCCCGTCCGTAGCACAAGTCGCAAGCTGTGAAAATCCCCTTTTTAAGGGGCGGGCGGATTTTAACATCTTTATCCGCAATAATCGGCAAGTAAACAGGCCGGCGACACCTTGCCGTTAACATGCGACCTGCTTGATCGCTCGCGCCCGGCGTCACAAAACATTCGCAAGATCGTCAAAAAGATTAATAACAGTCGTTATACTGTTAAACTGAGGTCAAAAAGGCCTCGGTCTGCCGACCCTGCGGGTGGAAGCAACCTTTTTGGCGAAAGCTGCCCCCTCCCGTCGCGGCCGGCTCCTTCCGGTTGAGACGGCTGCATGAATCCACAACGATCTATTTCCTACATTCGAAGCCTGAGCCGCTCGCTGGAAGCCATTGTCAGCGAAGGAGGCTGCGATGTTCAAGTCCAGCACCGGCGCCCAACGGCGATATTATCGCACGATGGGCGACGGCAGTGCGCACTTCAATACCTTTCACACCCCCAAAAAGAGCCCCTGCGAGGCCCTAACCCGGACGGATCGTCACGGCTTTCGCACGCTCACCTTCGTCCCTGCCGAGGCTGGCGAGGAGCTCCACGACGATAGTGAAGCGCCCGTCCTTCTGAGCAGCCTCGATACGGCGCCGCTTCGCCTGTTCGATGCCCGCCGCGATCCGGCATCGCCACAGCCACAAGGCCTGAGTGCCTGTCCGGGCGGCTTGCTGGACGAGACGTTGAGCGCTATCCGGCCCGCCGGTCGCGGCCGGTTTGTCCACGACCTGCTTGACGCCTGGGTCTTTGACTATCGCGGCAATCTGAAGCGGCTGTGCCGGCTGATCTTCGATCTGGCCGAGCGCGAAACCAACATCGCGCTTGGTATCGCCACCGCGGCGACAGGTGCGGACTGTATCGACTGGCCGCAAGACGGCAATCTCATCGCCTATATATCCGGCGGCCTTGCTATAAGCGTCACCGCCGCCTTCGCCGTCCTTCACCGCCAGCGGCGGGACATCCTGGTGGATGCTTTCAAGGCCGCGACCCGCGCCTCAAGCGCCGTGGTCTTTGACCAGGTCAAGGATCTGCAGGTCGAGCGCATCGAGCATATTCGGGCGCGGCGCGATGGCCTGGCCCTGAGCCGGGATACCTTCCGTGGCAGCGATCCCAACTGGACCGACGCCCTGGAACCCCAGGTTCGCACGATCTGCGCCGATATGCGCCGATTGTCCGATACGCGCGAAAAGCTGCGCATCTCGATGCGACGGGTGGGTATGAGCACGTTCGGTGACGCGGCCAAGATCGAATATGCCATGCACGGCTGGGCCTGGCGCACGGGCACGCTCGCCGTCGGGCTTATCCCGAAGAGCGCCGCCCGCTTCCTGTGGCTGATCGGCTTGCTGGCGACTTGCCTGACGCCCATCGTGGCACATGCCCTGACCGGCCACGTCGATGGCCCCGGTCTTGCTCGGCACGGCATCGGGGCCGGGATCGTCGCCCTGGCCTGGGCCGCCATCGTGTTCGCCCAGGCCGGACTACGCCCCCGGATCGATCCGGCAACCGCCTGCGATATAACGCTGGAAGCCTCCTTCCAGACTGTCAAGGGGCCCGCGGATGTCGACCTTGGCGGCGCCGTCGCCACGCTTCTCGTTACCCTCGGCATCCGCCTGCTGAATGAGGAGGATCGCCGCCGCTAAACCCCTCCGTTTTCGCGAAGCATCCCAACGGGGAACGGATGGCACCTTTAATCCCCTGTGGCACGAAGCTTGAAACCTATGCCGTGAGCCGTCCCGGATCGGGACGCCCTACACACGAAACTCACGGGGTTTATTATACCATGGCGACCGATATCGATCTTCACCTGGGCAAGCGCCTGCGCCGCCGCCGCCGCCTGCTTGGTCTGACGCAACAACAACTGGCCCTGGCCGTTGGCATCCGCTTCCAGCAAATCCAGAAGTACGAATGCGGCGCCAATCGCATCTCGGCTGCCCGCCTGTTCCAGCTCGCCAAGGCGCTGGAAACCCCGATCAACTATTTCTATGACGGCCTGACCGACGAAACCACCGAAGTCGCCGCCGTGCAGAACGAAGGCATCGAAGTGTTTTCGCGCAAGGAAACGCTCGACCTCATCCAGGCCTATTACCGCCTGTCGGAGCGTCCGCGCCGCCGCCTGCTCGACCTGGCCAAGTCGCTGAACGGCGAGAACGAACAGGCTGCGTGAGCGAAGCTCACGAAGCCTGATTCTTAGTTAGGCGCTCAAGCGCCGCGCAGGCTTACGCGCCATTAGGCGCGGCGCGCGGTCGCGCTTGCCAAGGCCTGTGGCCTTGGAGGTTTGCGCCTCACCGGATAGGTTTTGAATGAGTATGTGATCGGAATGCGAAGTCGTGTTGGGGGACACGATTTCGTATTCCGGCTGGACCCGCATCGCCTTCCCGGCTATGCGGGTCGCATGCCGTCGACACCTGACTATGCCGCTCTCGAAGCCTTCGCCCAGACGCTCGCCAAAGCGGCGGCGCAGGCGTCTTTGCCCCTGTTCCGCCAACGCGGCCTGGGGGAAGACAACAAGCTCGCCCATCTTTCGCGCTTTGATCCGGTGACCGAGGCCGACAAGGGCGCCGAGCGCGCCATTCGCGCCCTGATCAACGCGCATTTCCCCGATCACGGCATTATCGGCGAGGAATATGGCGAGGAAAACACCGACGCCGAGTTCGTCTGGGTCCTCGATCCGGTCGACGGCACGCGCGCCTTCATTTCCGGCCTGCCGGTGTGGACCAATCTGATCGGCCTGCGCTACCGCGGCCGCCCGACGCTGGGCCTGATTGGTCAGCCCGTACTCGGCGAAGTCTTCATCGGCTCGCCGCTGGGCTCGCGCCTGATCAGCCCATCGGGCGAAACCCCGCTCAAGGTCCGCCCCTGCCCTAGCCTCGCCGACGCCGTTATCGGCACCACTGATCCCAATCTCTTCCAGGGCGTCGAATCCGACGCCTATAACGGCTTGCTCAAGGCGGTAAAGCTGGCGCGCTATGGCTGCGACGCCTATGCCTTCGCCATGGTGGCGCTCGGCACGATGGATATCGCTTTGGAAACCGGGCTTAAAGCCTGGGACATCGAGGCCATCATCCCGGTCATCGAAAACGCCGGCGGCTGCGTCACCGATTGGCACGGCAACCCCATCGGCGACCACGGCGGCCAGGTCATCGCCGCCTCATCGCGCGCCCTGATCGACGAAGCGCTGACGCACCTCGGTCGAGCCGCCGACTAATCCGGCTGACTAGTCCTGATCTTCTTTCGAGCCGATGCTGACCGAGGCGTCCTCGGGCAGACCTTCGGGCGTTTCGCTTGTCACATCTTCCGGCAGGTCGTCGACGGCAAAGCCGACATTCTGTACCGCCGGCGAGACATCGAGGCCTTCGCGATGCGTCAGGCCGCGCGGCGCGACGTAGTCCAGCAGCGTGTCGAGCTCGCGGAAAGCTTGCTGGCGATATTCATCGGCCTCGATCAGCACCTCGTGCTCCGAGCCCGCCACCTCGACATATTGCGCCTTGCCGAGCTTCTTGGTGAAGGCCTTGGTCGCCGTCTTGTGGATGATGTGGTCGTCGCCCGAGCACAGGAAGGTCACCGGCGTCTTCACCTTCTTGGCGACGCGGTTCTTGTCCTTGAGGATGACCTCGCCGATCTTCAGCGCGAAGGCCAGCCACCCCCAGGTCGGCGAGCCGATCGCCAGGTGCGGACAGGCAAACAGCTGCTCGTGCCAGATGGTATAGCGGTCGCGATCGTGGGTCAGGGCGTCGTTTTCGAACGTATGTTCGAACGGATCGTCGAACAGCTCCGGCACATAGTCGGTGCCGCGGCCGTGGTTGAGCTGCCAGTTGGTCTGGAAATTCACCGCCCACAGCGAATGGCGGCCAGTCTTGATGCGCAGCATCGGATTGGTGAAGAAGGCGCCGGAGATCCGCGGTTCGCCCTTGATCAGGGTGGCGAGGTTCAGCGCCGCCCCCATCGAATGGCCGATCATCACCCACGGCTTGGGGGCGCGATCCTCGAACGTATCGAGCAGGCGCTGGAAGTCGTCGAGAAACTCTTCGGACGAGCGCGCGTGGCACTTCAACCGGTCGGGCAGAAGCCGCGCCGACAGCCCCTGGCCACGCCAGTCATGGACGACGACGTGAAAGTCGCGCGCCATCAGGTCAGTGACCAGTTCATAATATTTTTCAATCGGCTCACCTCGGCCCGGCGAGATGAACACGGTGCCGCGCGACGGCCGGTAGCACGGCCAGTAGCCGAGCCGCAGCCGCAGGCCGCCGGCGCCACGGAACCATTCGCCGATGCCGCCCTCAGGCACGCTCGACTCCGGAATCGACATCAGCGGCGCGCTGGTCGACAGCGCGGCGATGCGGGTATTGCCTGCGCCTCCGTAGGTCATTGCGGCTTCCTGAATTTCAGCGTCATACGGTCGCTTTCCCCGATCGATTCATAAAGTGTGCCGTCAAATTGCGGGTTGGGCGGCTGCCCGCGCGGCGCCGTTAACCGTTGCGGCGGTAACGTCCATACTCCAAACGGATGATCCTTGTCATCCTTCGGATTGGCGTTCATTTCGCTTGAGGCGATAAACTGGAATCCGGCCTCGCTCGCCAGCTGCTTGACGAAGGGTTCCTGGACGTAGCCGTTAGTCGCCGCCGGGTCCTGGACGTTACCGATATCGGCGCGATGCTGTTCGACGCCTAAGATGCCGCCGGGCTTGAGCGCCGCAAAGGCGTCGGCAAAGGCCTTTTCGGCGATCCCCGCCGACATCCAGTCCTGGATGACCAGCAGCATCAGCACGACGTCGACGCTGTCGGGCGGCGCCAGCTTGGTACTGTCCGGCCCGAATTGGGTGTACTGGATGTCGCCATAAACCGTCTTGTCACTGCCGAAGTGACGGCGATAGGCCTCTTCGAGCTGCGACGCCGCCTGATCGCCGGCCGAGGTCTCGAACAGGGCGGCGGTATATTGGCCCTTGCCCTTGTTGAGATAGGGGGCGCAGATCTCGGTCATATAGCCGGCGCCCGGCCACATATCGATGACGGACGAGTTGGGCTCGACCTCGAAAAAGGTCAGAAGTTCAATCGGATGACGGTACTTGTCGCGGCCCTTGTCGACGCGTGAGCGCCAGGCACCGGCGACCGCCCATTGCAGCGTGCCTTCCTTTTGCGCCAGCTTGTTGTCGACGACCTCGACCGGATCGCCGTCGGGATTGGGCTCGGCCGCGGCCTGAGGCTTCTTTCCGCACGCAGCCAGCGACGCACCCGCCACGCTCAGGCCGCCTCCCAAAACCCATCTTCTGGTCAAACCGGCCAAACCGTTCGCCCTATGCCTCTCACGCGTAGTTTTCGCCTGTCAGGTTAGGCGGTGTCGGTGCAAACGTCAAAATTTTTAGTGATTTGTCAACCGTGTTGCGATTGCGCGCTCCAAAGCCTGCGCCTAAAAGTATGACATTATCGATTGCGAGGACGCCTTATGCGATTTGCCGGGAAAACGGTGCTGATTACGGGAGCCGCCGGCGGCATCGGCCGCGCCTGTGCCGAACGCTTCGCCCGCGACGGGGCCGCCCTGATCCTGTGCGATCTGCGCTTTGACGACAGCGCGATCGGCGCTCAGTTGATCGACATAGGCGCCAGCGCGGTCGAGACCGTACACTGCGATGTCTCGTCCGAAGCCGATGTCGTTCGCGCCTGCGACGCCGCCACGACCAGCACCGGGCAACTCGACGTCGTCGTCAATGTCGCCGGCCAGATGATCTATAAGCCGATCGCCGCGCTGAGCGCCGAGGACTGGCATCGCCTGCTGGGCGTCAACCTGATCGGCGCGGCGCTATTCGTGCGCGAAGCCTTCCGCCGCATGACGCCCGGTGGCGCCGTCGTCAATGTCGCCAGTATCCACGCTTTCCAGACCTCGCCTCTGGTCGCGCCCTACGCCGCCGCCAAGGCTGGCCTTGCCTCCCTGACGCGCACCGCGGCGATCGAGGGTGAGCCGCTCGGCCTGCGCGTCAATGCCGTCATGCCGGGCGCGGTCGATACGCCGATGCTGTGGGCCAGCCCCAACCTGAAGTCCGGCGCCGAAGTGCTGGAGCCCAAGGACATCGGCCGGCCCGAAGACATCGCCAACGCCGTCGCCTATCTGGCCAGCGATGAAGCGCGCTTCATCACCGGCGCCTGCCTCAATGTCGACGGTGGCCGCCTGGCTCGGCTGTAATATCTTCGAGCGACCGCCCCTTGGTTTCGGGCACGCATTTCAGAATGAAGACGAAGCCGAGCGCACAAAAGACACCATAGCACCAGAACGTCCCTGCCGCGCCCAGGCGGGCATTGAGGATCGGGAAGGTGAAGGTGACCAGGAAGCAGGCGATCCACAGGGCTGAGGTCGCGACCGCCATGGCCGCGCCGCGCACCCGATTGGGGAATATCTCCGACAGCAGCACCCAGGTCACCGGCGCCAGCGACATGGCGTAGACGGCGATCACCGCCAGGGTCAGGGCCAGCACCACCGGCCCCTTCAGGCCGAAGAAGAAGGCACAGCCCAGCAGGGCGTGCAGCACGGCGATACCGCCGGCGCCCCACAACATCAGGGCACGGCGGCCCAGCCGGTCGACGGTCGCCGTGGCGACCAGGGTAAAGACGAGATTGATGGCCCCGGTGATGACGATATTGAACATTACCCCCGACAGGTCGTACCCGGCGCCGCGATAGATTTCTTCGGCGTAGTTGAAGATGACATTGGTGCCGCTCCATTGCTGCAGAACCGCCAGGCCAATCCCGACCAGCAGGGTCAGGAGCACGGCGGGACGCAGCAGCTCTATGGCCGACCCCTTCGACGCCGTCTCGCGGGCCAGGGCGGCGGTGACGGTCGAGACTTCATGGGCAGCGTAGGCCTCGCCGCCGATACGGCGCAGGACGTCGGTGGCCTGTGCCGTCTTTCCCGCCTTGATCAGCCAGCGCGGGCTTTCGGGGACGAGGAACGAGGCCAGGAAGAAGATCAGCGACGGCACGGCGACCGCGGTAAACATCCAGCGCCAGCCGAACTGGCCGACCCAAGACTCGCGGATGGCGTCGGCGGTGGCACCAATCGCCGGCCCTGCGATCTTCAGATTGATGATCTGCGCCGCCAGGATGCCGATGACGATGGTCAGCTGGTTGAGGGTCACCAAACGCCCGCGCCACGCCGCCGGGCTGATTTCGGCGATATAGGTCGGCGAGACGTTCGACGCCATGCCGATGGCCACCCCGCCGACGATGCGCCAGGCGATGAAGGCGTTGAAGCTGTGCGCCCAGCCGGTCAGGATCGACGATACCCCGAACAGCAGGGCCGCGACGATCAGCAAGGTACGCCTGCCGGTCCGGTCGGCCAGTACGCCCGACAGGATCGAGCCCAGCAGGCAGCCCAAAAGCGCGCAGCTATTGGCCCAGCCGATCATGGCGTCCGACGTCAGGTGGAAATAGGGCTCGTAGAACGGCTTGGCGCCGCCGATGACCACCCAGTCGTAACCGAACAACAGCCCGCCCAGCGCCGCCGTCGCTGAAATCATCCAGATATAGGCCTGATTGAAACGCCCTTCGCTGGGGGCTGTAGTCTCGGTCATGGCATTTCCTCCGGCGGCTGATTGTCCGCACCGCTTAATTGTACGATTTATTTAGAGGAGCCCGTCGCGCCACGCAACGGAAATAGCCGTGCCGCCCCTGCCATGGTATGCAGAGGCATGGTCGATCTGCCCGAATTGAAACAACTGGTCGCCGCCATCCCTGGCGCCATCGACGATTCCAGCGACACGGCGCTGGCCTTCAGCACGGACAAGCGCGGCTTTGCCTGGACCTTCATGCAGCGCGACACGCCCAAGCAAAAACGCTGGCCGAACCTTCAGGTTTTGGCCGTGCGCTGTCCGCTGGAAACCAAGGAATTGCTGATCGAAGCGGCGCCGGACATCTATTTCGACGACGACCACTATCGCGGTTATCAGGCCGTACTGGTGCGCCTACCGGTCATCAGTGCCGAGGAACTAAAGGAAAAGCTTGAGGCGTCCTTCGCCTTTACGGTGGCGCATCCGGAACGGCGCCGGCGGCGGACATAACCTCACCCCTCGCCTTCGATTTCCTTCATGGCGCTTTGGATGTAATTGGCCTCGCCCATCAGCTTGATCAAGCCGACCTGGGTCTCCAGGAAATCGATGTGGTGCTCGGTATCCTCGAGGATGCGGCGCAGGATCTCGCGGCTGACATAGTCCTTGTGGTCATCGCAATATTTGACGCCGTCGATCAACATGGCGTGGCCGTGGGTTTCGACGCCCAGGTCCGAGGTCAGGCATTCGCCGACGGTTTCACCGATGCGCAGCTTGTTCAGGTCCTGCAGATTGGGCAGGCCGTCGAGGAACAGGATGCGCTTGATGAGGATGTCGGCGTGCTTCATCTCCTCGATCGATTCTTTGTAGACGATGCGGCCGAGGTGATACAGGCCCCAGTTTTCCAGCATGCGGGCGTGCAGGAAGTACTGGTTCACCGCCGTCAGTTCGTTGGTGAGCACCTTGTTCAACAGCTTGATGATCTCGGGCTGACCCTTCATGGTGCATTCCTGTCTAGCGGTAAGATTCGCCATACCATAGGCGCGCACAACCCCGAAGAAAAGCGCTTTTTTCCGATTAAAAACAGAAACTTATTGCGATTGAAAGTGCGATTTGATCGCAACTATTCGGCGGCGATGGCCAGGGCCTGCTGCTGCTCGTCGATCAACTGGCGGATTTCGCAAACGCACTTGGCGCATTGCGCCTTGGCCTGACAGTGGGTGAACACCGCCTTGGGCGTTGAGGCCCCACACGAAATGGCGTGGCGGGCGTCTCTCTCGCGGATGGCGTTACAATTACAAACGTACACGAAGGCTTGACCGTTGAGATTGCGAATAGCTCTCATATAAAGCCTATTCGTTAAAATTGCAAGTCATTCTCATAGTTAATAATTGCCGCATGAAAAAAGCCCCCCGCATAACGGAGGGCCTTTTTGTGGCTTTGGGAAACGGGCTTAGTAGCCGCGGTTCTCGTCGCCTTGATTGTAGTTGTCATCAACGTGCCAGTTGCCCTGGCTGTCGCGCCAGCCGGTGGCTTCGGAATGGCCCTTGTGCCAGTTGCCGTCATCGTCACGCCAGCCCGTGGCCGACGGAGCGCCGAGGTGCCAGTTGCCGTCGCTGTCGCGCCAGCCTTCGCGAGCACCGACGCCGCGGGTCGTGGTGACGGTCGTCGTCACAGAGCCCGGCTGAAGGTCGCTGTAGGCGCTGTCGTTATAGGCGTAGCCCGGACGGGTGGTGTAGACTTGGGTATAGTAGCTGCCGTCGGGACGCGTGCTATAGTACTGGACTTCATAGCCGTCCGGGGCCGTCGGCGGGGCATAGTAGCCGCTGCGTTCGTACGAATAGTAGGCGCCGTTATAGCATTTGGCGCTGCTCTTGCCGACCTGGTTGCCGATGGCGCCACCGACGACCGCGCCGCCGACCGCACCGAGACCGCGTTCGTGCTTGGATACCTGCGAGCCGACCAGACCGCCGATGACGGCACCGACCACGGTACCGGTCTTGGCGTCGGCCTTCTTCTTAGCATAGCAATAGCCATCATAGTTGTTCTGCGCATGAGCCGCCGGGGCCGCCGTTACCAGCGCCAAAGTCGCGGCCGCACCCATCAGGGCAATATAATTCATCTTCATGTTACTCTCCTAAAAACTGACACGCGCCCCGCATCAGACGTCCCGGATTTTAGGATTTTCCGCCATAACGGCAATGTGAACGCGGGTTTGGAAAGACCAGCCGTGTCGTAAAAACAGGGTAAGCCCGGTTGACCACACGATCTTTACAATGCATTGCCGCATCATGACCGATTGCCGACTGTACCTGATCACGCCGCCCGCCATTGCTGATGTGCCGGCCTTTACGCGACATCTTGAAGCGGCCTTGTCGGCCGGCGATGTCGCCGCCCTGCAGATCCGCCTCAAGGACGCCGACGCCGATCACATCCGCGCCGTCACCCGCGCCCTGCTCCCGGTCGCGCACGCGCATAGTGTAGCGGTGCTGATGAACGATCACGTCGATCTGGCGAAAGAGCTGCGTCTCGACGGCGTGCATGTCGGCCAGAGCGACATGGCTTACAAAGACGCCCGCCGTATCTTGGGCCCACAAGCTATGATCGGCGTCACCTGTCACAATTCGCGCCATTTGGCGATGGAAGCGGCCGAAGCCGGCGCCGACTATGTGGCGTTCGGCGCCTTCTATCCGACGACGACCAAGACGGTCGAACACATGGCCGAGCTCGAGACCCTGACGATCTGGCAGGAAAGCATGGAGACGCCCTGCGTCGCCATCGGCGGCATCACCGCTGACAATGCCCGTGACGTAGCGCAGGCCGGGGCCGATTTTATCGCCGTGTCAGGCGCGGTATGGAACCATCCGGACGGCGCGGCCGCCGGCGTTCGTGCCCTGCTTGCCGCTATCGCCTAATCGGCGGTTCCACCATCCGACGCCTTGACGCCCTCAGGCAGCGGCCAGCCGATCGACAGTTCGCTGACCTTCGGCCCAAGCTTTTGCAACAGCGGCGCGGTCGAAGCGATGGTGCGTTCGCCCTCGAGCGCCGCCCCAAGATGCGCGCCCACCGGTGGATCGAAACGGATCTGCAGCGAACAGCCGCCCGGTAGTTTGGCCAACTTGCCGCCACGCAGATTGGTGACATAGCCGCCGTAATCCCAATCGAAGCCGCTGATTTCAAACGGATTGCCGTTGGCGGCGGCGACCTCGGCCAGGGTCGCACCGAGCTTCAACCCGCCGGGCGCCGTCCATCCCGTTGCCTTTTCGCCGAGCGACACGTTCGACACCGCGGTCTGGGCATCGTCCCAATAGGTAACGGTCAAACGCCGTGCTGGGTCGTTAGGATAGAGGATAATGCCCTTGGTCGTTTGCCCCTCGGCACCCGGAATATCGCCAACCTTCGCATCCTTGCCGAACCTGGCCAGCAGGGCCTTGGCCGACAGCTTGGGCGCGACCGGTCCCGCACAGTCCAGATGCATCGGCGCGGGTGTGGGTTTAGGTGCCGCCATTGCCGGGCTGCTGACGGCCAACATAAAGACAATCGCTGAGACGATTTTGACGGTCATGGCAGGCTCCCCGGATAACGCCGTCATCATAGCCAGACGCTGCAAAGTGTCAAAGCGCCTTACAGCTTGCCTTTACAGGCGCGAACCTGTAGGAACGCCCGCACCTTTCGACCTTCTTTGACAAGTCATATCCAAGACATATCCAGATGAAAATCAACGCCAATACCATCAAACCCGGCATGATCCTCGAATATCAGAAGGGCTTGTGGACGGTCGTCAAGACCGAGCACGTCAAGCCGGGCAAGGGCGGCGCCTTCGCCCAGGTCGAAATGAAGAACCTGGTCACCGGCACCAAGCTCAACGAACGCTTCCGCTCCGACGACACGGTTGAGCGCGTCACGCTGGAACAGCGCGACCACTCGTACCTCTACGAGGACGGCGACATGCTGGTGTTCATGGATACGGCCAATTACGAACAGATCAGCCTGTCGAAGGAATGGGTCGGCGAAGATCAGGTCCAGTACCTGCACGACGGCATGGAAGTGATCATCGAATTCCACGAAGAAAAGCCGATCGGCATGAGCCTGCCGGACACCGTGGTGCTCGAAGTCATCGAGACCGAACCGACCGTGAAGGGCCAGACGGCGTCGTCATCCTACAAGCCGGCCAAGGCATCGAACGGCATGCGCATCATGATCCCGCCGTTCATGGGCGTGGGCGAACGCATCCTGGTTTCGACCGAGACCGGCGAATATATGCGCCGCGCGGATTAACCGTCATAAATCTGTTATGATCTTCACGTTGCCGGCGCGTTGCCGGCAACTCAGGGAGAAACAACCATGAAGAAGATCATGACGGGTTTGGTTTTGCTGGCCGCGGTCACCACCGCCCAGATGGCCATGGCGGGCTCACCGCTCAAGGGCATTGACGTCAAGCTTGGCAAGTGCGGCGACGCGGCGCGTACGTCGTCGGCGTCGGGGATGGACGGCGGCGCCAACGCCAGTGCTCATGCCGTCGCGGCCTGCAGTGCTTCGGCCAGCGCATCGTCGGACAGTTCGCAGGCGTCCGGCCAGGGCGTGATCAAGATCAAGACCAAGAGCAATATCAAAAACGACCGCGAAGCTTCGTCGTCGTCTTCGTCCAGTTCGTAAGCAACCGCCTTAAGCGGCCACCAAGAACAATATACGCAACAACTTAGCGGCATTGGCGCCGTGCCGATCAAGGAACCCGATGACAGTCCTTCAATCTTCCCTCATCCAGGTCATGGTCGGCGCGGTGCGCAAGGCGTGCAAGGGCATTGCCCGCGATTTCGGCGAAGTCACCGAGCTTCAGGTGTCGCGCAAGGGACCGGGCGATTTCGTCACCGCCGCCGACAAGCGCGTCGAAGCCGCCCTGTTCGAAGAACTGCTGCGGGTGCGCCCGGGCTATGGCTTCCTCGGGGAAGAACAGGGCGAAGTCGAAGGCACCGACAAGACCCATCGCTGGATCGTCGACCCGATCGACGGCACCACCAACTTCATGCACGGCATTCCGCACTTTGCCTGCACCGTGGCCCTGGAACGCGACAACGAAATCGTCGCCGGCGTCACCTTCAATCCGATCACCAATGATCTTTATTGGGCCGAAAAGGGCAAGGGCGTCTATCATAACGACCGCCGCCTGCGCGTCTCGTCGCGCAAGGTACTGGAAGACACGCTGATCGGCACCGGCGCGCCATTCGTCGGCAAGCCCGGTCACGCGCAATTCCTCAAGGAAGTGCACCAGATCATGGCGCGTACCGCCGGCATCCGTCGCAATGGCGCCTGCTCGCTCGACCTCGCCTATGTCGCCTCCGGCCAGTTCGACGCCTACTGGGAGCGCGGCCTGAAGCCCTGGGACATGGCGGCCGGGATACTCTTCATCACCGAGGCCGGCGGCAAGATCACGTCGCTCGATTCCGACGAAAGCCCGATGAAGACCGGCGAGATTCTGTGCGCCAATCTCGACCTGCACGGTCAGCTGCTGGAAAAGCTGAAGCTCGCTCAGTAGTTAGACTCCCTCGGGACGTTTGAGCCCCCTCACCATCCAGGCGGCTACGGTCAGGTTCCACACCGCCTGCAGCGCCATGAATTCGAACAGCTCCGGCATCTCGATACGATGCGGGGCTGTCAGGGTGATCGCCGCGGAAAATCCGCCGGTGGCCATGGCGACAAAGCCGATCCACCGCGCGCCGCCCCTGTGATGCAGCAGGGCATGGCCCCAAAACACGCCGGCGACGCCGATCAAGGTCAGGCCGAGCCGCGTCAGACCCTGATTGGCGATCAGCAGCAGCGCGATCTGATCCAGCGCCGACGGCCGCGCCAGAGCGGCAACGTCCGGCAGCCAAAAGCCGTCGATCAGCCCGGCCAGCGAGATAAAAATCGCGCCGCAGACATAGCTTAGCCACGCCCCCATGACGAGCGGATGGCCAAAGCCCAGACGCCAGGAAAACCCGGAAAAACAAAGCGCAAACCACAGCATGGCGGCAATCAGCGCCCCATGGACCCAGCGGTCGACGGTGGCGATCACAGCAATCGCGGCCAGGGGTGACGCCGCGTCGTGCGCCGGCATCGGGTGGTGCGCCAGGACGATGGTCGCCAGCAGGGTCGCCACGCCCAGCGCGATGCCATAGGCGGTGCCATTGTAGCGCAGGGGACGCAAAGGCGTATTTGGGGAAACATCGAGGGTCATGACAGGCTCCGGGCAGATGAAACCCCGTCGAGTTATCAGGCCATTTGCCCATCGTCGCCAAACGCGTTATGGCTTGTGTTCAATAACGGACAAATGGAGCAAAATGTCCGACATCCTCGACCGCCGCCAGGAAAGAACGCGCCAGGCGATCCTCGACGCCTTCACCGGCCTGTTGTTCGAACAGGGCTACGGTCGCATCACCATGGCCGCCGTCGCCGATCGCGCCAATGTCGGACGTTCGACGCTCTACGAGCATTTTCGCACCAAGGCCGATCTGTTAAGCCATGGTGTGGCGCCGCTGTTCGCCGTCATCGCCGGCTGCGTGGCGTTAGAACTGCCGGCCCGGCTGCTCGACATCCTGCGCCATGTTCGCGAAAACCAGGCGGTCGGCCGCATTCTTTTTTTGCCTCCGACGCGGAACGCCCTGCTCAAGGCTCTGTCGGGGGCCATTGCCGCGCGCGATGACTGGTCCGCCGGCGCTTTGCCGCGTGGTCTGATCGCCGATCAGATCGCCGTGGCCCTGTTCGCCATCCTGGAGCCCTGGGTCATCGGCCAGGCCGCCTTGCACGCCGATACGGTCGCCCAGGCCATGCACCGCAGCGGCCGCGCCCTGGCAACGGCGCAGGCAAGGTAGTCAACCTTCGTTAGCGGCGACGGTCGCCGGTTTCCGCTTACTGTCATACCGCGCCGTTTCGTCGAAGCGCAGCCACGATGACACGGCCGCCTGACACTGCGGCAGGATGACGGTGCGCAGCATCTGCTGCGGCACCCAGTTTTCGCCCAAGGCCGCCCGCCCCGTCTTCGACCGCCAGAACAGGCCTTCGAGCGGCAGGTGGAAGAGACCGCCCAAGGCCTCGCCGCCGCAATCCCTCCAGAAGGCGTTATCGCCGGCCGGCGCGTCAGCTCGGTGACACCGAAAACACTTACCAGGGCATAAACCGCGTCCATGATCGCCGCCTTGACCGGCATGGCGTAAAGGTCGCGCGCGGCTTCATCCGCTTCCGGCGACAAACGCATATGTCCCAGATGCAGCGAAATACCGCGGTGTCCGGCGGCGGCGAAACACAAAGGCAAAAGCGCGATGGGCTGGCTCTGATGTTCGCCGCGCAGGACGATCATCAGTTCGCCTTCGGGGCGCAGGGAAGATGGCGCGCCGATGAGGTCGAGCCCATAGATCGCGCCGCTGTCACCGGAAAAGAACGACATCGCCAAAGGCCGGCCGAACAGAAGCCGCGCCAGCACGGCATCGCTGAAATAGCTATCGAGGACGTCATAGTGGGCGCGCAGGGCTTGCAAACGTTTGCTCGATTGCCCCTTCGCCGGCACGATGCCCGTGGTGATCAGGTCGAGCGGTACGGCACCGCCAAACCGCCGCAGACTGATTTTCTCGACGTAGGCGGCCCAGGCAGCCGAGGCCGGCAAGGCGCGTAGAAAATGGGCGGCAAAAACACCAGCGGCGCTTAGGCCGCGCGTTTCGATCAGGCGTTTTGTCGTTTTGACAAGCAGGCGGAACACAAGACTACTCCACTGAACGCACCCACGTACATCCGCGGCACACGCGGCGGGGTTCAAAGATCATGACACCGCAAATATGGCTGAAGCGTAACCGTTGCCATTTCAATCACGCAATCGTTTTCAAAAAGCCGTGCACTGCCCCGGCGAACTTGTGGATAACCTGTCGGGCAAAGCCCTGACGTCGCGCTGCCGGCCATTGACAAGCCGCCCACTGTTAGCGTTACCATGCGATAAAATCATAATCAGGGAGTAGACCGCATGCGTTTCACCCGCCGCGCCTTTGGCCTGTCCGCCGCCGCCATGACCGCATTAGCTGCCAGCGGTACCCAGGCCGCCTCCCCCGACATCATCCGCCTCACCCCGCCCGGCTATCCGTTGGGCGAAGGGCCGATCTGGTCGGCCCGCCACAACGCCGTCTTCTTCGTCGACATCCTGAGCAAGGAACTGCACCGTTACGATCTCAACACGCGCAAGGTGGTGCAAAGCTGGGGCATGCCCGACATGATCGGCTGGATCGTCGAGCGGACAAACGGTGGCTTCGTCGTCGGCGTCAAGGATACGGTCTATCTGCTCGATCTTGAGCCCTTCAAACTCGCCGAACTGTGCAAGATCGAGGCGGACAAGCCCGGCAACCGGCTGAACGACGCCAAGGTCGACCCCAAGGGGCGGCTGTGGACCGGGACCATGGACCTGGCCTTCAAGGATCGCACGGCGGCACTCTATCGCATCGATGCCGACCACAGCGTCCATGTCATCGACAGCAACTATGTCTGCACCAACGGCCCGGCCTTCTCGAAGGATGGGACGCGCATGTATCACAACGAAACCCACGATGGCATCGTGTACACCTACGACATCGCCGCTGACGGATCGGCCGGCAATCGGCGCGTCTTTGCCAAGTTCGCCGAGGGCGTCGGCCTGCCCGACGGCTGCACCACCGATGCCGATAACGGCTTCTGGGTGGCGCACTATGGCGGCGGGCGCATCAGCCGCTACAAGCCTGACGGCACGCTCGATTTCGACGTCATGATGCCGGCGAAGAACATTACCTCGATGACTTTCTGCGGCCTGGCGCTCGATCGGCTGGTCGTCACCTCGGCGGCGCAGCAGATCACCGGCGATATCGGCGAGGCCGGCACGCTGTTCGAGGTGCCGAAAGCACTGCTGCGCGGCCATAAGGGCCTGCCGATGGGGCTTTATGCGGGCTAGGCTACGATGCGGATGGCGGGCTCGACCGCCTCGGTCGAAGCCGTGTGAAAGCGCAGCCACGATTGCACGACCGGTATCAGTTGCGCCTTCAGCGCCGCCTTGTGCCCGCGCCGCGCCAGCCAGTCCTTGCGCTTCTTGGCGGCGACCTCTTCCAGCGTCTTGACGGCACGGACCCGCGGCAGGCGGTAATTACCGTCGCGGCCGCGGACCGCACCGTTTTCTTCCCAAAAAATGTCGTTGTTGCAGACCACGGCGTGGCCGCGGTCGTTGAGCGGATGATTGGCCATGCCGACGGCTTCGATGGTCGCCGCCTGCAGCACCTCGGCGAGGTCGTAAAAGACGTCGAGAACGGCATTTTTCGGACGCAGGCCGTGCAGGTCGCGGGTGACGTCGACGACGATCTGCTTGGCATCCTCGCCCGCCGGTCCCTGCAGGCCGCCGATGCGCATTTCGATGGTTTGGTGCGCGGCAAAACCCAGGCTGAAGGTCAGGGCCGCCAGCAACTGATTGTCGGCGGCGCGATGCATGAACAGGGTCAGATCGCCTTCATAGCGGTAGCGGTCGTGCACAGCGACGGAAAAAGCGTATTGCGTACCGGACTTGCCGCTGAGTTCACCCAATGTCAGCGCCTCACCGCCGAGCAAACGCCCGATGATGTCCGAACGCAGATGGGTTTCCAGGACCTGATAGTGCGATTGCAGCAGCTTCAGGCGTTGTGCCGCGCCGACCTTGCGCGAATAGAAGCGGCGCATGAACTTGGTGCGGATCATTTCGACCGGGGCCGGCGCGCCAAGATGATGTTCGCAGTAATCGTCAATAAACGACACCCACCGCTTCGACATCGGGTAAAATTGTACGTATTTGGTGACGAAGAACCGGGCCTTGCCAAAACCATGGGCCTCTTTGACCCGCGACGCACTTCGCAACAACTGACGCACGACCGTTCCCTCTGACACGGCCGCGAGATTTGCTTACCGAATACGCGCAAGCCGCTGGCCTATGTAGAAGAGACACCGCCGAAGGGCGGTAGCCGTAAAGTGATTATTAAGCGCGTTTGAGGCTCTAGGCGTTGAACTGCATGCGCGCCAGGCGGGCATAGAGGCCGTCGCGCGCCACCAGCTCGTCGTGGCTGCCGATATCGACCACGCGGCCCTCGTCCATCACCACGATACGGTCGGCGCGCAGAACGGTGGCCAGGCGGTGGGCGATGACGAGTGTCGTGCGTTCGGCCATGGCCTCGTCGAGCGCCTTTTGCACCAGGCGTTCGTTTTCGGCGTCGAGCGCCGAGGTCGCCTCATCGAGCAACAGCACCGGCGCATTGCGCACTAGAGCACGGGCTATGCTCAACCGTTGCTTCTGACCGCCTGACAGCGACTTGGCGCGTTCGCCGAGCTCGTGGTCGAAGCCGTCCGGCAGGGCCTCGATGAAGCCCAGCGCCTGGGCCTTTTCGGCGGCGCGGCGGATATCGTCGTCGCTGGCGCCTTCGCGGCCGTAGCGGATATTGTCGGCGGCGGTGCCGGAAAACAAAGCCGCGTCCTGGGCGACCAGCGACAGGCGCTCGCGCACCGCCTGGGGATCGGCCTGGCGGATATCGACGCCGTCGAGCGCGATCGTGCCCGTATGGAAGTCATAGTAGCGCAGCAGCAGCTTGAACACGGTCGACTTGCCGGCGCCAGAAGGACCGACCAGGGCCACGGTTTCGCCCGGCTGTATCTCCAGCGAGAAGCCGTCGAGCACGACCTGATCCGGACGTGACGGATAGGTAAAACGGACCTTGTCGAAACGGATATGTCCGCGCGCCGGCTCGGGCAAGCTGGCAGCCTGCGGCGGCGCCTTGATTTCCGGTTCGCTGTGGAGCAGTTCGTCGATGCGTGACATGGCGCCGGCCGCTTTTTGCACGTCGCCCCAGGTTTCGTTGAGATTGGCGACCGAGCCGCCGGTGACGATGGCCAGCAGCACGAACTGCGCCAGGGTGCCGCTGCTCATGCGGTGATTGAGCACGTCCTGTGCCCCCAGCCACAGTACCAGCGCCACCCCGCCCATGACCAGGATGATGAACATCGCCGTCATCATCGCCCGGGTCGCCATGCGCCCGACCGATTTCTTATAGGCGGCCTCGACGCCGTCGTCGAACCGGCTCTGGGTGAAACGCTCCCGCACGAAGGCCTGCACGGTTTCCAAGGCGTCAAGCGCCTCGCCGGCAAAGCCGATGGCGCGAGCGAAAACGTCCTGGGTGTCACGCGTGACGCGGCCGACCTGACGGCCGAACAGCACCAGCGGCACGATGACGAAGGGAAAGGTGCAGACGACCATCAGGGTCAGCTTGGGGCTGACGATCGACATGATGGTCAGGCCGGCGACGAAGGTGACGAGGTTGCGCAGCGCGATCGATACCGAGGACGAGACCAGGGTCTCGATGATCTGGATGTCGGCGGTCAGGCGCGAAATCACTTCACCGGTGCGAATCTTGAGAAAAAAGCCCGGATCGAGGCGCAGGATGTGGGCGAAAACGTCCTCGCGCAGGTCGGCAACGATGCGTTCGCCCAGCCGGGTGACGAAGAAATAACGCAGCGCGGTCGCCAGGGCCATGATGACGATGATGGCGCCCAGCCCGGCAAAGGCCGTGTCCAGCATGTGCACGTTGCCGGCGGCAAAGCCATTGTCGATCAGTTGCCGCGCGACAAAGGTCATCGACGGCACCGTCGCCGACGAAATCGCCAGGAACAGCAGCATGAAGCCGAAATTGACCTTCTGGCGCAGCATGTAGGGCCACAGGCGGGTGAGCGGGCGCAGGTCGCGGCTTTTCTCGCGGCGGCCGGCGGCCTGACTCATCTGGCGAGCCAGTTCAGTGCCGGCACTGGGGCGGCCCTTGGCTTCAGCAGCTGTGGAAGCATCGGGGACGGCGGGTTGTGGCGAAGAATCGGCCATGGCACCTTTTGGGGGAGACTTTTGCGGGGAGAAAAGCTTGCGTCGGGTCGGGTGTTCATGTAAGAGGCGCGACTTCCCGCGGCAAGTGCGTAAATGCCACGCCGCCCAACCCATTTCTGGCGTCGACACCATGCTGGCCGACGTAGAGGATCCCGACCATGAAGTCCGAAGGCCACCCCGATTACCACTGGATCACCGTCACCCTGACCGACGGCACGACCTACAAGACGCGCTCGACCTACGGTAAGGAAGGCGCTGTCCTGAATCTCGACATCGATCCGCGCACCCATCCGGCATGGACCGGTGGTTCGGGCACGCTGCTCGACCGCGGTGGCCGCGTCTCGCGCTTCAACAACAAGTTCGCCGGCTTCCTCAAGAAGTAAGCACGCATTTTATGCGATATCGAAATCCGCGGCAGCCCCAGGCGCCGCGGATTTTGTTTTGAGGGGAATGGGACATGACGTGGAAATGGCCCTATGCGGTGGCCACCGGCGCGCTTTTCATCATCGAACTCGGCATCGCCCTGTTTGTACATGATGGCTTCGTGCGGCCGCATCTGGGGGATGCGCTCGCCGTCATTCTCGTCTATCTCGGCCTTCGCAGCGCCACCCGGGTTCATGTGCTGGCTGCGGCCGCCATCGCGCTGGCCATCGCCTTCATCATCGAGTTTTCGCAGCTGTTTCATCTCCTGAGCGCTATCGGCCTGGCGCATAACCGCTGGGCGCGGATTATCCTCGGCGGCGTTTTCGACGTGCAGGACCTGCTGGCCTACGCTTTCGGCGCCGCAGCCGTCGTCGCGGTCGAGCGCTTGAGGGGCGAGTCCCTGACTTGACCGCCGGCCCACCCGTGATAAGCCCGTCGCATGACCGATTTTTCCACGCCGTTTGACGGGTCGAGCAAGCCATTTACCATCGGGCTGAAACGGCTCGATCCGGCCGACTGGATCGACGTTGACGACAATCTGCGCGCCTATCTCGATGAGAAAGACCGGCTCGCGGCGCGCGTTCCCGAGGCGATCTTCGCCGCCGAACCGCAAAGCTGGGAGGCTCAGCGTGAGGTGCTGGAGCTACTGGCGGCGCATTTGCCGGCATGTTTCCCTGACATCTATGTCAGCGACGGCCGTTCGATAAGCATCGCGCCGGCGTTTCGGCGCGTGGCGCTCGACAGCTCGCTGCCGCCACTGATTTCGGCCGCCTCACTGGTTCAGGAAGACCTGGTGATTCTGCAAAAGGATGGCGACGCGTGGCGGCTGACGGCGGCGTCGCTGTGTTTCCCGTCATCGTGGCGTCTGGCCGACAAGTTCGGCAAGCCGCTGCATCAGGTCCACGCGCCCGTGCCGGACTTCGGCGAAGGCACGCGCAATGCCGGCCTGATCGAGCGCATTTTCGACAATCTGCGCCCCGAACAGCCTGTGCTCCGCTGGAACTGGTCGATCCACGACGATGACGCGCTCTATCATCCGCCGCTTGGCCGGCCGTACGATTTCAGCAAGGCCGCGCATCTGCGCCTGGAGCGTCAGACCCTGCGCAAGCTGGCTAAAACGTCCGCCATCTTGTTCACCATCCGTATCCACCTCAATCCGCTGGAAACAGTGCTGAGGCAACCGCCCGATGTGGTCGCCACGTTGCGCCATCAACTGATGGCGATGAACGCCGCGCAACTGGCCTACAAAGGGCTGACCGACCAACGTGACGCGCTATTGGCGAGGCTGGCTTAGGGCGCCCAGTCCGACGGCGCCATCTCGAAACCGGCAAAGTCAAAGGCCGGCGCGACCGTACATCCGACGAGTGTCCAGTCGCCCAGGCTGCGCGCTGCCTGCCACACACCTGTCGGCACAATGCCCTGTGGCCGTTGGCCGGCGGCCAGGTCATTGCCAAGGACGAGTGTTTCATTGGGTATAGATAGCGCCAATGGCGCGCCGCCATACCAGTGCCATACCTCGATGGCGTCGATGCGATGCCAGTGCGAGCGTTCTCCGGCCGCCAGCAAATAGTAGATGGCGCTAGAGGCCGCGCGGCCGTCGATCATGTGCAAATCACGGAAGGTCTCACGATAATGCCCGCCTTCCGGATGTGGACGAAGGCCAAGGGTGGAGATGATATCGGCGGCAGAGGTCACGGCCGGCGCGCCCGTTGCTTTGGTGCAATCGACTTGATCGTGAGGGTGCCCGCCGCCCCTGGATCAAGCGGTACCTTGGCCTTGACGAGCGCCTGATCGATCAATGTTGATATGGCCGGATCGTCGAGATCAGCGGCGGCCTTCAACACGATATGACGCACGACATTGCCGTTGCCTTTCAGCAGATTGTCGGGGTCGTCCAGGGCGCGGCCTTGCAGAAAGAACAGGCTGACCCAGCGCGGATAGAAGGCGATCGACAATATGCCTTCGGACGCTCGCTGCGACGGCGCAAAGCCGACCGCCAGGGCGTTGTAGTTGTCATAGACCAACAATTGTGCACTGGGCAGCCGCGCGCGTAGCCGACGGATGGCCTCGCGGCCGGTCGCTGCGACATCGGGGCTGAACCGGTCGATAAAGGTCTCGAGTTGGCGCTCGGCGTCGTCCATGGCTCTGGCATAACACGCTTTCGCCGCCCTGTGGACCCGATGCCGGCTTCATGTTACGCCAGCGACCGGGGAGATATCATGACCAAAATAATCCTGAGCGTCGCCGCACTGGCCATCGGCCTTGCCGCCTGCAAACCGGCCGCGGACAGCGTGCCGGCCAAGCCTTCGGCTTCCGCGCCCAAGCCTGCCAGTGTCTATATTGGTGGGCTCGTCGACAGTGACTACGCCATCCAGGGCTGCACCACGGTACTGAGCCGGGCCAGCGGCAGCGGGGCCGACATTTTCGCAGAGGACGGCGGCGACAAGGGCGCCAAGGGCTACATCAAGATCAACGGCAAGGTCGTGCCGGTCACCCTGACCCAAGGCACGTCCGATGACCACGGCGGCAATCGTCAGTTCGTCTCAGCTGATGACAAAACCAAGGTCGTCGAAACCTATGTCATCGGCAAGCAGAACCCGGATACCGACAGCGTCGAACTCAGCGGCTCGGTGAGGATTGTCGTCAATGGATCGTCCCAAGATATCCGCGTCCAGGGCGGCACCGCCTGCTGAGCCATCTGGCTCAACTCAGCGCAAGGTCCAGCGGTAGCTTAAGCGCACCAGCCCGTTGTCGGGCGAAACTGTCACCTGGCTGACATCCAATTGGACATGTCCGTCCATCGCCTGACGGGTCGCTTCGCCGAACCCATAACCGACAGGTGCCTCGGCTATCGCCTTGCAGTTTCGCACAACGCCGGACGCATCCCACTGGCATTCAAGTACGCCCAGTCCGTCCTTATGCTCCTCTTCCGCGCGTGGCGGGTAAAGATCGGCAAATTGCTTCGCGCCGGGAGCCAGACGATATTTCGGGACTATGTAGGTCTTCGACGGATCGCGCGGCGCAACCTTATCGAGCGCAGCGTTGTATTCCTTGGGTCCGCTGAAAAAGGGAAGATGAAATGCCGCGGATGCGTCCGCGACCTGGGCAGATGCTGGCGTCGCGACGAGCGCGAATGCCAACGAGGCTGTTATAGCTTTCAACTTCCGCTCCCCCAATTTCAACCGGCCTAAGCGGCCAGTTGTTCTTTAACCCGCTCGGCTAATGTCTTGATATCCAATGGCTTGGGCAGGAAGGAAATGCCCTTTTCCTCTTCCAGCAGGTCGCTGAATTCGGATTCGGCATAGCCCGAGATGAACATCACCGGCACATTGCCGAGCAGAGGCCGCGCCTTCTTCAGCATCGACGGTCCGTCCAGGCCCGGCATGATGACGTCGGAGATCAACAGGTCGAACTTGCCGTTCTCGGCTTCGATGATTTCCAAGGCCTGCTCGCCGTCCTCGGCCTCCAGCACCTCGTAGCCGCGCTGGCGCAGCAGGTGGGCGGCGATGCCGCGGACGATCTGCTCGTCCTCGACGAAAAGGATGCGGCCGACACCCGACAGATCCTTGGGCACCGGCTTGGCCTCGACCACGGGCTTCGGCGTCGCCAGTTCCTTTTCGGTCTCGATCCATACCGGCAGGAAGATGCGGAAGGTCGCGCCCTTACCCGGCTCGGAATCGATCAGGATGTGACCGCCGGCCTGGTTGATAATGCCGTGCACGGTCGACAGGCCAAGCCCCGTGCCCTCGCCCTGGGCCTTGGTGGTGAAGAAGGGCTCGAACACCTTGGCGACGATTTCCGGCGGGATGCCCGGGCCGGTATCGGTGACTTCGATCAGCGCCGCGCCCTGCACCGGGGTTTCCGCCCAGCCCTTGGCCTGCGCCTGCTTTTGGCTGAGCGCCGTGGTGCGGATCATCACCTTGCCGCCCCCCTGCGCCTTCATGGCGTCGCGCGCATTGACCACCAGGTTCATCATGACCATTTCCATCTGTCCCTTGTCGACGTGGACATTGGGCAGGTTGCGGCCGTATTCGGTCTCCAGCTTAACGTCCTCGCGCACCAGGCGGCGCAGCAGGACTTCGGCCTCGCTGACCATCTCTCCGGCATTGAGCGTGACGCGCTTGACGGTCTGCTTGCGGGCAAAGGCCAGCAGGTTGCGCACCAGGTCTTCGGCGCGGGCGATGATCTGACGGATGCCGTTAAGGTCTTCGTAGGAAGGGTCGCCCAGCGGGTGATTCAGCAACAGTTGATCGTTGCGGAATTTGAAACCGGTGAGCAGGTTGTTGAAGTCGTGCGCCATGCCGCCGGCGACCTGGCCGATGGCCTGCATCTTCTGCGCCTGGATCAGATTTTGCTCCAGCCGCTTCTGTTCGGACACGTCGAACAGATAGAGATTGAAACCACCGGCGACCGGCGAGACATAGACCTGGACCGCACGTTCCTTCATCTGGTGCGAGGCATTGGCGGTGGTCAGGGTGATGTCGAACGGCCCGGCCTTGCCCGTCTTGTCGTCGTCTGTCTTGGTAGTTCCGGCTTTAGCGCTTTTGGAGCCAGCCTTGACCGGCGCCAGCTTTTCGATCAGGTCGGCGCGCGACTGTTCGGTGACGAAATCGCCGAAGGCCTTGCCGATCAGGTCGTCGGGCGACTGTTCCAGCAGAGCGGCGAAGACCTTGTTGAACTCGAGCACGCGAGCGATGAAGATGTCCCCGCCCATGACCAGGGCGGCACCGAAGGGCGCGGCCTCGGCAAAGGCGTCGAGCACGGCTTCCGGCAGGGCCTGACTGACCGCCACAGGCGCGGCGGCGGTCTCGGCGACCTCACCTTCGAGTTGGTCGTCACCATGAAGGCCGTGGCGCTGAATCTCGTGATTGAGCAGCAGGCCATTGCCGAGCACGCCTTGCGAGGCAGCACGCACCAGCACGAGATCTTCGCCCAGACGCGAGGCGATCATTTCGAAATCGAAGCCCCCCAGACGCACCAGGGCCCGGCCGACACCCTGGCTCCTGGCTTCACGCATGGCGGTGAACAGGGCCGGCGCCTCATCGCCGGCCGGCAGGCGCCGCGGCGATCCGCCGGCGTCCTTCCAGGCGGGATTGGCGGCCAGGATATGGCCGTCGAAGCCCGCCACGGCGGCTGGTTCCGATAGCGCGTTGACGATCTCGCCAGCGTGGAACCCTTCCGACTTCAGCACCTCTTCCTCGGTCGAAAAGGCGAACGAACCCAGCAGGATAACCCCGGCAAAAGCCACGATGATCACGGCCAGGATGATGCCGACCGGCAGCTTGCCGGCGACCAGCCACACGGTCAGGCAGGCGACGCCGACGATGGCGGCGACGATGCTGAGCGTCAGCGGATTGATCGAGGCGCGCAACCGGGCGACGGAAAACGATAACGGCGGCCGGGTCGCGCGCGCCGGAGCGGCGGGGACGTCTTCTACGGAGGACTTGGCAACGGGCACGACGGGCACCTTTCAATCACACAGACGCGTCCAACAGGGCCTTGCGACGCAAGGCGGACGCGAATCACATCTCGATATTAACCTATTTTGCGAGAATCCACGCTTATGCCCCAAAAGCGTTGGGGATCGTTGGCAGCGAGCGGTGTTTGGACACCGGCGCACATAAATATTCAACCAAACGGTTGACAATAAAATGCGATCAGATACATTCAACCACATGGTTGAATTAAATGCCCCCGAACTCGATTCCATCTTCCAGGCGCTGTGCGACGGCACGCGGCGGCGGATGCTGCACGACCTGGCCTCAGGTGAGCGTACGGTCGGCCAGCTGGCAGAACCGTTCGCCATGTCGCTGGCGGCGGCGTCGAAGCATATCAAGGTTTTGGAGAGCGCCGGTCTGATCCGCCGTGAGGTCCGTGGCCGCACCCATTTTTGCCAGATCGAGCCCGGCCCGCTGGCCGAGGCGCATGACTGGCTCGCCTTTTACGAACGCTTCTGGACCGGCCGCCTCGATATCCTCGAACGGCTGCTGCGTCAGAATCCTCCAATCAATACTCCCAACCACCAGAAAGGTGACCAATGACCGAACTCGCTACCCCCGACGCCTATGGCCGGTTGATCGAGCCCGCGACCCTGAAAATCGAGCGCCTGTTGCCGGGGCCCGTCGAGCACGTGTGGGCCTACCTCACCGACAGCGACCTGCGCCGCCAATGGCTGGCGGCCGGCGACATGCCGATGCATACCGGCGCGCCATTTACGCTGACCTGGCGCAATGACGAGTTGACCGAAAACCAGGGTGCGCGCCCCGAAGGCATCCGCGCCGAACACAGCATGGACAGCCAGGTCGTCGAGCTTCATGCCCCCTATCGCCTGGTCTTCACCTGGGGCGAACGCGGCGAAGTGGCGTTCGACCTGCATCCCGAAGGCGACCATGTCCGCTTCACCATCACTCACCGCCGCATCTCCGATCGCGCCAACACGCTGATGGTCGGCGCCGGCTGGCACGTCCATCTCGACGTCCTGGCGTCGCGCCTGGGCGGTCCAACACAGCCCGGGACCTTCTGGGAGCAATGGCAGCGCCTGCGCGGCGAGTACGACCAGCGTCTGCCGCAATAGTGCGGCGCGTGATATAGCTGGGAAAACGGGAGGGGTTCGCATGACCAATGACCGCTATCGCTGGGTGATCGTCGCCGCCGGCGCTCTGCTCGGCTGCATCGCCATCGGCGCCATGTTCGCCCTGCCCGTCTTCCTGGTGCCAATGACCAGGGCCACCGGCTGGTCGCGCACCGGCATTTCCAGCGCCATGACCATCGGCTTTCTGGCGATGGCGGTGGGCAGTATCGGCTGGGGCTCGGTCAGCGACCGTATCGGGCCACGCCTGGTCGTGTTGATCGGCTCCACGCTCTTGGCGGTCAGTCTGGTGCTGACGGCGTGGTGTCCCAACCTGTTGACGTTTCAGCTGGTCTTCGGCCTGCTGACCGGCATCGCCGTCTCGGCCATCTTCGCGCCGATGATGGCGACCGTCACCGGCTGGTTCGACACGCAAAGGAGCCTGGCGGTATCGCTGGTCTCCGCCGGCATGGGCATGGCGCCGATGACCATGTCGCCGGTCGCCGCCTGGCTGGTCACTCACTATGACTGGCGCACCTCGTTCCTGATCATCGCCGCCATTACCGCGGTGACCATGATCCCGGTCTCCTTCCTGGTCCGCCGCCCGCCGGCGCTGAGCGGCGAAGGCCCGGCGGCGGCAACCGCCGACCGCCCGGCGCCGGAAATGTCGCTGAAAGACGCCGTGCGCTCGCCACAGTTCATCATCCTGATGCTGACCAACTTCTTCTGCTGCGCCACCCATTCCGGGCCGATCTTTCACACCGTCAGCTACGCCATTCTGTGCGGCATTCCGGCGATGACGGCGGTGTCGATCTATAGCCTCGAAGGCCTGGCGGGATTGGGCGGCCGCATCGGCTTCGGCGTTCTGGGCGACCGTTTCGGCGCCAAGCGCACTTTGGTTGCCGGCCTGCTGATTCAGGCGATCACCGCGCTCGGCTACGATTTCGCCCACAGCCTGGTGTCCTTCTATGCCGCCGCCGCCGTGTTCGGCTTCACCTATGCCGGCGTCATGCCGCTCTATGCGGTGCTGGCGCGCGAGAACTTCCCGCTGCGCATGATGGGCACGATCATCGGCGGCACCGCCATGGCCGGCAGCCTCGGCATGTCGACCGGGCCGCTGCTCGGCGGCCTCATCTTCGACCGCACCGGCGGCTATGCCTGGCTGTATATCGCCTCGTTCGGCATGGGGCTGGGGGCCCTGCTCATCGCCTCGCTGTTCCGGCCTTTCCCGAAAGCGGATCGGCCCGCGATCCTACAGGCCGCCGAGTAGGTTAGAACCCTCTGCGACGCCGCGTCAGGATAAAGCTGATCAGCTTGGCGACCGCGGCGAAGTGCTCCTGCGGAATGACGTCGTCGACCTCGACGCTTGCATAGAGCGCCCGCGCCAGAGGCGGGTCCTCGACGATCGGTACTTCATGCTTGCCGGCCTCTTCCCGGATCTTCAAGGCGACGTCGTCAGCGCCCTTGGCGACACACACCGGCGCCGACATCTCGCCCTGCTCGTAACGCAGCGCCACGGCATAGTGGGTCGGGTTGGTCACGACGACGGTGGCGCGGGCGACATTGGCCATCATGCGGCGGCGCGATTTTTCCATACGCAGTTGGCGCAGCTTGGCCTTGACGTGCGGATCGCCTTCCTGCTGGCGAAATTCCTCTTTCATTTCCTGCTTCGACATCTTCATCTTCTGCATGAAGCGGAAACGCTGGATCATGTAATCGGCGCCGGCGCCGACGAACAGGAAGATGCACACTGCCATGGCCAGGGCGATGAAGGCTTCGCGGGCATAGGGCAGGATCAGGGCCGGCGAACCGCGCGACAGCACCAGTACGTCGGTCACCCGCGTCTTCATCACCATATAGACGATGACGCCGGTGACGATCAGCTTGAGCAGGGTCTTGCCGAACTGGATGAAGGCGTCGATGCCGAACATCCGCCCAAGCCCGGTCAGCGGGTTGAGCTTGGAAAAGTCGGGCGCCAGCTTCTTCGGCGCGAAGATGAACCCGGTCTGCAGCACATTACCGGCCACGCCCAGGATCATGGTGACGCCCAGGATCATGATCATGATCGGCAGCACGGCCATGCCAAGGTCGCGGGCAATGCTCAAACCGCCGTCACCCCGCAGCGAATTGAGCAACTGCTCCGGATGGGCAAGGAACGGCGTGAAGTCGCCGGCCAGGGTCTGGCAGATGTCCGGCCCCTTCAGCGCGATCAGGGCACAGGCGCCGATCAGCGCCAGGGCTTGCGGCAGCTCCGGGGATTTGGGGACGTCCCCGCTTTCCCGCGCCTGCTGCAGTTTCCGGGCGGATGGTTCTTCGGTTTTGTCTTCGCCATCGGAGTCTTCAGCCATGGAAGAGTCCTTGTTTGGCGCTCAAGCGCCGCGCAGGCTTTACGCGCCATGAGACGCGGCGGTCAGTCGGCCTTGCCGAACGCTTTGCGTTCGGAAAATCGTGTGAAACCGGATGCAGTGCTGCGATCATGTCAGCCCTTGCTCCGGATGAACACGCTCAACATATCCTGATAGTGATCAATGAAAACCATGCCCATGCTGCCAAGGCCAAGGGCGAACAGCGAGAGGCCGAGCAGCAGCGATAGCGGGGTCGCGGCAAAGAAGATCGGGAAGTTTGGCATCACCCGTCCGACGAAGCCCGTGGCGACGTTGAAGATCAAGGCGAACACGATCAGCGGCGCCGACATCTGCATGGCCAGCATGAAGCTCTGGCTGACCGTGCGGATCATCAGGGTCGTGGCGTCGGCCAGCATGATCTTCTTGATGGGCGAGAAGATCTGGTAGGAATCGACCATGCCGCGGATGAACATGTGGTGGGTATTGGTGGCGTAGACCAACACCAGGCCGAGCATGGCCAGAAACGTGCCGAGCGAGGTCGAAGGTTGGGCCTGGGCCGGATTGGCGGTCTGGGCAAACGACAGGCCGGTCTGCAGCGACATGATTTCGCCGCCGGTCACCAGCGTAAAGATCAGCACACGCATCAGGGTGCCGATGATCAGGCCGATGATCAACTCGTGCAGCATGTCGCCGAGCGTATCACCGAGGCCTGCGGGCAGGCCGGGCAGGGTCGAACCGACGATCGGCGTCAGCATCATCGAAAACAGCAGCGCAAAGCCCAGCCGGACGCGCGGCGGCACGCCGCTGTCGCCCAGGCCCGGGATCAGCATGACCACGGCGCCGATGCGCATGAAGATCAGCCCCGTCGCCCACAGCATCGAGGCCGTGCCAAAATACGAAGAGATATCGTCGGCCGGCGACGCCGTCGCGGCCTGGGCCAGCAGCGGCGCCACGCGCAGGGCGGGTGCGGCTGCCCACATGGCCTACAATCCCGCGATCTTCGTGGCGATCTCGTGCATGAACCCCGACAGCAGCGCGCCCATCATCGGCAGGAAGAGCAGCAGGGCGGCGAAGATGGCGATGATCTTCGGCGCATAGATCAGGGTCTGCTCCTGAATCTGGGTCAGGGCCTGAAACAGGCCGATGGCCACCCCGACGATCAGGCCGACAATCAGGATCGGCGCGCACAGCTGAATGGTCAGCCAAATGGCGTCGCGGCCAATCCCCAAAACCTCGGAACCCGTCATGACTGTTCTTAATCCACTGCTTGAACGCGGCCGTCACCCGGCAATTTTTGCCGTCCGGCCGGGACATAAATGCCGCGACCATGGTTAATGCGTTCTTAAGGATAGGAAGATTCGCAGCATATGGCGCGACTTATGCGATATTTGCTGTTATCAACCGGCCATTGCGGCTGGGAGCCCCGGATGTTCAAGGATAAGCAAGCGGTGCAGACCCCTGTAGCGGCGGTGTGGCACACCCTGCTGGTGCTGGCCCTGCTGGCCGGCATGGTGGCGCTCAGCCTATCGCACGGCTTGACTCCGGTACTGGCTGGCCTTCTGGCGCATCGCCCGGCGGCCTTGACGCCCCACATCCTGAGCTATCTCGCCACCCTGATCTCCGAATGGCTGATATTCATCGCCATCTGGGTCGGCGTAAAGATGCACGGCACATCGTTCCGTGAGGTCTTCGGCGCCTTTTCGCTCAATCCGCTGAAGATCCTTATCGATCTTGGCCTGGCGTTCGGCTTCCTCATCGGCGCCAACCTTGTGCTGAGCACGCTGGGCTATATCGTTCACGCCCCTCACGCCACCAGCGGCGTCCGCGAACTGATCCCCCACGGCAATGTCGAAAGCCTGCTGTTTCTGGCCCTGGCCTTTACCGCCGGCGTGTGTGAGGAAACGATCTTCCGCGGTTATCTGCAGAAACAGTTCACCGCCTGGTCGAACAGTGCGCTCATCGGCATCGTGGCGCAGGGGCTGATCTTCGGTTTCGCCCACGCCTATCAGGGCTGGATCCTGGCCGGGCTGATCGGCGTCTACGGTATGCTGTTTGGCCTCTTGGCCATGTGGCGCCAAAGCCTGCGCCCGGGCATGATCGCCCACTTCGCGCAAGACGCCATCGCCGGCCTGGTGCTGGCGCGTTATCTCGTCAAATAGGAAGCTTTTCGAGCCTAGATGCTCATCTGCATGATCTGCTGATAAGCCGAAATCACCTGGTCGCGGATGGCAATGACGCTTTGCAACGAGGTTTCGGCATTGGCAACCGACGTCACCGCGTCGATCAGCTCGACCTTGCCGGAGGCCTGCTGCGACATCATGTTTTCGGCGTTTTGCGTCGACTTGACAGTGTTTTCCATCGCCCCTTGCAGCATGCGGCCGAAGTCGGCGCCGCCGGTGGCATCGCCCTTGCCCATCGTCTCGTTCTGCTTGATGGCCGCCCCGTAGGCGCGCGCCGCGATCAATGGCGTCATCTCAACTCACCTACTTGTTCAGAATGTCGAGCGTCTTTTCGGTCATGGCCCGCGACGTCTCGATAATGTTCAGGTTGGCCTCGTAGGCCCGTTGGGCGTCGCGCATGTCCATGGTTTCGATCAGCGGATTGACGTTGGGCCGCTTGACGTAGCCGTTGGCGTCGGCCGCCGGATGCGACGGGTCGAATTCCAGGGTGAAGTCGGAATTGTCGGGCACGACCTGGGCCAGCTTGACACCCGTGGCGCCGTCGATCGGCGCCGAGGTGAAGACCGGAGTCTGGCGACGATAGGGGTCGCCGCCTTTCGTCTTGGCGGTCGAATCGGAATTGGCCAGGTTTTCGGCGATGATGCGCATGCGCGCCTGCTGCGCCTTCAGCGCGGACGCCGCGACCGCCATGGTCTGATCGGTATTAATCTGTTTGATCATTTTACGTTTGTCCTAACGCTTCGCTGCGGGCAAGGGGTGCCAGGCGTGCGTCGCACGGTCGAGGTTATCGCGCGGCATCACTTACCCGCCTGCTTGGCCGCCATGCGCACCATGTTCAGCGACTTTTCGTAGAAGCCGACGGCCGCCTCGAAGTTCTGGCGGCTTTCCGACATCTTCAGCATTTCCTCTTCGAGAACGACGCTGTTGCCGTCCATCGTCGTTTCCGAATCGGGCGAGGCGATCTGCTGATGGCCGCCACTGCTGACGCCCGGCATGTTCAGCGCCGTACCGTCCTCAAGCCGGATCGTCGGCACCAGCGGCGCCTCTTCGCCCTTCATCAGCGCGGCGAAGTCCTGCGCCTTCAGGTCGCTTGGCTTGTAGCCTGGCGTCGAGGCATTGGCGACGTTCTGCGACACGACCTTTTGACGATCGCTGAGCCAGCCCATGCGCGACTTCAGCGCCGACAGCAGCGCAATCCCCTGATCCATGGCCACACCTCGCGAAAACTCTGCGTCATGCGCCGCGACTCAACCTATCAAGGCGCATGGGCGCAAACGCACCGGCAAATAATGCCCAGCTCTTGGTTAACAAAGCCTTAGTGTAAACGCCCCGTTAACCGGCCGTGGGGCAAGGATGAGGAATGGATTTTACGTACGTCCTTCGCGGGGTATTCGGCCTTGCCATCGTGCTCGGCCTGATCGTGGGCCTAGCCTACGTCCTGCGCCGCTATGCGCCCAACCTGCTGGCGCGCGTGTCGGCACCGCGCGGCCGCAAACGGCTGGAAGTGCTCGAAACCCTGGTGCTCGATCCGACCCGGCGCCTGGTCATGGTGCGCGTCGATGACGAAGAGCGCCTCGTCCTGCTGGGCGAAGGCCGCGAGTTGATCGAACCCAAGCCGCTCGCCGCCGCCAAGCCCGCCGAACCACATATAGAAGCAGCCAAACCGGCCGCAAAGCCCGTTGAAGCGCCCGTCGCCGCCGCACCGCGCCCCCGCCCGGTCGCGGTAACTTCAGCCAAGCCGGCCCAACCCGTCGCGCGTCCGAAACTGGCCGCCGTCCGCCCTCAGTTGCAGGACCCGAATGACGACCTGTTCTAAAATCGCGCCCGCGGCCGCGCCTGTTCCCGAAGGGGAGACGAAGGCGAAATCGAAAAAGTGGTCGCCGCGCGTCGCCAACACCATTGTGCTGCTTACCTTCATCATCGGCTTTGCCCTGATGATCTTTCCGCACGAGGTGCTGGCCCAATCGGTCAATGTCGATCTCGGCAAGAACGGTTCGCTGAGCGCGCGCGTCATCCAGTTGATCGGCCTGATGACCGTGCTGTCGCTGGCGCCGTCCATCGTCATCATGACGACGTCGTTCATCCGCATCGTCGTCGTGCTGTCGCTACTGCGCACGGCGCTTGGCCTGCAGCAGAGCCCGCCCAACGCCGTCATCATCTCGCTGTCGCTGTTCCTGTCGGCCATCGTCATGGCCCCGACCTACGAGCAGGCCTACCAGGACGGCATCAAGCCGCTGATGGACCAGGAGATCGAGATGCCGCAAGCGTTTGATGCCGCTTCAGCGCCGCTCAAGGCCTTCATGCTGGCTCAGGTCGACGCCAACAACCCCAAGGATCTCGACCTGTTCATCAGCTTGTCGAAGATCGAAAAGCCCAAGCAACAGATGGACCTGCCGATCCGCGTGGTGACGCCGGCCTTCATGATTTCCGAGCTCAAAACGGCGTTCCAGATCGGCTTTCTGCTGTTCGTGCCGTTCCTGGTCATCGACCTGGTCGTGGCCAGTGTGCTGATGAGCATGGGGATGATGATGCTGCCCCCCGTCGTCGTCAGCTTGCCGTTCAAGCTGATCTTCTTCGTCCTGGTCGACGGCTGGCACCTCGTCTGCGGTTCGCTGGTGCAGAGCTTCCACCCGGCGCTGAACAGCGGTTAGGATTCACTAAAATCCATGTCACCTATATCCCGCGCCGAATGAAGGATACGGGCAATCCGCACTCGATCATCGAGCACATCGTAGTAAATGTTGTAGGCACGGTAGGGTAACAGGCGAAAACGCTCCCGTATCCGATCGCGCGGAGCGCCTCTTTCCGGGTCATCCGTCAAGCTGCGGCAATGTTCCCTTAATTCAGCCGCGAAACTGCGTGCCCGAACAGGGCTATCGCGTGCAATAAATCGCGCAATATCCAAGAGGTCCTGTCGCGCCATGGCTGAGAAGGCGACGCGCTTCACCGACGGCCGGTCTCAGCCGCTACACGGTCGATGGCCGCTTCGACCTCGTCAAACACCTCATCGAGCTCGTATTCCGGCCCCTCATCCCCCTTGGCGATTTCCGCGCGTAGCCACCGCAATTTGGCCTCGCGGTCGCGCTTAGCATCCTCGAGCAGGCGCAGGCCATCGCGGACAACTTCACTGGCATTGTTGTAGCGGCCGGATGCCACCTGTTCCTTGATGAAGGATTCGAAGTGCGCGCCGAGCGCGACGGATGTCGGCATAAGAGCCTCCACTAACTATTAGTAATAGATAGTGGCTCAGGCCTGCCTTCGCGTCAAGGCATCGACCATTTTGCGCTTGAAACGGTTGAGATCGCGCCAGCCGGTGGCGCAGCGCACAGGCCAGCCGGCGACCGGATCAACGACGGTACGGCCATCATCGGTGACAAACAGCGACAGGGTTTCCATGTTGAGATCGCTTTCATCGTAAGCCATGACCACGGCGACCGCATCGAACAGGGTCGATGAGCGTTTGTTTAGATCATAGTCCTTCGGCATCCACGGGGCGCGCGGCAGCCACAGGCGGCTGTTCTCGATCACCGCCCGGGCGAACGGATCGCAGCTGTGGCGCACGCGCTGATAGTCGTCGCCGTCAAGCACCAGCAGCCCGCAGGTATCGAGCGGCGTGATCGTACATTCCCACGGCGCGGCGAACACGGCGCGTAACGCCGCCGGATCGGTCTTGACGTTGTATTCGGCCACAGGCTTGGGCGCACCGTCATAGCCGACGCGGATCGAGCCATCCATGGCGACGAAGCGCGCCCGTTTGGCAATGCGCGGCTCGAGCTTCAACGCCGCCGCGGCCAACGTCGCCGGACCGGTCGAGATGATCGTCACCTTGTGCTTGGAGGCCATAACGGTATCGACGATCGCCTGGGCGCCGTCGTGACGGACGTGTCCGCCATAGTCCTTCAGTGTGAAACGCCCGACCCAGTCGCTTTGCGGCCCGCGGGCATTGCCGGCTTTCGGGCCATAGGCGACGGTGACGTCGGACCGGCCACCGAGATGCAAGAGCTTCGCTGCCACGCGGGCGCGATAGAGCGTATTGTCGACGTCGGTGACCACCAGTTTCAGATCAAGCGCTGGGCTACGCAACAGCAATAATAACGCCCAAGTGTCGTCGACGTCATAACCGATATCACTGTGGAAAATCACCGGCATCGGGCCGTGATGGCCCGGCAGAGCGTGTTTGGCGCCGCTGGCCAGCGCGCCCGCCATCATCGTTCGCCGATCCCACATAGGCCCCTCCGTATCGCAGGCGCACAGTCTGACCCGCGAACCTCAAAAAAGGCAAGGGGAGCCCTGCCGAATGCAGGTCTCCCCTCACCCCGCCTGTCCCGATACGCTGTCCCCCCGGACGTAGTTGCGTATCCCCTCGGCAGGCGCCCCCAAGGCTGAGGTTAGGAGTGTGCTTCACCGACTGGCGCGCGCGTCTCCAGGCGCCGCGCATGCCCCCCGGCTGCGCGGTGTGATCGCCTTGACCTCAACCTTGTTTCGACCCCGCCGTAGCGATAATTTGGCAATATAATACCGTACACCGGAGACACTCCGGACGCTTTGGCATCGCAAATCATCGTTTTGACGGGGATTTTGGCCGCGAACCAGCGCCACGCCGGAACAGGCATGGATGCAAAAGTCAAACTATTCGGAGAAAGTCCTGATCGTAATCGATCAGATCATGGCCTTTGCCGATGTATTTGGGAAAGCTTTCGCCTAGAGTTCGCTACACTCGATAAGCTGTGCCTTGCTTTTGCCCTGGCGCTGATTATTCAGCGGCTATTGTGCGTTTATGTGACGATCATTGTCTCGTTTCGCGTTCATCGCCGGTAAGAACCGTGGTTAATTTGGCGACGCACACATATTACGCTTCTGCGAAATAGGAAAAAAGCGAAACCGGAAAAATCACGCGGATGTGATCATGGCCGAAATGTGGCCCGTTCTGCGAAACGGCTCAGGCTTTCTTCGCCGGGGCGGCCGCGACCGGTGTTTTCTGCGCGGACGGCAAGGTGGCCGAGGCCGGGGTTAGCTTGATGGCGGCCGACGCCGCATCGTCCTTCTCGCGGAACTTCTTCTTCATGGCCGCGACCCAGCCGGTGAAGCTGTCGGTCTGGGCGGCCGCAAGCGCGAAATCCTTGGCCGAGATCGGCCCCTGATCGAGTGAGGCCAGCGCCACGCGCATGGCGTCCGGCGACGAGGCCGTGGCGGAAAACTTGCCGAAATGGTCGTTCAGCCGGCTGAGCGAGACCTGATCGTGGGCCAGGCTGTAGGCAACGCCGGCGCGGATGACGCGGCTTTCTTCGGCCAGCGACAATGGGTTATCGTTCTTGAAGCGGTCGCCCAGGCGCTTTTCGAGCACGGCCGCGGTCTTGGCCCAGTTCGACTGCTTCCAGTAGATTTCGGCGCGCACGTCGTCGGCATCGGACGAGGTATCGCCGCCCAGCGCATCGATCGCCTTGTCCGGCTCGTTAAGGTCGTTGAGCGCGCGCGCCTCCAGCACCCGGCGCTGCGACATGACGTCCTTGGGCAGCAGGGTCGTGCGCGTATTCCACAAGGTCTGCAGCGCCTTCTGCGGATCGCGGTTCATCAGATAGATGGCGGCGAGATCCGAGGCCACCGACGACTTGGCGACGCCGTCGAGGCGGTTATTGACCTGATATTCCAGCAACTCAGCCGCCTGATCGAGCAGGTCGACATCGACGAGGCGGCGGACGATCTTGCGCACCATTTCGTCGCCATCGGCGCCGATCGGCGTCAGTTCCTTGAAATCGTTGAACAGGCCAAGCGCCTCGATCGGCTGCAAGCCATCGGCCATGCCGCCCAGGAACAGGCTGCGAAAGGCCTGGTTCAGCGAGGTCTGGATCTGCACCGCCTGCGGGTGGTCGGCGAACTGGTGGTCGCCGGTCTTGAGGATTTGCAGCGCCTCGCGATAACGGCCTTCACCGAGATAGATCTGGCCCATATTGGCGACCAGCTGCAGTTCGGTATCGTCGCCGCGCCAGCGGAAACGCAGGCTGTCGAGCGAGGCCAGGACCTGATCGGCATTGGTCTTCTTGAGCTGATAGGACAGCATGGCAGCGTGCATCAGGGCCGGAGCGGCAATGCTGTCGTCCGACGCCCGCGATACCGCCGAATAGACGCCAAGCGCGCGCGCCTTGTCGCCGCTAGCCTCGATGATCTGGGCGTCGACCAAAAAGGCGCGCAGCTTTTCCAGGGGCGGCGCCGGTTGGGCGACGGCAAAGCCGATCAGGCCCTGCGCCGTCTTCAGGTCGTTCTGCTGCATGGCCGCATAGGCATAGGACGCGGCCAGGCGCGTGCGCCATTCGACCGGGAACTCGCCAATCGCCTTCATGCCGGCGTTGAAGTCCTTGACCGCGTCGGCATAGTGGCCGGCCTTGGCCTCGGCATAGCCGGCCCACAGGCGCGACGACGGATCGGCGACCAGCTGCGCCGACGACAAATCGCCGGTGGCGTCGGCATAGCGGCCGGACATCATCTTGGCCAGGACGCGCAGGCCGCGCACCTGCGGATCGTCGAGCGCCCGCGGGCTTTGCTTGGTCAGCAGATCGAGCGCGCCCTGAGCCTCGTAACTCAGGCCCTGGCCGATAAGAAAGCGCGCCAGCGACAGCCGCGCCTTGGTACCGGCATTGGCGCCGGCGACGGCTTCGTCGGCTGCGGCGCCCTGAAGCGCGGTATAGCGCGCCAGAAACCCTTCCGCTGGTGTGTTCGACCAGTCGGGATTGGCGATCGCCGGATAGAGAGCGGCCTTGTATTCCAGCTGCGAATCGTTGGGCTTGGCATTGGGGTCGAGCGTCGACAGGGTCAGCCCGCCCGGCCGCGTAACCTCGATCAGGTCACCGTCGACGGCCACGGTGACATCGGGCGTCATATGCTCGACGACCACGCCCTGGGCGGTCGAGGCCAGGGTCGCCTCCAGCGTGGTGCGGGCATTGGCCAGGTTCTTGACCGGGGCGCGCGCCGGCACGATGGCCATGCGGTCGCCGACCGCCGGATCGCGGATCCAGGCGATCTTGGTAGCGCCGGCGAGGTTGACGTTCAGCCCGGCCGAACCCGAGCTGTCGTCGCGCACCACGCCCACCTGAGCGGCATTGTTGTCGAGCTGCCGTCCGCCCAGCCGCACGCGCCAGATCAGGCCTTCGTTGCGCACCGACAGGCTGCCTGTGGTCGGCGCCGACAGCCGCATGGCGGTAAAGCCATCATTGTGCGTCCACTGCACGTCCTGAACGACGTTGCCGTCCTTCAGCTCCGGCGGCAGGCGCAACTGCACCTCGGTATCGAAGACGATCCAGATGGCGTCACCGCGGCGGAAGACGGCCGCCGCCGCGGGGCCCTGGAAGGCGAAGGTCAGGTCGCGCCCGCCCTCACCGTCAGCGACCTCGACCGGTACGACGGGCGGCGTCGCGACCGCGTTGACGTGTTGGCCCGGTGTGGCGGCGACCTGAGGGGCCGCCGGCATCAAGGCCGGGTTGACGGTGACGGCGCCGCCCGACTTGCCGTCGCTGCTCGGCGTCTTGGCGAGCGCCGACGGATCGATCTGGATATAGACACCGCCATCGCCGCGGCCGAAATGGACGTCGTAACCGTCGGAAACTTTGAGCCACAGCTCGGTGGCGCGGGCATCGCTCTTGACATCGACGCCGGCGATGCCGATCGGCGGATTGGCGCGGATGTCGCCGAGATCAGGCTGGGTCTTGCCGGGCAGGCGGATGACGACCTGATCGGCTTCGCGGCGCACTGAGGCACGCGACCCGACGGAGCCATAGATTTCGACGCGCCCGGAGTGATCATTGCGGCCGACGCGAATATCGATGTCCGAACGCGGCGCCACCTGGCCCATATCGGCCGGCCCGCCCACGGCAAAGCCGGTCAGGCCGAAGCTGGCCGTCGCCACGATCATCGCCGTGGCGCGGAGCATCGCGTTGAAGCTCAAGGGCTTTTCGGGTTTGGGCGCCGCAAGCAGATGACGCGCACGCGCCATCGCGTCCGCGTCGGACGGCGCCGATCCGGAAGGATCGACCGCGGGCTCGGGCTTCACGGCAGGACTCATTGCCCGTTAATCTTAGCTAAGCGGGGTTTAACGAGTCTTAACACCGCGTTTGCCTTGTTGGCCTCACGCCAAAAAGTGGAATGCCACTTTTTGGCGTGAGGCGAGAGAAAGTCAGGGGCGGACCATGCCGCCCCTGCGGCGGTGACCTTATTTCGACAGGCCCGCCGGGGCCGATGGCGCCGCCGCTGCGGGCTTGGCGGGCGCAGGTGCCGGGGCGGCCGCTGCCGGTTTGCCGGCCGGGATCGGCGCGCCGGCGGTCGATGACTTGGCGGCGGCCAGTTGCGCCGGATCGGCGGCTTTGGCTTGCTGCGTCGGAGCGGGCTTTGGCTTGGCCTTCAGCGCTGCCGGACGGGCGCGGGCGTGGCCCTTCTTGGCGTCGGCATTGGCGGTCGCGGGCTTGGCTGGCGCGGCGGAAGACGCAGCCGCCGACGATGCGGCGTCAGCCGAGGCCTGGGCTTGCGCCTGGGCAGCATTGGCCGGCGCCGCCTGGGTGACGCTGTTCAGCTTTTGCTGCAGAGTGTTGGAGCCCTTCATGCGATTGGCCAGCTTTTCGGTCAGGGCGCGCGCCGCATCAGGCGTCATCACCGCGAGGATGGCCGCCAGGGCGCGGTCCTTCATGCCGGCGGCGATCGGCAGGCGAACCTCGTCGTCCATCGTCGTCATAACTTGGGCGGCCGCCTGCGGCTTCATGGCCGAATAGACGGCGATCAGACGGTTGGTGTCATCGGATTGTGTCTTGCTGGCCTGGTCGATCAGGCCCTGGATCTGCTGCTTCAGCGCCGTCAGCTGAGTGATGCGCGAATCGAGCTTGTCGCCCGCCGCCTGCATCAATTGGGTTTGCCCATTCAGCTGCGCCTCGCGGGCATCGAGCTGCTGGCGGCGGGCGCCGAGGTTCTGCAAGGTCTGGATCTCGCCTTGGGAGACACCGGCCTCGTCGGCCAGTTGCTTGACCGAGGTGGCGCAGATCGGCGCGGGCGCGGGGGTTGCCGGCGCGACCGCGGCGGCATCCTTGGCCATTGAATCGGCGGTCGTCGCCTGTTGGGTCGACGACGCACTGGCGGAAAACGCATTGGTCGGATCGTCAGAGTCAGCCTTTTCCGAGCCGGTCTTGCCCGCCTTGGCCGGCTTGTCCTTGGCATGGGCGACCGCCGCAGCGGCTTCCGCCTTGTGGAAGACGTCAGGCAGGACGCCGGCCGAGGTGATGACCTTCATGGCCAGAACGCCACCGACGGCGATGCCGATGATCGGCAGGAAGCGGGTAAGATTGGACATGGTACGCGAGTTCCGAGGAAAGGGTTAGTCTTCTTCGCCGAACAGGTCCTGCTCAAGGCTCATGGCGCGGCGCTTGGGCAGGGTCAGCGAACGGATCATTTCATTGAGATTGGCGACGACGAGCTCGGACATCTGGACCTTTTCCAGCATCTCGGCTTCGTTGCCGCCCTTGGCATTGGTTGCCGGACGGGGCTCGGGCTTGCGGCGATCAGCCGGGGCTGCGGCAGTCGACGGAACGACGTCACGGTCGAACGGCGCACGGGCCGCCGGCTTGTCGGAGGCGCGAACGGCGGCGGTCTTTTTCGGCGCGGCCCAGGCCGGGTTATAGTTTTCGTCCACCTCCGGCTGCGCCGCCGGACGCGCGGTGCGCAGGGTCAGGGGCGTCTCTCGGGGCGTTTCTCGGGACGTCTCTCTCGCCGCCTCTCTGGGGGCTTCGATCTGCGGCCGGACAATCGCCTGGCTCGAAGCCGCGGCGATACGCGCCGCAACCGTGGCGGTTTCGATATCCTTGAGCTGGCGCTCGGCGCGAGCCAGTTGCGTTTCTAGCTTCTGCATCACTTCGCGTCCGGCAATGATGCGGCCGTGCAGCAGGTCCTGCGACTCGTCGGCGTCCTTGCGCAGCTCTTTCAGCGAATTGTGGGCGGTGATGGCAGCGCGGTCGAGATCGGCCACGGCCTGGGCGAACGCCTCCTGGCCTGAGCGCAGGATCTTGAGCTGCTTGTGCAGGCGCGCGCCGAAAGCCAGTGCCGCCAAAAGCAGCACGGCCAGAACGCCGTCCATCAACAAGCTCATCCACGACATCAGTCGTTGACCCTTTTTTGTTTTGAAATCCCCGACTTCTTCGGGTTGGCGCGGAAGACTATTTCTTCCGGAATTGCATCAGCCGCCGTTTGGCGCTGGTGGCGAGGGGCGTATCGACGCGTACGGCGATCGAATGGCCCTTGCGCCCCATGCGCCCGGTGGTCAGCGGCACCGCTCCGCAGCGCAGTTGCACTGGAGAATCGGCATTGGCATTCAGCACGATCGTTTCTCCGACCTTGAAGTTCAAGACCTGAGACAGCGGCATTTGCTGTTCATCGAGCACAGCGCGCACTTCCATCTGAGTCGTCCACAGTTCTGTGGCCAGGTGGCTTTCCCAGATGTTGTCGCGGCCGAACTTCTCCCCCATGAACTGCTGCAGCAGCATCTTGCGGATCGGTTCCAGCGTGGCATAGGGCAGGAGCAGCTCGATGCGGCCGCCGCGGTCTTCCATGTCGATGCGCAACTTGACCAGAATGGCCGCATTGGCCGGCCGGGCGATGGCGGCGAAACGCGGATTGGTCTCAAGCCGGTCGAGGTTGAAATTGACCGCGGTCAGCGGCTCGAACGCGGCGCGGGCGTCGTTGAGCACGACCTCGACCATGCGCTGAACCAGCACGCGTTCGATGGTTGTGTAGGGACGGCCTTCGATGCGCAGCGCCGCGGTGCCGCGACGGCCGCCCAGCAGCACATCGACGATCGAGTAGATCAGGTTGGAATCGACCGTCAGCAGGCCGTAATTGTCGAGCTCCTCGGCGCGGAACACCGCCAGAATCGCCGGCAACGGGATCGAGTTGAGATAGTCGCCGAACCGGATCGACGAGATATTGTCGAGCGAGACTTCGACGTTGTCGGAGGTAAAGTTGCGCAGAGATGTCGTCATCAGCCGCACCAGGCGGTCGAAGACGATTTCCAGCATCGGCAGGCGTTCATAGGACACCATCGCCGAATTGATGATCGCCCGGATGCCCGAGCGCTCGTTGTAGTCGTCTTCGCTGAGGTCGAAGCCCAGCAGGCTGTCGATTTCATCCTGGTTGAGGATGCGCTCGGCGCCGACGGGCATGTTGAAGCGCTCGCCCATCGAGCCGCCACCGCCGCCGACCATGGCTTCCCATTCGGCCGCTAGGTCACCGCCGGCGTCGCCGCTGTCACCCCCGCCCCCACCGCCGCCACCCGAAGGTCCGGTCGCTGCCTCAGCTTCGGCAGCGAGCTCGGCCTCCCATTGGGCCATCATGGCTTCCTGATCGACGTCAGACATACTAGTTAATAAGCTTCTTTTCGATGAGGACGGCGTTGATCTTGTGCGGAGCGATCACGAGGTTGATGCGGCGCAGGATTTCCTGGCGCAGCTGCATGTCGCCGGCCGATGACGAGATGTCGTCGGGGCGCAGCTCGCCCATGAAACCCTGAAGGATGTCGTTGATGCGCGGCATGCTGTCGGTCAGCAAATCGGCTGTATCGTCGTCGCACTCGAAGGTCAGTTTGAGGTCGAGATAGGCCTTCTGACCGTCCGGCGCCTGGATATTGGCCAGGGTGTCAGGCATCTTGAAGTACTTGATACCGTCCGGGCCGTCTTCGACCACGGGCTGGGTCTTGGGATCGGGCTTGTCCGGCTTGGCGTCCTTCTTGTCGTCTTTTTTCTTTTCCGGCTTCTTGACGTCCTTGGCCGCGGCGGCAGCCGCCGGCGGCTTGGGCGCCAGGAACATGAAGTAGGCACCAGCCCCGCCGCCGCCCAGCACCAGAACGCCGGCGGCAATGGCGATGATCAGGATCGGCGGACCCTTCTTCTTGGGGGCAGCTTCGCCTTCGGCACCCTCGGCCGCCTCGGGAGGCGCCTCTTCGGCTTCCTTCTTCTTGTCCTTGGTCTTGGCCAAAACGCGTCCTTCGATCTTTCGCCGGCCCCTTACACGCGAGCCTACAAGCGAATCTTAAACAAAGCTTAAGCGCCCAAACCTCACGGTTGGGTAACGAGGCCACTTTGGCCAAACATGGTTAACGATCCGTTTGGAATTAGCGTTTCAGCCGGCATTTTTTGCCGCTCACCCCTTTTTCCCGCTTTCCGTGCCTCAGGTGATTTTCCTTCCCCGTCAAGGCCTTGGTGAAATTAACCAAACTTGGCACGGCAATTGCACGCTCTGAAAATCATGGTTAACGCCGCCTGTTTGAATTTCGAGCCCAACACCCAGCAAAGGAGCCGCGCGCATGGATAATGCCAATTATGTCGCCCTGTCGCGCCAGATCACCCTGCAACGCGAGCTGGATATCGCGGCCAACAACCTCGCCAACATGAACACCACCGGCTACAAGTTCGAGGAACTGCTGGTCAACACCCAGCCGGGCGCGCCTGCCTATGACGACCCGATCCGCACCCCGGCCAATTTTGCCTATGATAACGGCGTCGGCCGCGACTTCCGCGAAGGCACGCTGCAACAGACCGGCGCCCCCTATGACCTGGCAATCGAAGGCGAAGGCGCCTTCTTCTCGGTGCAGACCCCGACCGGCACGCAATATACCCGCGACGGCGCCTTCACGCTCGGCGCCGACGGCACGCTGGAAACCCAGGACGGTTATCCGGTGCAGAGCGACAGCGGCCCGATCGTTCTCGACCCGAAAAAGGGTGAAGCAGTGATCAGCGAGGACGGCATCGTCTCGCAGGCCTTTCAGGGCACGTCCGAACAGGTCGGCAAGATCAGTCTGGTGCGCGTCGCCAATATGAGCGCCCTGCAGAAGAACGGCCGCGGCCTCTATACGCTGAATTCCGGCGCCTCCACCGAGCCCGCCACCGACGTGCGCCTGCGTCAGGGCATGCTCGAAACCTCGAACGTCAATCCGATGACCGAGGTCACCCATCTCATCCAGATCAACCGCGCCTATACGCAGCTGGCCGATCTGATCCAACAGAATTCGCAACTGTCGCAGACGGCCATCAGCCGCCTGGGCTCAGTCACAACCGCCTAAGGTAAATACCCATGCGTGCTTTGAGAACCGCGATCACCGGGATGTCGGCCCAGGAGCTGAACGTCGACACCATCTCGAACAACATCGCCAACATGAACACGGTCGGCTTCAAGAAGCAGCGCGCCGAGTTCGAGGACCTGATGTACCAGAACGTCGAGCGCATGGGCGCGCAGTCGTCGGACTCCGGCACCGTGGTGCCGACCGGCGTGCAGATCGGTTCGGGTGTCAAGACCGGCAGCGTCTACCGCATCACCGAACAGGGCACGCCGACCCAGACCGGCAACACCTACGACGTCGCCATCCAGGGTAAGGGCTATTTCCAGGTCACCCTGCCGTCGGGCGAAACCGCCTATACCCGCGCCGGCAACTTCGCCTTGAACGACCAGGGCCAGCTGGTGACCACCGACGGCTATCTCGTCCAGCCGCAGATCACCATTCCGCAGAACACCTCGACCGTGACCATTTCCAAGTCGGGCCAGGTCGAAGTCACCACCACCGGCGGCGCCACCACGCCGGTCGTCGTCGGTCAGCTGCAAACGGCCAACTTTTATAACGAGGCCGGCCTCGACGCCATCGGCGACAACCTGTTCCTCGAAAGCGGCTCGTCGGGCGCGGCCAATGTCTCGACGCCAGGCGATACTGGCTTTGGCACCCTGCTCCAGGGCTACACCGAATCGTCGAACGTCGACGCCGTCAGCGAAATCTCGGCCCTGATCGTCGCCCAGCGCGCCTACGAAATGAACTCGAAGGTCATCACCACGGCGGATGAGATGCTGCAGACGACGTCGCAATTGGCTCGAGCGTAAGGTGATGAAAATGTTTTTTGCTTTGCGTTCAGACGCCACGCAGGCTTTACACGCCATGTGCTCAAAGAGCGAAGCGTTAGCACGTTTCAATACGCGAGGCGCGCAGTCGCGCTTGCCGAAAGCCAAGGCTTTCGGAGTATCCGCATTCCTGGCGATCACCGCCTTGGCCCTGCCGCTCGCCGCGCATGCTCAGCAGGTTCTCACACTGAAGAGCGCGCCCAGCGACGGCGATGGCCGCGTCACGGTCGGTGACGTCTTCGACAATGCAGGCGCCATCTCCGGCGTCGTGCTCGGCTACCGTTCGGGCGCCACCGTCATCCTCGATGCCGCCACTGTGCAATCGGTCGTCGGCGCCAATGGCGGCTATTGGGACAATCCGCGCGGCCTGCGCCGTATCACGGTGTCGCAAGGCGCCGATGGCATAGCCACCGTCCAGCCCGCTCAAGCCGCCCAAGTGGTGCGCCAGCCAGCCAACCCGTTTGCCAACATGCCGGCACCGCCGCCGGCCAGCGTTCCTGTGGCTGCCGCACCTGTCAATCACAGCGCGGTCGTCGTCAGGCGCGCCGAGCTAATCGACGTTACCTGGTCGGCCAACGGCCTGTCGCTGACGATGTCGGGCGTGGCGCAAAAAGACGCCGCTACGGGCGACCTGATCCAGGTGCAAAACCCGTCGTCGAAAAAGATGATCGACGCCGTCATCACCGGTCCGGGCCACGCCATGGCCGGCCCTGCCGCCGATCGCTTCCGCAACACGCAACTGTCTTCCCGGTAAAAACGAGTTTCTCCCATGCCCCGAAACACGCCCCGAAACACGCCCCGCAATACTTCTCGTCTCCTGCCCCTGACCGCCCTGGCCATTGCCTGCGCCGCCCTGTCCGGCTGCGCCGGGGTCAACGAAGCCATCAACGGCCCGAAGATGTCCAATATGGGTTATCCGGCGGCCCTGGTGCCGCAACAGCAGGCCGTACTGACACCCGTGCCGGAACGCACGCCCGCCTCGGCCAATTCGCTGTGGCGCGTCGGCGCGCGCACCTTCTTCAACGACCAGCGCGCCCGCACCGTCGGCGACATCATCACCGTCCTGGTCAACATCGACGATTCCGCCCAGACTTCGAACTCGACCACCGGGTCGCGCACCAATTCCTACAGCGCCGCCACGCCCAATGTGCTGGGGTTGGAATCCTATCTCGGCAAGGCTCTGCCGGCGGGCTACGATCCGTCCAAGGCGCTCGGCAACTCCTCGACCGCCTCGGATGCCGGCTCAGGCACCATCAAGCGCTCGGAGCAGATCAGCCTGACCATTGCCGCTATCGTCACCGGCGTCCTGCCCAATGGCAATCTGGTCATTCAGGGCTCGCAAGAGGTCCGTACCGACCGCGAACTGCGCCAGTTGAGCATTTCCGGTATTGCTCGCCCTGAGGACATCTCAGCAGAAAACACCATCAAGCACACCCAGCTGGCCGAGGCGCGCATCTCCTACGGCGGCACCGGCGATCAGTCGCAAATGACCAAGACCCCGGCCGCCCAGGCGCTGATGGAACGCTATTCGCCATTCTAAGCCTCTCTCGGGACTTATAAAGTATTACAATTGACGACGGGTTTGGCGGCGAGGTACGTTGGACGGCATAATCATAAGAGGGAATTATGCCGATGCCACGCCTCGATCGCCGCTCTTTCCTAGCCCTGACCGGCGCCGCCACAGCGCAGGCGGCAATTTTTGCCGTCCCGGTGAAAGCGGCCGCGCCAACGCCCGGCGCCCAGTCCCTGGCCGGTGCCTGGCGCTTCGCCCTCGATCGTGACGATAATGGTGCCGCGGGCTCATGGTTCGCCAAGGACCTTACCGCCGACGCCCATATCCAACTGCCGGGCATCCTGCAAACCCAGGGTTATGGCGACGAAATCACCGCCGAGACCCAGTTCATCGCCGCCCTGCCGCGCGACATGCGCTGGTACATGCTGCCGCAGTACAAGGCATACACCCAGCCCGGCCACGTCGAGGTGCCCTACCTGTCGCAGCCCGTGCGCCACTATCTCGGCGTCGCCTGGTATCAGCGCGATATCGACATCCCCAAGGCCTGGGCCGGCAAGCGCATCGCCCTGACGCTGGAACGCACGCGCTGGCAAACCGACGTCTATGTCGACGACAAGCTGATCGGCTCCAACCGCTCGCTGGTGGCGCCGCACGATTTCGACCTCGGCCTGCTGAGTGCCGGCAAGCACCGCCTGTCGATCCGCATCGATAACCGCATGCTTCAACCGACCTATCGCCCGGACGGCCATGCCGTATCCGATGGCGAAGGCTCGACCTGGAACGGCATTGTCGGCCGTATCGAACTGTCCGCCACCTCGCCGGTGTGGATCGACGACGCCCAGGTGTTTCCAAATTTGGCGGCCAAATCGGCCGAGATCCGCGTCAAGCTCGGCAACCTCACCGGCCGCGAAGGCCATGGCAAGCTGAGCGCCGGTGGCGCCTCCGTGCCTGTCACGTGGACGGCCCAGGGCGGCGAAGCCACTCTGACGGTACCCATGCCGGACGCGCAAGCCTGGTCGGAATTCACGCCTGTCCTGCAGCATCTGACGCTGACCCTGGCCGGCCCGTCGGCCGACGACCGCCGCGATCTGACCTTCGGCATGCGCGAGATCAAGGTCGACGGCGCCCATATCCGGTTGAACGGCGAGCTGTTCCATTTCCGCGCCACCCACGACGGCGGTGGCTTCCCGCTGACCGGCTATCCGGCGACCGATGTCGAGACGTGGAAGCGCATTATCGGCATCTGCAAAACCTGGGGCCTGAACGGCATCCGCTTCCATTCGTGGTGCCCGCCCGAGGCCGCCTTCACCGCCGGGGACGAGCTCGGTTTCTACTTCCAGCCTGAGTGCGGCATGTGGAACAGCTTCGATCCCGACCACAAGATGCTCGACGTGCTCAATGACGAGACGGCGCGATTGCTCAAGGCCTACGGCAATCACCCGTCGCTGGTCATGCTCAATGCCACCAATGAGCCGGCCGGCCATTATCAGGAACAACTGCCGACCTGGGATGCGAAATGGCGCGCAAACGATCCGCGGCGCCTCTATTCCGACGGGACTGGCCGTTTCGCGCCGCCGCCAGGCGGTCCAGGCACGCCGTTTGCCGCCGATTTCCTGGTGACGCCGGGCGGGCGTGGCCCGCACGGCTGGTTCGGCAGTGACTACGAAGAAATCCTGACCAAACTGACGGGCAGGGCAAGCATCCCCTGCATCGGCCACGAGGTCGGCCAGTGGTGCGCCTATCCCGACTTTGGCATTATCGACAAGTTCGCCGGCAAGCAGGCGAGCTACGCCGCCTTTCCGAAGGGCATCGACAGCGGTCAGGTGCCCTACATGCATCCCGGCAACTACATCATCATGCGCGATTCCGCCCAGGCGCACGGCCTGCTCGAGCGCAATGCCGATTTCGCCCACGCCTCGGGCCGCTTCCAGGTCGCCTGCTACAAGGAAGAGATTGAGGCCAGCCTGCGCACGCCGTCCTATTCGGGCTATGAGTTGCTCGACCTGCACGATTATCTCGGTCAGGGTGGCGCGTTGATCGGCCTGCTCGACGCCTTCTGGGAAGAAAAAGGCTACGTCAAGGCCGAGGAATTCCGCCAATACGCCAATACCACCGTGCCTTTGGTCCGCCTCAAGGACCGCGTCTTCACCACCGCGCAGACCTTGAGCGCGGAAGCCGAGCTGGCGCATTTCGGCCCGGCGGCCCTGCCTTCGATCACGCCCGTTTGGCGCATCGTCGACGCGGGCGGCCAGGCCGTAGCGACGGGCACCTTGGCCACACGCCCGGCGCCGCTCGGCAAAAACATCCCGCTCGGCACCATCACCGCCGATTTATCCAAATTGCCGGCGCCGGCGGCCTACAAGCTGGTGTTGGAACTGCAAGGCACGGCCTTCCATAACGAATGGCCGTTCTGGCTCTATCCCGCTAGCGTCGCGGCGAACGCGCCCAAGGGCGTAGTCGTCACCGCGTCGTGGGACGACGCCAAGGCGGCCTTGGCCAAAGGCGGCAAGGTGCTGTTCCTGTCGGGCGCACCGGACAAGCCCTCGCCCGACATCGACATGACCACGGTCCCGGTCTTCTGGAACCGGCTGATGAACGCCAACCGCACCTGGATGCTCGGCCTGTGGTGCGACCGGAGCCATGCTGCGCTGAAAAGCTTCCCGACCGAGGCCAATTGCGACTGGCAGTGGGTCGACCTGCTGCCCAAGACGGCCGCCATGAACATGGAAAGCCTATCGCGCGACCTGCACCCCGCGGTGCAGCCGATCGACGACTGGAACCGCAATCTGCGCCTGGCCATGCTGTTCGAAGCCACGGTCGGTAAAGGCAAGCTGATGGTGACCTCGTTCGACCTGAGTGACGGCGGCATTGCTGGGCATGCCGGCGGGCCGTCGCTGCGGCGCTCGATCCTCGACTACATGGCGTCCGACGCCTTCACACCGGCGACCAGGCTTACCGCCGCCGACATCGACGCCTGGCTGCCGCAGCGCTACATTGCCCCGGCGACCGTCATCACGCCGCCGGCCAATTCGCCGGATCTGGTCGATCCGGGTCAGATCAAGCCGAAAGCCTAATCTGCGCCGACGGCGTCGCTGACCGAGGCGAAGCCGTCGGCCTTCAATCGTGCCACCAGGTCGCGGCGGATGTCGTCGGCCAGACGCGGGCCACGATAGACCATGGCCGAATAGAGCTGAACCAGGCTGGCCCCGGCGCGGATCTTGGCATAGGCGGTAGCGCCGTCGCGCACGCCGCCAGCGCCGATCAACAGCAACTCGCCTTTCGACGCCGCCCGCGCGACACGCAGCGCCCGCGTCGCCAGCTCGAACAAGGGCGCGCCCGACATGCCGCCGCTCTCGCCGGCAAAGGGCGAGGTCAGGCCATCGCGCGACAGGGTGGTGTTCGACACGATCAGCCCGTCAAGCCTGTGAACCTGGGTCGACTCGACCGTGTCGGCGATTTCGTCATCGCTCAAATCAGGCGCGATCTTGAGGAAAATCGGCATGTTACGCCCGGTTCCGGCCTTAAGCTCGGTGCGGGCTTCGATGATTCGTCCAAGCAGCTCATCGAGGTGCGACTTGCCCTGAAGCGCGCGCAGCCCGGGCGTATTCGGCGACGAGATATTGATGGTGAAATAGCTGCCGAGCCCCCACAGCCGCTTCAGCCCCGTGACGTAGTCGGCCACGCGATCTTCGGCGTCCTTGTTGGCGCCGATATTCAGCCCGATGGCGCCTGAAGTGCCACGCAAGTTATGGGCAAACGCCTCCAGGCCGCCATTGTTGAAACCCATGCGGTTGATCACCGCCTCGTCTTCGGTCAGGCGAAACAGGCGGGGCTTGGGGTTACCGGCCTGAGGCAGTGGCGTCACCGTGCCGCATTCGACAAAGCCGAAGCCGGTGCGCAGCATGGCGACGGGCACCTCGGCATTCTTGTCGAAACCCGCCGCCAGACCTATGCAATTGGGGAAATGCAGCACGCCGCCATCGAACGGCACGTCGACCGCGAGGCTCGGCGTTTCCAGGTGCGATGCGGGCCCGAGCCCAGCCTTCAACAGGCGGATGGTGGCGGTATGGGCATCCTCGGGCGACAAGGCATGCAGGGCGCGGGTGGCAAGGCGGTAAAAAGGCATAAACCGAGGCTCTAAGCCCCCATCACGTCCTTGGCAAGATAAAGCCCGTCGAACAGCGCCCGGCCGGCGACGTCGATCTCGAATACCGCCGCGGTCGCCGTCGGAAAGCCGCCACGGACCTTTTCGATCGCATTGGCCGAGGCCGCGCCTTCGAACATGTAGTCGGCGGCCAGATACTGGATGCCCGGATTGTGGGCGACCAGCAGGATACAGTTCCCCGCCTCCTCGTGCGCTTCGACCGCTGCGCGCAGGGCCTGAGCGCTGGCATTATACAGCGCCTTGTCCAGCTTGACGTCGATGCCGCCGAAGACGGCGCTGACCTGCTCGAAGGTCTGGCGCGTACGCAGGGCCGGCGATACCAGGGCGAAATCGGGCTTCAAGCCATAGCCGCGCAGGGCCAGGGCGACGCCTTGCGCCTCTTCCAGCCCGCGTTGAGCCAGGGGCCGGTCGAAATCCTCGCCCGACGCCGCGTCCTTTTCGGCCTTGGCGTGGCGCATCAGAATGAGGTGCTTCATCATGGTCGCTGTTATGGGGCCGAATCCGCGCCGTGGGAATCGAAAAATGGTTTCACGGCGATCGGTTTATTGTATCGCGTCGCGCGAGGTTGGGATCGGCTGCTGCGACGGCACCAGCACCTCCTGAAGCTCTTTCAGGATCGATTTCTGCGTGCGCGCCGTGGTGGCAACGAAAGGCCGCCGCGCCGCCTCCATCAGGATCAGCCCACCGCTCAGCGGCCAGATCATCGGGACGATGGTTTCCAACGCATTGGCCCAGCCGAGCAGTGTCCGCCACGGCGGTACGTGCAGGGCGTAGGACCAGGCGACCGGTTCGAGCTCGGCGTCGCGGATGGCACTTTCCAGCTGCGAGCGGCTATAGGGCTGGCCGTAACCGAAGGGTGTCTTTTCGGCGTGGGCCCAGAAGCCGCCGCGCGCCGCGACACCAATGATCAGCTTGCCATTGGGCGATAACAGGCGCGAGGCTTCGAGCAGCAGGCTGTGCGGCGCCGGTGATTCTTCCAGCGCGTGAACCATCAGGATGCGGTCGAACAGCGCCGTCGGAAAGGGCAGCGCCTCTTCTTCGACCAAGGTCGTGCGCACCTTCAGGTCCGACGGCCAGATTTCCGCCCCTTGCGCCGCCGGCATGGCCTGAAGCACGCGCCGCGCCTCACCGAAACTGCCGAGATAGGGCGTGCAATAGCCGATGCCCAACACGTCTAGGCCGCGCACGTCCGGCCAGGCGTCGCCGATCTTCTGGCCGACCAGACGCCGCGCCACCGCCCCTTCGGGCGTGGCATAGAAGCGGTTGAGATCGTCGACGGAACGGCGCAAGGCATGTCCTTGATAGCGGGATGCTGGTTAGGATATAGGCCAAGCCGTGAAAATGTTCAGAGCCTTTTTAGGGAAAACGTGAAAAATGGGCCTCAAGATCGATGTTTTTCCCTGCCTCAGCGACAATTACGGCTTCATCCTGGTTGACGAGGCCACGGGCGCTACGGCTTGCGTCGACACGCCCGACGCCGACGCCATTTCGCGCCGGCTGCAGGACCTCGGCCTGCCCTATCTGCATTACATCCTCAATACGCACTGGCATCCCGACCACGCCGGCGGCAATGCGGTCCTTAAAGAACGCCATGGTGCGACGATCTGGGGCCCGGAAGAGGTGCGCCAGACCGGGCCGCTCGATCACGTCATGGAAGAGGACTGGTCGGTCCTTTTGGGCGAGACCCAACTGGACGTCATCGAGTTGCCGGGTCATACGCTGGGTCATATCGGCTATTACGACCGCACCGGCGGCAATGCCTTTGTCGGCGATACGCTGTTTACGCTGGGCTGTGGCCGGCTGTTCGAGGGTACGCCGCAGCAGATGTGGCAAAGCCTGAGCAAGATTATCGAACTGCCCGATGAGACTCGCGTCTATTCGGCGCACGAATATACGCTGGGCAATCTCGCCTTCGCCGAAAGCCTTGGTGCGCTGCCGGCGCTTGAGGCGCGAGCGCCGCGCATCCGGGCGATGCGCGAGCGCGGTGAGCCGACCGTGCCGACCACGATCGGCGAAGAGCGCGAAACCAATCCCTTCCTTGTCTATCCGTTGCGCGAACAGGGCTTCGAGGCTCAAGCGGCGAAGTTCGGCGCATTGCGGGCCGCCAAGGACGAATTCAAGGCACCATAATAAGGTACGCAACCTCCCTGTAGCCAGAACTTCTGTGCCATGCTTTAATGGTTAACAAGCGGTTGCAGCAGGGGGGCTGAGATGGCGCAAAAACGACTGGCGGGCGGTTTCTGGCGCCGTTTTTGGGCTCTGTGCGCCGACCTTTTGCTGATCCTGTCAATCTATCAGATCGTCGGCATCATGCTCTACCAGAATAGCAATGGCCATCTGCGCATGAGCTCGGCGCCGATCGATTTCTATGCCTGCAACACGCAACCCGGCGCCGTGGGCCCCAATGAGGCGCGCTCGGGATTGCGCGCGGATCAAACCAAGATCTGCACCCACTACTTCTTCGGGTTTGAATACAACCGCCTGAAGACGATCACCGAAGTCGTCAAAAACACGCAAAACGGCGGCGTGAATGTGACCCAAACGCGCTTCGAGACCTACTATATCGACCGCGACGGCCGCCGCGTCGACGACGTCATCGATATCGACGGTTTAAAGGTTCTGGTCTGCCTGATCGTGCTTGGCCTGCTCGAGGGGACAATTGGTACGACGCCGGGCAAATGGCTGGCGCGGCTGAAAGTGGTCGGCCTGGGCGGAAGGCAGGCGGGTCTGGGGCCAGCCCTGATGCGCAACGGCCTGCTGTATGGCGGCTGGACGCTGTCGGGCCTTACCAATCTGTTCGGCCAGTTCGGCATCGTCACGCCTGGGGCGGCGGGGATCGTTCTTGCCGTCGTGATCATTGTCTGGATGCTGGCGCCGATCCTGGCCTTCCTGTTCGCCCGGCCGGATCCGTTCTATGACGTCTGGGCGGGGACCTCGGTGGAGCGTATGTCGACACCCGAAGCCAAAAGATTTTAGCGCTTCATTTCCTTGTCGGCGCCGGCCATGACGACGTTCATGATGCGCTTGGACGAGGGATGACCGCCCCAGGCGCCCTTGTCAGGGTCAACCTTGATGATCAGCACGCCTTTTTCGATATGCGCGCTGGGCGGGCGACCTTCCATAAAGTAAACCTCGTGCAGCCGATTGAGCGCGCGTTTGGTATCGGCCTGGACGGCGATCTGCACCAAGGCATCAGCGGCGACCGATACGGTTTCGGCAAACACCGGCAGCGAGCTGTCGCCGCCCTTCTTGTCGGTCTGGCTGTCGGCACTGAATTCGACCAGATGATCGCACAGGTTGGTAACGCGCACCGACGACCGGGTCATGTGCAGCACCAGTTCCGTCAGCGTAACGCGATCCGGTGAAAACGCTGAGGCGGAACCGGTCAGCGCCGCCGGATCGCCGGCATCGCCATTGGCGCTGGAGAAAACGATCATGCCGCCCAGCCGCGTCGCCTTGAGCACCGGCTCGCCGACGTCGTTCTTGAAGATGATATCGCCCTTGGCGCCCGGCGTAGCGGTCAGTTGAAAGACCTCGTCGTCACCGTCGAAGCGCAGCAAGGGCGCCGCCTGCGAGCTTTGATCGAGGATGAAGCCCTCACCGCGGTCAGAGACAAAGTGGGCTACCGCCGGCGCATGGCTGCTGCGGCCGCCCGTCGCCTGTTTGCCGAGAATAGCTTCTTTGAGCGAATGGAAGATCTGGGCCTGGGCCGGCGTGTTGATCATCAACCCTGCCATCAGGGTCATCGCCATAAGGCGCATCAGCACGTGTCCGATCCTCATCATCACAGTCGTGTGTACGGATCGACTTGGGCCAAAGTTGGACGGGATCGCGATTTCTTGACGACACAAGTGTTGCGCCTGAGTCAAATCCGAAACCAAAACAGCAAAACGGCCCGGCGATGATACGCCGGGCCGTTGAACCTTTTGAGGCCAGGAAACCTTACGGCTTCAAGACCTTAGCGCCTTCAAGGCCTTACAGCATATGCTGGCCACCGTTGATGGCGATGGTCGCGCCGGTGATGAAAGCGGCATTGTCCGAAACCAGGAAGGCGGTCACTTCGGCGATTTCTTCCGGCGTGCCGAGACGGCCGACGGGGATGCCACCGACGATCTTGGTCAGCACTTCCGGCGCAATGGCCGAAACCATTTCGGTCGAGGTGTAGCCCGGGGCGACGCAGTTGACGGTGATGCCCTTGGCGGCCGATTCCATGGCCAGCGCCTTGGTGAAGCCGATCATCCCGGCCTTGGCGGCGGAATAGTTGGTCTGGCCGGCCTGGCCCTTCTGGCCGTTGATCGACGAGATGTTGATGATACGGCCCCAGCCGCGCTCACGCATGCCTTCGATCACCTGGCGCGTCATGTTGAAGACGCTGTCCATATTGGTATGGATGACGTCCTGCCACTGCTCCACGCTCATCTTGTGGAAGAAACCGTCGCGGGTGATGCCGGCATTGTTGACCAGGACATCGATCGGTCCCAGTTCGGCCTCGACTTCCTGCGCCGCACGCTTGCAGTCATAGAAGTTGTCGACGCTGCCCTTGACGATCATCACGCCCAGTTCTTCGGCGACCTTCTTGGCATTTTCTTCGTTACCGGCATAGCCGGCGGCGACCGTCAGGCCCGCATCCTTGAGACGCTTGACGATGGCCTTGCCGATACCGCGGGTACCGCCGGTGACCAGTGCTACTCGACCCATTTTCTATACTCCTCTTCTTATATCTTCTCTTATTTCTGTTCTGCGTAGAAGAGCCGCGATGACGCAGCGAAAACCGTTAGCTGGCGAGACACGGAGCGGAGCGTACGTCTGTACGTGAGCACCGTATCGCAGCCAGATGACGGTTTGCAGCCCGTCAGCGTGGCTCGTCCCGGTCGAAGCGCTTACGCTTCGACCGCGAGCGCCACGCCCATGCCGCCGCCAATGCAAAGGGTCGCGAGACCCTTGCCGCCGCCGCGACGCTTCAGTTCGAACAGCAGCGTCGTCAGGACGCGCGCGCCCGAAGCGCCGATGGGGTGACCGATCGAAATCGCGCCGCCATTGACATTGACCTTCGACAGGTCCCAGCCGAGCTCGCGGTTGACGCTGATGGCTTGGGCGGCAAAGGCTTCGTTGGCTTCGATGACATCGAGGTCGTTGACAGTCCAGCCGGCCTTGGCGAGGGCGCGCTGGGTGGCGACGATCGGGCCGGTGCCCATGATCGCCGGATCGACGCCGGAAATGCCAGCTGCAACGATGCGCGCCAGCGGCTTCAGGCCGCGCTTGTCGGCATCGGCTTTCGACATCAGCACCACCGCGGCGGCGCCGTCGTTCAGGCCCGAAGCGTTGGCAGCGGTGACGGTGCCGTCCTTGGTGAAGGCCGGCTTCAGGCCAGAAATGCTGTCGAGCGTGACACCGTGACGGATGAACTCGTCCTTGTCGACGACGGTGTCGCCCTTGCGGCCTTTGATGGTGACGGCGGCGATTTCATCGTTGAACTTGCCGGCCTTTTGCGCGGCCTCGGCCTTGTTCTGCGAAGCAACGGCGAACTCGTCCTGCTCCTGGCGCGTAATGCCCCACTTGGCAGCGATGTTCTCGGCGGTCTGACCCATGTGGTAGTTGTTGAAGGCGTCCCACAAGCCGTCCTTGATCATGGTGTCGACCAGCGACAGGTCGCCCATCTTCTGGCCGGAGCGGATATAGGCGGCGTGGGTCGCCATCGACATGCTTTCCTGGCCGCCGGCGACGACGATGGCGCTTTCGCCCAGCGCCACCTGTTGGGCGCCGAGCGCCACGGCGCGCAGGCCTGAGCCGCAGATCTGATTGATCGACCACGCCGGCGCATCGACCGGCACACCGGCCTTGATCGAGGCCTGGCGGGCCGGGCCCTGGCCTTGCGCGGCCTGCAGCACCTGGCCCAGGATCACTTCGTTGACGTCTGACGCCTGGATGCCGGCGCGTTCTACCGCCGCCTTGATCGCCTGCGCGCCCAGTTCGTGCGCCGGCAGGGCGCCGAGCGAGCCCAGGAACGAGCCGACCGGGGTGCGGGCGGCGGAGACGATAACGACTTCATTCAACGACATAGTGGAAATATCCCTTCGATTGGGCCGGACCCGAACGGGGGAGCGTCGGTGCAAGCGTCCGGCGAGAAAGCAAGTAGTTCCGGCGACTTACGGCACCTGAGAGGCGAAATCAAGGGTAACGCCATTCTTTGGCGCTGCGGTGCGAATCACGCTGCATGTGCTGTTCGGGGGTGCGGTAGAAAGCGACTTTTGTGCGCACAACAACTGCACACAAATCCGTGATAAGAACCCTTATCAACCCCTTTTGGGGCCTAAGTTTGCGATCTTTTCGCAGTCGCTAAAACAGCCCTTTACGCACAGGCAAAAAAGCGCTTATTGTACAGTGCACACAACGGCGGATAACAGCCGTGGTCACAACGTCCGACAGGGGCGCAAAAACAGGAGCGTAACGCAATGAATGAGACCAGGACCCGGGCGAAAAAAGGCGACGGCGAGCGCGTCATTATTAAAAAGTACGCCAATCGCCGGCTGTACAATACCGCCACATCTTCCTATGTCACGCTCGACAACCTGTCCGACATGGTCCGGCAAGGTATTGATTTCGTTGTCTTTGACGCCAAGACCGGCGACGACATCACGCGCTCCGTTCTGGCTCAGATCATCTTCGAAGAAGAATCGCGCGGCCAGAACCTGCTTCCAATCCAGTTCCTGCGCCAGTTGATCAGCTTCTACGGCGACTCGATGCAGACCCTGCTGCCGACCTATCTCGAAATGTCGCTCGACGGTTTCGCAAAGCAGCAAGAGCGTTTCCGCTCGCAATTCTCCCAGGCTTTCGGTGGTACGCCCAGCCTCGGCTATTTCGACGAGCAGGTGTCACAGAACCTGGCCATGTTCGACCGCGCCATGCGCATGTTCTCGCCGTTCAGCTTCAGTCAGAACGGCACCGCTCAGGCGGCCGCGTCGCCGGCGGCCGGCGCCTCGGTCCACCACGACGAGTCGGCGCCCGCAGCAGCGCATCATGACCACGACGAGGTCAGCGAGCTGCGTCACCAGATGGAAGCCATGAAGGCCCAGATCGAGGCCCTGGCCCGTAAGGGCTGATTGTCAGGAGACAGACCATGCGTCTTATTTTTGCGGCGACGGCCCTTCTCGCCTTCAGCCTGGCTATGCCGGCCATCGCGAAGCCCGCGAAACCGCCCAAGCCGGATCTCGCCGATGCCGCCCAGGGCACCTATTCGGGCGATGTCATCTCCGATTCCCGCGGTGCGGGGCATCAGAACGTGACGATCACCGTCACCAAGACGGGGCCGAACACCGTGTCGGTGTCCAGCGATTATGATCGCCTGCCGACCTTCACGGCCAAGCTCGCCAAATATATGAGCACGATCCAGAAGACCGGCTCCGGCACCGAGGTCTTCCTGCTCGATCTGTCGAAAAGCCCAAAGCATCTTGACGTGACTGACGATCAGGCCTCGTGGTCCGGCGCGCCGTCGGGCCAATAGACCGCTGACGACACCCCAGAACGCGCCGCTGCCGGACCTCCGGCGGCGGCGTTTTCACATTCTGTTTTAACGCCTGATGTGCTAAATCAATCGCATGAGCGAAAAGCCCGGAAAATCCTTGCCGATCGTCGCCGGTCCCGTGGTCGATCACCCGCGTGAAAAGCCGCGCCGCAAAGCGACCCCAGTCGATGTCGATGGCGATGACGCCACCTTTGCTGCCCAAATGATCAGCGGCGGCGAAAAGCGCGGTCTGCGCGGCGGCCCGGAAACGCTGGAACGGGCAAAAACGACCTACCTCAAGTCGGAATATTCCGGGCCCAACGACCGCCGCCCGCGCCCAGGCCAGGTCACGCGTACCGAAATCTAGGCGTAGACACCCTGTTGCCGCTGGCACGGCGCTTGCAGGGTTAATGGCTCCAGTCCCCGGAGCCTGTCGTGTCGATCACCGTCCCTGCCCGCCGTTTTCGTAACCGTACCCTGTGGACACGGGCGTTCGACATCTGCGTCGTCACCCTGATCTTTGCGGTCTTTGGCTAAGCTATTTAACGCCTCATGTTTATCCGAAAAGTGGCGGCCACTTTTCGGCATGAGGCTCGAAACAAAACCCCGGACCAACGATCCGGGGTTTGCGAATTCAGATTGTTTGGGCGCGCTACCTGCCGCCGAAATCGATATCCTTCCGCGCCGACACCGCTGTGACGATGAAGCCGGCCAGGACGTCCATCATGGTCATGATGGTCATCAGGAAGAAGGTCGAGGTGGCAAACGGCCGCATCAGCAGGAATTCGACCAGGCAAACGACGAACAGGATCATCGACAGCGAGTGGTTGACGATGGCGACATTGTCCGACTGGGTCGACTTCAGCAGTTCGAAGAACAGGCAGATCAGCGAGCCGAGCAGAATGACGTCGCCCAGGCTGACCGGCCATTTGGTGCCGGGGCTCGGCATCGGGATGTTGAACAACACCGCCGTCATGGTGGTATAGGCACCGTCGGGCGTGCCCAGGCTGAACAGGGCAAAGATGTTGTAGACAAATACCGGAATAAGCAGCAGGGGAAATGCGGTAAGCAAGCTGACGTCCCTTCTGTTGGAGCTACGATTCGTCGGATCGAAAAGACCAAGGACCGATCCTTCGATAGCCGCCGATCTCATATCCTTGCGCGACGCCATGAAAGTCCCCCGATAGCTTTCCAAAACCCCGAAGCTATTGGCCGTATTCGCTTACCATACCCGGTTTGCGGTAACGGCGGTTTAACCACATTACACCCGGCAGGTCCGACAGCGCCACCCATAATCGGCCGAGATTGGTATATTTCGACTGACCTGTGGTGCGCAGGCGATCCCCGACGGGCTCGTTTAACGTCTTATAGCCTTCGCGATTAACCAGCGATGGTAAATAGCGGTGCATCTGGTCAAAATAAGGCAAACGCAGGAAGAGGTCGCGGCGGATGGCCTTCAGTCCGCACCCGGTATCGTCGCAATCATCCTTGAGCAGCGACTTGCGGATCGAATTGGCCCAGCGCGAGGCCCACTTCTTCGACAGCTTGTCCTGACGGTTCTGGCGATTGCCGGCGACCAACCCGATATCGGCCGGCGCATCGAGGAGGATGCGCGCCATGCGGGCAGCGTCTTCCGGCGGGTTCTGACCGTCGCCATCGAGCGTCACGATGACCTCACCGCGGGCGGCATAGAGGCCGGTGCGCATGGCGCAGCTCTTGCCGGCGTTTTGACCGTGGTGCAGCACGCGCAGTTGCGGGATCGAAGGGGCTGCTTCTTGCAGGCGGGCCAGTGTCGCATCTTTCGAGGCATCGTCGATGAAGACGATCTCGAATTCGTCCGCCGTATAAGTCTTTGAAAAAACCGCTGCAATCTCCCGGGCGACTTGTACGGCTGCGCCTTCTTCGTTATAGACGGGCACCACGGCGGAGACGAGCAAAGGCATCGATAAGGCTTTTCGGTTTCGGGTCGGTGTTTCGGACGCGTCCGGAGAAAAACGCGTCTTATACGCTTTTCACCGCCGCCGCAAATCGTTGCAAATATGGGGAGCGATGAACCGATGTCGATGGAGCGCTCCCTGATTCCCGAAACCTGGATCACCTGGCTCAGCCGCGGCTTCCGCGCGCCGTTGATTGCCGCCCTGCTGACCTTCATCTGCGCCGTGCCGTGCGCTATGCTGGTGCCACCGCTCGATCGCGACGAGTCGCGCTTCGTCCAGGCGACGACGCAGATGCTGGAGACCCACGACTATGTCCGCATCATGTTGCAGGACGTGCCGCGCAACAAGAAACCGGTCGGTATCCATTGGTTGCAGGCCGCCAGCGTAGCCCTGACGTCGAAGGTCGGGGCGCGCTCGATCCTGGCCTATCGCTGGCCGTCGCTGCTCGGCGCGGCACTGGCCGCCTTTGCCTGTGCGTGGGGCGCCGGCTATGCCTTTGGCACGCGCGTCGGCCTGCGCGCCGGCGTGCTGTTCGGGGTCAGCTTCATGCTGTCGACCGAGGCCTTCTGGGCCAAGACCGATGCCGTGCAGTGCGGCTTTATCACCCTGATGATGGCCGCTTTGGCGCAGATCTATCTGCGCACGCGTGAGCTGGCGCCCGGTGAGACCGCGCCCGGCCTGTTCCGCGAAAAGCTGATCTTCTGGCTGGCGCTCGCCGGTTCGATCATGATCAAGATTATCATCGGACCGATGGTGCTGGCGACCACCCTGCTCAGCCTGTGGGGTCTGTCGCTGGCCAAAAAAGAGGTTTCGATCGGCTGGCTGCGCCATATGGGTTGGCGGCTCGGCCTGTCGCTGGTGTTGCTGATCTGCGCCCCGTGGTTCATCGCCATCACCATCGAAACCAATGGCGATTTCTGGCGCGGCGCCGCCGGCACGGACTTCGCGCAGAAGCTGACCGGCGGCTCGGAAGGCCATTTCAGCTTGCCGGGTACCCATACGCTTTTATTATGCCTGACCCTATTCCCGGCCAGCTTCCTCATCGGCGGCGCCATCCAGACGGCGATCCAGCGCTGGCGCGAGCCGGCGATCAAGTTCGCTCTGTGCTGGTTCGTGCTGGCCTTTCTGGTATTCGAAGCAACGCCGACCAAGTTGCCGCACTATCCGCTACCGACCTTCGGCGCTTTGATGTGGCTGTGCGCCGTGTCGCTAGACGTCAAGCTAAAGCCGTGGGCGCGCATCGTCAATATCGTCGCCGGCCTAATAGGCGCAATCGCCTTCACGGCGGCTGCTATCGTCGGCGCCAAACAGTACGGCGATCAGTCGGCGATGATCATGGCGGTCCTGGTGGCCATCTCGACGATCGGGCTGAGCGGACTTGCCTGCTGGCTATTGTGGCGGGCGCAGACGCGCGCCGGCCTGGGCTTCCTCGTCGCCGCCGGCATTGTCGGCCATCTCAGCCTGATCAGCCTGGCGGCATCGCTAAAGCCGATCTGGCTGTCACAACAGATGGAGCAGGCGCTTGTCGCCACGCATCTCGATCCGCGCCAAGGCGTGGCGCCGGGCCCCGTGGCGACGCTCGGCTATGCCGAACCGTCGTTCGTCTTCCGCATGGGTACCAAGACGCAACTGTTGGGCGACGCCCCTACGGCTGCCCAGGCCCTGGCCAATGGCCAGCCGGTGTTCGTCGAACAGCATTTCGACGCGCTTTTCCGAGCCGCGGCTCAGGCGCGCGGCATCACCCCGAACGCTATCACCCAGGTAAAAGGGCTCGACTATTCCAACGGAAAGAAGATGACGCTGACCCTCTACGACACGAGCACCCACTAGTATCTAGACGAGGCGGAGAAAGACCTTATCCAGCCGCTCGCGCAGGAAAGTGGAGACCGTTTCGGCGATGACTGATTCCTGAAGCACGCCCTGCCAGTAGGCTGCGGACGCTTGAGACAGAGCTTCCAAGTGCTCCATATCCGCGAGCAGTGCTTCAAGCACCTGCGGCAGGCGCGACCAGTCGCGCATGACGATGCCAGGATGACCGCGATTGTACCACGCCTGGGGCTGCGGCTCGCAGATCACGACGCACCCCGCCTTGAAGGCTTCAAAAAAGCGATAGGTTTCGTGCGAGATACCGCGTGGTACCAAGGCAATCCGGGTATTGGCAAGCCCGTCGATATAGGCTTCGTGATTCAGCGCGCTGGCCTCGAAGTTGGGCGTAATCGTCTGCGCGCCGGACGGACGGCGGCCCTCGTGCGTCAGAGCCGCGAGCATTTGCCGGCGTGAGATATATTTAGGGCCGTCCAGTATTTTTTGCAGAAGCGGCTTGGCGGCGAAATCGGTGCCGACACTGCCCATGAAGCTGTGATCAATCGTCCGTTGGGCCATAGGCTTCAGTACGATCTGAAAATCGCGAAAATACCCCAAGGGCACCTGCAAGGTCTTGCGGCGGCTACCGGAAAATCCCGTCCACCCCTTCGCCCTGACCTCTTTCACTTGCGCCTTCAGCCGGACCAGCTGCTTGTGGATGTATTGCGCGGCCGCGGCGAGGCGTACCCCGGTCATCGGCCAGCCGTCGACATAGATCGGGCGCGTTCCATAGCATCTGAGAATCGCTGCGATCCGCGCGAAATAGGCGCGAGGCAAATGGAATTCGTCACCGATCAGGACCAGCACCACGTGCGGACCATAATCCGGTAGCGTCTCAGGCGGATGATAGGCGATGAAAAAGGTGAGGCCCGAAAATATCCGGCGCGCCTCGATGTCTCGTAGGACGCCCAGGTGATAGTCACGCCCCCAGCCATAGGTCTTTTCTGCGAAAATATCGATCGCGCAATTGAAGTGGTCGAGAAGGACATAACGGTTGGCGGCGTCCTCCCCACCCGGCCGGGCAGATGCCCCTTCAGTCGTTGTCATCGTTCCTGAAGCGTTTGCGTACCAAGGCGCGGCCGACGGAAACACCGACAATGACCGGTCCGAGCAGCCAGACATAGGCTTGTCGCCAAATTCCCTTACCCGCGACCCGCTTGCGGAAATAGTGAACGAGCCCCATTCCCTTGTTCCATTCGACAAACACCGGTTCGACCAGCGAGGTATGGCCTTCGTGGACAACTTCGGCATGCGGGTGGAACAGCACGGAACCGCCCATTTCGCGCGCACGCCAGCACAGATCGACATCTTCGACGTGCAAGAAGAATTGACCGTCAAAGCCTTTCAGTCTGGCAAAATCTTGACGGGACATGGCAAAACAGGCCCCCGATATGGTCGGCACCGGCACCGGCGCCAGCGGCAAGGTCTCGTCCTCCATGTGGATTTCAAACTTGCGCAAGCCTTTTACTTTTTTGCCTAGTTGGGTCAGGCTGACGATTGTGGTCACGGGCGTGACCTCACCCCGGCGCGCCCCGCGCTGTTCGGTTCCATCCGTGTTCAACAAGCGCGCACCGACGATGCATGGCGACGGCTGGCCCTTGGCCGCGCCGATCAGTTTGTCGATCACACCGGGCTCAAGCATAGCGTCGGGGTTGAGGAAGACGAGCCACGGCTCACGCGCCAGATGCCCGCCGAGATTGGCGGCCTTGGCGAAGCCGATATTGCCTTGCCCCTGGACCAGCAGGATATGGCGATAGGTTTCGGCGAGATCGCGCAACTTCTGCGCTGTTTTCTCGTTTGAGCCATTATCGATCAGGATGAATTCCGACACCCGCGGGTCTTTCAGCACCCGTTCGATGCTGTCGGACAGTACCTTGCCGCTGTGATAAACGATCATGACCAGGCTGACGCCTGTTCCCTCAGCCGGCGTCGCCTCCAGCGAGTGCAGAAAATATTCCGCCTCGTCCGTTGCGAGTTTGCGCGCCTTGAGAATTTCAATAACCGATGGCGGTAAATGACTCATCCGGAACCCCCCTCAGATTCCAGGTTGCAAATCAGGCGGCAGAGCTTCGCCCCTCAGACGCTCCGCCGCGGTATCAAGATTCAATATGGTCTGGCCGTCGCTCCCCAGGAAACGCAAGGCGACTTCGCCGCTTTCGGCTTCTTTTCGGCCAACGACGGCAATCACCGGCACCTTGGCCAGCGAATGCTCGCGTATCTTGTAGTTGATTTTTTCGTTGCGCAAGTCGCTTTCGACGCGCAATCCCGCAGATCGCAGCCGATGTGCGACTTTTTCAGCATAGTCGTTGGCGTCCGAGGTAATCGGCGCGACAACAATCTGCACCGGGGCCAGCCACAGCGGGAACTTGCCGCCGTAGTTTTCGATCATGATGCCGATAAAACGCTCGAACGAGCCCAGGATGGCACGGTGAAGCATGACCGGACGCTGGCGCGAACCGTCCTCGGCGACGTATTCCGCGTCCAGCCGCTCGGGCAGGACGTAGTCGAGTTGCAGCGTGCCGCAGGTCCATTCACGGCCGATGGCATCCTTGACGATGAAGTCGAGCTTGGGCGCGTAAAAGGCACCGTCGCCCTCAGCGATCACCGGTTCGACGCCGGCGGCGCGCGCGGCTTCCAGCAGCATGCCTTCGGCCTTGTCCCAGAACTCGTCCGAACCGGCGCGCACCGGCGGACGCGTGGCCAAGTTGATATAGGCCGTTTGCATGCCGAGATCGGCGTGGATCAGCTTGGTCAGGCGGACGAACTTTTCCGTTTCCTCGACGATCTGGTCCTCGCGGCAGAAGATATGGGCGTCGTCCTGGGTGAAGCCGCGCACGCGCATCAGGCCATGCAGCGAACCCGATGGCTCGTAGCGGTGGCAGGCGCCGAACTCGGCCATGCGGATCGGCAGTTCGCGATAGGAGCGCAGGCCGACATTGAAAATCTGCACGTGACCCGGACAGTTCATCGGCTTCAGCGACAGGGTCTCGCCCTCGACTGTTTCGCAGACAAACATGTTCGGGCGATACTTTTCCCAGTGGCCCGACTTTTCCCAGAAGGAACGATCGAGCACCTGCGGCGTCTTGACCTCGACATAACCCGCCGTATCGAGACGTCGGCGCATATAGGCTTCCAGCGTCCGCCACAGCGTCCAGCCGTGCGGGTGCCAGAACACCATGCCCCGGCCCTCTTCCTGCATATGGAACAGGTCCATCTGGCGGCCGATCTTGCGGTGATCGCGCTTTTCGGCCTCTTCGATACGCGTGATATAGGCTTCCAGTTCGGCCTCGGTCGTCCACGCCGTGCCGTAGATGCGCTGCAGCTGGGCATTGTTGTGGTCACCGCGCCAATAGGCGCCGGCCAGCTTGGTCAGCTTGAACGCCTTGCCGGCAAACTTCGACGACGGCAGGTGCGGCCCGCGGCACAGGTCCTGCCACTTGTCGCCGTGCTTGTAGACGGTAATGGTCTCGGTGCCCAGCAGGTCGCGGATGATTTCGGCCTTGTAGGTCTCGCCGATCGATTCGAAATGCTTGATCGCCTCGGCGCGATCCCACACCACGCGCTCGATCTTTTCGTCGCGATCGACGATTTCCCGCATGCGCTGCTCGATCTTCGGCAGGTCGTCGAGCGAGAACGGCTCGTCGCGGGCGAAATCATAATAGAAGCCATCCTCGATCGACGGCCCGATGGTTACCTGGGTACCCGGAAACAACTCCTGCACCGCTTCGGCGAGGATGTGGGCCGTATCGTGACGGATGACTTCAAGTACCTCCGGCGCTTCACGTGTCAGGATTTCGAGCTTGCCGGAATGCGGCAGGACGCGGTCGAGATCGAGCATCTCGCCGTCGAGCTTGATCAGCACGGCTTTCTTGGCCAGGGATTTCGACAGGCTTTCGGCGACGGCTCGCCCTGTAGTCCCCTCATCGAAGCTGCGCACGGCGCCATCGGGGAACGTCAAGTCGATCATCGTCACTCTCTTTCGGCGACCTGTAGCCCCTACGACGGGCTTCATCGCGCTGTGGTTTCGGACTCGCGCCCGCAGAAAGGCATGAGTCTCAGATTTAGGCTTCTGTTTTATGACAGAGGCCGTTTAATTGGTCTTGGGCGGCACCGGATCGTTACCCGATCCACCGCCCGGACGGCAGCGACAGATCCGCTGCACACCCATCCACGCACCGGCAAGCGGCCCGTGAACAATCATCGCCTCCGCGGTGTATTCCGAACAGGTCGGGGTAAAGCGGCAGGCCTGACCGATATAGGGCGACAGGGTCAGCTTATAGGCTCTCAGCCCGCCGCGGACACAGCGCTCATAGATACCGGTCATGGCGGCAACAACCAAAAAAGCCGCGCCGGGTCAACCCCTTGGCCTTGCACGGCCGTCACAATCACGACAATCGTGGCTATCAAGCCTCACATTTGAGATGTATTTCGTCCGCCGCCCATATGCGCTATGCTACCGGTGTCAAATACTCATCAGGGAGGGGAAAATGAGCCTGAACCGGCGCCATCTTCTGGCAGGTCTGGCGGTAACCGGGCTGATGGCCCAGGCCGCCCAGGCGCGCGCGGCCACCGCCGACAAGACCGTTCCGTTATGGCCGCATGAGCCGCCGAATGGCACGGGCGTCACGGCGCACGAGACCGTCACCGAGACCCGCGAAAAGCCCGATCAGCCCAATCGCACCATCGCCGGCGTGCGCGTCCCCGATCTCGCCATCCGCTATCCCGCCGTGCCCAATGGCTCGGCCATCCTGATCATGCCGGGCGGTGGTTTCCGCAACCTGGCTTACGATAAGGAAGGTACCGAGATCGCCGCCTGGCTGTTGTCGCTCGGTTTCGTCACCGGCGTGCTGAAATATCGCCTGCCGTCCGATGGCTGGAGCGCCGGGCCTGATGTCGCCGTGCAGGACGCCGAGCGCGCAATGCGCCTGTTGCGCCAAGAGGTCCCGGGCGGCAAGGTCGGCGTCATGGGTTTTTCCGCCGGCGGTTATCTCGGCGCAGCCCTGGCAACACGCTTTGCAGAGAATCTCGACGGCACCATCGATGCAGCGTCGAATCTGTCGGCGCGGCCGGATTTCGCCGCCCTGATCTACCCGGCCCTGGCTGTGGCGGATATTCACGCGCCATCATTGCTCGACAAGGTCACGGCGCAGAGCTCGCCGGCCTTCATCGTCCATGCCGCCGACGACCCGCGCGCCTCGCCCGCGGCCAGCGTCGCCTTTGCCGGTGCCCTGCTGGCGCAAAAGGTGCCGACCGAGCTTCACCTGTTCCAGACGGGCGGGCACGGCTTTGCGCTGCGCCGGCCACCGGCGGCGGAGTGGCCCGGCCTGTTCGATATCTGGGCAAAAGCCCGGCTTAAGGCTTAGGGCCGGATTTGGCGAATCGCCTCGGTCGTCGCCTCGAGCGCCAGAAGCGTCGAGGCATGCCGCGCCGGATAGTCCTTGACCGAGGCCAGGATGGCAAAATCCTTGAAACGCTCGGGGAAATCGGCGCTTTCGCCCTTGAGCAGGCCGCGCAAACCGTCACGCGCTGCGAACACGTCCGACGCCTCGGCGCCGACGATGCTCTGGCTGAGAATCGCCGCAGAGGCCTGGCCCAGGGCGCAGGCCTGGACCTCCTGGGCGAAGTCGCTGACGGTGTCGCCGTCCATGCTGAGCTCGACATGGATGGTCGAGCCGCAGAGCTTGGCGACCTTGTCGGCACTGGCCTGCGGTGCGGTCAGTCGGCCGACGTGGCGCAGTTGGGTGGTGCGGCGCAGGATTTCGCGGGAATAGAGTTCGTCGATCATGACCAAAAGATAGGCGCTGTGAGGCTCGAAGGTAAGCCGGGCCTACTTCTTCTTTTTTCCAAAAAACGCATTTTGATGCCAGTTCTGGCGCGCCGGCGGCTGCAGCTTGCGCGGCTCCTCCGGCGGCAGGTTGCTGGCGAGGGTGCGCTCGCTTTCAGGCTTGGCGGCATATTCGGCCTCCGCCTTGGTCTTCAGGGCCTCGGCAAAGGCCTCGAAGCCGCGCTTGACCGGCTTGGCAATCTGGCGGCCCTCGCGTTCGGCCAGGAAGCCGTTGAACATGGCGCCGACCGCGAAGGTCGCGCCCGTCGCCGACAAGGCGTCGAACTCGAAATAGCGAACCAGCGTGCCGGCATAGAAGGGCTTGGGCACGGCGACGTGGATGTGCGAGAACGGCGTCCAGTCGGCCAGGCTGCCCTGGATTTCCCAGGTGCCGAGGCCCTCATAATATTCCTCGAAGCCGATCGGCGCGCCGAAGCTCAGCGTGCCTGAAGCCGCCTTGTGGATCGGCGACCAGTTGGGCCAGTTATTGATGTCGGCGACGATATCATAGACGTCGTCGACCGAGGCGGCGATGCCAACACGGTATTCGATCCGATACATCAGGCGGCTCCCTTCATTTTCCACGTGGCGCCGTTGGGGCCGTCCATGACTTCGACATTGAGCGCGGTCAGCGCGGCGCGGATGCGGTCGGCCTCGGGCCAGTTCTTGGCGGCGCGGGCGGCGGCGCGTTCGACCAGCAGGGCTTCGACCTGAGCGGTCAGGTCATCACTGGCGCCCGATTTGAACCAGGCCTCGGCATCGCCCTGCAACAGGCCGACGATCAGGCCGGCGGCCAGCAGATGCGACTTGGCCATGCTGCGTGCGGCGTCAGAGCCAGCGGTCTCCACGGCCTTGGCCAGGGCCGACAGCTCGGCCAGGACGCGCGGCGTATTGAGGTCGTCGCACAAGGCTTCCAGCACCGCCGACGGCACGACGACGTCGCGTACCGGCACGTCCTGGACGCGGCGCAAAGTACCATAGAGGCCGTCGAGGCGCGCCTTCGACTGCGATATCAGTTCCGGCGTCCAGTCGAGCGGCCCGCGGTAATGCGCCGACAGCAGGGCCAGGCGGATGACTTCGCCCGGGATATCCTTGATCAGGTCGTGGACCAGTTTCACATTGCCGAGGCTCTTCGACATCTTCTCACCGGAGAAATCGAGAAAGCCGTTATGCATCCAGTAGCGGGCGTAGTCGGCGGCATCATGCGAGCCATGGGCGGCGCAGGACTGGGCGATCTCGTTGGTGTGGTGCGGGAAGATCAGGTCGTGACCTCCGCCGTGGATATCGATCGGCAGGCCGAGGTTTTCCTCGATCATCGCCGAGCATTCGATATGCCAGCCCGGCCGCCCCTTCAGCCCTTGAGGCCCATCCCATTCGGGCTCTCCGGGCTTCGACGGCTTCCACAGCACGAAGTCGGCCGAATTCTTCTTGTTGTCGGCAACTTCGACGCGGGCGCCAGCGATCATGTCGTCCAGGCTGCGGCCTGAGAGCGCGCCATATTGGCCACCTTTGGCCTCGTAGGCCGCGACATCGAACAGCACCTCACCGTCGTCAGTGGCATAGGCCATAGCGTTGTCGATCAGCTTGTCGATGATCGCCGCCATCTGTTTCATGTGAGCGGTGGCGTGCGGCGTCAGGGTCGGCGGCAGGGCGCCAAGCGTCGCCATGTCTTCATTGTAGATGGCTTCGAATTTCTGGGTGATGACCGAAATGTCGACGCCCTGGTCGATCGCCGCCGCGTTGATCTTGTCGTCGACGTCGGTGATGTTGCGGGCATAGATGACGTGTTCCTTGCCATATAGATGGCGCAGCAGGCGGAACAGCACATCGAAGACCACCACCGGGCGAGCATTGCCGATATGGGCATAGGAATAGACCGTCGGCCCGCACACATACATCGTCACGCGATCGGGATTTTTCGGCTTGAATTCAACCTTTTCGCGTTTGAGCGTGTCGTGAATGTGCAGTGTCATAGGGATTTCAGTTGATATCGACGGGTCGTCTCCCATATAGAACCGGTCAGGCTTTTGCACCACGTTATTTCGCGTACCTCGGATGACCGCATCGGGCGCGCCGCGTAATGTAATCGCCACGGCTGCATTTTGAGTCTATAAATGCCGCCAATCAGATGACCCGCCGCGCGTCATTCCGTGACCGTCGTCACGGCGCTACTGGGCGGGCCATTAGGGAATTGAAGGTATATGGATAGTCTCGACCCGGTCGCGGCCAGCGGAGAAAATCTCCTCAACAGCTCGCCCGTAAAAAGCGTTGTCACCCACACCCAGCGTCCGTCGCGCGAAGAAGCATTGAAAGCCGTACGCACCCTCCTCGCCTGGGCCGGCGACGATCCCAGCCGTGAAGGCCTGATCGATACGCCCAAGCGCGTCGTCGATGCCTATGACGAATGGTTTTCGGGCTATCAGGCCGATCCGGCCAAGGAATTGGCGCGCACCTTCGAGGACGTGCAAGGCTATGACGACATGGTCATGCTGCGCGACATCGACGTCGAATCGCATTGCGAGCATCATATGGCCGCCTTCCTCGGCAAGGCCTATGTCGCCTACATGCCGACGGAAAAGGTCGTCGGCATCTCGAAGATCGCCCGCGTCGTCGAAATCTTCGCCAAGCGCCTGCAGACCCAGGAAACCCTGACCAAGCAGATTACCGACGCCATCGAAGAATCACTGGCCCCCGCCGGCGTTGCCGTGCTGATCGATGCCGAGCATCAGTGCATGACCACTCGCGGCGTCCACCACAAGCACGTTTCGACCATCACCACGCGCTTTACCGGGGCCTTCAAGACGGATCAGTCCCTTCAGGACCGCTTCATGCGTCTGGCTCAGAAGTAAGAATCGCGCCGAAAGGGAAAAGCCTCTGACCGTTTTGGCTTTATCTTAACCTTACGCTATTAGGGCGTCTTTTTAGGCCCTTTCGGACTTTACTTTTCTCCGTGAAATGGCCTAAATCACGGCGTAAAGGTTTAGATCGGCCACGTCGGGCGTTTGCGCCTGCGGCCGCATGCAACAATTTTCGCCCCCGCGCGTTTCGGGTGGCGGCTTTTTGGGAGTAGACATATGGGCGCAAAGCTCGGTGGCGGTGGCGGTGGTAAATATACCGTCCAACAGAACTCGGACATCAACGTGACGCCGTTCGTTGACGTCATGCTCGTGCTGCTCATCATCTTCATGGTGTCGATCCCGGTCGCTACCGTGTCGATCAAGCTCGACCTGCCGCCCGCGAAGTCGCCGCCGTCGTCGGTGAAGCAAAAGGATCCGGTGTTCATCTCGGTGATGGGTCCGGAAGACATCTATGTCGGCGACCACAAGACCACGCTTGATCTGCTGCCGGGCGACGTCGCCGCGGCGCTGAACTCGCCGAACCCCTACAATGAACGCATCCTGATCCGTGGCGACAAGGACATCCAGTATGATGACTTCGTCAAGGTGCTGAACGACCTTCAGCAACACGGCTATCTGAAGATCGGCCTGATCAACGAAGACATTCAATAGTCTTTGTTCAGACTCGAACACAGAAAAACCCCGGCAGCCCCGCTGCCGGGGTTTTTCGTTGCCGGCTTGCCGCTCCCTTCATTTATGATATAACATAACCAAGCCGGAATAATGCCGGCTGGGAGGAATCATCATGGGTGCCAGGCTTACAAGTGGCGGCAGCAAATATGCCGTGCCGCAAAATTCCGAGATCAACGTGACGCCGTTCGTCGACATCATGCTGGTCCTGCTCATCATCTTCATGGTGTCGATGCCGGTGGCGACGACCGCCATCAAGCTCGACATGCCGCCGGCTGACGGTGGCAATCCCGGCAAGCTGCTGTTCATTTCGGTGATGGGGCCCGACGCCCTGTACATCGGCGATCACAAGACGTCGCTGGCCTCGCTCGATGCCGACGTCCGCGCTGCCATGCAATCGTCCAATCCCTATGCCCAGCGCATCCAGATAAGGGGCGACAAGGACATCGCCTATGGCGACTTCGTCGCCGTGATGGATAACCTGCACCAGCACGGCTATCAGCACGTCGCGCTGATCACCGAGGACATCCAGTAAACGCAAGAGGTTGTGCCTGCCTCCAATGATGAGTTAAAGGCAGACATGACCGCGGATTTTGACGACGACGAAGACGAACTTGACGCCGAAGAACTTGGCACCGAACCGACGAGCGAAGGCCAAGGCGAGACTCTGACGGCCGTCGTCACGGCGGACGAGGCCGGCGACCGGCTCGATCGCGTGCTCAAGTTCGCCGATCTGTCGCGCGCCCGCATCCAGGCGCTGATCGAGGCTGGCCATCTCAGCCACGACGGCCAGACGGTCACGGACGGCAAGCACAAGGCCCAGGCCGGCACCTATCACCTGTTCGTGCCGGCGCCGGTCAGCGCCATTCCGCAACCGCAGGAGCTGGCGCTCGATGTCCTCTATGAAGACGAACACCTGATCGTCGTCAACAAGCCCGCCGGTATGGCCGCCCATCCGGGTCCTGGCACGCCGGACGGCACCCTGGTCAACGCCCTGCTCTTTCATTGCGGCGATTCGTTGAGTGGAATCGGCGGCGTGCTGCGTCCCGGCATCGTCCATCGCCTCGACAAGGAAACTTCAGGCGTCATCGTCGCCGCCAAGTCGGACGCCGCCCACCGCGGCCTGAGTGCCCTGTTCGCCCGCCACGACATCGACCGCGAATATCTGGCCGTGGTGCGCGGCGTGCCGAAGAAGGCCGCCGATACCGTCACCACGCGCCTTGGCCGTTCGACCCACGACCGCAAGAAGATGGCCGTCCTGCGCACCGGCGGCCGCGAAGCCATCACCCACTATCGCCTGAAGGAAAGCTTCGGCGACAAGGCGTCATTGGTCACCTGCCGGCTGGAAACCGGCCGCACCCATCAGATCCGCGTCCACATGGCGCATATCGGCTGTCCGTGCCTCGGTGACCCTGTCTACGGCTCAGGGTCCCCGGCGCGCGAGGTCCAGGCGATCATTCACGACGTAGGCTTTCGCCGCCAGGCCCTGCACGCCGCCCGTCTCGGCTTCGTCCACCCCATTACCGGCGAAACCTTGCAATTCGACACGGCTCCCCCACATGACATGCAAGGCCTGATCGCTGAGCTGCGCTCGCGTTTCTGAGCCTCATGCCAAAAAGTGGATTGCCACTTTTTGGATAAACATGATGGCGTCAAACAAAGCCTAATAAAGCGGCAATAGGAAACACCGCGCCCCCGCCGACATTATTGTGCGCCGCACTCACCCTTTTGTGAGCGCGGTCTGTTCACGCGCGTGTTACAAAAAGAGCACAAAGTGAACCCAGCCGTACGATTTGGTGGGTTTACGGGTCTTTAATTTTCGCGGACCCTTCCTAGATGGAATTGCAGGCGCCGGTCGTGACGTGACGCCGCCTGTGCATTCCATGTGCAGGCCGCTTTTCAAGGGCGTTTGTCATGACCGACACTGATCTTTCGGATCGCACCTCCCTGGGCGATCCAGTCCCCGAAAGCGAAACGCCTATGTCCACGTCTGTCGCCCTGTCGACCAATGTCGGTTCTTTGCCCGCCCTGTCCCCGGACGGCGGCCTCAACCGCTATCTCTCCGAAATTCGCAAGTTCCCGATGCTCAGCAAGGACGAAGAGTTCATGCTGGCCAAGAGTTGGCAAGAGCACCAGGACGCCAAGTCGGCGCACAAGCTGGTGACCTCGCACCTGCGCCTCGTCGCCAAGATCGCCATGGGTTACCGCGGCTACGGCCTGCCGGTCGGCGAAGTCATTTCCGAAGGCAATGTCGGCCTGATGCAGGCGGTCAAGAAGTTCGATCCCGATCGCGGCTTCCGCCTGGCAACCTACGCCATGTGGTGGATCAAGGCGTCGATCCAGGAATACGTCCTGCGCTCGTGGTCGCTGGTCAAGATGGGCACCACGGCGGCCCAAAAGAAGCTGTTCTTCAACCTGCGCAAGGTGAAGTCGGAAATCTCGGCCCTGGAAGAAGGCGATCTGCGCCACGACCAGGTCGAACAGATCGCCACCAAGCTCGGCGTCACTGAGGCCGAAGTCATCAGCATGAACCGCCGCATGTCGTCGCCCGATTCGTCGCTGAACGCGCCGCTGCGGGCATCGGAAGGCGATACCGAGTGGCAGGACTGGCTGAGCGACGACGACACGCCGTCGCAGGAAACCGTCCTGGCCGACAAGGAAGAATACAATCTGCGCATGGACCTGCTCAATGTCGCCATGGGCGAGCTGAACGACCGTGAGCGCGAAATCCTCACCGAACGCCGCCTCAAGGACAATCCGTCTACCCTGGAAGACCTGGCTGAGCGCTTCGGCGTTTCGCGCGAACGCGTCCGCCAGATCGAAGTCCGGGCGTTCGAGAAGCTGCAAAAGGCGATGGTCACGGCCGGTCAGGCCGCCTGATCCTCGTCACATCAATAACAAAAGCCCTCCCGGTTCCGCCGGGAGGGCTTTCTGTTTAGGTTTCAAGCCGACTAAGCCGCAGAGGCGGCCGCGACGGGCGGGCCTTCGTCCATGGCCGGTCCGGCAATGGCATCGAGCCTCAAACTCTGCGCCAGGGCGGTGATCTGCGGAGTCAGGGTCGAGCGGCTCAGCGTCTTGTTGCGCAGTTCGGTGACGATGGCGGTGACGGCATTGACAAACCGCCCATCCTTCACCGTCTTGCACGCCGGCACGAGTACGGCCATCTGGGTCATGACGTTCTGCTGGGCCACGGTGACGTCGATATCGAAATCACCAAGCCCGGTGTGCAGGGCGGTCACGGCGGCGTCGAGCTGGCTCTTCAGCGCGCCCAGGACTTCACCGCGGCGCTTCTTCTGGCCACCATATTCACCGGTATTGAAGCGGCGGCGATCGGGACCGGTATAGGTCATGACCTCGATCCAGTCGCGCGGCTTGAACAGCACGTTCTGCAAGCGCTTCAGCAGGTCCTGCCAGGCGAAGGGCTTGCTCATCATTTCATGGACGCCGGCGTTGCGCGCCTCGGTCAGCTGGCCGGGCGTCAGGTCGGCTTTGACCATGATCACCGGGGTCTGCTTGCACTTCAGGTCGCTGCGGCGCAGTTCCTTGGTGAAGGCGATGCCATCGATCTTCCCGCTGCGGAATTCGGTCAGGATCAGTTGCGGCTCGAGATCGGCGACCAGGCTCATGGCCTTGCGATCGTCGCTCTCGACCTGGATGATTTCGGAGCCGAGGATGCGCAGCATGTCGGCCAGCATCCGCGCATAGGCCGGATTTTCCTCGAGAATCAGGACGCGCTTCATCTGCTGTCGCAGACGCAATTGCAATCGGGGATCGATGTCGAACATGGGCTTTACAGGACAAACGGGCGGCGTATGTGTCCATCACCGTAAACCATGGCGCTAAAGATCGCGTTAGGGGACATGGTTAAGCGGCGGTGAACACCGCCGCTTCGCCTTACCGCAATCGATTGCAGACGCTTCGCCCTGCCTCAGTCCGATTCTTAAGCCGGGCCGGGTAGTCCTGGAACGGGTCGCGCATAAGGATCGTGTCTTCTCGCGAGCCTTTAGTTTCCGGAAGCCACCACCCTGCCGTCAGTCCTGAAACGGATCCCGCATCAGAATGGTGTCTTCTCGCTCAGGACTTGTGGACAAGAGCGCCACCGGCGCGCCGATCAGTTCCTCGATACGGCGGACATATTTGACGGCGTTGCCCGGCAGGTCCTTCCACGAGCGCGCGCCCTTGGTCGATTCGCTCCAGCCCTCGATCTCTTCATAGACCGGCTCGATGCCCTGTTGCGCCTTGAACCCGGCCGGCAGGTAGTCGAGCACCTGATCACCGACCTTGTAGCCCGTGCACACCTTGATGACGTCGATGCCGTCGAGGATGTCGAGCTTGGTCAGGGCGATGCCGTCGATACCGTTGATGGCGATCGATTGGCGCGCCAGGACAGCGTCGAGCCAGCCGACGCGGCGGGCGCGACCGGTGACGGTGCCGAATTCGTGGCCGCGCTCGGCGATGCCCTTGCCGACATCGTCGAACAGCTCGGTCGGGAACGGACCCGAGCCGACGCGGGTGGTATAGGCCTTGAGGATGCCCAGCACATAGCCGACCGACTTCGGCCCCATGCCCGAACCGGCCGCGGCCTGACCGGCGACGGTATTCGACGAGGTGACGAAGGGATAGGTGCCGTGGTCGATGTCGAGCAGCGCGCCTTGCGCCCCTTCGAACAGGATGCGCTTGCCCTCGTGGCGCGCCTTGTCGAGGATATACCACACCGGCTTGGCGTGGCTGAGCAGGCGCGGCGCGATGTCCTTCAGCGACTGCACTAGGGCGGCGACGTCGACCTCTGGCAGGCCCAGACCGGTGCGCAGCGCATTATGATGGGTCAGCAGGCGATCGATCTTGCCTTCCAGGGCGTCGAGATCGGCCAGGTCAGCGACGCGGATGGCGCGACGGCCGACCTTGTCCTCATAGGCCGGGCCGATGCCGCGGCCAGTCGTGCCGATCTTGTTGGCACCGGCGGCGGTTTCGCGCGCCGTGTCGAGTTCGCGGTGCAGCGGCAGAATCAGGCAGGCATTGTCGGCGACGACCAGCAGTTCCGGCGTAATCGTCAGGCCCAGTGCCTCGACGCGAGCGATTTCGTCGAACAGCGCCCACGGATCGATGACCACGCCATTGCCGACGACGCTGAGCTTGCCCTGGACGACGCCCGATGGCAGCAGCGACAGCTTGTAGACCTTGCCATCGACGACCAGGGTGTGGCCGGCATTGTGACCGCCCTGAAAGCGCACCACGACATCGGCGCGGTTGCTCAGCCAGTCGACAAGCTTGCCTTTACCCTCGTCGCCCCACTGGGCGCCGATCACCGTCACATTTGCCAAGGGAAATCTCCGTTCAACGCAGACGACACACACAGCCGATCCGCAAACGGTGGCACCCTATAGAGCAGGAATCGCTCCGTGTAACCCCTTAAGTTTCACCAAAGTGAAACAATCAGGCCGCGGGCGACGCTTCATTGGCAATCTGCGCCATGGCGTGGGCATAGGCCCACTCCAGCCACGGCAGAAGCGCCGAGATATCGTCGCTGTCGACCGTGCAGCCACACCAGATGCGCAGGCCCGGGGGGGCGGCGCGATACCCGGTAACGTCATAGGCCACACCTTCGACGTCGAGCAGCGAGCCGACCTTGGCCGCCAACTTGGCCTGGGCCTCGACTGGCAGCGCCGCCACGGCCGGATCGACGAATTTCAGGCATACAGAGGTGGTCGAACGCCATTGCGTCCTTTCCGCGACGAAATCGATCCATGGCGTGGCCTCGACCCAGTCGCGCAACTCGGCGAAATTGCGATCGCAGCGGTCGATCAGCCCTTCCAGGCCGCCTTCGCGTTGGGCCCAGCGCAGGGCGTCGAGATAATCTTCGATGACCAGGAAGGAATAGGTGTTGATGGCGTCGCCATTGAGGATGGCCTGATCGGCCTGGCCCTTTTTCTTCAGGCGCAGCACCTTGGGGATCGGGCGGCCCGACTCGAACGTGTTCAGACGGTCGACCGCGCGCGGCGACAGCACCAGCACGCCAATCCCGGCCTCACCGCCCAGCGCCTTCTGAAACGAGAAGCTGGCGACATCGAGCTTGGCCCATGGCAGGTCCATACAAAACGCCGCCGAGGTAGCGTCACATAGCACCAGACCTTGGCGGTCGTCGGCGATCCAGTCAGCATCGGGCACGCGCACGCCCGAGGTCGTGCCGTTCCACGGAAAAACGACGTCGGCGTCGGGACGCACCCGCGACAGATCCGGCAGGCGACCATAGGGCGCGTCGAGCAGCTCGGCGTCGATCTTCAGGTGCTGCAGCGTATCCTCGGCCCACAACTGACCGAAGTTCTCAAACGCGATGACCTGGACCGGACGCGGCCCCAGCAGGTTCCACATCGCCGCCTCGAACGCCCCGGTGTCCGACCCCGGCATCATGAAGACCTTGTAGTCTTCGGGGATGCCCAGGATATCGCGCGTCATGTCGATCGCCTGTTGCAGGCGGCCGACGGTAGCCTTGGAGCGATTCGAACGACCGACCGGTGCCTGGCGCAGCGCTTCCGGCGACCAGCCGGGACGCTTGGCGGTCGGACCCGAAGAGAACCACGGGCGTTCCGGCGCGCGCGGCGGCTTGCGGGTGCTGTGATCGTCGGCGTTCGGCATGGCAGGGCCCCTTGATGCGACTTTGCGGAAGCGAATTCGCCGCGCTTTTGCGCCCGAATGCCTGTCTCGGCAAGGGGCTTTCCTGAGCTTTTGCCATTTTCCGCGCCGCCTGAAACGGCTGAACCGGATATGAACCGCACCGTTCAGCCTGGGCTCAGCCGGGGTGTGGTTATCTGTTGTCATCGCTGTTGAGAGCGAGACACCTCCCCTGACCCAAGCCCCGGGGGATCAAAAAAGGAGACAGATCATGAAGACCACCTTGAAGATGATTTTGGCGACCGCTGCCCTGACCGCCGGTTTTGGCGCCTTGGCCCCGATGGCCGATGCCCGGCCCACCCCGCCGATGAGCCCGGCTCACCAGGTGATGCGCAACGACCAGCTGCAGGTCCGCATCGACCGCATGAAGGCCCGCCTGAGCGATGGCTGGAGCAAGCGCGAGCTAAATCGCATCGAATATAGCCGCTTGAACGCCCGCCTGTCGTCGATCATCAGCGACAAGCGTCGCGACGATCTCAGCGGCCGCGGCCTTAATCCCGCCGAAGCCTCGCGTCTGAACGCGCGCCTCGATGATCTGAGCCGCGACACCTTCTTTCAGAAGCACGGCTTCAACGGCTAAAGCGGCCATACACTTCCAAGACGCGGGCCGGCGACGGCCCGCGTTTTTGCGTCCGCTACCCGCATACCGTCATGGAAGTCGTCACGAAGATCGGCTAAGGTGCCCATGGCCCGGCGCCTGACCCTTGTTTTTCAAGGCTTTTTTAGTGTGTTTGAGGCGCCAATTGGCCGGCCCTCCCCGCGTACCCACCTGAACCGGAGATGAACGGCACCGTTCAGCTTGGGCTCAGTTGGCCAGTGCTTATATCCCCCCATCGCTGCCTATAGCGACAAAACGCCCCTTAAGCTTAAGCCCCGGGGAAGCCAAAGGAGACACACCCATGAAGACCAATATGAAGATGATGATCGCGCTCGCCACCGCCGCTGCCGGTTTTGCCATCATGGCGCCGATGGCCAATGCCCAGATGCATATGGGCGGCGATCACGCCGAGCATCAGGAAATGCGCAATGACGAACTGCAAGGCCGCATCGACAATCTGCGCGGCCGCATTGGCGACGCCCTGCACGCCCACCAGATCGACCATCGTCAGTTCGACCGCCTGAACGGCCGCCTCAACGCCATCGTCGCCCGCAAGCACCGCGATGAACGTTCGGGCCGCGGTATCGACCGCGACGAACTGGCCAGCCTCAATGCCAGCCTCGACGACCTGTCGCGTGACGTGCACTGGGATCGTCACTAGTCCCAAAATTCAGTTCTAGAACTGGCGAAACGCGGATCCGCAAGGATCCGCGTTTTTCGTGCGCCGTTACAAGAGCCAATTATGCCGCAGCGGCCCATGGCCGGTGCCCAGTTGCGGCGCCATCAGGATGGCACCGTAAAGGTAGTCGCGCGCCATGCCGACGGTTTCATCGAGCGTGCGGCCCTCGCGGTTCAACGTGGCGATGGCGCTGGCCAGAGTGCAGCCGGTGCCATGGGTATGGGCGGTGTCGATGCGCGGCGAGGCATAGCGATGCTCGCCGTCACGGGTGAACAGGATGTCGACGACCTCGGGCCCGCGGACGTGGCCGCCCTTGATCAGCACGTTTTTGGCGCCGCCGCGCAGCAGGATTTCGCCGGCGCGGCGCATCTCGTCTTCGGTCTCGACCGATACCCCAGCCAAGGCCGCTGCCTCGGGCGCATTCGGCGTCAGCAGATCGGCATGAGGGATCAGCAGCGCCTTCATGGCGTCGATGGCGTTTTCCTTCATCAAGGCATGCCCGCCCTTGGCGACCATGACCGGATCGATCACCTTGAAGGCTGAGGACGACAGCAGAACGTCACTGACCGCCTCCATGGCCAGGATATCGCCGATCATGCCGGTCTTGATCGCGTCCGCGCCGATATCGTCGAGGCAGGCCGTCGCCTGGGCGGCGATGGTTTCCGGCGAGGTGGCGTGAACGGCGGTGACGCCCAGCGTATTTTGCACGGTCAGGGCGGTGATCGCCGTCATGGCGTAGCCGCCCAGCATGGTGACCGCCTTGATGTCGGCCTGGATGCCGGCGCCGCCGGAAGGGTCGGAACCGGCAATGATCAGAACGCGATGCATGAAGGTTCCTGAATTTCGATTTGTTCCGGACGCGCAATAGGCGCATTAAGGGCGTAAAGAGTCCACATAGGAGTCGGCCATGCCGCTGACAACCTCGTTTTACAAAAGTGCCATCCGTCGCGGCGTTTATCGCCACTACAAGGACAAGCTTTATGCTGTCATGGGGACGGTGAAGCATTCCGAGAGCGAAGAGACCCTGGTGCTCTATGCCCCCATGGGTCAGCAGGCCGGTGAAGCTCAGCTATGGGTGCGGCCTTTGGCGATGTTCACCGAGATGGTCGAAACGCCGGCCGGCCGCGTGCCGCGCTTTGCCTTTGTCGACGAGTTCAGCGCCGCCTGCTCGGCCGCCGACAAACTGCCCGAAAAAATACCAGAAAACCTGGAAGCCTGATGGGTCGCTGGAACGAACTGCAGCCCGAGGCCTTTGCCGAGCGTAACCACCCGATCCTCAAGACGGCGCGGGGGACGCTGATTCTCGTGCGCCTGAACGAGATCGGGCTGGATGATCAACTGAAATCGTTCGAGATCCTGGCCGGGCGCCTGATCCGCGCCAATCGCGACGAAGGCTTCGTGCTGTCCCTGGTCGGCAAGAAATCAGGCCAGGACCTGTTCCTGCCGCTGGTCCCGGCAGCCTTTTCGCTGCAGCCCAAGGGGCATTATCAGCTGTCGGACGGCACCATCATCGCCGACCCGGTCTTCCTCGGCGCCTTCGATATCTACCGCGACCAGGCGCACTGATTCCTAATCCAACGCTTTCCACATCCTGAGCGCCTGCTTCATCGCGGCGACGTCGTGGACGCGCACCATGCGCGCACCATGAGCGATGGCGTGCAGGTGCACCGCGATCGAGCCGCCCAAACGATGTTCCGGGTCGGAGCGGACCATACCTTCGCGATCCTCCAACGCACCGATAAAGCTCTTGCGCGACGCCGCCATCAGCAGCGGAAAACCGTGCGAGGCCAGCCGGCCGGTGGCGCGGATAAGGCTCAGATTGTGATCCAGTGTTTTGCCGAAGCCGATGCCGGGATCGAGCCAGATGTGTTCGCGCCTGACGCCCGCGCGCATGGCGGCACCGGCGCGTTCGAGCAGCCAGGATTCGACCTCGGCGACGACGTCTTCGTAATAGGGATTGGACTGCATGGTGCGCGGCTCGCCCTGCATGTGCATCAGGACGACGTCGCAGTCCATCCGCACCGCGGTTTCCAGCGAATACGCGCTATGGCTCAGCGCCGTGACGTCGTTCCACACGCTGGCGCCGGCGTGGCGCGCTTCCTCGGCGACTTCCGGTTTCAGCGTATCGATACTGATCGGCACGTCGGTCATACGCGCTATGGCGGCGATCAAAGGCACGACGCGGCTGATTTCCTCGTCGACCGACACCGGATGGGCGCCCGGCCGGGTCGATTCGCCGCCGATATCGAGCAGGTCGGCGCCGTCCTCGACCATCAACTTGACCTGGCGCAGCGCCGCATCGTGATCGTAGAACCGCCCACCGTCGGAGAAACTGTCCGGCGTGACATTGACCACGCCCATGATCAGCGGGCCTTTTTCGGCGTAAAGATCGAGAAGGCTCATGCGCCCCCTTACGGGTTAAATAGGCTTACCCAGCCGCTTGATTTCCCAGTGTAGCTCGATTCCCAGCTGCGTCTTCACGTCAGCGCGCACGGCTTCGCCCAAGCCTTCGAGGTCGGCGGCGGTGGCCTCGCCGGTATTGATCATGAAGTTGGCGTGCAGCTCGGAAAACTTGGCGCCGCCGAACAAACGTCCGCGCCAGCCGGCCTCATCGACGCATTGCCAGGCGGATTTGGGGCCGGGATTCTTGAAGGTCGAGCCGCCGGTCTTTTCACGGATCGGCTGGGTCTGCTCACGCCGGGCGGTGATGGCGTCCATACGCGCGGTGACGACCTCGGCATCGTCGGGCACGCCGCGATACAGCGCACCGATGAAGATCAGGCCGCCGGCCTCGGCTGCATCGGAATGGCGGTAGGCGTAGCCCATCTCGGCGTTGCTGAGCGTCACCAGATCCCCCAGGCGATTGACGGCATAGGCTTCGATCAACACGTCCTTGGTTTCGGCGCCGTAGCAGCCGGCATTCATGACGATGGCGCCACCGATCGTACCGGGCACGCCGCGATAGAATTCAAGCCCGGCGATCCCGGCTTGGGCAGCGGCCTTGGCGACCTGCGCATCCAGCGCGGCGGCGCCGGCATAGATCATGGCCTCGGCGCGCGGTTCGATGTTGGCGAAGTTTTTGCCCAAACGGATGACGACGCCGTCGATGCCGCCGTCGCGTACCAAAAGGTTCGAGCCGACGCCGATGGTCAGCACCGGCACTTCCGGATCGAGCGCGCGCAGAAACGCCTGAAGGTCGGAGACGTCCTCGGGCAGGAAGACGACCTCGGCCGGGCCGCCGACGCGGAACCAGGTAAACGGCGCCAAGGCCGCGCCATGCATCACGCGACCGCGCACCGGCGGCAGTTGGGCGATCCAGTCGCCGGGGCGGCTCACGCGCTGGCCTTGAGCGCTTCGAGTTGACCCGGCAAGGCATAGGCCCACTGGGTGATGTCGCCGGCGCCGAGCAAGACGACGATGTCGCCGGGCTGAGCCTCGGCCTTGATCAATTCCGGCAACTGCGCCGGCGTCTCAAGCGCGATGACGTTGCGATGGCCGAAGCGGTGCAGGCCTTCGACCAAGGCGGCCTTATCGACGCCGTCGATCGGGGTTTCACCGGCGCTATAGACGTCGGCGACAATGACGGTATCGGCGTCGTGGAAGCACGACGAGAACTCGGTCATCAGGTCGCGCAGGCGGGTATAGCGATGGGGCTGGACGACGGCGATAACGCGACCGCCGCCGCCGCGTTCGCTGGGCGCGCCCTGGCCGACGACCTGGCGTGCCGCCTTGAGCACGGCGGCGATCTCGACCGGATGGTGGCCGTAGTCATCGATGACGCGGATGCCGTCGACCACGCCGGTCGTGGTGAAGCGCCGCTTGACGCCGCCGAAGCCGGCAAGACCCTTGCGGATGGCGTCCTCACCGATGCCGAGCTCGCGCGCCAGCGAAATTGCCGCGGTAGCGTTGCTGACATTGTGGTTGCCGGTCATCGGCAGCTTGATCTTTTCCCAGGTGAAGGGCTCGGCGCCGCGTGGCGAAAAGACGACGTCAAAGACGGCGCCTTCCGGACCGAAATCAATATTGATGCAACGTACTTCGGCCTGCGGACTGGTGCCATAGGGAATGAGACGGCGATTGTCGATGCGCGCCGCCAGGGCCTGGACTTCGGGGTGGTCGATGCACACGGCGGCAAAGCCGTAGAAGGGGATATTCTCGACGAAATCGCAGAAGCCCTTTTTGACGGCGTCGAAATCGCCCCAGTGGTCGAGGTGCTCGGCGTCGATATTGGTGACGATGGCCAGGGTCGACTTCAGGCGCAAAAACGAGCCGTCGGACTCGTCGGCCTCGACGACGATCCAGTCGCCGTCGCCGACCTTGGCATTGGTGCCATAGGCATTGATAATGCCGCCATTGACCACGGTCGGGTCCATGCCGCCGGCATCGAGCAGGGCCGCCACCATCGAGGTCGTCGTCGTCTTGCCGTGGGTGCCGCCGACCGCGATAGAGAACTGCAGCCGCATAAGCTCAGCCAGCATTTCGGCGCGACGGACCAGGGGGATGCGGCGGCGGCGCGCTTCGACCATTTCCGGATTGTCGGCCTTGACCGCGGTCGAATAGACCAGTGCGCACACGCCTTCAGTGACGTGGGCGGCGTCGTGACCGATGAATATCTTGGCGCCTTGCTTTTCCAGGCGCTCGGTATTGGCTGAGGCCTTGGCGTCGGAGCCGGTGACCTGATAGCCGATCTTGAGCATGATTTCGGCGATGCCGCTCATGCCGATGCCGCCGATGCCGACGAAGTGGACAGGGCCGAGATCGAACGGGGTCGGGCGGGTCTTGGACAGGGAAGCCATGGTCGGTCAAAGCACGCGAAATAGTGGGAAAGCTTCGGCTTTAGACCAATTGGTTCGGACTGTCACTTTCGATTTTGACATGTTGGCGCAGGTGTGAATTCGTGGCAATATTCGTACGATTTCGTACGTTTATTAGGTCCGCCATGAGCAAGGTTTCGTTTTCACTGGATGCCGATCAGGAAGCCTTCGTCAGCGAGCGTCTGGCTGAGGGCAGCTATCCAGACGCCGACGCTTATTTTAGCGAGTTGGTCCGCCGCGATCAGGAACATCAACACAAGGCGGCGGAGCTTCGCCATATGCTCGATCAAGCGGCCGCGGGTGGTGTTGGTGAACGAACACCCCAGCAAATCATGGCCGATGTGCGCGCCGAGCTGAAAGCCGATGGCCGGCTATAAACTCTCACCGGCCGCCGAAGCCGATTTCGCCGACATTTACAGATATTCCATTCTCACATTCGGTGAAAAGCGTGCCGATCTGTATGCGAGCGATCTGATCGATGCTTTCGACATGCTTGGGCACAACCAACTGGCGGGAGAAGACGTAGCGACAATACGCCCGGATACGCGTCGCCTCGTTCATGAAAGCCACGCCATCTATTATGACCTAATCGATGACTGCGTCGTCCGCGTCTTGCGTATCCTGCATCAGACCCAAGACCCAATGCGCCACCTATGATGAGGTATCGTCGTCCTTATTGCCTTCAATGTAAATTTTGCGCACCAGGGTGTAGAGGATGACCGTGATCGGCATGGCGTAAAGAACGCCGAGCGGCCCCAGCAGCCCGGCGAACCCGACGACGGCGAACAGCGACAGCACGATCGGGATTTCGTTGATCCGGCGCTGCACGTAAGGCGAGATCAGATTGGCCTCGGTCTGGGCGACGACGACATAAACGACGAGCGTCCACACCACCGTCTGCCAACCGAGCACGCTGGCCAGCAGCACACCGCAGGCGGTCGACACGACCTGGCCCACCAGGGGCACGAACTGGGCGATGCCGGCCAAAAGGCCCAGCGCAATCGCCGATTTCAGCCCGACCAGGGACAGCAGCACGCCGATCAGTGTGCCGACGATGACCATGGCGATAAACTGGGCGATGAACCAGCCGCGCAGCGCGTGACCGGCGGCATTCATGCCGTCGCGGATCTTATCGTGATGCCGTGTCGGAAACAGTTGCACGACACCGTCGCGATAGCGGTCCGGACGGATAGCCAGCGTAATGCCGGCAATGGTGGCAACCAGCAGCTCGGCCAGGCTGGCAGCGACGTTCGAGGCGATCATCGGCAGCGACGACAGCGTGCCCGAAGCCTGGGCGCCGAGTGCTGTCAATTGGCTCTGCACCGAGCGGCCGATGTCGGTGGTCTGCAGCTTGGCTTGAAGCTGCGCCAAGGCTTTCGGCAACTGCGCGGAAACGATTTCGGCCTGGTCGACCAGTTCGCGGCCGAACAGATAAAAGGTGGTGCCGATCAGGGCCATCACGACGACGAAGACGCTGAGCACGGCCAGGGCGGCCGGAAAGCGGGCATATTTGATCAGCGGCTCGGCCAGGGCGCGCAATACGGTGGCGATCAGGATGGCGCCAAAGATCAACAGCCACAGCGCCAAAAGCTTGAACGCCAGAAAGGCCAGGGCCGCGGCCAGCAGCACGAACAGTACGCGCTGCATGAAGCGGTTACTAAGCGGTTCGTCGCCGAAGGCCGATGGGGCCGGCGCGGGCTTTTCGATCGGTTTGGGTTTTACGGCCATGGTTCAGTCCTTGACCTTGGCGACGGTGCGTTCGACCAGGTCGGCCATGCGCTTGGCGGCGTCCGGGCGGGCGACCGACTTGGCGGCGGCGGCGCGCACCGGCAACAGATCGGCACCTTCGATCATGGTGCGGATTTCCTCGGCCAGGCGTTCGGCGGTGACCTCGTCTTCGAGGACGACGACGGCGGCCTTGGCGTCTTTCAACACCTGAGCGTTGTAGGTCTGGTGATCGTCGGCGGCGATCTTCAGCGGGATCAACAGCGACGGCTTGCCGGCGACGGCCAGCTCCGACACGGTCGAGGCGCCGGAGCGGCCGATAACGATGTGGGCGCGGCCCAGGCGGTCGGCCATGTCGTTGAAGAAGGGCGCGACCTCGGCCTCGATCTCGGCCTCGCGATAGATGCGCGCGGCGGTTTCGAGCTGCTCCGCCCGCGTCTGCTGTTCGACGTGCAGATTGATGCGGATCGAGATCGGCAGCAGGGCCAGGGCCTGCGGCACGGTTTCCGACAGGATCTTGGCGCCTTGGGAGCCGCCGGTGACCAGGATACGCACCGTCGGATCGATTTCGGGATAGGGCGTGTCATAAAGCGCGCGGATGTCGGGGCGCACCGGGTTGCCGACGACCTCGACGCGGCCTTCCATTTCCGGTGGCGCCATGCGGAGCACCGGGAAAGCGCAAGCGATGGCGTCGACTTTCTTTACCAGCTGGCGATTGGAGCGGCCGAGCACCGAATTCTGTTCGTGGATCAGGGTGACGTCCTTGCGGCCGGTCGCCGCCAGCAACGCCGGATAGGATGGATAGCCGCCGAAGCCGATGACGGCCCACGGCTTCAACCGCTTGAACGCCTTGCGCGCCTGGGCGGTGCCGGCGGCGATCTTGATGGCGGCGCGGATCATGCCGATCGGGTCGCCGCGCTTGAAGGTGGCGGCTTCGAGCGACAGGCGCTCGATGGCGGGGAATTTTTCGGCATAGGCGGCGCCGCGGGCGTCCGACGCCAGCACAACCTGCCAGCCGCGGTCGATCAGCTCACGCGCCAGGGCCTCGGCCGGGAACATGTGCCCGCCGGTGCCGCCGGCGGCGACCACGGCCAGGGGTATATCGGCAAAGGAAGAGGCTTTGCGGCGCGGTTTGCTGGGTTTATCGGCCAAGTCTGTTCCCCGGGGAGCTCAAAGGGTATTTGCACCGATTACCACGCCGGAATCCACCGGAAAGTGAGGCCTTAGACGGCGATTACCACTTGGTCGGGTCGTCAGCCCGGATTTCGTCGTTGCGCCGGCGCGTCAGGGCCAGAATGAAGCCCATGCACAGGCCCATGGCCAGCATCGATGAGCCGCCATAGGAGATGAACGGCAGGGTCATGCCCTTGGGCGGGATCAGGCCGAGATTGACGCTGACATTGATGATCACCTGCATGCCCAGCATGATGTACAGGCCCGACGTGGCGATCTGGCGGAACGGATCCTGCATCGACATCGCCTTAGCCAGGCCACGGATGACGATGAAGGCGAAGGCACCGATGATGATCAGGGTCAGCCACAGGCCGTATTCCTCGGCCACCACCGAATAGATGAAGTCGGTGTGCAGGTCGGGAATGTGCTTTTTCATCACCCCTTCGTTCAGCCCCTTGCCGAAGAAGCCGCCGTTGGCGATGGCTGCCTTGGCGGCATTGACCTGGTACGAGGAATCCGCGTCCGGCATGAAAAAACCGAGCAGGCGGTTACGAAAGTGCGGCTGGATGAAGTAGAGGCCGACCAGACCCAGGCCGGCCGTGCCCAGCATGCCCATGATCCAGCGAAACGGCACGCCCGAAATGTAGAAACAGGCTCCAAAGGCGATGGTGATCAGGATCGACTGGCCGACGTCGGGCTGGATCAGCAGCAAGACGATGGCGCAGGCATAGAGGATAAAGGCGACGGTGACGCCCGGCACGCCCTTGCCCTTCTGGCCCTCGGAGAACATCCACGCGATCAGCACGATCAGGGCGGGCTTGAGGAATTCCGAAGGCTGGAGCGCAATCGGGCCCAATTCCAGCCAGCGGCGGCCGCCCTTGGCGGCGTGGCCGATGACCGGCAACAGCGCCATCACCGTCAGCGCGAAGCCGTAAACCGCCAGGCTGACGCGCTTAAGGCCCTTCAGCGACAGCATGGACACCATGATCATCCCCACCGCGGTCAGCAGGGCGAAGAAGAAGTGGCGCTTGGTGTAATAGAACGGGTCGTAATGGTCGGTGTGCGGGGCCGCCACCGGCGACGACGAGAACGAAAAGAAAAAGCCGGCCAGCAGCAGACACAGCATGATCGCCAGGGTCACGCGGTCGAGCGTCCACCACCACATGGCCACGGGCGAGCGGTCGGTGCGGGTAAACGGCGCGGTATAGCTTTGGCTGCTGATCATCGGGGCCCTTCGGCACAGGCCGGCGCGCGCAGACGCCGCGCGTTCGGCAAAACACCCTCAACGATTCACCAGAACGTGGTTAAAATCGCTTTAACGGCGCTGTGCAAACTTAAGCCTTTCTTATGATATAGGCGCATCACAATCAGGTGGGTGCGGGGCAGTGGGTACAGGCGGCGGCGCGGAGAGCAAATGGGCGATCTGATGGAGGGCTGGCACGACTTTTTCGTCGCCGAGGCGGGGGCTGCAGCGGCATTGGCCGGGCTCCTTTTCGTGGCGGTATCGATCAATCTCAACCGTATCCTGGAATTCCCCAACCTGCCGACGCGAGTGATCGAAGCCCTGTCCGCCCTGATCGCCGTGCTCTTCGTCGCCAGCTTTGCTTTGGTGCCGCATCAATCCGTGATGATGACAGGGATCGAGATCGCGATGACCGGGCTGGTCTTGCTGGCAATCAACATTGCTTCCTTGCGGGCCGACCTGAAGCATAGCCCGGCGATGCGCGTCAAATCCGGCCGCCGCGTGTCGCGCGTCCTGGCCAATCAATTGCCGCCTTTGCCGTTTATCGCGGGCGGCGCCTTGCTGGCCTTCGGTCAGGCTGTGGGTACGGCCTTCTTCCTGCCCGGGACGCTGCTGTGCTTCCTGTCCGGCCTGTTCAGCGCCTGGGTCCTGCTGATCGAAATCCAGAGATAATATCTGAATGCTTGCCCTCCTTGCTGCCGCCATAGCCCTCGCCTCCCCGCCCCAGGAAGCGTCCGCGCTGGCCGCCTGCCGGGCGTGGATGAAGCCGCTTAGCTATGACGCCGAACTGACCGTCAAGGCGGTCGATGGCGGGCTGTGCCTCAACGGCATGATGGATAAAGGCGCCGACCGCCTCCTGCTCGATGCGTTGAAGCCGCTCGATGTCGCAAAGCCGCTGATCGTCGTCGCGCGCTCCGGCGGCGGCGAAGCGGCGCCCAGCCTGACCATGGCAGAAGCGCTTCAGCCGCGCACCGTCACCGTCATCGCCGATGGCCTGTGCGCCTCATCCTGCGCCGACTACATCCTGCCGGCCGGCAAGCGCCGCGTCGTCGAAGCCGACACACTTTTGCTCTATCACGGCGGCGTCGTGCTCGATCAGCTGAACCAAGCCGCGCCCCAGGTCGCCGAACTGGCGCGCAAGGATCCGCACCTCGACTATGATCACGCCGTCGAGCAGGACCGCGTCGAGATCAATAGCTACATTGCCCGCCAGGAGGCGCTGCTGGTCAAGGAAGGCATCAGCCCGAGCCTGTTTCGCTGGATGGATCTGATCAACCATATGAGCCCGGCCGAACAACGCAGCCATTGCCCGGCCGACACCACCATCATCGCCTATCCGCCACAGGTCCTGGCGCGCTTCGGCCTGACGTTCGACAGCTATGGCGGGCCGCGCTCGCAGGCCGAGGTCGACGACATCGTGCGCCGCGCCGGACGCGCCAATGCGCATATCTGCTACTGGCGGGATACGGGGTTTTAGGCTTGCGCCGTTGCCAGCGACGTGGCGATTTCGTCGACGGCGGCCTTGAAGGCGTCGCCGCGCGCTTCGAAATCGGTGAACTGATCGAACGAGGCGCAGGCCGGCGAGAACAGCACGATCTCTTCCTCGCCCGACTTTTCGGCCTCGGCATAGGATTGCGCTACCGCAGTGAACAGCAGCCGCGACTGGGTGCAGGGCGCCTCGGTGCCGATGGTCTTTTCGAAGTCCTCGGCCGCCTCACCGATCAGGAAGGCGTGCTTGATGCGCGGGAACAGGTCGCTCAGGCTCTCAATCCCGCCGGCCTTGGCCTTGCCCCCGGCGATCCAGAAAAAGCGCTCAAAGCTCGACATCGCCTGACGCGCGGCGTCGGCATTGGTCGCCTTGCTGTCGTTGATGAAGCGCACCTTGCCGATCTGTCCGATCTCCTGCATGCGGTGCGCCAGGCCCGGGAAGGTCGCCATGCCGGCAAGAATAGTATCGCTGTCGAGCCCCAGCGCCCGGCACGTCGAATAGGCGGCGGCGGCGTTTTGCCAGTTGTGGCGGCCGGTCAGGGTGCGGATCGTCTTGAGGTCGATCATTTCGCGCGCCCGGCCTTCGGTAGCGTCATAGAGAATGCCGCCCAGGGCATAGACGCCGACGCTCAGGCTGCGGCGCGACGAGATCGGGATCAGCTTGACCTTGGAATTGGCGCGCATCTCGGTGATCACCGCGGCGGTATATTCGTCGTCAGCGCCGATGACGGCGGTCTGGGCCTCCGTCTGGTTCATGAAGATACGCTTCTTGGCGGCGATATAGCCGTCCATGCCGCCGTGGCGATCGAGGTGATCGGGCGACAGGTTCATCAGCACGGCGACGTCCGGCTTGAAGGTCAGGGTCAGGTCGAGCTGATAGGACGAGGTCTCGATGACATAGATCGACCCGGCGTGCATTTCCGGAAGATCCAGAATGCCGATGCCGATATTGCCGCCGACGTGGACGTCCTTGCCCGCGGCCTTGAGGATGTGGCCGATCAGCGCCGTCGTCGTCGATTTGCCGTTTGTCCCCGTAATCGCCACCGTTTTCGGCTGCTTGTGCGGAGGCAGCGTCGCCAGCGTGCGGGCAAACAGCTCGATATCGCCCAGGACCGGCACACCGGCCTCTTGCGCCAGCTTGACGGTCCAGTGCGGCTCGGGATGGGTCAGCGGTACACCGGGTGACAGCATCAGAGCGTCGATTTCCGACCAATCGGTGTTTTTCAGGTTCTCGATGGTGAAGCCTTCGCGGGTCGCGGCCAGCATCGAGGCCGGCTTGTCGTCCCACAGAACGGGCTCGGCACCTCCGGCTTTAAGCGCGCGTGCCGCCGACAGGCCTGACCGGCCCAGTCCGAAGATGGCGACCCGCTTGCCCTTGAAGCCTTTGACCGGAATCATGCGCTTACCTGATCTTCAACGTCGCCAGGCCGACCAGGGCCAGCATCGCCGCCACGATCCAAAAGCGCACGACGACCGTCGATTCCGCCCAGCCGAGCTTCTCGAAATGGTGGTGGATCGGCGCCATCAGAAAGACGCGCTTCTTGGTCAGCTTGAAATAGCCGACCTGGATCATCACCGACAGCGCTTCCATGACGAACAGGCCACCGATGATGCCGAGCACGATCTCGTGCTTCAGCGCCACGGCGACGGCGCCGAGGCCGCCTCCGAGCGCCAGTGAACCGGTATCGCCCATGAATATCTTGGCCGGCGGGGCGTTGTACCACAGGAAGCCGACGCCACCGCCGATGATGGCGGCGCAGATCACCGCGACTTCACCCGAACCCGGCACGTAGTGGACGATGAGATAGTCGGCGAATTTGATGTTACCTACGAGGTAGGCGATCAGCACGAAGGCGCCGGCGGCGATCATCACCGGCACGATGGCCAGACCGTCGAGGCCGTCGGTCAGGTTGACGGCGTTCGACGCCCCCACGACGACAACGGCGCCGAAGATGACGAAGGCGTAGCCCAGGTCGATGATGACGTTCTTGAAGATCGGCACCACCAGCGAGGTCGCCAGGTGCGGCGCGTCAGCCGGCGCCGGGGAATAGTACATCAGGATCAGCACCGCCCCGATAGCGATCAGGAACTGGGCGATCAGCTTCTGGATCGAGGTCAGGCCGGCCGAGGTCTGCTTGGTCACCTTGGCGTAGTCGTCGATGAAGCCCAGCACGCCGTAGAGCATGGTGACGCCGAAAACCACCCAAGCCGAGGCCGAGCGCGGATCGGCCCACAAAATGGTAGCGACCGCGATCCCGGCCAGGATCATCAGCCCGCCCATGGTCGGCGTGCCTTTCTTGGTCAGCAAGTGCGACGCCGGGCCGTCCTCGCGGATCGGCTGGCCCCGCCCCTGTTTGGCGCGCATCCAGTTGATGAAGCGCGAGCCCATCGACACGGCGACGATCTGCGCCGTGACCAGGGCCAGGAAGATGCGCACCGTCAGGTAGCGCATCAGGTTGAGCACGGGAAAATGCTCGTGCAGCGAATTGAAATGGTCGTAAAGCAGGTAAAACATAGAGCCCCGATGGTCCTATTGCGCTGCGATTAAGGTTTGGGCGATAAGGGCGGCCTTGGAGCCGTGGGACCCCTTTATCATGACGACATCGCCGCTTTGCAAGTCTTGTTGCAGCGCGCCGTTCAATTCGGCGGCACTGGCCGCGTAGCCACCGCGCAGGCGTTGCGGCAGCACGTCCCACAGCGCCTTCATCAACGGTCCAGCGGCATAGACACGGTCAATATCGAGCCCTTCGATGACCTCCGCCAGGCCGGCGTGCTTGGCGGCCTCGTCGGGCCCCAGTTCCAGCATGTCGGTCAACACGGCGATCTTGCGCGATCCCTCAGCCTTCGGCCGGGCACCGAGCGAGGTCAGGGTCGCGGTCATCGACACCGGATTGGCGTTGTAGCTTTCGTCGATGATCGTCAGGTCTCCGCCCTTGAAGGCGCGGGTGACGACGCGGCCACGGCCGTCCAGCGCCTCGAAGCCTTCGAGCGCGGCAATGGCGGTGTCGAGGTCGACGTCGAGCGCCTCCAGCATCAGCAGACTCGCCATGGCATTCAGCGCCTGGTGGCGGCCGGTGTGGGCAAAGGTGAAGCTGATCGGCTTGCCGTGCAGGCGGCCTTCGACGTGGGCGCGGTTGCCTTCGAGGCTATGACCGGTCAGTTGGGCATCATTGCCGGCGCCTTCCCCGAAGGCGGCGATCAGCGCACCCGAGGCCCGCGCGCGCTGGCTCAGGAACTCGAACCACGCATTGTCGGCATTGAGGATGGCCAGGCCGCCGGGCAACAGGCCATCGAAGATTTCCGCCTTGGCGCGCGCCACCCCGGCGTCGCCGTCGGCGAAGTTCTCGGTGTGGGCACCGCCGACCGTGGTAATGACCACGGCGTGCGGGGCGACGAATTCCGACAAAGGCGTGATTTCGTCGGCGTGGTTCATGCCGATCTCGAACACGGCGCGATCGGTGTCGGCCGGCATGCGCGCCAGGGTCAGCGGCACGCCGATATGGTTGTTGAAGCTTTTGACCGCCGAATGGGCCCGGCCGGCGCGCATCAGACCCTGCATCACCATCTGGGTGACCGAGGTCTTGCCGACGCTGCCGGTCACGGCGCCACGGCGGGCATTGCGGGCGCGGTCACGGGCGAAGACGGCGAGGTCCTCCAGCCCCTTGAGCACGTCGGGAACGAGCAGGCAGGGACCGCCTTCGATCGGGCGACGCGTCAGGGCGACAACCGCGCCTGAGGCAAAGGCCTGGGGCACGAAATCATGGCCGTCGCGCGCGCCCTGCAGGGCCAGGAAGATGTCACCCTGTTGCAGGGCGCGGCTGTCGAACGTGATGCCGGAGGCTTGCGTCGGCCCGCCGTCGCCTGCGCCGATAAAGGTGCCGCCGGTGGCCTCGGCCAGTTCCGCAAATGTCCACAGGGGAGAAGTCATACTGTACGCCCGGGTGAAAAGCCTATTGAAACCGGTTCGGAGGTTTAGGCAAGGTCCGGCTTATCCCTTATGCACAGCGGTCAGGCTGACGGTGAAGGTGGCACGATAATAGCCGCATTCGTCGGCGCCATTGCTGTGCGGGAAGCGGCCGGACAGGCGCACGGCGTCCCCGACCGTCAGGGCCTCTACCGCCGGATAAAACGCATCGCCCTTCTGCACCACTGTCTCCAGGCGGACGTGATCGGTACCGGAGGCCTGGCCGTGATGGCCGGCGTCGAAAGTGATGTCGATCGAGCTGTTGACGGTCGAAATCTGCACGTCGGCGACGTCGGCGCCCCAGTTATCGAAGGTCTTCATCTGCTGAAAGGCTGAGCAGAAACGGTCGAAGGTCGAGGCATTGGCCTTGACGCCACGGATCAGGCCGATCAGTGTGGTTTGATCCTGCGGCAGGTCGATGGCAGGCTTAGCTTGGTTTGGCGCGGAGGCCGGCACAGGGGCGCGGTCGCAACCGGCGCAGATCAACACAAGCAACAGCGCGCCAAAGGCCCTCATATGCCGAGCGCCACGCGAACCACGGTGACGTCGTCGAACGGCAGCACCTTGTCGCCGACGATCTGGCCCTGTTCGTGGCCCTTGCCGGCAACGACCAGGACATCGCCGGTCTTCAGGCCCGAGACGGCTTCCATGATCGCCTTCTTGCGGTCGCCAATCTCAACCGGCCCGCCTTTCTTGCCGTTTGTGCTCATCCCCTTGAGGATTTGCGTGCGGATCGAGGCCGGATCTTCGGTGCGCGGATTGTCATCGGTGACGAAGACGCGATCGGCCAGCTTTTCGGCGATGGCGCCCATCTGCGGACGCTTGCCGCGGTCGCGGTCACCGCCGCAGCCGAAGACGACGACCAGCTTGCCCTGGGTGTGCGGACGCAACGCCTTGAGCACGGTTTCCAGCCCGTCGGGGGTGTGAGCGTAGTCGACATAGATTTCGGCGGCGTTCGACTTGGAGCCGACGCGTTCCAACCGGCCGCGCGCGCCCTTCAGCTTCGACAGCGCCTCGATGACGCCTTCGGGGTTTTCGCCGGCGGCGATGGCCAGACCCGCGGCGACCAGAGCGTTCGACGCCTGGAACAGGCCGGCCAGCGGCAGCTTGGTCTCGTAGGACTTGCCCTGATAGTCGAGATAGAGGATCTGGCCGTCAACGGTCAGGTCGCGGCCGGTCATGCACAGGTTGCGCGCGCGTTCGCCGACGCTCATCACGTTCAGGCCCGACATGATCGAGGTGGCGGCGAAGGCGTTATAGGCGTCGGAATCGGCGTTCAGCACGGCCGTGCGGCCGCGCGGCAGCAGGTTCTCGAACAGACGCAGCTTGGCCGAACGATAGGCGTCCATCGTGGCGTGATAGTCGAGATGGTCCTGGGTCAGGTTGGTGAAGCCGGCGGCCGTCAGGCTGATGCCGTCGAGGCGGCGCTGATCGATGCCGTGGCTTGAGGCTTCCATGCACAGGTGGGTGATGCCGTCCGACGCCAGATTGGCCAGGTGCTGGGCCAGGTCCGCCGCGTCGGGCGTTGTCAGGCCGGGGCCGGTAATGGCGTTTTCGGTACCGTTGGGATCGGAGGTGACGACACCGAGCGTGCCCATCGAAGCCGACTTGTGGCCGAGATGGGCGAAAATCTGACGGCAGAAGGTGGCGACCGAGGTCTTGCCATTGGTGCCGGTGACGGCGACGCAAGTCTTGGGCTGGGCGCCGTAAAATGCCTTGGCGGCCAGGGCATAGGCACGGCGGACGTCGGAGACGGTGACGAAGACCGAATTGGCCCTGTCGGGCGCGCCGAGATCGACACCGCGATCGTCGTCGGGCAGCAGGATGGCGGTGGCGCCACGCGCCAGGGCCTGAGGGATATAGTCGCGGCCGTCGTTCAACGTACCGGGCAAGGCACAGAACAGCGTGCCTTCGGCGACCTTGCGGCTATCGGCGGTGACCCCGGTGACGATCGGATCGCGATCCAGGTCGCGGCGCAGGATGTCCGACAGGCGGCGCCCTTCAAGTACGGCTGAGGCGTGTGCGGCGGCCTTGGCCATCAGTGTTCGTCTCCGGTTGCGTCTTCGGCCTTGACGGGCGCCTTGTCCCATTGGGCCGAAGTGAAGGTGTCGTCTTTACGCTCGACACCCAGAAACGGCGCGATACGGTCAATGATGCGGCCGGCGACGGGGGCCGCCACGAAGGCGCCTGTCTTCAGACCACTGCTACTGGCGGCACCTTTGGGTGAGTCGTAGGTGATAAGCACGAGATATCGGTCGCCATCCACAGGTCCGTCGGTGGGGAACACGGCGGCGAAGGAGGAAATGCGGTCGGCGGTATAGACGCCCTTGACCGGCTTTTGCGCCGTGCCCGTCTTGCCGCCGACGCGCAGCCCGGGCGCGTTGGCGCGGGTGCCGGTTCCCTTCAGAACGTTCTCGCGCATGAGCATGAGCATAGTCTGAGACGTTGATTCCTGGAAGACGCGGTTACAGGCCGGAAGCGGAGCGGTACCATCCACCTTCTTGATGGTCAGCGGGCGCAGGCAGCCGCCGTTGAGCACGGCGCCGGCGGCGGCGGCATAGCTCATCGGGGTGATCGCCATCGCCTGGCCGAAAGCCGACGACACCAGGGAATTTTCCGACCAGCGCGCCGGAATGATCGGCGGCGCCGGCTCATGCAGCTCGGTCTGCGCCGAATGAAACAGGTTGAGCGCCTGATAGTACTTGATCATGCGGTCGGCGCCGACATCGAGCGCGACCTTTGACGTGCCGATGTTCGACGAGCGGATAAAGACGTCTTCCAGGCTCATCGGCGCGGCAGAGGCTTCGTCGTCGTGGATCAGGCGCGTACCGATCTGCAGCGGCTGGCGCCCGTCATAGACCGAGTTCAGCGTTGCCGTGCCGGTATCGAGACCGACGGCGATGGAGACCACCTTGAAGATCGAGCCGACTTCGAACCGGTCGACGGCGCCGCGGTTACGGCGGGCATTGTCGTCATAGGCGCCGGGATTCGACAGGTCGAACTCGGGATAGCTGGCCAGGGCCAGCAATTCGCCGGTGCGGACATTGGTGACGATACCGACCGCGCCCTGAACGCCCTGATCGACGGCGACGGCGCGCAGCTCGTTTTCCAGCGCGCCCTGGACGCGTAGATCCATGGCCAGTTGCACCGGTTGGTCATCGTGGACGGCATTGGCGGTGATCTGATCCTGCAAAGCCAGCTCGGCGCCGGACATGCCTTCGCCCGCCCGCTTGGTCATACCGATGTAAAACGCGCCGGTGGTGCCGAGCGGATAGTCGCGCACGCGCTGGGCCTCGAAGGTGACGCCCGGCAGGCCATAGTTGAGGATGCGGTCGCGGTCGGTCTGCTTCAGCATGGCCGCGACAAGTGTGCGGCCATTGGTGTGGAAGGCCTTGTCCATCAGGTCGTGCGATACGCCGGGCTGAGCCTGCATCAGGTCGTTCTTGACGACGTCGCGGTCGGCCGCGGTCATGTCGGTCGGATCGACGAACAGGTTGTAATCATTGACATCGGTGGCCAAAAGCGCGCCGGTCCGGTCGACCAATTCGGCGCGTGCCCCAGGCTCACCGGTCAGGGCAGCGATCTGTGCGGGCGTATTAAACAGTGAGGCCTTGCCGGCGAAGATGGCCAGCGACGTATAAGCCACGCCCAGCCCGACCAGGATCGAGAACAGGCGCATCTTGGCCGAGCCGGCCTTATCGGACGCCGCGTTGGCGCGTTCGAACGCATGTTCGACCTTCCAGACGCGGTCGGCGACCCATTGAAAGCCCGATTGGGTGAGCGGCAGATTTACCTTCATAGCGCACCTGCCGCTTTCTGGGCCGGCTTCAGCAAGCTGGCCGGCGGCGGTGGTGGCGGTGGCGGCACCTTGGCATCGACGGTCGAGATCAGATCGTCATGGGCAGCGATTGGCGCCGCCGGAGGCGCCGGAACAGCCGCCACGGCCGGGACCACCACCGGACGCGAGGTCGAGTGGGAAATTTCCGCCAGGTCATCGAGCTTGGTTTCGTGCGTCGGCGCCACCGGCTTCATGTTGAGATAGGTCTGGGCCAGTTGTTCCAGGCGCGCGGGGCGTTCGAGTTCGGCGACCTTGACCTTGAGGTCGGTGACCTGCTGCTGCTGATCGGAAATCTGGCCGTCGAGGTCGTTCATCCGCTTGATGTCCTCGCCTTCCCGCGCTTTGGACAGGCAGACCCAGAAGATCATGATCAGGGCCAGTGAAATACCCACCAGCTCGATCAGGCGGACCCCGCGCACACGTTGTTCGAACAGTCGGATAAAGGCGTTCATCATCGGGAAGCCTTGCGCAGGTGGGAGGGCGATATGGGGGCGTGGGTACGGCGCATGGCGCGCAGCTTGGCCGAACGGGCGCGCGGATTGGCGGCGGTCTCGGCCTCGGACGCGGCGACCGCCTTGGGCGTAATCAGGGTGAACAGGGCGGGTGCAGCCGCAGCGGTCGGTGGCGCATAGCGCGAGCCCGACGGCACCTTGCCGGCGCGCTGATTGAAGAAGGTTTTGACGATGCGGTCTTCCAGCGAATGGAAGGTCACCACAGCCAGAACGCCATCGGGACGCAGCAAAGTTTCCGCCAGGCTTAATGCCTGCTCCAGTTCGCCCAGCTCGTCATTGACGGCGATGCGCAGAGCCTGAAAGGTTCGCGTCGCCGGATGCACCGGGGCGCCACGACGGCCGCCCAAGGCGCGTTCGACGACCTCGGCCAGATCAAGCGTGCGCTCGAACGGCGCCTCTTCCCGGCGGCGCACGATGGCCGCGGCGATGCCGCGCGACTTGTGCTCCTCGCCATAGAGCCAGATGATGTGGGCGATGTCGTCCTTGTCGTCTTCGTTGACGATGTCGGCGGCCGAGCGCCCCTCGGTCGACATGCGCATATCCAACGGCCCGTCGCGCATGAAGGAAAAGCCGCGATCGGCCTCGTCCAGCTGCATCGACGACACGCCGATATCGAGCACGATGGCGTCGCATTGATCGTAACCGAGATCGGCCAGACCTTCCTTCATTTCGGAAAAGCAGCGATTGACCCACTGGAAGCGGCCGGGAAACTCACCGGTCAGGGCATCGACATAGGGCTTGACGCGGGCATCGCGATCAAAGGCGACGACATGCGCCCCACCCTGCAGAAAAGCGCGCGAATAACCGCCGGCGCCGAAGGTGCCGTCGACCACCAGCTTGCCATTGAGGTCGCCCAACGTGGTTAACACCTCGGGCAACAGGACGGAGATGTGTGGGCTTTGGGCTTCGGTCACATCAGACCTCCACCATTGAAGACGTCGCGCGCCAGGGCATCCTGTTGCGCCGACCAGGCGGCATAGGCCGCCGGCGACCAGATCTGGAAGCGGTCATAGAGGCCGACCATGACGACGTCGCCGGTCAACCCGAAGCGCGCACATAGCGCCTCAGGCAGCGTAATCCGGCCGGCCGTGTCGAAGTTCAGGCGCTGCATGCCGCCATAGACCTTGTGTTCCAGGGCCCGCCGCGTCGGCGAGCCGACCGGAAAGCGTTCGATAAGGGCACGGTAGCGTTCGAAGAAAGCGGCCCCGCCGCACTCCAGGCACTCCGCCTCGACCGCGCTGAAACCATAGACGCCGTCGAAAGCCTCAAGGCTGTCGCCAGGCAGGAGTGCAGTCGCGCGGAAATCCTGCGGGACCAATAGGCGCCGCTTGGAATCGAGCTGTTTCTCGTGGCTTGAGAGAAACACCGTCCGCCTGCCGGGTCCGCCAAGCGGCCCGCTCCCTTTTGAGCGCTAACGGTGGGTGGCCGGGAGGTTGGTGGTAGCCCCGTGCTGCACCGCTGAAGCGCGATGTGGTGAAGCAGCACCGGGCACATCAGCCCAAACCCACACTCCCGTGCTGCGAGGTTTAGGGTTAACATGGGATTAAATGGGATGCAATGACACAAATCGACACCAGGGCCGGATTTGAGGACTAAATTATGCTCAAAACACGCAAGCATAGAACAAATACAGAACATTAGAGATGTGCCAATGTATTGATTGTTAACCATAAGTTGTTAATACAGCCTTAATCTAACCGCGTTCGGCGAACGGCTTGTTAACCAGGACCTGTGGATAACCAAGGCTGTTCATGCACAGCTTTGTGGCGCGCGCGGCCACAGGCGCCCTCGCCCGGCACACCCCCATAAACGTGAAAATGACCAGATGACCTGTAAGCCGGGTTCTGTCGGCCCAATAAAGGGCCGCGGCGATCATTCCTCTTGGCCGCACATTGCTGTACGGCTCACGCAACCTACCCGAACGGTCCCGGGCGGCAATGCCCTGCCAAGAAGCCCCGAAAGACGAACCTGGCGCGCCGTTCCTATTTGGTTTTGCTCCTGGCGGGGCTTGCCTTGCCACCGACGTTACCGCCGGCGCGGTGCGCTCTTACCGCACCCTTTCACCCTTACCCTGAAAACAGGGCGGTTTGCTTTCTGTGGCGCTGTCCCTGGGGTCGCCCCCGGCGGGTGTTACCCGCCGCCATATTGCCGTGGAGCCCGGACTTTCCTCAGGCGAGCAAGCTCGTCCCGCGATCACCCAGTCATCTGGTCATGGCCTCTTTGCGCGCGAAGCGCGCAGAGGTCAATGACCAGATGAGGAATGTTAGTGGCGTTCAAGCGCCACGCAGGCTTAGCGCGCGGTCGCGCTTGCCGAATACTTCGTATTCGGAGAACCACATCCTGATACAGTTTTCTCTGGAGAGCGTGGTTAACTATTGCGCTTTATTCGGCACGAATGCGCCGATGGCCAGCGCCAGCCAGCCGAGGATGGCGAGACCGCCGCCAACGGGCGCGAACATCTGCAGCGCCAGGGTGCCGGTGGTGCCGTGGATCAGCGTTTCCAACCCGAAGATGCCGCTGCCGGTCAGCATCAGGGCGATCGGGGGGGCCCGGCGCCAACCGGCAATCAATGCGCTGTTGTTGACGGCAAGTACGGCCGCCGCATGAAACAACAGGAACGATCCGCCGGTTGCCATGATAGTCGCCGCCGGCGGGTGCGATCCCATGGCCAGCAGGACGACGCCCAATAGGCCCCAGATCGCGGCGATGCCCAGGATGATGCGCTGACCAGACATTCAAACCTCCGTTAGCGAAATGTGCCGCAGCAGCGCCATCAGGCGCAGCCGGGTTTGCGCGTCGGCGCGCCCGTCGGCAGACATGCCGATGGCCTGCGGGTACCAATGGCGCTGAAAGGCGCGGATAGTGGTCTCGGTTTCGACGTCATAAGGCCCGCCCGGCAGGATGTCGTAGCCGAGCTTGCCGAGCGCGCCCTGCAGGGCAAATACGCCAGGGCCGGTGTCGGTCGGGCCTAAGGCCGCGCCCATGGCGGCGATGCGCTCCGGTTCGAAATGGCCGAAAGCCTCGGGCCACAGCCCGTGACCATGCTCGGCCAGGACCTGCCACGGAAACTTCTCGCCCGGATCGTCCTTGCGCGCCGGCGCGACGTCGGAATGACCGAGAATGCGCGAATCGGGCACGTCCCAGCGACCGCGGATACCGTCCAGCAGGCCGATCACCGCGTCGATCTGGGCCGACGGAAAGTCGTGATAGCCGAATTCGTGCCCAGGATTGACGATTTCGATGCCGATCGAGGTGCCGTTGATTTCACGTGCCCCCTTCCAGAAGGCGACGCCGGCGTGCCAGGCGCGCCGCTCCTCAGGTACGAGGCGGTAAACGCTGCCATCCTCGTCGACACAGTAGTGCGCCGACACCTTGGCCTCAGGGTCGCACATACGCTCCAGCGCCCCCTGAGCGGTCGGCATACCGGTATAGTGCAGCACCACCATATCAGGCGGCGAGACCCGTTCGTTGAAATTGGGAGACGGCTTTTCGATCACGGACATAGGTCCGTGCTTAGCCGCAAAGGGCCGCTTAGTAAACGATCCAGGTAGAGCCCTTCTTGCGGGCCTCGTAGACGCCCTTGCCGCCTTGACGATCGCCGTCGCGCTTGGCGTGGACGAAAATCTTGGCCGGGGTGCGGCGAACAAAGGCGCCAAGCGCCACCAGGGCCAGGGCGACGACGCCGACCACGGCCACCGAAGCCGCGAACACGAACAGCAGCACAAAGGCCGCCAGCGCCGCAAGGCCGAGCGCGGTCATCATCATTCCATAGGCAATGCGCGCGATCAGGTTCTGGCGACGAACCTGGCCCCACGGACGATAGGTCCGCGCATAGGACGCAAAGCTGGACTGTTGATCGGTCATCGGACGAATACCTTTACTCGGCAAGAGACAAAACGCGCCCCACGGCATGTATGTTGGCATGAAACGCCGTCACGTCAACTGTCCCGTCCCCGGCACGTGAAATTTTTAATTCACAATTAAGCGTACGGGTGACTCTTTTCGTGATTGGCAGATCCGCAAACCTCATGCCATCGCCCGTTCCATGGCAATGCGATCAAAGGCTTGATTGATCAGCGCTGATTTCTGCGTATAGAGCGCCTCGAACTCCGCCGGCAGGCCGCGCGCCCGCACCCGGTCAGGGTGGGCATCGGCCAGCCGCGTCCTGCGCGCCTTGCGCACATCGTCGTCGCTGGCGTCCGGCTGCACGCCCAGAACAATATAGGGATCGTCCGCCGCCAGCGGCACATAGCCGGCGCGAATGCGGCGATAGGTCCCGGGCTTCAGCCCGAACAACCGCGCCACGGTTTCGAGATAGGTTTCCTCGCGCTCGCTCAGATGGCCATCGGCCACGGCGATGTGGAACAGGCCCTCGAGCACGTCCTCAAGGATTTGCGGGCAACGGGCATAGCGCTTGGCCAGGCGCTTGGCGTAGGATTCAAAGCCTAGCGACGTCTGACGCGCCAGATCGTACAGACGCAGGATATCGCGATGGGCGCCGTCCTGGGGCTGGAATACGCTGAGAAAAGCCTGCTGTTCGCCGTCATCGGCCAGGCCGTCGGCCATGGCCAGCTTGGCGCCCAAAGCCGTCACCGCAGTGGCAAAGGCCGGATCGGCACCCGGCGCCCCTTTTGGGCATTCGCTGCACTCGGCGGCATCGACCTGCCGCACCGCCAACCGGGCAAGATTTTTCCAGAAAGACATACGCACACCTATAGCCGAAAATGTGCACCGAGGGGACTTAAGTTTACGTAATTTGTTGTGATTAATGGGGGTAAGCGCAGCGACTCATGGTCGCAGTTTATGCTTTGCGCTCAAACGCCGCGCGGGCTCACGCGCAAAAGTGCGCGGCGGGCGGTCGCCCTTGCCGAGCGCAAGGGCGCTCGGAATATGCATGTTCATTTCAAAGCGGCGCGATCAAAGAGCGTACAAAATCCCCACAAAATGGTCGAATTTGCTGTATAGACCGTCATTAATGGGCGAATGGCGCTGATTTCGGCGCAGATTTTCCCTATGCATTCCTTTTTCCTGTGCCGCGGAGCCCCTTTTGCGCCCTGTCCTCCCCGTCTGCGTCGGCCTGTGCCTGGCCATCGTCTCGTTCAGCGGCCTCGACGCCCAGGCCCGCGTCAAGCATCCCAAGGCCCGTGCGGCGGCGAGTTCATCATCCGCCAGTGCTTCAGCAGCTGATAAGGACGACGCCGACACCCTGCACGTCCCGACCATCGCCGACGCGCCCAGCGACGATTATCAACGCGTCGCCTGGTGTCACGGTATCCTCAGCGGCGACATGCAACTGGCCGAAATCATCGATCCCCTGGAACCCAAGGACGAGGCCATCCAGACCATCGGCCGCTCTTACCTGCGCGCCTATGAGGCAGCCCTGACCCTGTCAGGCCAGGGCAAGACCGCCGCCGGCCACGCCGTCGCCGAAAAGGCCCGCCAGAAGGGCTTCGACGAGTGGGCTCAGGTGCGCAAGGCCGAGATTCACAAGATGGCCTGGACCTACGACAACTGGCAGTTGCCGGGCGATTGCGAACACGCCGCCATCCGCCTGTCCGGCCATCCCGACCTGTTCGCCGAAATGGCCACAGAAGACGAGACCAAGGCGATCACTGCCGCGCTCAATTCGGGCGGTCCACACGCCTATGAAGAACTGCCGAAGCCGACGCTGAAGGCCCAGAACATCGCGCCCGATGCCGACGGCGCGGTGGCCAACAACACCCTGGCCGTTCGTGCGCAGCAGGCCTCCAGCCTGACGGCGACGTCGAGCTCGGCCTCAAGCGGCAGCTCAACCTCCGCCGACTATTCGCAGGGTTTGGGCCAGAAGCTCGGCTGGGACAAGAGCGGCAACTAACACCGCAACGCAGCATATTTTTTGAGAACCATTTCTCTGCGGTTGCAAATTAACCGTCGATTAAGCATGTTTCGATAAAATAGCGCCGTTATCGCAGATATCCTGTCGATGTCCCTTTCCGGTAGAAGGCCGAAACAAATGGACAGTATCGAGAGTTTAGCCTTGTGTAAGACGCCTCTGGAGACCGCGCGGGTCTATAATCCCATGTCTCCAGAATATTACTTGGCCGATCAGGTCAAGGCCGCCGAACAGGCTGCCCCAGAGACCGCCCCCGAGGCAAATCCCGCCGTCAAGGTCACTTTGTCACCCGAAGCCCAGCAGGCGATGAGGGGCTAGCGATTTTCGCGGGTGTGCCACAAGCGAAGAACGACGAGCAAGTCTTCATTGATCTCGTAGCGCACCTCATAGTCCGCAATGATCAACGATCGCACTTCGCGCGGATCGAAATCCTCGAGCCTATGTCCGGTACGCGGATGGTCAGGCAATCGATTGATGGCGTCGTTGACAGCCTGCAATTTGCGTTTCGCGGCATATGGATTGACCTCATACAAAAAATCATAGAGGCGGACAAAGTCTCGTCGCGACGCCGGCAACCAACGTACACGCATCTCTATTCGAGACCATCCAGCCACGCCTGGATTTCTTCAGGCTCGACAAACTTGCCTTCATCTACTTCCCTCAAAGCTTCGAGAGTCATCTGATGCCGGCGCTCTTCCAGGCTTACCCAGTTTAAGAGCGCCTGCTTGACGATCCAGCCGCGCGGCCGCTCCAGGCGTTCGGCGGCAGCATCGATCTGCTCGGCCAGCTCGACGGGGATATGCGCGGTGACGGTACGAGTGGGCATGGCAGCCTCCGATCGACCGCCATTGTCCGCTCTTAATCAGGCTTCGTCAATCTGACTCAATCTGATTATGGCACGTAGTTGAGGATCGGCGACAGCCAACGTTCGGCCTCATCGACGGCCCAGCCCTTGCGACGAGCATAGTCCGCGACCTGGTCCTTCTCGATCTTGCCGACGCCGAAATAGTGCGCCTTCGGATGGGCGAAATAGAGCCCTGACACCGAAGCCGGCGGCGTCATGGCCAGGCTTTCCGTCAGTTCCATGCCGGTCCGTGCGCGCGCATCGAGAAGGTCGAATAAAGCCCATTTTTCGGTGTGATCCGGCTGGGCCGGATAGCCCGGCGCCGGACGGATACCCTTGTACTGTTCGGCGATCAACCCGGTAATGTCGAGGTCTTCGTCCGGCGCATAGCCCCACAGTTCGCGGCGTACGCGTTTGTGTAGCGCTTCAGCGAACGCTTCAGCCAGACGGTCGGCCAGCGCCGTCGACAGGATGGCGTTGTAGTCATCGCCCTTGGCCTTGAAATCCTTGGCGATCTCCATTTCGCCATGGCCGGCGGTGACGGCAAAGCCCCCGATCCAGTCCGGCGTGCCCTTGGGCGCAATGAAGTCAGACAGGGCCGTATTGCTCTGGCCTTCGCGCGTCTTCTTCATCTGCTGACGCAGGCTGTGCAAGGTGGCGATGACATCCGAACGCGTCTCGTCGGCGTAGACTTCGACGTCGTCATCATCGGTGGCGTTGGCCGGCCAGAAACCGACGACGCCGCGGGCCTCGAACCACTTTTCGTCGAGAATACGCTTGAGCATGGCTTGCGCATCGGCGAACAGGCCGCGCGCCGCCTCACCGACGATCTCGTCCTCCAAGATCGCCGGATACTTGCCGGCCAGTTCCCAGGTAGCAAAGAACGGCGTCCAGTCGATATGCTCGGCCAGGTCGTGCAGATCGTAGGGACTGAAGGTTTTCACGCCCAGGAACGACGGCTTAACCGGCGGTTCGGCGGCAAAATCGATACGGAAGCGATTGGCGCGCGCCTCTGTCAGCGACGACCGCGGCTGCGAATTGCCCTTGCCATAGGCTTCGCGCACTCGGGTGTAATCAGCTTTCGTCTGTTCGACAAAGCCGTCGCGTTCGGTCTCGCTCAACAGGTTCGACACCACGCCGACGGCGCGTGAGGCGTCGAGCACGTAGACGACCTGGTTGTTGGCGTAGCCCGGCTCGATCTTGACCGCCGTGTGGGTCTTCGACGTCGTCGCGCCACCGATAAGCAGCGGAATTTCAAAGCCCTGACGCTGCATCTCGCGCGCCACGAAGACCATTTCGTCGAGCGACGGTGTGATCAGGCCCGACAGGCCGATCATGTCGACCTTGTGCTCTTTCGCTTCCGACAGGATGCGATCGGCCGGCACCATGACGCCGAGATCGATGACCTCGTAATTATTGCACTGGAGCACGACACCGACGATGTTCTTGCCGATGTCGTGGACGTCGCCCTTGACAGTGGCCATCAGGATCTTGCCGGCCGCCTGATACGCGCCGCCGGCGGCGACGTGCGCCTCTTTTTCGGCTTCCATATAGGGCATCAGATAGGCCACGGATTGTTTCATGACGCGGGCGGACTTGACGACCTGCGGCAGGAACATCTTGCCGGCGCCGAACAGGTCGCCAACGACGTTCATCCCGGCCATCAGCGGGCCTTCGATGACGTGCAGCGGACGATCGGCTTGCTTGCGCGCCTCCTCGGTATCGGCGTCGATGAATTCGGTAATGCCGTGGACCAGGGCGTGCTTCAACCGCTCGGCCACCGTGCCCTCACGCCAGGCGAGGTTGGCGACCTGGACCTGACCTTTTTCGCCCTTGTACTTCGGCGCCAGCTCGACCAGATATTCGGTATTGGAGATATTGTGGCGCTGCGGCCGGTTGAGGATGACGTCCTCGACCGCCTGACGCAGTTCGGCGTCGATATCGTCATAGACCGGCAGATCGCCGGCATTGACGATGCCCATGTCCATACCGGCTTGGATGGCATAGTAGAGAAAGACGCTGTGAATGGCGCGGCGCACCGGCTCATTGCCGCGGAACGAGAAGCTGACGTTCGATACCCCGCCCGAGATTCGGGCATAGGGAAGCGTCTGCTTGATCGTTCGCGTCGCCTCGATGAAGTCGACGGCGTAGTTGTTGTGCTCGTCGATACCGGTAGCGACGGCAAAGATGTTCGGATCGAAAATGATGTCTTCCGGCGGGAAGCCGACCTCATCGACCAGGATGCGATAGGCGCGGGTACAGATCTCGACCTTGCGCGCCGCGGTATCGGCCTGGCCTATCTCATCGAACGCCATGACCACGACGGCGGCGCCGTATTTCAGGCATTCGCGGGCGTGATGGCGGAAGATGTCGAGCCCTTCCTTCATCGAGATCGAATTGACGATCGCCTTGCCCTGGACGCATTTCAGCCCAGCCTCGATGACCT
>FTCZ01001214.1_pt1 | contig 126157 bp, 124 predicted proteins | sample 1658871 | NCBI WGS metagenome assembly FTCZ01 (sample SAMEA3914864, study PRJEB12502) | metagenome | biome: forest; material: soil | place: USA | collected 2012-03-12 | depth 0.3 m | reverse complement strand
TTCCTTGCCGCCCATCATCTCGTTGCGGATGCGGATGTTGGCGAAGGTGCCGCGCTCCATCAGCTCGAAATTGCCGCGCCGCGCGCCATAGGAGTTGAAATCCTCCTGCCGCACCTGGTGCTCCTGCAGGTAGATGCCGGCCGGCGCCGCCGTCTTGATGTTGCCCGCGGGTGAGATGTGGTCGGTGGTGATCGAGTCGCCGAACAAGGCCAAAATGCGCGCCTTGGCGATTTCCTTCACCGGCTGCGGCTCGATCGTCATGCCCTCGAAGAAGGGCGGGTTCTTCACATAGGTCGATGCCATCGGCCAATTGTAGGTCTGGCTCTTGACCGCCTTGATCTTGCGCCAGTTGGCGTCGCCCTCGAACACGCTGCCGTAGCGCGCCTTGAAGCTCGACGTCTTGATGCCCTTGCGCATCGCGGCCGAGATTTCCTTGGCGCTCGGCCAGATGTCCTTGAGGTAGACCGGCTCGTTCTCCTTGTCGTAGCCGACCGGCTCTTTGGTCAGGTCGATGTTGATCGACCCGGCCAGCGCGTAAGCCACGACCAGCATCGGCGAAGCCAGATAGTTGGCGCGCACCAGCGGATGCACGCGGCCTTCGAAATTGCGGTTGCCCGAAATCACCGCCGAGGTGACGAGATCGGCGGTCTGGATCGCGTTGGTCACGTTCTCCGGCAGCGGCCCGGAATTGCCGATGCAGGTGGTGCAGCCGTAACCGACGAGCTGGAATCCGAGCTTGTCGAGATATTTGTTCAGGCCCGCCTTCTCCAGATAATCGGTGACGATCTGGCTGCCCGGCGCGAGAGAGGTCTTCACCCACGGCCGCACCTTGATGCCGCGCTCGACCGCCTTCTTGGCGACGAGGCCGGCGCCGATCATGACCGACGGGTTGGACGTGTTGGTGCACGAGGTGATCGCCGCGATCACCACGTCGCCATGGCCGATGGAATGTTCGGTGCCTTCCAGCTTGGCGCGCTTGTTGGCCTCGTCTTCCTTCTTGTACGTGTTCATCAGCGCCACGGCGAACTCATGCGCCGCGTTCTCCAGCGGCACGCGGTCCTGCGGCCGCGCCGGACCGGCGAGGCTGGGCGACACCGTCGTCAAATCGAGCTCCAGCGTGTCGGTGAACACCGGCTCTTCGCTCTTGGCGGTGCGGAACAGGCCCTGCGCCTTGGCGTATTTCTCCACCAGCGCGACGCGCGCCGGCTTGCGCGCGGTGTCCTTGAGGTAGCGCACCGTCTCGACGTCGACCGGGAAGAAGCCGCAGGTCGCGCCATATTCCGGCGCCATGTTCGCGATGGTGGCGCGGTCTTCGAGCGACATGTCGTCGAGGCCCGGGCCGAAATACTCCACGAACTTGCCGACCACGCCCTTCTTGCGCAGCATCTGCGTCACGGTCAGCACGAGGTCCGTCGCGGTGACGCCTTCGCGCAGCTTGCCGGTGACGCGGAAGCCGATGACCTCCGGGATCAGCATGGAGATCGGCTGGCCGAGCATCGCCGCTTCCGCCTCGATGCCGCCGACGCCCCAACCGAGGACGGACAAGCCGTTGACCATCGTGGTGTGGCTGTCGGTGCCGACCAGCGTGTCGGGGAAGGCGTACTCGACCTTCTTCTTGTCTTCCTTCTCGGCGCGCGTCCAAACCGTCTGTGCGAGATATTCGAGGTTCACCTGGTGGCAGATGCCGGTGCCCGGCGGCACGACGCGGAAATTCGCGAACGCCTGCTGGCCCCAGCGCAGGAACTGATAGCGCTCCAGATTGCGTTCATATTCGATGACGACGTTCTTCTTGAACGAATTGCTGTGGCCGAAATTGTCGACCATCACCGAATGGTCGATCACCAGATCGACCTCGGCGAGCGGATTGATCTTCTCCGGATTGCCGCCGAGGTTTTTCATCGCGTCGCGCATCGCGGCGAGGTCGACGACGGCGGGCACGCCGGTCAGGTCCTGCATCAGCACGCGGGCCGGGCGGAACGCGATCTCGCGGTCCGAGGATTTCTTGTCGAGCCAGCCCGCCACCGCGCGGATGTCGTCGGCGGTGACCGTCTTGCCGTCTTCGTAGCGCAGCAGGTTCTCGAGCAGAACTTTGAGCGAATACGGCAGCCGGGAAATCCCCTTCAGGCCGTTCTTCTCGGCGGCGGTCAGGCTGAAATAGGTGTAGGTCTTGCCCCCCACCGTCATCGTCTTGCGGGATTTGAAGGAATCGAGGCTGCGGGTCACGGGGCGCCCTTCACGGATGGGGTATCGGATGGCGGGGGTATTAGTCCCGAACGGACCGGATTCCAAGCCTTCTTTGCCTGCGATGTCGCCGCTGCCTATGCGCCAGATACACGGGTCGCCAGGATGGCGCGGTGCCATTCGCGCATGAAAATCCAGGCGGTGAGGAACGCGGCGGGCGTTGCCGCCGCCGCGATCAGCACCTCGGCGAGGGGCGAAAAAAAGCCGTGCGCGTCGGCCCAGCCTGCGGCGGCATAGAACGGTATTCCGATATAAAGAACGGACAGCGGTCCGGTCGGCCGCGACAGCCGCGCGAAGGCGGCGAGTTCGGTCTCGGCCGCCGCGACCCGCACCTGCCACAGCCAGGTGAGCAGCGAGACCAGCAGATAGAAGCTCGCGAAACAGAACCACGGCCAGATCGCCGCCTGCCCCACCAGCGAATTGCCGATCAGGATCGCCGGCGGGATCACGAACACGATCACCGAATCGGCGAACGCCGGAATGCGGAAGCGCGAGATCGCCAGATGCGCGAAGATGATCCAGACCGAGAACGCGCACGACGCCATCGCCGCGAGCTGCGCCCAGGTGCGCAGGCTCCCCAGATCCAGCGGCCATAGCGTCATCCGCGCCCGTGCGATCTCCACCAGGTCGCTGAAGGTCAGCCCGATCAGGACGCTGAGCAGCGTCACGGTGAGAACCGGAAACTGGCTCTTTATGCGGTCTTCCAGATCCATATTGCCTCAACGTCACGGTGGCCCGCCCCGGGCCGGTATGACAAACTAAACGAAAATCGCGGGGGACTTTGCATGGGCGCAGAACATGTGCGGGTGGAGCGCAGGAGCGGTATCACCACCATCATCCTCGACCGGCCGCATGCGCGCAACGCGGTCGACCGCCCGACCGCCGACGCGCTGGTGAAGGCCTTCCTCGACTTCGAGCACGACTCCAAGGCCAAGGCCGCGGTGCTGTGGGGCGCGGGCGGCACGTTCTGCGCCGGCGCCGATCTCAAGGGCATGAGCGAAGGCCGCGGCAACCGCCTCACCGCGCCGGCGCTCAGCTTCGATCCCCATGCCGGCGACGCGCCGATGGGGCCGACACGGATGCGCCTCTTGAAGCCCGTGATCGCCGCGGTCGCGGGGCATGCGGTTGCAGGCGGGCTTGAGCTCGCGTGCTGGTGCGACCTGCGCGTAGCGGAAGAGGACGCGGTGTTCGGCGTGTTCTGCCGCCGCTGGGGCGTGCCCCTGATCGACGGCGGCACGGTGCGCCTGCCGCGCCTGATCGGCCAGTCGCGGGCGATGGACATGATCCTCACCGGCCGCGCCGTCGGCGCCGACGAGGCCTATGCCTTCGGCCTCGCCAACCGCGTCGTGGCCAAGGGCGACAGCCGCCGCGCCGCCGAGGAGCTCGCGGCGCAGATCGCGGCCTTCCCCGAGATCTGCATGAAGGGCGACCGCGCCGCGGTGCTGGAGCAGTGGGATTACGATCATCACACCGCGATGATCCACGAATTCAAGATCGGCACCTCGACGCTGCAGACCGGCGAGTCGCGCCAGGGTGCCGCCCGCTTCGCCGGCGGCAAGGGCCGCGGCGGACGCTTCGACGATCTTTAGAGAATGGCCCGGCCGGTCATCGTCGTCGATTACGATCCGGCGTGGCCGCACATCTACGAACGCCTGCGCGCGCCACTCGCCGCCGCACTCGGCGATCTCGCGGCGGCCATCGAACATGTCGGCAGCACCGCCGTGCCCGGCCTCGCCGCCAAGCCGGTAATCGATATCGACGTGCTGCTCGCCCGCGCGGATGCGCTGGCGCGGGCCATCGAACGGCTCATACCCTTAGGCTACGAGCATGAAGGCGAGCTGGGCATTCCCGGCCGCCACGCCTTCCGGCATGCGCCCGAGCTTCCCGTGCATCATCTCTATGTCTGCGTGCCGGATTGCATCGACTACCGCCGCCACATCGTGTTTCGCGATTATCTGCGCGCGCATCCGGAGCACGCCGAGGCCTATGGCAATTTGAAGCGCGAGCTTGCCGTGACGTTTCGTCATGACCGCACCGGCTATACCGATGCAAAGAGCGCGTTCGTAAGCGACATCATGGCTCGCGCGCAGGCGCCGCTTGCATGACCGCGCAGCGCATCGTCTTCATCCGGCATGGCAAGCCGCAGATCGTCGAGAGCGTGCCGTCGGCGCAATGGCGCCTGTCGGACGAAGGCAAAGCGGCATCTGCTGCGCTCGCGCCGCTTCTATCGGACTATGCATTCAAAGACATTGCGAGCAGTCCCGAGCCCAAAGCCGCCGACACCGCCGCCGCGCTCGCCGCGCCGCTCGGCCTCGGCGTCCAGACCGATCCGGGCTTCGCCGAGCATGCGCGCCGCTCCGTCGGTTTCATCCCGCTCGCCGAACTGGAGGCATCCATCGCCGAATTCTTTGCCAGCCGCGGCGAACGCGTGTTCGGCGACGAGACCGCCGACGCGGCCCATGCCCGCTTCACCGCCGCGCTCGCGCGCCAGGCCGCGAAGGGCGCGCGCGACATCATGATCGTGACGCACGGCACCGTCCTGACGCTCTATCTCGCCCGAATCGCCGGCATCGATCCGTTCCCGTTCTGGAAAGCGCTCGCCACGCCCGCCGCGATCGTTCTGGAATCCGGGCAAATACGCATCCTGGACGCGCAAACCCGTTAACGGCGCGGTCCCAAAATCGCCCCATTCCCTGCCTAGTTTCCCAGCCGGGGGGCATGGCGGCAACGACCGTCATGACCGAGCGGCGCATAAGGTCAACGACAACAACGACAAGAAGGCGTGATGCCCAGATACGGGATCCTGTTCGCGTTCGTCGCGCTGCTGGCCTGCGTGAGCGCCGGCGAGGCGCAGAACGGCAACGCCGAGCTGTCCTTCGACCGTCTCGGCGACATCCAGACCGGCAGCTACACCGTCAGCAACGGCGCGACCTTCACGCTCGACCGCTACGACGACAAATACGTCATGCGCTTCGGCGGCGAGCCGGAAATCTACGTCCTCTATGTCGATCACGGCTCGCTCGGCGGGCGCGTGCTGAAATACGATTCCGGCGGCACCGCGATGCAGGTTTCCGGCTGGGGTGCGCTCACCATCTACACCGACGCGCAGCCGGGCGGCCTGCCGGCCGAGCACAGCGGCGGCAGCACGATGCCCGCGCCGGCCCAGGTCACGCTCGCTGAAATGCAGGCCGCCGCGAATGACGAGAGCGAGCACCTCGCCTATGCGCGCGGTCTGCACATCGCGTTCGATGCCGATTGGCCGGCGCTCGCCGCCGATGCCGCGCTGCGCGCGCTCACCTTCGATGCGATGCAGAACGCGGCGCGCGGCATCGACCGCTTCGCCGCCATCGCGGCCGGACGCATCGCCCTCGCCGCCAGGATGGACACGGTGCGCATGGTCAGCGGCGGCCGCCCGACCATCGCGCTGCAGGGCCGCACGCTGCTGGTAACGCTGGTCCCCGCCAAAGGCCTCGCCGGCCGCGCCTCGTCGCACGGCATCGCGCGCGCGCTGGGGCAACTGTTCTCGGTGCCGACGGCGGGGTAGCGCCCTACCCCGGCTCGAACCCCTCCGGCGCGAGCTCGAACGTATCGAAATCGAAGCCCGGCGCCACGGTGCAGCCGACCAGCGTGTATTCGCCGAGGCTGCGCGCCGTCTGCCACGCGCCCGGCGGCACCACGAGCTGCGGCCGCTCGCCCGCCACGATGTCGTTGCCCAGCACGTGCCGCACCGCCGGCCCGCGCGGCGGCGCGATGCCGAGCTCCAGCGGGCTCCCACGATAGAAATGCCAGACCTCGGTCGCGTCGATGCGGTGCCAGCGCGACACCTCGCCGGCGCGCAGCAGGAAATGGATGCCGCTCGAAAGCGCCCGCCCGCGCCCGCCCGGACGGTTGTCGCGATAGACTTCGCGGTAATGCCCGCCTTCGGGATGCGGCCGCATGCCCAGGCGCTGGATGAGATCGTCGGCCTCGCTCACGCGCCGCGCTCGATGCTGACATGCTGCGGATAGAAGGCGAGATGGTCCTTGATCTGCTCCATCGCCGGAAACGGCGCCTCATAGCTCCACACCGCGTTGGGCGCGGTCCTGCCGTTCGCCGACAGCGTGAAATAGCTCGCATCGCCCTTGTACGGGCAATGCGTGCTGTGCGCCGTCTTGGCGTAATGCGCCATCTTCGCGCCGTCACGCGGGATATAAAGCACCGCCGGATAAGACGCCTCGCGCAGCTCGAGCGCATGATCCGTGTCGGCAATCACGGTGTCGCCGAAGCGAACGACGATACGGCCCTTGGCGGGCGTGATCGTGATCGGATGATCCGGACCGGGAAGTTTCATGATCATATCCTTCTTGCGCGTCGCCAATTTCGATCAAACGGGCGCATCACGCAAATAGACTCTTCGCCCCGCGCTGCACCAGCACGCGCATGCCCGCCGCGACCGAGAGGCTGTCGGCGAGGGCGTTGTGCTTGCGCCCCTCGAACGGTACGCCAAGCTTGGGCCCGATGTCGCAGGAATGCAGGCCGTGCGTCTCGAACCCGTTGGCGCCGAACCACGGCCGCGCATCGCGGAATTCCGGACGCGGCGTGGGCGCCAGCCCATAGAGCCGCTCGTTCTCGTCGAACACCAGATCGTCGCGCCCGAACGCCGACAGGATGCCGCCATCGGCGAAGCGCAGAAAATCCGCATAGACCGGCGCGAAGTCACGGCCCTTCGCGCGCAATTCGCCGTTCGTGATGCCGGTGAGCTTTTCCAGATACGGAGAGATCAGCGGATTGATCCGCGGCCGCACCAGCGCGTCGAACGTGCCGAGCACATCGAGCGTCAGCGGATCGAGCTTCACCGCGCCGATCTGCACGACTTCCTTGAACTCGCCGGGCCGCAGCCAGCGATGGCGCATCGAGCCGTCCCAGGCGGTGAATTCCAGGTCGAACAGGATGGCCGGCGGCATGGATGCTCGGACTCAAGAGGCAAATACGGGAAACCCGAATCGCAGGTTCGCGCGCAATTAATACATTGTTAAGGCAGTCGGCAGAGCCTAGGCGGGTCGATCGTCCTCACGGAGGCCTCCATGGCCGCGCGCGCCAATCCTCTTTTCGATATCGCTTCGGCACCGGCCGCGGACGAAACCGCCGCCCAGCCCCGCAGTGCCGTCGCCCATTTGGCGCAGATGCATGCCGAAGCGGTCGAGACCGCGCGCCTCGCCAATCTGCTCGGCCGCGCGCGGCATGCCGCCATCGCGCTGCCGGTGCTCGCGGCGCTCGCCATCGTGCTCGGCGGCGGTGCCGGCCTCGCCGCGACCATCGCCTGGACCATCCTGGTCGGCGTCTCGACCCTCGCCATCCTGCGCGCCTATGGCCACGCCATCCGCCAGCCTTTCGCGCGCGTCACGTTGCACGCCTTCGCGCAGGACATCAGCGCCTGCCTGCTTTATGCCGGGTTCGCCTGGGGCGCGGGCGCGTTCCTCGCCCTCTCCACCGCCGCGCCGTCCGGCGCCGCGCTGCTGTTCGCCGCCGTGCCCGCCATCGCCATCGCCGTTCTGTTGCGCGAGAAGCAGGCGGCGCTTTTGTTTCTTGCGCCGGTCGCCGCGCTCACGGCATTCGCTTGCGTGCTGCGTCCGTTCGCCGGCGGCGCGCTCGCCGCGGCGCTGGTGCTGATCGCCTGCGCCGTCGTCGCGAGCGCCACCGTCGCGGTGTCGCGCCATGCTGCAAAGCGGCATGAGGCCGCGCTTCCGCACGGCCTGTTCGCCGCGTAAATATCACAATTCAAAGGGTTTTAAGCCCCGGCGCGCGAGGATAATGTCCACGCGCGTTCGAGTCCGTTGCGCATCCGCAAATTTGCGCCGCTCCATTTTTCGAGGCCACATGTCCGCACAGTCTCATACCGACGACGTCGCACACGTCACGCGCCGCAACGAAGCCGACGCCGGCGAACGTCTCGCCGCCGCCGCCAGGCTCGCGCCTGCCGGCCCGCTGGCCGAATTCTTCGGCGCGCTCTATCGCGGCGCCGCGCCCGACGACATCAACCGCCACACGCCGGCTTCGCTGCTGGCGCTGGCGCGCATGGTGCACGCAAGGGTGCAGGCGCACCGCCCCGGCGCCAGCGACGTCACGCTGTTCTGCGCCCGCGACGAGGACAAGGACTACGCCGAGAACGATTACGTCCTCGTCGCGGTCAACGACGACAAGCCGTTCCTGTTCGACTCGCTGATCGCCGACGTCAGCGCCGGCGGCGGCCGGCTGCGCGCCGTGTTCCATCCCATCGTCCAGCAGGAGGGCCAGGCCGTCAGCGTCATCGTGCTGGTGCTCGAGCCCATCCTCAGCGAGGCGCGCCGCGCCGCCATCGTGCACAGCGCGCATGCGACCTTCGCCCAGGTGAGCGTCGCGGTGCGCGACTGGCGCGCCATGATGATGCGCCTGCGCGACGCGATCGCCGCGCTCAAGGCCCATCCGCCCAAGGTCCCCGCCGACGAGCTGTCCGAAAGTCTCGCACTGCTCGAATGGCTGGGCGACAACCATTTCACGTTCCTGGGCGCGCGCGACTACCGCTACGACCCCGCCGGCGACGGCGCGCTGGAGCCCGACGCGCAGAGCGGCCTCGGCGTCCTCGCCGACAGCGAGGCGCGCGTCATCCGCCGCGGCCCCGACCGCGCCGCGCTGACGCCGCAGGTGCGCGACTTCCTCACCCAGCCCTCGCCGCTGATCATCACCAAGTCGAACGAGCGCAGCTTCGTGCACCGCCGCGTCCATATGGACTATGTCGGCGTGAAGATGTTCGACGCCGCCGGCGCGTTGATCGGCGAACGCCGCTTCGTCGGCCTGTTCACTTCCAGCGCCTATAGCCGCCGCCCCAGCGACATCCCGCTGCTGCGCCGCAAGGTCGCGAACGTCATCGCCCGCGCCGGATTGCCGCCCGCCAGCCATGACGGCAAGGCGCTCGCCCACATCCTCGACAATTATCCGCGCGACGAGCTGTTCCAGATTTCCGAGGACGATTTGTTCGCGACCGCGCAAGGCATATTGCGCCTCGGCGAGCGTCCGACGGTGCGCGTCTTCCTGCGCTTCGACCGCTTCGACCGTTTCGTCTCCGCCCTCGTCTTCGTGCCGCGCGACCGCTACGACACCCATGCCCGCGAGCGCATCCATCACATCCTCGCCGAGGCGCTGAACGGGCGGCTCTCCGCCGCGACGCCGACCATCGACGATTCGGTGCTGGCGCGGGTGCACTACATCATCGGCCGCAACGAGGGCGCGCGGCCCACGGTCAGCGTGCAGCACCTCGAGTCCCAGATCCGCAGCGCGATCCGCACCTGGGACGACGGCTTCACCGAAGCGATGGAAGCGGTGCACGGCGAAACCGACGGCATGCGCCTGATCCAGGAGCACCAGGCGCATTTCTCGCCCGGCTATCGCGGCACGTTCTCGCCCAAGGAGGCGGTGCACGATCTCGACGAGATTCTCGCCCTGACCGGCGCGCCGAAAGGCTTGCGCCTGTGCGCCCGCGTCTACCGCAAGAGCGCCGACGCCCACAACGCGCTGCGCCTCAAGCTCTACATCCTGGGCGAGATGCTGCCGCTGTCGGCCTCGCTGCCGATCTTCGAGAATCTCGGTCTGAAAGTCATCGCCGAAGACTCGTTCCCGCTGACGCTGAAGACCGGCGACGGCTGGACCCACGAAGCCAACGTCCTCGACTTCCTGATGGAGCGCGTCGACGAAGGCGCCGCCGATCTCCTGACCGTCAAGCAGCCGCTGGAAGACGCGTTCCACGCCGTCATCGCCGGCCAGGCCGAGAGCGACGGTTTCAACAAGCTGGTGCTCAGCGCCGGCCTCGCCTGGCGCGACGTCACCATCCTGCGCACCGTAGCGAAATTCCTCCGCCAGGCCGGCTTCGCGTTCAGCCAGGACTATGTCGAGCAGGCGCTGACCCGCAATCCCGACCTCGCGCGCCTGTTGGTCGAGCTGTTCCACGCCCAGAACGATCCGCACGGCGCCGCGCACCTCGAACACGACGCCAAGACCATCGCCGCGCGCATCGACGACGCGCTGACCGATGTGCAGAGCCTCGACGACGACCGCATCCTGCGCCGCCTGCGCAACGTGATCGTCAACGTGCTGCGCACCAACTTCTTCCAGTCCGATGCCGGCGGCAAACCGAAGTCCTACATCGCCATCAAGCTGAACTCGCAGCAGCTCGACGATCTGCCGCTGCCGCGCCCGCATGTCGAAATCTTCGTCTATTCGCCGGAAGTCGAGGGCGTGCACCTGCGCTTCGGCAAGGTGGCGCGCGGCGGCATCCGCTGGTCCGACCGCCGCGAGGATTTCCGCACCGAAATCCTGGGCCTCGTGAAGGCGCAGCAGGTCAAGAACGCCGTGATCGTGCCGGTCGGCTCCAAGGGCGGCTTTTATCCCAAGCAGCTGCCGGTGAACTCGACCCGCGAAGCGGTGCAGGACGCCGGCATCGCCGCCTACAAAATCCTGATGAACGCGCTGCTCGACGTCACCGACAATCTCGACGCGTCCGGCGCCGTGGTGCCGCCCGCCGACGTGGTGCGCCATGACGAGGACGATCCCTATCTCGTCGTCGCCGCCGACAAGGGCACCGCGACCTTCTCCGACATCGCCAACGGCATCGCGGAGAGCTGCGGCTTCTGGCTCGGCGACGCCTTCGCATCCGGCGGCAGCCACGGCTACGACCACAAGAAGATGGGCATCACCGCGCGCGGCGCGTGGGAAGCGGTCAAGCGTCACTTCCGCGAAATGAACCGCGACATCCAGGCCGAGCCCTTCACCGTGATAGGCGTCGGCGACATGTCGGGCGACGTGTTCGGCAATGGCATGCTGCTGTCCAAGCAGACGCGCCTGCTCGCCGCGTTCGACCACCGCCACATCTTCCTCGACCCCGATCCCGATCCGGCGAAAAGCTGGGACGAGCGCAAGCGCCTGTTCGACCTGCCGCGCTCGAGCTGGGCCGATTACGACACCGCGCTCATCTCCAAGGGCGGCGGCGTCTTCGCGCGCACCCTGAAGGAAATTCCGCTCAGCGCCGAGATCAAGGCCATCGCCGGCGTCACCGCCGACAAGCTGTCGCCGCTCGAATTGATCAAGGCATTGCTGAAGGCCGAGGTCGACCTGCTGTTCTTCGGCGGCATCGGCACCTATCTCAAGGCGGCAAGCCAGTCCAACCTCGAGGCCGGCGACCGCGCCAACGACGCGGTGCGCGTCAATGGCGGCGAGATCAGAGCCAAGGTGATCGGCGAAGGCGCCAATCTCGGCGCGACCCAATTGGGCCGCATCGAATACGCCCGCAGCGGCGGCCGCATCAACACCGACGCGATCGACAATTCCGCCGGCGTCGACACGTCGGACCACGAAGTAAACCTCAAGATCCTGCTCGGCAATCCGGTGCGGCGCGGCGAGCTGACGGCGCAGGCGCGCGACGAGCTTCTCACCGAGATGACCGACGACGTCGCGGCGCACGTCCTGAGCGACAATTACGACCAGACGCTGGCGCTCTCCGTCGCGCAAAGCCGCGCCGCCAAGGACCTCGACGCCCATGGCCGCTACATGCGCGATCTGGAGCGCCGCGGCCGCCTCGACCGCGCGGTGGAGTTCCTGCCCGGCGACACCGAGCTCCAAGTGCTGGAGAACGAGACCAAGGGCCTGACGCGCCCCGAGCTCGCCGTGCTGCTCGCCTATGCCAAGCTCGACCTCGACGCCGAGATCGTCGCCAGCGACCTGCCCGACGATCCCGCCTTCGCCGCGGTGCTCGCCGGCTATTTCCCGCCCGCCGCCGTCAAGCGCTTCCCCGAGGCGCTGGAGCAGCATCGCCTCAAACGCGAGATCGTCTCGACCTCGCTCGCCAACCGGCTCGTCAATCTCGCCGGCCCGGTGTTCGTGTCGCGCATGAAGGAGATGTCGGGCGCCAGCGGGGCGCAGGTCGCGCGCGCCTTCGTCGTCGCCGAGGGCGCCTTCGGCCTCGCGGCCCTCAAGGAACGCATCGACAAGCTCGATGGCATCGTCGCCGCCGACATCCAGACCGGCATGTACACCGACATCGCGGAGATCCTGCGCCGCCTGGGCCTCTGGTTCATCACCAACGTGCCGGCCAATGCCGACCTCGCCGCGACCATCGCGCTTTACCGCGCCGGCGTCGAAAGCCTGCGCGGCACCTTCAGCACCATGATCTCGCCTTACGAGGCGCAGGACACCGAAGGCCGCATCAAGCAGCTGCAGGACGCCGGCGCGCCGCTCGACGTCGCCGAGGACGTCGCGGTGCTGCCGCTGATGGGCAGCGCGCCCGAGATCGCGCAGCTCGCGCGCGGCAAGGGCCTCAGCGTCGAGCTCGTCGCCGGCGCCTATTTCGCGATGGGCGCGGCGGTCGGCGTCGACCGGCTGCGCGGCCTCGCCGGCCGCATCGCCGCGACGCAGCATTGGGACCGCCTCGCGATCCGCCGCATCGCCGACGATCTGTTCGCCGGACAGCGGGCGCTGACCGCCGAAGCGCTGGCCGGCGCCGGCACGGACAAGACAAGCCGCGCCGACGGCGTGGACGCGGTAAAGGCCTGGGCGCAAACGCGCGGCGAAACGCTGTCCCGCGCCAAGAGCTTCCTCGACGCGCTGGAGCGCAGCGGCGACCTCTCGATCGCCAAGCTGACGCTGGCGAACAGCCAGATCCGGGAGCTCGCGGCGCGCTGACGGTCATCCCCTCCCGCGCGGGAGAGGATTCACACATCACTCGATCGATATCGAGATCTCCTGCGACTGCTCCAGCCGCGTCGCCAACGCCGGCGACAGATACGGCACGGTGAACATAATGCGCACCGGCGCGCTGTGACCGAAGTCGATGCTGGTCTGGTTGCCGGCGCCGAAATTTTTCGCCTCCGCCGCCCACAGCTTGCTGGGCCGCAGGAAGTACATCCACACCGAATAGGATTCGCCCGACGCCAGCGGATTGAGATAGCCCGAAAGCTGCAACCCCCAGGTGGAGCTTCCCTCCGCGCCGCTGGTCAGCGCGTAGTTCATCTCGACGCCCGCCTCGCCGTAGAAACTCTGGGTCTCGCCGATGCCGAAGATGTCGATGCCGGCGCCGCCGCCCGCGCCGATGTAATCCGACAGGTCGGTGTAGGACGTCCCCGCCGCGGTGAACGACGACGTCGCCTGGAATTCCGTCTTCTGGTTGCCGGTCTCGGAGAACGAGAATTCCAGATAGGACAGATCGCCCGTGGGCCCGAAGCTGCGCGCCCCGAACAGCTTGACGACATCGGCGACATAGCTGCCGCCGGTATAGAGGACCGAATAATCGCGGCCGTCGATGACGAAATCCTCCTTCGCGCTTTGCGACAGCGCATTGAACGCGTTGCGCATGGTGATGTTGATCGTGGCCTCGGAATAGCTCTGCAGCATGCCGGGCGTGTAGCAATAGGTGTTGAATTGCCCGCCGACCGCGACCGGCGGCGCCGCGCCGTCGACCCGCAGCCGCGCCGCCGCCGGCACCGCCGTGTTGAACTGCAGCGTATTGGTGTCGTCGGCGAAGACGAAGACGTCCTGGGTGAGGTTGGGATAGGACCGCCCGAACAGCGTGCCCTGCGGCGCGATCAGGAACGTGTCGCCATTGTCCTCGGTCGCGTTCGGATTGGGAATGCCCTTGGTCAGGATCTCCAGCCCGTTGACGCGCGTCGTCGTCGAAGTCTGGCCGAACAGCGTATCGGTGCCCGAGGCGAACGACACGTCCTCCTTCAACCCGATGCCCTCGGTGCAATCGGCGCCAAACTTGAGGCCGGCGGCAAAGCCGGATTCGACCGACACGTCGGTCTCGGTCTCGTCGCCGACCATGTATGTGTAGGTGCAGGCGGTCCAGTCGACCATGCCGGACGGGCTGGAATTGTCCCACACGCTGGGCGCCGGCGGCGGATAGGGGAAGGTGTCGGCCACCATCGAGAGCAGCATCTGCTGCTGGCGCGTCGCATCGGGCGTCACGGTGGTGTAGTTCGGCACGCCGATCAGCGTGCCGTAATAGCGCGTCGCGTAATAGATCGACGAGCCCGTCTGCTGGTTCGAGAACAGGATCAGCACCTGCCGCTGCAGCCAGCAATCCTTGTAGACCTTCGAGGCCGGCGGCGTGACCGGCTCAGGCAGCGGACAGGGCGATTTGCCGGTCGTCATCGGCAGCGTGACGAACGCCGCCGCCGGCCCCATATAGCAGGGATAGGTCCCGTTGTTCGCGGTCGGATTGTCGTTGTGATAGTCCGTCAGGTCCATCCAATGCGGCGCATTCAGGCCCGGATCGGCGTTGGCGCCGTTGGGCTGGAACAGCGCCGTGGTCACGGTGTTCTGCTGGCTGCCGCAGAACAGCCGCACCGCGCCATTCGGATCGCGGATCAGGAAGGGCTGTTGCGTGATGTTGACGGCAGCGCCCAGCGCCCAATAAGCGTTGCCGTCGTTCGGCACGAGCCCGGCATCGACCTGCCAGCAATAAGTATTGAAGGTCTGGCCCGTGCTGTCGTAGGCCGTCATCACCTGGAAATGCGCCGGATTGCCCGAGGCATCGGCCTGCAGCATCCAGGCGAAGCTGCCCTTGGTGTAGCCTTGGCTCCACAGAAACGCGATTTGGGAAAAGCTGCGGACGTAGTAGACGCCCGTCCAGTTCTGCGCCGCGTGATACGTCGCCGGATCGAACAGGAAGGTGATCGCGACCGCCGCGCCCTGCGCGATCGATTCGAAATCCTGGGTCGCCTCGGCGAGGAATTGGATCGCGATGCTGCGCCCGTCCGGCGTGACGCAGGCGCTGATCGGGACCTGGCCGAAGGTGAAATTGGAGATCACCGCGGGCTGGTCGCTGTTCGCCGGCTTGCCGGAGAAATGGATCATCGACGCGCCGCTGAGGTCCGGGGCGCTGCGCACCCCGCGCAGATTGCCGTTGACGTCGATCCAGAACAGAAAGTAATGGCCGCCGAACGCCACGCCGGCCGGCGCCAGTGCGGTGCTGACCATGCTGGAGCTGCCGGGCTTGAGCACCGACATCAGATCGGTGCTCTTCCAGTTCTCAAGATCGGACGGCGTGTGCGATTGCAGGAAGGCGCTGACGTCGTTGACCGCGATCGTGACCACCGATTTGTCGCCGGAATAGGCGAAGAGCAGCGTGTCGTCGACGGTGCAGGCATTGCCGGGCGCGTAGGTGGTGCCGCCGAGCGTGGTGATCTTGCTGTCGAGGGGGTTGGCCATCGTCGCCTCTTGATCGGAAGGTTGCGTGGCGAAGATAAGAGCCCGCTCTTGTGTCAGACCAATGCAAAAGACGCGCAAACCTATTCAGTATTCGAATGCCTCGAAATGTATTCATACAAACGTCATTTTGAGATCGGCAATTCCGATCCTGCAACCGGCGCGGCAGTTCAGTATCGCCGTCGCACAACTCTGGATTTCGGAAGGCAGCGGAAGTTTTTGCGATTGCGAACATTTCGAACCGGCGGAACTGTGTTATGATTCGGGCAAATCGCGCGTGGCGTGACCGCGATCATCGAACTTCGAAGGGGGGACCCGCCATGCGCCATCTGCGTATTCTTCTGCCCGTTGTCGCCGCCGCGTTTTGCGCGCTGCTCATGGCCGCCGCGCCGACGCCGGCCGCACCGGTCGTCCCTTACACCCCCAAAGCCGTATTCTGTTATCCGGTGCCGCATGGCCCGGTCCTGCCGGGACCGCTCTGCTCCCGGCTGCCGGGCAATATCGGGCCCGATCCGGAGCTCAATGTCGGGACGGCTTACAACGGCATCGGCGGTTCGCTCCCCACCTCCTTCAACCGCGACGCCCAGACGCCCTTCGACAATCTGTCCTGGCAGACCTTCGTCGCGCTGAACTGGACCGCCGGAAAGCAGAACAAGTTTCCCGCCGAAGGCCTCGCCGGCGACGGGCGGCGCGTGTGGGAAAGCTGGGCCCGCGTCTCCAGCGTATTCGGCAATTCTCCGGTCCAGGCGAACTGCCATCCGCCGCTGGGCATGCAGACCTTCTCGATCGGCGCCTACACCAACAACAAGCCGGCGCCGCAGAACGAGGAATACATCCAGGCCGCGACGGGCGATCCCGCGATCGACGTCAACGGCAACTGGACGATCTATGAGCGGCGCGTCAACAGCATCGAGATCGCCTATCTGCAAGCGCCCGGCGGAAACGCCAACTGGAACCTGACGACCCAGACCGGCCAACAGAACTTCATCGCCGCGAAGCAGACGGTCAATTTCCCCGCGGTCGGCGCGATGCCGAACGGCGCGATGGAGATTAAGGCCGCGTGGCGCATCCTCGATCCGGCCAAGCACGCGGCCAATGCCAAGCGCTTCTTCATCGTCAAGGCGATGCTGGCGGTGGCGCCCAATCTCGTCGCGCCGGCGGGCAAGCCGATCTGCACCCAGGTCGAGCTCGGCCTCGTCGCGATGCACATCATCCAGAAGAACCCGGTCACCACCAACAATCTCAAGCCGCAATGGTTCTGGTCGACCTTCGAGCAGGTCGACAACGCGCCGCTCGCGCCCAAGCCGTGCGATCCCAGCTTCCCGACCGCCTGCGGCACGCTGCAGAACGAAAACTGCGGCGCGTCGGTGCCGGCCAATCCGCCGGACTATTCCTATTTCACCACCGGCTTCCCCAGCGTGCCGACCAACCAGCCGCCGGTGGCATTGAAGTCGAACCCGAACTTCACCTGGAATCCGACCCAGCCCTTCGCCAAGGCCTACCTGACGACGGCGAGCGGGTCCGGCGGGACCAAGCAGATCGGCACGCAGGTCTCGCGCTGCTGGTCGATCTATACCCTCACCCAGGAGCTGAACACGCAATGGCGCGACCAGCTGCGCAAGATCGGCTCGGTGTTCGCCAACTACATGCTGGTCGGCACGCAATGGGGCGGCGTGATCACCAACACGCCGAGCAAGCAGGTGCCCAGCGAGGTGGTGCCGCCCTATCTGTCGAACTCGGTGATCGAGACCTATCTGCAGACCGCCTATGCCTGGCCGGGGCAGACCCAGGATCAGCGCTTCGGCACCGGCTCCTGCGTCACCTGCCATGGCGCCGCGACGCTGTACGACAACAAGACGCCGTCCGATCTGAGCTTCCTGCCCAATCTGGCGGAGCCCATGCTCGTCCGGCGCACGCCGCTGCCGCCGCAAGTGCTGCCGCCGTCGGTGCCGCCGACGAAATAGGCGAAGGCGCTACTTCGGGCCCTGCTGCATGCGCCGCGGAATCTCCACGGCGAACACCCAGGCATTGCCGATGGAGAGGTAGAGGCACGCGATCTGCGCCGGCACGAGGAAGTAGAGTGCCGACGGCCAGCCGGCGATGATCCCGGCGCCGGCCGCGACCGGGCACAGCGTACCGATCCACGACAAGACCATGCGCACCGTGTGCGGCCCGCGCGAGCCCAGCACCGAGTTCGGGTCTTCCGGAAAATTGGCGACGAACACCGAGGTGCCGGCGAGGATCGCGAGTCCGGTGACGATGAACTCGCCGCCCACCACCCAGACCGGCTGCCCCGGCACGATGCCGAAGATCCCGATCAGCAGCATCTCGAACTGCAGGAACAGCGCGACGAAGGCGCGCGACATGTATCCGTTGCCCGCGAGCACATGCCCGAGCGAGATCGTCAGCCCGACGAACAGCAGGCCGGCCAAAGTGGCGCTGACTTGCGCCACGGTGATGAAGTAATCGTGCCAGACGGAAAGTGCGGCGGTGGTCATGGGGCGCGATATTGTCACGACCCGAGAATGCAGACCACCGGCGCAGAACCTCACCCTCCCCTTGAGGGAGGGTCGAAATTGCGAAGCAATTTCGGGGAGGGGTCTGGCGCGGGCGCTCGCTTCGCTCGCGGACCCCTCCCCGAAAAATTCTCGCTACGCTCGAATTTGTTCGACCCTCCCTCAAGGGGAGGGTGGAAAACTACCGCGGCGCCATACGAATGGCGCCGTCCAACCGCACCGTCTCGCCGTTGAAATACGGGTTGCTCAGCATCTCGAGCGCCAGGCTGGCGTATTCCGGCGGATTGCCGAGGCGCGGCGGGAACGGCACCTGCGCGCCGAGCGCGGCCTTGACCTGCTCCGGCGCGGCGCCGAGCAGCGGGGTGTTGAACAGGCCCGGCATGATCGTGTTGCAGCGGATGCCTTCCTGCGCCAGGTCGCGCGCCACGACCAGTGTCAAGCCGTTGATGCCCGCCTTCGACGCCGTATAGGCCGCCTGGCCGATCTGGCCGTCCTGCGCCGCGACCGACGCGGTGTTGACGATGGCGCCGCGCTCGCCGCCCGGCAGCGGGTCGAGGCCCAGCATGCCCTGCGCGCTGATCGCGATGCAGCGATAGGTGCCGACCAAATTGATCTGGATGATGAAGTTGAACGCGTCGGTCGGGAAGCGGCGCGTCTCGCCCGTCTTCTTGTCGCGGCTCGCGGTCTTGATCGCGTTGCCGGTGCCGGCGCAGTTGACGAGGATGCGCTCCTGGCCGTGCGCCGCGCGCGCCTTCTCGAACGCCGCGATGACGCTCTCCTCGTTGGTGACGTTGGCTTCGCAGAACACGCCGCCGAGCTCGGCCGCGAGCTTCTCGCCCTTCTCCTTGTTCATGTCGAGCAGCGCGACCTTGACGCCCTTGGCGTGCAGCGCCCGCGCCGTCGCCTCGCCGAGACCCGAAGCGCCGCCCGTGATGACGGCGGCAATCGAAGAATTGAGTTCCATGTTCCGTGCCCTTTTTCGTTAGCCGGCCGGACTCTTAGACCGCTCCGCGCGCGCGTGCAAAGCGGACGCTACGGCAAGGCGCGGGCGCGCAAATCCCGCCGCCAGCGGATCGTCTCGACCGCCGCCAGCGCCGCCTCGATCCCCTTGTTGAGGTCGTTGTCGCCGCTGCGCTCGAGCACGTGTTCGAGCTTGCTGGCCGGCCGGATCGCGTTGATCACCGGCACCCTGGCCGTCATCGTGAACTGCGCGAAGGCCGCCGTCATGGTGTTCAGCACCATCTCGAAATGCGCCGTCTCGCCCTTCATCAGGATGCCGAAGCACACCACGGCCTCCAGCCGCCCCTGCTCCATCTCGAAGATGTCCTGCGCCGCCAGCGGCATCTCCAGGCAGCCGCTCAGCGTGTGCACCGGAATGTCCGGACAGCCGGCCTCCACAAGTATGGCAAGGAACCGCGCCACCAGCGCGTCGACCTGCTCGGCATGCCATTTGGATTTCAGCACATGGATGCGCGCCGGCCCGAGGCGTCCGATCCCGTCGGCGGAGTGCGGCTTCAGCATGGCATCCTCACGGCATCAGGATCATCTGGGTCTGGGTCACGATCGCGACCAGCTTGCCGTCGTCGCGCGTGATCCGCGTCGTCCACACCGAGGTGCGCTTGCCGACATGCACCGGCGTCGACTCGCCCGTCACCGTCGAGCCCTCCTTCGCCGCGCCGATAAAGTTTGTCTTGCTCTCGATCGTCGTGGTGTTCGCCTCGCGCGGCATGTTGAGCACCGCGCCGATCGCGCCCAGCGCGTCCGCGAACGCCATGATCGCGCCGCCATGCATGATGTGCCCCGCGGTGCACAGATCGGGCCGCACCACGAGTTGCGCCACCACCTTGTCCTTGTCGGCGCTCACCACCTTCACGCCCATCAGGGTCGGAAAAGGCTGGTTGCTCAATATCCGCTCGCCGATTTCCATCTTGCCCCCTTTTATCGCCACGATGGCACCCGATATACTGGCACGATGACGGCCGATACGCCCATCCCCGTGCCATTGCCCGTGCCCTTGCCGCGCGACGAGCGCGTGGTCGAGCGCGACTTCTGGAAGAAACTGCGCAAGGTCGCCGGCAAGATCCCGTTCGCCGAGGATGCCGCCGCCGCCTATTTCTGCGCCGTCGATCCCGCGACGCCGGCCAAGGTCCGCGCGACCTTGTTCGCGGCGCTGGCCTATTTCGTCATGCCGTTCGATCTGATCCCGGATTTCCTCGCCGGCATCGGCTTCACCGATGACGCGGCGGTGATCGCGCTGGCGCTCTCGATGGTGGCGCGCCACGTCACCGACACGCACCGCGCCAAGGCGCGCGCCGCGCTGCACATCGCCGAGCCGTGACCTACGACGAAATCACCAAGCATCTGCTGTCGCTGCCCGGCGCCGAGCTGTCGATCAAGTGGGGCGACGACCACATCTTCGTCGTTGGCGGCAAGATGTTCGCCGGCATGGGTCCGAAAAAGACCAACAGAGGCATCTCGTTCAAGGCGGACGAAATGAGCTTCGAGATCTTGACGAAGAAGCGCGGCATCACGCCGTCGAAATATCTCGCCCGCGCCCATTGGGTCACCCTCGACACGCTGAGCCGCCTGCCCGACAAGCAGCTCAAGGCGTATCTGGCGCGCGCGCACGCGATCGTCGCGGCGGGATTGTCGAAGAAATTGCGCGCGTCGTTGGGGATCGCGGACGCGTAGAATCTACCGCGCCGCGGCGCTCACGATGTTCGCGTGCAGGTAGTCGGCGCTCGGCTTCTCTTCGGTCAGTCCGACGAACTGGATGCCGATGCCGTCGCCGTGATGGCGCGCGACGCGGCCCGCCAATTGCCCGATCAGCACGAACTCGCCGATATGCGGCCGCACCACGGTCTTCACCGAGACGCCGCTCGGCGACAAGTCGAGCACCTCGCATTTGACGATCGTGCCGTCGGCGCGGGTGAATTGCGCGGTGCCCTTGGTCGGGGTGCGGTCGTGGCCGCGCATCGCCTGGTCGTCGACCAGGTGTTTGTTCATCAGCAGCGTGAGCTGCTCGGCGGTCTTCTCGCGCTTCAGCGCGGTGCCGGAGAAGCGCATGCCGAAGCCGGGGCGGCCGTCGCGCCGCACCACCGCGCCTTCGAAGCGGCCGAAGCCGTCGATATAGAGCACGATGTGCGTGCCGCTCTCGGGATTGAAATCGGATTCCAGCGACGCCCCGCCCGGCGACAGATCGACGACCCGGCACACCGCCTCGCGGCTGTCGGCGGGATTGAACAGGCGGCCCGGCAGATCGACCGGCACGCGGCGAAAGCGCCGGCGCTCCGCGCGCGCTTTGGCGACGACGGGGTCCTCGATCCTTTTCAGCATTGGCTGGCCGTGCATTGCCCGCCCACTCCGGATTGCAAATCCCGGCCATTTTCCGCCCGTGACGGTCAACAGACCGTTACCGCCGCCGTAATCTGGTGAGGATTACGCACCGAGGCAGCGCGGCGGAGGATAAGTCGGCGCACCGTTCACAAAGGCTTAACCTTGCCGGGCTCGCGCGCTATAGGTGGCGCCGGCTGTTCGCTTCGTCCGGCCGATTGTGACAGACCTGTCCGGGGGACCCCATGGCGCGCGCGCACCGTTTCTTCAACCGCCTGGCGGCCGGCGTCACGCTGGCGGCGGCGGGGCTCGTCATGTCCGCCTGCGTCAGCACCTCCTCGCTCGACGATCTGGCCACGGCGACGCCCAGCGGCTCGCCCTTCGTCCAGCAGTTGTTCAAGAATTATTCCTTCCTCGCCCATTCCTTCGGCGCGGGCGGCAGCGGCGGCTCGTCGTTCGATTCCGAGGACAGCATGTCGATCTTCGACGATGGCGGCGACAATGCCGACCTCGCCGAAGCCTTCGCAACCAAGGCGCTGATCGCCGCCAAGGGCAACGAGGTCGATCCCGAACCCAGCACCGACGACGAATCCGCGCAGGCCCGCGACCGCCTGATCAAGGCGCTCGGCGAGAAGAAGGACACGTTCCCGGTCGACGCGGCGCGCGCCCAGACCGATTTCGACTGCTGGATGCTCAACGCCACCGTCCCGGCCCAGGCCGCCGCGGCGTCGCAGTGCCGCGCCTCGTTCTCCAATTCCATCAACCGGCTCGAGCATGATGGGGCGCGCCCGGCCTTCACCCCGCCGCCCGCCGCCGCGCCGCCGCCGTCCACGGACTTCACCGTCTATTTCGACTTCGACTCGTGGACCCTGACCGGCGAGCAGCTCACCGTGCTGCAGCAGGCGATCGCCACCGCCCGCGCCGGCGGCCAGTCGCATATCACCGTGGTCGGCCACACCGACACGTCGGGCTCGGCCGAGTACAACCAGGCGCTCTCGGTCAAGCGCGCCAATGTCGTGACCGAGACGCTGGTCGACATGGGGGCGCGGCGCGACGCGATCCAGGTCAGCGGCGTCGGCGAGACCGATCTGGCGGTGCAGACGCCGGACGGCGTGAAGGAGCCCAAGAACCGCCGCGCCGTCGTGACGCTGATGCCGTAGGGAAGAGTCACCCGCGTCAAGCTCCGCTGTCATCCCCGGCGAGAATTGCGTGTCAGCGCAATTTGAGGGAAGGGGACCCAGGTGCCGACCACCATGACGGTGGTTGGCACCTGGGTCCCCTTCCCTCGAACCGCTTCGCGGTTCTCGCCGGGGATGACAGTGGAGCTTGGTGTTACTTATCCCCGCGCCAAGGCGCCGTGGTAAAATCATTCGATGACAAGTCACGCATACCATCTGAGCCAGCAACCGCGGGCTCAAAACGAACCCACGCGCGCGACGCCTCGCCCTCGCACGCGTGCATCCGCGCACGCGCAAACGGGGATAGAGCATCGCCGCGTCCATGATCCGTCCACATTCGGGAAGCGGCAGAGGGATACCCCCTCTCGATTTTTCGACGAACAATTATATTGCCGAAGCCGCCGCACGCGCCGCACGAACCACGCAATCTATCCCACAGGATTCCGCTGCGTCATCAAACGCTTGGCGCGGGATTGGCGTCCTTTGAACCGTGTTTTTCGCATCCGCGCCATCGCGACACCGCCGTCATCTTTGTCTATGTTCCACGCCAGACCATCGTCCAGGGATCACGCCATGAAAGCCTATGACTACGTCATCATCGGTGCGGGCAGCGCAGGCTGCGTGCTCGCCAACCGCCTCTCGGCCGATCCCAAAGTCGAGGTCCTGCTGATCGAGGCCGGCGGCCGCGACAAGTCGATGATGATCCACATGCCGGCCGGCATCCCGGCGCTGCTCGGCAAGCCCAATCCGCACAACTGGTACTACAACACCGAAGGCCAGCAGCATCTGAACGGCCGCAGCCTGTACTGGCCGCGCGGCAAGGGCTGGGGCGGCTCGTCCTCGATCAACGGCATGATCTATATCCGCGGCCACGCCCGCGATTACGACGGCTGGCGCCAGATGGGGCTCGAAGGCTGGTCCTTCGCCGACGTGCTGCCCTACTTCAAGCGCGCCGAGAACAACGAGAATGGCGGCGACGATTTCCACGGCGGCGAGGGACCCTTACGCGTCTCCAACGGCCGCTCGACCAATCCGCTGTTCCGCGCCTTCATGCAGGCCGGCGTCGAGGCCGGCTTCAAGCAGACCGAGGATTTCAACGGCTATCAGCAGGAGGGCATGGGCCCCTATCAGCTCACCATCCACGAAGGCGCGCGCTGGAGCGCCGCCAAGGGCTACCTGACGCCGATCCTGGGTCGCAAGAACCTCACCGTCGAATCCAACGCGCATGTCAGCCGCATCCTGTTCGACGGCACGCGCGTCAACGGCGTCGAGTTCATCCAGAACAAGCAGACGGTGCGCGTGACGGTGACGCGCGAATGCCTGCTCTCGGGCGGCGCGGTGAACAGCCCGCAGACCCTGCTGCTCTCGGGCATCGGCGATCCGGCGATCCTCAAGCGCTTCGACATCCCGGTCGTCATGGACCTCAAGGGCGTCGGCAAGAATCTGCAGGACCATCTCGACGCCTCGATCCAATATGAATCGTCGCAGCCGATCACGCTGTACAGCCAGGCCAATCCGCTCAATGCCCTCAAGACCGGCCTCAGCTACATGCTGTTCAAGAAGGGCCTCGCCACCGGCCAGGGCCTGGAGAGCGGCGGTTTCCTCAAGAGCCGCCCCGACCTCGAGAACCCCGATCTGCAATTCCATTTCATCGCCGCGCTGATGACCGATCACACGCGCAAGAAGTCCGACCGCCACGGCTTCATGGCGCATGTCTGCCAGCTGCGGCCGCAAAGCCGCGGCTATATCTCGCTCAAGTCGAACGATCCGCTCGCCGCGCCGATCATCCAGCCGAACTACCTGGAGGCCGAGGAGGACCGCCGCGCGATGCGCGAAGGCACCAAGATCGCGCGCGATATCTTCGCCCAGGCCGCCTTCGATCCCTATCGCGGTCCCGAATTGTGGCCGGGCGCGCATGTCCGCACCGACGACCAGATCGACGCCTGGATCCGCAAGACCGCCGAGACAATCTATCACCCGGTGGGCAGCGCCAAGATGGGCAAGGACGCCGAAAGCGTGGTCGACGCCGAGCTCAAGGTCTACGGCATCGAGGGCTTGCGCGTCGTCGACGCCTCGGTCATGCCGACTTTGGTCAGCGGCAACACCAACGCGCCGACCATCATGATCGCGGAGAAGGCCGCCGACATGATCCTGGGCCGCCCGCCGCTGCCGCCCGAGCATGTGAAGGTCGCCGAAGACCGCGCCGTGGCCGCGGAATAAGGATGTTCAACTGCCTCGTGCTCATCGCCGGCTTCTGCTTCTCGGGCGCCGACGTGCAGGCCCATATGCACGACTTCATGATGGGCTACAGCGCCGAGATGACGGCGCCCGGCTACAAGGCGCAGTTCGGCGCCACCGACGTGCCGCACCTCTTCGACTACCGCAAAGCCCCCAAGGCCTGTGTCGATGGTCTTTGCGTGCGCTATCTCAAGGTCTGCGCCGACCAGCCGGGCGGCGCGGTCAGCTGCTCGTACTGGATCGCCTATGCCGGCTGGGGCGGCGACGGCGGCATCGCCGTGACCGCCGACAGCCGTGCCGCCTTGGCCGTTGCCGAGCGGGACATCCAGAAAACCCGCGGCCCGGACGGCGGCAAGGACGTCCTCATTCCGCTCTCCGCCCTCACAATCCTGTCGGCTGAGACCGACCGCAAGGACTGCGCGGACACGCCGGAGGTCTGCATCCCGCAATGAGACGGACAAAAGCGTCACAGTTTGTCGCGAATGTTCCGGCGCTGAAACTTCCGCCGCTTCCGGGGCGTTGGATACAGGCGTAGAGTCGAGGGATGAACACCATGAAGCGAGCCCTGATCGTGGCCGTGTCTTGCGCGGCGTTCGTCGCCGGCGCGCAGGCGCAGAGCCAGCGCTACGACGTGCAGACCATCAATTTCGACTTGTGGTGCCAGGAGACCCAGCACCTCCCTGCCGACCGCTGCGACAAGCGCCTTCCCGCCGACGAGGCCGATTTCGAGGCTTACCGCGCCAAGGTCGAGAAATACGAAATCCCCTATCTCCAGGGCCAGCAGAACGGCGCCCAGTTCGACCGCACCATCCTGCACAACGATCCGGTCGACCACCCCGTGACCCAGGACCCGTCGGCGGCCCAGCAGCAGCCGACCAGCCCGGCGAACCCGCCGAAACCGGCGGGAAATTAGGCGCCGCCCTTTCACCTCCCCCTTTGTGGGGAGGTCGAAATTCGCCTTTCGCGAATTTCGGGTGGGGGGCGGTGCTTGCCGAACAGAGCGGCCCCCCACCCGGATCGCTTCGCTCTCCGACCTCCCCACGAAGGGGGAGGTAAAAAGACTTCCTGCCCCCCTTGAACTCTGCGCCGCAGAGTACTAACTCTGCATCACAGAGTCCTCGGCGGTGCCAAGCATGTCCATCGAACGCGACGAAGCCAGTGCCCTGCTCAGCGATGTCGAGAGCATCGAGAGCCGCGTGCGCCAGCTCCTGATCTACGCCCGGGTCAGCGACTACCTGTTCCTGTGGGGCGTGATCCTCGGCATCGGCTTCAGCTGCAATTACTTCCTGCGCCGCCATTCCGACGAACTCTGGTATGCGTTCGAGGCCGCCGGCCTCGTCGGCACCATCGCCATCGTCGCGCTGCACCGCCGCGCCGCGGAGTCCCACAACAGCTTCGTCTATCTGCGCGCCGCACTCAGCGTCGCAGCGGTGATCGGCTTCGGCACGCTGTGGATCCATCTGACCGACATGGGCTGGCGCGAGCAGGTCACCTTCTGGCCGACGCTGCTGAGCTTCTTCCTGTTCCTGGTCGGGTTGTGGATCGGCCGCGGCATGGCGCTCGGCGCGCTGGCGATCTTCGCCGTGTCGCTCGCCGGCTACTTCGTCGCCGGTCCCTATCTGCACCTCTGGATGGCGGTGGCGACCGGCGGATCGATGATCGCCGGCGGCGCCTGGCTGAGGCGCTGACATGGTCGACGAGGTCATCCATCAGTCGATGCGCCTGAAGATCATGGCGGCGCTCGCCGCCGCGGGCCGCAACGACTGGATCGAATTCCCGCGCCTCAAGACGCTGGTCGGCGCCACCGACGGCAATCTCGGCGCCCATCTCGAGACGCTGTCCGACGCCGGCTACGTCAGCCAGGAAAAGCGTTTCGAAGGCAAGAAGCCGCAAACCCGCATCAAGGCGACCGCGGCGGGCCGCAAGGCCTTCGCCGACCATGTCGCCTATCTCCGCTCCATCCTCGACAATTCCTGAAGAGAGACCCGCCATGCGCAACATCGCCGCCGCCCTCAAACCGCTGCTCGCCGACCTCGCCTCGACGATCTTCTTCGCCGCTTTGCTGGCGATCACCGACAACGTCTATCTCGCCACCGGCGTCGGCATCGCAGTCGGCATCGGACAAGTCATCGTGGACAGGTTGCGCGGCAAGCCCATCGTGGCGATGCAGTGGATGAGCCTTGCGCTGGTCGTCGTGTTCGGCGTGCTGACGCTCTATTTCCACGACCCGCGCTTCGTGATGGTCAAGTTCACCATCGGCAAGATCGCGATCGGCGCCGTGATGCTCAAGCCCAACTGGATGAGCCGCTATCTGCCCAAGATCGTCACCGACACGCTGTCGGTGACCGCGCTGACGGTCTATGGCGCGATGTGGCCGGTGATGATGTTCGGGCTGGCCGCCGCCAATCTCTATATCGGCTTGGAGATGGGCGTCGAGGCCTGGAAATGGTACCTCGCCACCGTGCCGACGGCGGCGCCCTGGGTGCTGTTCGCCATCCAGTACGTCATGATCCGGCTGCACGTCCGCTTCATCCGGCGCCGCCAACCGGCGCTGGCGGCGGCCTAGGCGGGCTTGTTCTTGGTCTGCGGCTTGATCAGCCCCTTGTCCAGCGCCTTGATCAGGTCGAGCGCGCGCTCGTCGGCGAAGTGCACCGTGGCGGCGGCCGGGCGCGACTGCGACACGACGAGGCGCAGATGCGGCGCCTTGGGATGGTTGCGCAGCGCGGTGATCGCGGTCGGCGGCGGGGGCGGCGGCGGCTGGTTGGTGTCGTAGGACGGCAGCGGATCGTCTTCGCGGATCAGCTGCGAGCCGGCGAGGCGCTGGAACGCGATGGGCTTGCCGGCGAGCAGGCTCTGGTCGCTGAGCACCTGGATCATGCCGATGAAGCGGGTCGGCTCTTCGCCGTTGAAGCTGACGGGGCACAGCACGGTCTCGAGCTCGACCATGCCGCAATCGGCGGTCGCGCCGATCGAGGAGAGGCAGACGGGCTGGCGCAGCGTGAGCGCCTGGCGCAAGAGCGAGGCAAGCGCGACGGTCGATTGCGCCTCCCAATGCGCGAGGAAGCCGGTGCCTTTGAGCTCGAAGCCGAAGCGCTCGCACAGGCCGGTGCCGGCAAGACGGTAGATCGGACGCGAGGGATTCTCGACGTCGAGGATGAAGACGCTGGACAGCATGCGCTTGAGAGCGCGCGGGTCGATGTCGGTCTGGTCCGGAACGGCACGGCCACGACGCAGACGGCTCCAATACCCCACCAGCAGATGACTGTTCTTGTGCTTCATGGCCCCAATCGTCCCGTTCGCTCTGGCGTTTTCCCGTTTCGAAACGCCGGTTTGCTGTTGGGTGATCAGGAGAGCGAAACTTATGCCAGCGGTTGCGGCCCTCAGCCATTGGCCCAGGGACCGCGGGGATCGTGCGGCCCAAAGTAAGGCACGAAGCGCGATTTCAGCAGCGGCGTGAGCGCCAGGCCGGCCGCGAAGCCGCCGACATGCGCCCACCACGCCGTCCCGGGTTCGGACGAAGGTGTCAGGACGGCACTGGCCAATTGCATCGCGAACCAGATGCCGACCACCCACACGGCGCGGATCCAGAAGGCCGTGAAGATCACCGGCACCACGACATGCACGCGGGCGCGCGGATAAATCAGCATGTAGGCCGCCAGCACGCCGGAGATCGCGCCCGACGCGCCGACCGTCGGCGTGCCGGAGGACGGATCGGCCAGCAGCATCGCGAGCGCCGCGGCGATCCCGCAGGCCACGTAGAACAGGATAAACCGCCCATGCCCCATCGCGTCTTCGATGTTGTTCCCGAAAACCCACAGATACAGCATGTTGCCCGCAATATGCAGAAAGCCGGCGTGCAGGAACATCGAGGTCAGGATCGTGGCCCAAACCGGAACGCCGCTTGACGCCGTCTGTGCGCCGTCGGGATGCAGGAACGCGCGGGGCGTGAAGCCGAGCACGGTCAGCGCCCGGTCCATCATGCCGCCCAGCGACAGCTCCCACAGGAAAGCAAGGACGCACAGCACGATCAGCGTCACCGTCACGACGGGCCGCAGCCGTGCGGGATTTTCGTCCGAGATCGGGATCACGCCCCATCCCCCTGGCCGGGCCGCGCCGATCCTGTGCCAAAGCGGGCCGTGCGCAGCCACGAGACAGGTCCGCCGGCTGGCACGGATCGTGAAACCAACGCTTTCGTCATTAAGGCTTTGCCCAGTGTGCCGGCGATTTTCCCGGCATGCGAGCGCATAAGCGGTCGGGATCGAAGGAGCAGAACATGTCGCGCCATACAAAAAGCCTCATCGCCGCGCTGGCCAGCGCCGCCCTGACGCTCGCGCCCCTCACGCCGGCCTTTGCCGGTGGTGGCGGCGGCTATGGCGGTCACGGTGGCGGTGGAATGTCGACGCCGGGCTGCCCCAACATGGGCGGGCATACGCCTCCGCCGCCGTCCGCGCCGCCCCCGAGCATCAACATCAACAAGAACATCAACATCTTCAAGCCGGTGGTGATCAACAAGAACATCAACATCAACAAGAACGTCATCATCAACAAGAACATCGTGATCAATAAGGTGAACGCCGTCGCGTCCGCCGAGGCCAGCGCATTTGCCGTGGCGGGTGCCGCGGCGCAGGCCGGGGCGCAGACCATCGTCTATAGCGGCAGCTATCAGATCATCAATTACAACAACCGCGGCGCCGGCGGCGCCATCGCGATCGCCGCGGCCCATGCCGGCGGCGAATGCCACATGCAGGACGCGACGGTGGTCAAATCGATCCACGCGGTGTGCGTCTCCTACGAGGGCCGCGAGTTCGACGCCTCGCACATGATCGGCGACACCTGGATCGACTCCGGCTACGAGGGCGAAGTCGCGCGCTGCATCCCCGGCTCGCATCTGAAAGTGATCATCGGCGACGTGCTGCAGTCCGACCAGGGCATGGCCGGCACCTATGAGCACGGCCAGGTCCTGATGTGCGCCGACCACGAGGCGCTGCGCCACTTCAAGGACGGCATGGTCAAATGCGCCCCGGCCGTCCCGGTTCCGGACTGCACCGAGCGCACCAATCTGCGCCGCTGGGGCACGGGCGACTTCTTCTTCTCCTTCCGCGCCAAGGTCTGCGTGACCGAGACGCATGTCGAAAACACCACGGCCGAAGTCGGCGGCATGACCCTGGACGGGGGCGTGGGCGAAACCTCGGGTTACTGAGCCCGAAACCGGTTAGGTCGGCGTCCCTCCACCGCGAGGATTTGACCAGGCTCCTCACTCCCTCGCGGGAGTGGGGAGCTTTTTCTTTCCCAACCATTCCTTAAGCGAAACCGCCGATCATGCGCCGGAACTTCCGCGCCCGGTGTCTCGTGACAACCCGCCTGCCCTCGATCCTGTTCGGCATCGTGATTGCCATCGCCGCGGTCGACACGGTGTGGGCCAGCGCCGGGCATTTCGACATCGACGCGCCGGCCTATGGCCTGCTCGCACTGCTCACCGCCGCGCTCGCCGCCGGCGGCGTATTCTACGACCGCGTGCGCAAGGACGAGCGCCTCGCCGCGATGCTGTTCGCCACCGGCTTCCTGATCGGGATGTCCGCGGGGTTCAGCGTGCTGAACTACCTGCTCATCACCGTCGCCGGCGCACGCATCGACGCCTCGCTCGCCGCCATCGACCGCGCGATGGGCGTCGACTGGCCGGCGCTGATGGCCTTCGTCGCGCATTATCCCGTCACCAACATGGTGCTGCAGCTCGTCTACATCTCGGTGCTGCCGCAGATCGCGCTGCTCACGGTCGCGCTGGGCTTCAAAGGCAAGCCGGAGCAGATCTACGCACTGTGCCTCAGCGTCGCCGCCGGCGCCGCCATCGCCATTTTCGTGTGGACGCTCGCGCCGTCGTTCGGTGCCTTCAGCGTCTACGAATTGCCGCCAGCCGTCGCCGGCCACCTCGTGCTGGCGCTGGACGGTCACTACGCCAAGGAACTGATTCACTTGCTCGCGACCGGCCCCGGCCGCATCTCGCCAAGCGAGGCACAGGGCCTGATCGGCTTCCCGTCCTACCACGCGACGCTGGCGCTGCTGGTCGTCTGGAACGCCCGCAAGCTTCCCGTCATCCGCTGGGTGGCACTCGGCATCAATCTGGTCGTGCTGGTCGCGACGCCGATCCAGGGCGGGCACCACGTGATCGACGTGCTGGCCGGATTCGCGGTCGCCGCGCTGGCGATTCTGCTGGCCGATTCCGTGCTGCGGCTGGCCGCCCCCGCCGATGCCGCGCTGCCGCTGAAAACACAGCCCGCCGGCCTCTAAAACCCTGCGGAAAGCGCGGCGAAACGCGCCGCCCCGGCCCTCCTTGCACGGGTGGGACCCGCTGCTATTGTGCCGCGCATTCCGCCATTTCCCAGCCCAAGGTCGCTTTCCATGAACATTCACGAATATCAGGCCAAGGAGGTTCTCCGCGGCTTCGGAACGCCCGTGCCGCGCGGCAAGGCCGCATTCACGGTCGAGGAAGCCGTCGCCGCCGCCAAGGAATTGGGCGGCCCCGTCTGGGTGGTGAAGGCGCAAATCCATGCCGGCGGCCGCGGCAAGGGCGGCGGCGTCAAGGTCGTCAAATCGATCGAGGACGTGGAAAAGGAAGCCAAGCGCATGCTCGGCATGACGCTGGTGACGCACCAGACCGGCCCGCATGGCCGCCTCGTCAAGCGCCTCTATATCGAGGATGGCTCGGCGATCGAACGCGAGCTGTATCTCTCCGCTCTCGTCGACCGCGCCACCAGTCGCGTCGCGTTCATCGCCTCGACCGAAGGCGGCATGGACATCGAGGAAGTGGCGCACAAGACACCGGAGAAGATCCAGACCTTCCAGATCGAGCCGGCGGTCGGCTATTCCAACTATGTCGGCCTCGACATCGCCAGCGCCCTGAAGCTGAAAGGCGACCAGGTCAAGCAGCTCGGCGCCGTGGTCAAGTCGATCTACGACGCGGTGATCGCCAAGGACATGAGCCTGCTGGAGATCAATCCGCTGGTCGTGACCAAGGACGGCAAGGTCGTCTGCCTCGACGCCAAGATCAATTTCGACGACAACGCGCTCTACCGTCACAAGGACATCCAGGCGCTGCGCGACCTCGACGAGGAAGACCCGGCGGAAGTCGAAGCCAGCAAATACGACCTTTCCTACATCAAGCTCGACGGCGAGATCGGCTGCATGGTCAACGGCGCTGGCCTGGCCATGGCGACGATGGACATCATCAAGCTTTATGGCAGCGAGCCCGCCAACTTCCTCGACGTCGGCGGCGGCGCCACCAAGGAGAAGGTGACCCAGGCGTTCAAGATCATCGTCAGCGATCCCAATGTGAAGGGCATCCTGGTCAACATCTTTGGCGGCATCATGAAATGCGACATCATCGCGGAAGGCATCATCGCCGCCGCGAAGGAAGTCTCGCTCAAGGTCCCGCTGGTGGTCCGCCTCGAAGGCACCAATGTCGAGCTCGGCAAGAAGATTCTCGCCGATTCCGGCCTGCCCATTCTCTCCGCCAACGACCTCGCCGACGCAGCGCAGAAGATCGTCAAGGCCGTGAAGGAGAAAGCTTAGTGTATGGCAAGCGGCACCTCGCAATTGCGTTGCTCGTCATGACGGGATTGGCAACAGGCGCGGCCGCGGCGACGGATGGCGACCTCAAACCCGTCCTTCAAGCACGCTACGCCACCATGAAGGCGGCGATGGCGGCGCACGACGGTAAGGCGATTTCTGCCCTTCTCGCGCCCGATTTTGTCAGTGTCGAGGTGTCCGGCCAAACCGTAACCGGCGCCCAGATGATAAGCGGGGTCGCGGCCCTGCCGCCCGATCCCAACAAGGTCAGCCAAACCACGCTTTTGTCCGTGACGGCCAACGGCAATACGGCGACGGTCGATCAACGCTATGACATGAAAACGGTCAAGACCGGCACGGACGGTGTAACAAAGAACATCGAATTGGTGACGCTGTCGACCGACACCTGGATCAAATCCGGTGGCGCGTGGCTGATCCAGCGGTCGGTGACGAAGCAAATCGATTATTTCGTGAACGGCATCTCGGTCGCGCACAAGACGAGCGCTTCGGCACCATGATCGTCACGTCCGTCGCAAAAAATCTCAACTGGTAGAAGGCGCATCCATGTCCATCCTCGTCGACAAGAACACCAAGGTCATCTGCCAGGGCTTCACCGGCAACCAGGGCACGTTCCATTCCGAACAGGCCATCGCCTACGGCACCAAGATGGTCGGCGGCACCTCGCCCGGCAAAGGCGGCTCGACGCATCTGGGCCTGCCCGTGTTCGACACCGTGCGCGAGGCGGTCGAGAAGACCGGCGCCACCGCGACCGCGATCTACGTCCCGCCGCCCTTCGCCGCCGACGCGATCCTCGAGGCGATCGATGCCGGAATTCCGCTCGCCGTCTGTATCACCGAGGGCATCCCGGTGCTCGACATGGTCAAGGTCAAGCGTGCGTTGCAAGGCAGCCGCACGCGCCTGATCGGCCCCAACTGCCCCGGCGTGATCACGCCGGACGAGTGCAAGATCGGCATCATGCCCGGCCACATCCACCGCCGCGGCAAGGTCGGCATCGTGTCGCGTTCGGGCACGCTGACCTATGAGGCGGTGGCGCAGACCACCGCGGTGGGCCTCGGCCAATCGTCCTGCGTCGGCATCGGCGGCGATCCGGTGAAGGGCACCGAGCATATCGAGGTGCTCGAGATGTTCCTGCGCGATCCGGAGACCGAATCCATCATCATGATCGGCGAGATCGGCGGCACCGCCGAGGAAGACGCCGCCGACTTCATCAAGCACAACAAGACCAAGAAGCCGATGGTCGGCTTCATCGCGGGCGTCACCGCGCCGCCGGGCCGCCGCATGGGCCATGCCGGCGCGATCATCTCGGGCGGCAAGGGCGGCGCCGACAGCAAGATCGAGGCGATGAAGAGCGCCGGCATCCGCGTCTCGCCGAACCCGGCGGCGCTGGGCACGACGCTGGTCGAGCTGCTGAAGGGCCATTGAGCAACCCGCATCTTCAGCAGCTTCCGCCGGCCGCGCAATTGCTCGGCCGCGAAGTGTTGCGCATCGACGAGAACGGCACGGCGCATCTGCGGTTCTTCGCGCGGCCGGAGTTCGCCAACCGCCACGGCACGGTGCAGGGCGGCCTGGTCTCGGCGATGCTCGATAGCGCGACGATGACGCCGCTTCTGGCGCAGCTGGCGGACGACAAGATCGCGCTGACACGGAAGCTGGAAACCGAATTCCTCAAGCCGGCGCCCCTCGGCGAACTGCACGCCAAAGCCTGGATCCTCAGCCGTGACGAGCGTGGCGCCACGACGCGCGGCGAGCTCAGCACGCCCGACGGCACCGTCGTCGCCGTCGCGACCGCGCATCTGCGCATCCTGCCGCGCAGAAGCTAAGCCCCACGCTTCCGCGCACCGCGCAATAACGCCTGCAACGGCCGCTCGAAATAGCGGTAGCTCAGTGTGCCGAGGCCGATCAGCACCGCGTAGAACGCGAGCATCACCCAGCCTTGCATGAAGAATTGCGGCGTCAGCGCCAGCCGCGCCGCGATCAGCGCCAAGGCGAGCTGCATCGGAAAGTGCAGCATGTAGGTCGAGTAGCTGATGTCGCCGAGAAATCCGAGCCCCGGATAGGGCCGGCCACGGCCGTGCTCGTGCAACGCCAGCGCCAGCACCGTCAGCGGGCATAGGCCGAAATCGAACGCGATCAGGAACGGCGTGTTCGCCTCGCGGCCCGCGAGCCAGCTGCTGTCGCGATAGAGCATGACCGCGAGGACGACCCATCCGAGTATCGCGGCGCCCGCCAGTCCGCGCGCGATCCATACGGCTTGCGGCGCGGCGCGCAGGCGCTGCCACAGCGCGACCGCGACTCCGCCCATGAAGAAGCCGCAGACGCCTCGCGCGATGTGCTCTTCGACCCAGAACAGCGGCAGCCCCGCCAGCGCCAGCAGCAATGCCGGCCAGCCGGCGCGCAAGCCTAGCCGGCACGCGGCGAAGAAGATCACGTAGAGCAGCACCTCGATCGACACCGACCAGGACGGACCGTCGAAGCTTTGCGGCGCGCCCGGCCACCAGTTCTGCACCAGGAACAGATGCGCCGCGAAATGCGCGGCATCGTTCGTCTCGTAGATGAAGAACATCCCATGCGCGCGGAAAAACAGGAACTGCAACACCGCCACCGCGACCAGCATCGCCAGATGCAGCGGATAAAGCCGCGAAACCCGAAGCAGCGCGAACCGCCCCGCGCCCGTCGCGCGTCTGCGGATCGCATCGCTGTACAACCAAAAGAACACGAAGCCCGACAGCACGAAGAACAGATCGACCGCCGCCCAACCCTGCACGTAGAGCGGCTTCAGCACCGCGTAGAACGGCTGCATGTCGGCGCGCCAGCCATCCTGCCAGTCGCCGCCGATCGCGAAGAAATGCTGCCAATGCCAGAAAACGACCGACAGCGCCGCAACCCCGCGCAGCGCGTCCAGCGACGTCAGTCGATTCGGCCCCATCGCCGTTCCTATACCAGCACTATCGGCAGGGCTTAATGAACACGTGGTGAGGCACGCAAACCGCGCGGACAACGGTCGCAATTGGGTCGCATTGAACCCATATTTAACCGTAAGAAGCGTTGAATTGGCGCCCCAACGGCGCTACGCCTCCCCTCCCGGCACCGAGCCGCAAACGGATCGGGCAGGACCCAACAAGTCCGCCCCTAACACTTTGATATGACAAGCCAATCGCCTTCCAACCGCCTCGCGCGCAGCTCCAATGAAGTGCTCGAAGCGACCGCCTTCCTGTCCGGCACCAACGCCGCCTTCGTCGAATCCCTCTACGCCCAATATCTCGAAAATCCCGACGCGGTGGACGAAAGCTGGCGTGCCTATTTTTCGGGCCTCGGCCAGAACGCCCTGACACCGACCCAATTGGGCCGCGGCCCGTCCTGGAAGCGGGACAAGAAGCCCGAGCTCGCCAACGGCGATCTCGTCGGCGCCCTCACCGGCCAGTGGCCGGCGAAGAAGGGCGCGGTCAGCGATGCCGATCTGCACAAGGCGGCCCAGGATTCCATCCGCGCCATTCAGCTCGTGCGCGCCTATCGCGTCATCGGCCATTTCGAGGCCGATCTCGACCCGCTCAATATCACGCCCAAGCAGCCGCATCCGCAGCTCGACCCCACCTTCTACGGCTTCCACGCCGAAGACCTCGACCGTCCGATCTTCCTCGACGGCGTGATGGGGCTGGAGACCGCGACGCCGCGCCGGGTGACCGAGATCCTCAAGCGCACCTATTGCGGCCGCATCGTCTACGAGTTCATGCACATCAACGATGCCGAGCAGAAGGACTGGCTGCAGCGCCGCATCGAAGGCCCCGACAAGGAGATCGTGTTCTCGCCCGAGGGCAAGAAGGCGATCCTCAACAAGCTGGTCGAAGCCGAGGGCTTCGAGAAATTCGCCTCGCTCCGCTTCCTCGGCACCAAGCGTTTCGGCCTCGACGGCGGCGAAGCGATGATCCCGGCGCTGGAGCAGATCATCAAGCGCGGCGGCCAGCTCGGCGTGAAGGAGATCGTGATCGGCATGGCCCATCGCGGCCGCCTCAACGTGCTCGCCAACGTCATGAGCAAGCCGTATCGCCAGCTGTTCCACGAATTCTCCGGCGGCAGCGCGAACCCCAGCGAAGTGCAGGGTTCGGGCGACGTGAAATATCACCTCGGCGCCTCCTCCGACCGCGAGTTCGACAACCATCAGGTCCACCTGTCGCTGACGGCGAACCCGTCGCATCTCGAAGCCTCCGACCCCGTCGTGCTCGGCAAGGCACGCGCCAAGCAGCAGCAGCTCGAAGACACCGCCGACCGCGCCAGCGTCATGCCGCTGCTGCTCCACGGCGACGCGGCGTTCTCCGGCCAGGGCATGGTCGCCGAATGCTTCGCGATGAGCGGCACCAAGGGCTTCCGCACCGGCGGCACGATCCATTTCATCATCAACAACCAGATCGGCTTCACGACCTCGCCGGCCTATTCGCGCTCCTCGGCCTATTGCACCGACATCGCGCTGATGGTGCAGGCGCCGATCTTCCATGTGAACGGCGACGACCCGGAAGCGGTGGTGCATTGCGCGCGCATCGCCACCGAATTCCGCCAGCTGTTCCACAAGGATGTCGTGATCGACATGGTGTGCTACCGCCGCTTCGGCCACAACGAGACGCTGGAGCCGACCTTCACCCAGCCCTTGATGTACAAGGCGATCAAGGACCATCCGACCACGCTGCAGATCTATTCGCAGAAGCTGGTCGCTGAAGGCACGCTGAGCCAGGCCGAAGCCGACGACATGCTCAAGGGCTTCATGACGCGGCTCGACGAGGAGCTTGCGGCCTCCAAGACGCACAAGCCGGACCGTGCCGACTGGCTAGACGGCCGCTGGTCCGGCCTCGCCGCCGCGCCCAAGGCCGGCGACCGCCGCGGCGACACCGCCGTGCCGCTCGATACCGTGCGCGAGGTCGGCGCCGCACTGACCCGCGTGCCGCCGGGCTTCGCGCTGCACAAGACCATCGGCCGCCAGCTTGAAGCCAAGGACGCGATGTTCAAGTCGGGCGAAGGCTTCGACTGGGCCACCGACGAGGCGCTCGCTTTCGGCACGCTGATGCTGGAAGGCATGCCGATCCGCTTCTCCGGCCAGGATTCGACCGAAGGCACCTTCTCGCAGCGCCACGCCGCGCTGATCGACCAGGAGACCGAGGCGCGCCACTATCCCTTGGCGAACATCCGTCCCGACCAGGCGAATTTCGAGATCATCGACTCGCTGCTGTCGGAAGAAGCCGTGCTCGGCTTCGAATACGGCTACTCCTCCGCCGAGCCCAAGGCGCTGACCTTGTGGGAAGCGCAGTTCGGCGATTTCGCCAACGGCGCCCAGGTCATCATCGACCAGTTCATCGCCTCGGGCGAAACCAAATGGCTGCGCATGTGCGGCCTCGTGATGCTGCTGCCGCACGGCTATGAGGGCCAGGGCCCGGAGCATTCCTCGGCGCGGCTCGAGCGCTATCTCCAGCTTTGCGCGCAAGACAACATCCAGGTCGCCTACTGCACCACGCCGGCGAACTACTATCACGTGCTGCGGCGCCAGATGCACCGCCCGTTCCGCAAGCCGCTGATCCTGATGACGCCCAAGTCGCTGTTGCGCAACAAGCACTGCACCTCGTTCCTGGCCGATTTCGGCCCCGGCTCGTCGTTCCACCGCGTGCTGCGCGATCAGGCCGAATGCGTGCCCGGCGCCTGGACGACCAAGCTCGCCGAGGACAGCAAGATCGAGCGTGTCGTGCTGTGCAGCGGCAAGGTCTATTTCGACCTGATGGAAGCGCGCGACAAGCTGAACGAAAGCCGCGTCCAGATCATCCGCATCGAACAGCTCTATCCCTTCCCGGAGAACGTGCTGGCGCTGGAGCTCAACCGCTTCCCCAAGGCCGAGATCGTCTGGTGCCAGGAAGAGCCGAAGAACCAGGGCGCGTGGAATTTCGTCGCCCAGCGGATCGAGGATACGGTCGCACAGCTCGGCGGCGAAAAGCGTCCGCGTTATGTCGGCCGTCCGGAATACGCCTCGACCGCCGCCGGCCTGATGAGCCAGCACAATGCCGAATTGAAGGCGTTCCTCGCAGACGCTTTGACGCTATAACTGGAGCCGCGCGGCGCGCGGCGGAGACCCGATATGACCGTTGAAATCAAAGTCCCGGCGATGGGCGAATCCGTCACCGAAGCCACCGTGGCGCGCTGGTTCAAGAAAGAGGGCGAGGCCGTCACGCGCGACGAGCCGCTGCTCGAGTTGGAAACCGACAAGGTGACGGTCGAAGTGCCCGCGCCGGCCGACGGATCGCTGGAATCGATCTCGGTCAAGGAAGGCGACACCGTCCAGGTCGGCGCCTTGCTCGGCGCCATCGCCGAAGGCGTCAAGGGCACGCCGTCCGCCACGCCCGCCAAGAACCCGCAAGCCGCCGCGCCGAAGCCGGCTGCGCCCAAAGCCGAAGCTCCCAAGCCAGCCCCCAAAGCGGAAGCACCGAAACCGGCGCCCGTCGCCGCCGCGCCCAAGCCCGCGCCGTCGCCCGACGGCGTCGCGGTCATGCCCTCCGTCCGCCGCATCGCCGCCGAGAGCGGCGTCGACCCCGCCACTGTCGCCGGCTCCGGCCGCGACGGCCGCGTCACCAAGGGCGACATGCTGGAAGCGCTCGAAGCGCGCGCCGCCGAACGTCCGCGCCCCGCGCCGGCGCCGGTGCACAGCGGCCCGCGCGCCCGCGCCGACCGCGAGGAGCGCGTCGCGATGAGCCGCCTGCGCAAGACCATCGCGCTACGCCTCAAAGAATCGCAGAACACCGCCGCGCAGCTGACGACCTTCAACGAGGTCGACATGAGCCACGTCATGGCCCTGCGCGCCGAATACAAGGACAGCTTCGAGAAGAAGCACGGCGTCCGCCTCGGCTTCATGGGCTTCTTCGTCAAGGCCTGCATCGCGGCGCTGAAAGACCTGCCCAACGTCAATGCCGAGATCGAAGGCGACGACGTCGTCTACAAGAACTACTACGACATCGGCGTGGCGGTCTCGACCGAGCGCGGCCTCGTCGTGCCGGTGGTGCGCGATGCCGACCTCCTGTCGCTCGCCGGCATCGAATCCAAGATCCACGATTACGGCCTGCGCGCCCGCGACAACAAGCTGAAGCTCGACGAGCTCCAGGGCGGCACCTTCACCATCACCAATGGCGGCGTGTTCGGCTCGCTGATGTCGACGCCGATCCTGAACTCGCCGCAGTCCGGCATTCTCGGCATGCACAAGATCCAGCCCCGCCCCGTCGCGATCGACGACAAGGTCGAGATCCGCCCGATGATGTATCTGGCGCTGAGCTACGACCACCGCCTGGTCGACGGACGCGAAGCCGTGACCTTCCTGGTGCGCGTAAAGGAAAACCTCGAAGACCCGCAGCGGTTGTTGCTGGATATTTAGTCCAGCACCACCACCCCAACGTCACCATGGCCGGGCTTGACCCGGCCACCCATCCATCAATCACGCTCGGTGCAAGTCATTGGCGCGCAGACGCGCGCCGCTGGGTGGCCGGGTCAAGCCCGGCCATGGTGAATAACTTTAAAGACGTCAATCAGGCGACCCGTTTGTCCATCATCTCGAGCTTGGCGAGCTCGACATGGGCGCGCAGCTCGATCTCGTCGAGCACGCCTTGCAGCTTGGGATCGTTGAACTGGTCGTGGCGGCGCGTCACCGCGTTGGCGAGGCGGTTGAGCGTCGTGCGCGGCACGCCGCCGGCCAGAAGGCCGTCGCGGATTTCGTCCAGCATGTCGAGCAGCTTCTCGCCATGCGCCGTCGCCCTGGAGCGGCCGTCTGTGGAATCGTCGAGGCCCTGCAGCATCAGGATGGAATCGAGCGCGCCGATCGGACCCGGCCCGCTGACCACCGCACCGCGCGTCTCCGCGGCATCGGACACTAAGAAACTCGAGCTCGAACCGGACGCAGTCTTGCCCGTGCGGCGCACGAGGCCGGTTTCGATCCGTTTGGGTCCGTTGATCTCCATGGGGCCAGTCCCATTGCGACACAGGACAATCGCAGCTTGTGGTTAAGGAACGGCTAACGGTTCCCGCCTATGCGCGATGATACGGATGCCCGGCCAATATCGTCAGCGCGCGATAGACCTGCTCGCTCAGCATCGCGCGCACCATCAGATGCGGCCATGTCTGCGGTCCGAAAGCGAGGCTGCGGCCCGCGCGTTTGCCCGGCAGCGGCGCGAGCCCGTCCGGTCCGCCGATCACGAAGCACAAATCCTTGGTGCCCGCGTCGCGCAGCGCGCCGAGCATCTCGGCGAAGTCCTCGCTCGTCATGCCCTTACCCTTGGCGTCGAGCAGAATGACATGCGCGCCATCCGGCACGCGGCGGGCGAGGCGCTCGGCCTCGTCGGCCATCCGCTTCTTCACGTCGCGGTCCTTGGACACCGCGAGCTCGTCGCAGGTCACGGCGGGAAAGCCCATCCCCTTGCCCATCTGCCCAGCGCGGCGGATGAAATCGTCGGTCAGCGCGCCTTCCGAGGTGCCGCGCCCGAAGCCGATAGCCAGGATGTGCAGACGCATCGCGCGTCAGGCCCGGCTGCGCTTGGGCTCGTCCACCGACCACATGCTTTCGAGATTGTAGTATTCGCGCACTTCGGGCCGGAAAATGTGCACGATGACGTCGCCGGCATCGACCAGCACCCAGTCACCCTGTTGCGCGCCGTTCACCGGCCGCGTGCCGTAGCCGGCATCCTTCAGCCGCCGCGCCAGATGCTCGGCAATCGACGCGACGTGGCGCGACGAGGTTCCCGTCGCGATGACGACCGCGTCGGCCAGCGAGGAGCGGCCCTCCATCGGGATCGTCACGATGTTCTGCGCCTTGTCGTCGTCCAGCGACATGCGGATGCGCTCCAGCAGCGCCTCATCGACGGCGTAAAGCGGCTGGTTCGCCGCCTTCTTGATCGCGGCCTTCTTTGAAATCGGCTTTTTGGCGGGTTTCTTGGCGGCCGTGGTCTTCGCCTTCTTGGCGGCGGCCTTGGGTTTTGCGGGCGCGTTCTTGGCGCTTGGAGTCTTGGCGGTCAGGGTCTTAGGTCCTCGTTGAGCCGGCAATCTATCATGAGGGAAGCGGGCCGACAAAGCCTTCGGCAAAGCGCTGCGATGCACGGATGGCGGTGGCGCTCTGCGCGTTGCGCTTGCCGTCGATCACGGCAATGGCGGGGGTGCGCGCGCCGCACAGATTGCGCTCGATCCGCGCCAGGCCGAAGCGCTGGATCGGCTTGGCCTTGAGCGACGCGAGCACCGTGCCGGGCCGCTGGATCACCGCGATGGGAACCAGCTGCGCGAACTCCGCCCAGCGGTGCCAGCGGCGGAAGATCGCCAGATTGTCGCTCCCCATCAGCCAGGTGAACTTCACCAGCGGAAAGCGCTTCTGCAGCGCGCGCAACGTGTCGAACGAATAATGCGTGCGGAAATCATGCTCGATATCCATCACGACGATGCGCGGATGATGCGCCACAAGGCGGGCGCTCCGGACCCGGTCGGCGAGCGACGCCATGCCTTGCGTCGACTTCAGCGGATTCTGCGGCGTCACCAGCCACCAGACATAATCGAGCCCGAGCCGCTTCAGCGCGACCTCGCTGACATGGACGTGCCCCTCATGGGCCGGATTGAACGAGCCGCCGAGCAGACCGATCCGCATCCCCGGCGCAATCGGTCCCGGCGGGCGCACCCAATTGGCGTGCGGCCGCTCCAGCTTGGTGTTGCCGCCGAAGAAGCGAAATCTCATGGCCGGATCTGCCCCGTGCCGCGCACGATGTATTTGAACGTCGTCAGCTGCTCGACGCCGACCGGCCCGCGCGCGTGCAGCTTGCCGGTGCCGATGCCGATCTCCGCCCCCATGCCGAACTCCGCCCCGTCGGCGAATTGCGTCGAGGCGTTCCACAGCACGATGGCCGAGTCGAGCGCAGCCAGGAAACGCTCCGCTGTCGCAGTGTCTTCGGTCACGATGCTTTCGGTGTGATGCGAGCCGTAGCGCTCGATATGCGCAATCGCCTCATCCAAACCGTTGACGACCTTTACCGAGATAACGGCGTCGAGATATTCGGTCGACCAATCGTCTTCGCGCGCGGGCTTCGCCGCCGGGAATGCCGCACAGACCGCGCCGTCACCGCGAACCTCGCAGCCCGCCGCCGCCAGATCGTTCAGGATCGGCAGGCCATGCGACGCCAGCACCGCGCGGTCGATCAGCAGCGTCTCGGCGCTGCCGCACACCCCTGTGCGTCGCATCTTGGCGTTGAGCGCGATGGCGCGCGCCTTGGCAAGATCGGCGCCGGCATGGATATAGACGTGGCAGATGCCTTCGAGGTGCGCGAGCACCGGCACCCGCGCCTCCGCCATTACGCGGCTGGTCAGCCCTTTGCCGCCGCGCGGAATGATGAGGTCGATAGCGCCGCCCAGACCTTCGAGCATCATGCCGACGGCGGCGCGGTCGGTGGTTGGCACGCGCGTGATCGCGGCCTCGGGCAATCCCGCGACGCGCAGCCCTTCGACCATCGCGGCATGGATCGCCGCCAACGACCGCGACGATTCCGAGCCGCCGCGCAGGATCGCGGCATTGCCGGATTTGAGCGCCAGCGCGCCCGCATCCGCCGTCACATTGGGCCGGCTCTCATAGATCATCCCGATCACGCCGATCGGCGTCGCGACACGTGCGATGTCGAGCCCGCTCGGCACCGTCCAGCGCGCCAACTCGCGGCCCACCGGATCGGGCAAAGCAGCCACGTCTTCCACGCCTTTGGCCATCGCCGCGACGCGCTTGGTATCGAGAAGCAGCCGGTCGCGCAGCGCCGGTGTCAGATCGCCAGCCGCCGCCATATCGGTCGCGTTCGCCGCGAGAATGTCTCCCGTGCGCGCGCGGATCGTGGCTGCGGCGCCGAGCAGCGCCTTGTTCTTAGTTTCGCTCGATGCGCCGCGCAGCACGCGCGATGCGGCGCGTGCTTCCTGGCCCAGTACCAGCATCTGCGCCATCAGCGCGGATTTGTCCGGCGCGTTCACGACACCGCCGCCGTCAGCGCGAGGTCGTCGCGATGGATCATCTCGTCGCGGCCGCGATAGCCGAGGATCGCCTCGATCTCCGCCGTGCGCTTGCCCGCGATGCGCTCCGCGTCCGCCGCGCCATAGGCCGCAAGACCGCGCGCGATCTCGCGGCCTTGGCTGTCCTTCACCAGCACCGCGTCGCCGCGTTCGAAGCGGCCGTCGATCTGGCGGATGCCGGCGGGCAGCAGGCTCTTGCCGTCGGCCAGCGCCCGTGCCGCGCCGGCATCGATGATCAGCGCACCCTCGGGTTTGAGCACGCCCGCGATCCAGCGCTTGCGCGCCTGCGCCGGCGTACCGCTCGCGACGAACCGTGTGCAGCGCGCGCCTTTGCGGATGGCAGACAGCGGAAAATCGGTCTTGCCCTTGGCGATCAGCACGTCGCAGCCCGCCGCCATCGCGATCTTCGCGGCGGTGAGCTTGGACGCCATGCCGCCGCGTCCGAAGCCCGACACCGACTCGCCCGCCATGGATTCGATCAGCGGCGTGATCGCCGGCACTTCGGGAATGTGCTGCGCATTGTGCGCGCGCGTCGGATCGGCGCTGTAGAGCCCGTCCACATCGGAGAGCAGCACCAGCCGGTCCGCGCCCATCATGCTCGCAACGCGCGCCGCCAGCCGGTCGTTGTCGCCATAGCGGATCTCCGCCGTCGCCACCGTGTCGTTCTCGTTGATCACCGCGACACCGCCGAGCGCGATCAGCGTGTTCAACGTCGCGCGCGCGTTGAGATAGCGGTTGCGCTGCTCGGTATCGCCCAGCGTGAGCAGCACCTGTGCCGCCACCACGCCTTCCGCCGCGAGGATGTCGGCATAGGCCTCGGCGAGCCGCACCTGCCCCACCGCCGCAGCCGCCTGGCTCTCCTCCAGCTTCAGCGCGCCGGGCCGCAGCTTGAGCGCGCGCCGCCCCAGCGCGATGGCGCCCGACGACACCAAAAGGACGTTGCGGCCTTCGCGCTTGAGATGCGCGACGTCGGCGCACAGCGACTTCAGCCAGTCGCGACGCAGCGCACCGCTTTCCGCCTCGACCAGCAACGCGGAGCCGACCTTGACGACAATGAGCTTGGCAGAGGCGAACGGATCGGTCACGGCGTCCATTCCGCCTTCGCGGCGCGCGCCGGCTTGGCTGCCTTGACGCGTTTCTTGACGATCTCTTTCGCTAGCGCGCGCAGCACGCCATCGATGCCGTCGCCCGAGACGCCGGAAATCACCATCACCTTGTGGCCGCATGCCTTCTCCAGCGACGCGCGCTTCTTGGCGAGCGCCGCTTTCGGGATCGAGTCGGATTTGTTGAGCGCCACGATCTCCGGCTTGCTCTCCAGCCCGTTGCCGTACGCCTCGAGCTCTGCGCGGATGGTTTTGTAAGTCTTGGCGATCTCGCTTTGCGTCCCGTCGATCAGGTGCAGGATAACGTTGCAGCGCTCGGCATGGCCGAGGAAGCGGTCGCCCAGCCCCACACCCTCATGCGCGCCCTCGATCAGCCCCGGCAAATCGGCGAGTACGAAATCGGTCTCGTCGATCCGCACCACGCCGAGCTGCGGCTCCAGCGTGGTGAATGGATAGTCCGCGATCTTGGGCCGCGCCGCCGACACGCGGCTGAGGAACGTCGACTTGCCGGCGTTGGGCATGCCGATCAGCCCTGCATCGGCGATCAGCTTCAGCTTGAGGATGACCGTCTTCTCTTCGCCCGGCTGACCCGGATTGGCGTGGCGCGGCGCCTGGTTGGTCGAGCTCTTGAAATGCGCGTTGCCGAAGCCGCCATTGCCGCCGCGCAACAGCACGATGCGCTGCCCCACGGTCGCGAGATCGGCGATCAGCGTCTCGCCGTCCTCCTCATACACCTGCGTGCCGGGCGGCACTTTCATGACGGCGTCGTCGCCGTGCCCGCCCGTCATCTCCTTGCCCATGCCCGGCTCGCCGTTCTTGGCGCGGACATGCTGCTGGTAGCGGAAATCGATCAGCGTGTTGCGATGGTCAACCGCCTCGACGATCACGTCGCCGCCGCGCCCGCCATTGCCGCCCCACGGGCCGCCATATTCGATGAACTTCTCGCGCCGGAACGCGACGCAGCCATTGCCGCCATTGCCCGACTGGGCATAGACCTTCGCGATGTCGAGGAATTTCATGCCGCTCTCTTCTTGCTCAGGTCGAGCCGCATCGTCGGCCGGTGCGCGGCGGGCGTCGCCACGGTCTTGAAGCCGGCGCGCGCGAAGCTCGAGGCCGACCCCGTATACATCACCGCATTGCTCCGCTTCGCCCCATCCGTCTTCATCGGATAAGCCTCCAGCGCCGGTGCCTTCTGCCGTTTCGCGAACGTCACCGCGGCGGCGATCAGCGCCGTCATCACGCCCTTGCCGCGCCAGCCCTTGCGGACGAAGAAGCACGGCGCCGCCCACACCGGCACGTCGTCGACCGCGCGCGTGAAGCGCCCGCGGCCGAGCGCCGGCAACGCCGCGCGCGGCGTCACCTGCACCCAGCCGACCGCGACGTCGCCCGCAAAGACCAGAAGACCGGGCGGTGGCCCCGCCTTCACGATCCTGGCGAACGCTGCCTTGTTCTGGTCCCGCGGCCGCTGGGTGTAGGCGCTGCCGATCCGCCAATACATGCACCAGCACCCGTTGCACGCGCCGACCGGGCCGAACAGCTCTTCGAGCTGCGGCCAAAGGTCGGGCGTGAGCGGGCGCGCGGTGTAGGTCACGCGGCCTTCTTTCGCGCAAATGCTTCCCTAGTCAACTGGACCCGGTTGCAGGCCACCGGCCCGCCGCGGCTGACGCAGGGACGTTGCACCACCCCGGTGGGCGTAAAGCCGAGCTTTTCCAGGACGTGGCCGGACGCCGGATTGTCATAGAACCAGCCCGAATGGAGCGCCGCCGCGCCGCGATCCTCGAACACGAAGCGCATCACCGGCCGCGCCGCCTCGGTGGCGTAACCCTGCCCCCAATATGGCTTGCCGTACCAATAGCCCATCTCCCAATCCTGTTCGTCCTTGCTGTGGACCGAGCAGATGCCGATGAAGGCGCCGTCCATCGCCCGCGTCACCGCGAAGGTGAAATCCGTGCCGGCGCGGCGCTCCGCATCCGTCCGCGCCAGATATTCGAGGAACAGCTCGTTGGTGTAGGGATGCGCGACGGGGCCGAGATTCTTGACCACGTCGTAATCGTTGAGCAGCGCGACGAACACCGCTTTGTCCGTCAGCATCGGTGCGCGCAGGATCAGGCGCTGTGTCGTGGGATGAAAGCTCATGCCGCCCTCCTGTCCGTGAACGCCACGCGGCTCAGCGTGACGTGGTTGCAACCGATGTCCATGCCCCGCGCCAGGCAATGGCGCTTTTGAAAACCGCTGGGCGCGCAGCCGAGCTTGGCCAGCACGTTGCCCGAGCGAGGATTGTCGTGAAACCAGCCGGCCCAGACCGATTCCGCGTGAAGATCGTCGAATGCGAACGCGATCAGAATCCGCGCCGCCTCCGTCGCATAGCCCTGGCGCCAGTAAGGCTGGCCGAGCCAGTAGCCGAACTCGAATTGACCGTCCTTCAGATGAAGGGCGATGCAGCCCATAAACACGCCGTCGGGTTTTCGCGTGATCGCGAAATTGAAATCCGTGCCGGCGGCCCGCGTCTCGTTCGACATCGCCACGAAATTCTCGGCGTCTTGCGCGGCATAGGGATGCGGCATCGAAGCGAGATTCTTGGCGACGTCGAAATTGTTCGCCAGCGGCACGAGTGCGGGAATGTCGCGCCGCTCGGGTCGGCGTAACAGCAGGCGCTCGGTTTCCAATATGCAGGTCATGGCATGCCCCTCCGTGGAGGGACAAAAAAGGGAGATGGCGGACCATCTCCCTCCTGATAACGGGCCGCCAATTCGTGGCGGCTTATGTCTTCAGCCGCCTATTCCGCTGCGCTCTTAGCCGTCGGATTCATCGCGTTAATTACCGAGACATAGGTGCGACGCTTGAAACCCGACTTGAAGGCGACTTGGCCTTCGGTAAGCGCGAAGAGGGTATGGTCCTTGCCCATACCGACGTTCTCGCCGGCCCAGAACTTGGTGCCGCGTTGGCGCACGATCACGTTGCCGCCGGCGACCTTCTCGCCGCCGAACAGCTTCACGCCGAGCATCTTCGGGTTCGAATCGCGGCCGTTGCGCGAGGAACCGCCTGCTTTCTTGTGTGCCATGACGCTAGTCCTTCAAATCTCGAATTAAGCCGCGGAGATGCCGGTGACCTTCACCTTGGTGAAGGGCTGGCGGTGACCGCGCTTGCGATGGGTGTTCTTGCGGCGGCGCTTCTTGAACGCGACGACCTTCTCGCCCTTGCCCTGCGCGAGGATCTCGCAGGCGACGGAGGCGCCCGAAACCAGCGGCGCGCCGTGCTTGGGGCTGTCGCCGCCCAGCATCAGGACTTCGCCCAGGGTCAGCGTCGAACCGACGTCGCCGGCAACCTTCTCGATGGTCAGAACGTCGTTCTGGGCCACTTTGTACTGCTTGCCGCCGGTGCGGATTACCGCGAACATGAGCCTAAGTCCTTGAATATCATGCGTTTCCGCCCGGACACGAGTCCGTCGGGAGCCGCGCAATATACTCAGGGACTTCGCAGGGTCAAGGCACGTCTGGACACTTTACACACGCGCCGGTTTCGACCCGCCCGTCGGCCGAACAAGACCCTTCTTCGACTTGTTCTTGGTGCCCGTCACCAGCTTGGTGTTGGTCTCGCGTTTCACCCGCGCCGCCAGCCGGCCGGCGTGCCGATTCAGGAACGCCCGCACCGCCTTGGGATCGCGCGCTGCCAGCATCCGCAGCGCCCAGCTCAGCGCTTTGACGACCATGTCTTCGCGATCGTCGATCAGCAGTTCCGCGACAGCCAGGGTCCTGCCGGTCTGGAAGCCATTGCCGCGCGATTTGGTGTTCAGCGGCACTGTCGAGACCAAAGCCACGCGCCGCCACCAGAAATCCTTCGCTTTCGCCCAGCGGCGGATGTCGGAATCCTTGATCTGCCCGGCGCGCCACACCGGCCCCGAGATCGCCATGCCGAAGGCGTCGACCGAGTACCAGGAATCCAGCAAGCCGATGCGCTCGACGTCCTTGATCCGCAGGCTCCCCAGCGCCGCACGATGATGGGCGATGATCTCGTAGCCGACCCAGCGCGGCTCATGCCGGACCAGTGCCTCGCCGATGGCGATCACATCGCGCGCCGCGGCATCGCGCAGCTCCGCCGAGAGGTCTTTGCGCACCGCGCGGATAAACGGCGTGTAGCGGCTGGGCAGCGCCCGGATGCGCGCCAGCGTCCGTTCGGCAATGACGTTCGTGTCCATGCGCGCAATTCTAACGCGGATTCGACGCGCCGTCCGGTATCGGCAAAACTGCCGCGATGTCGCAAACCCTGACCCACCGCCTCGCCCGCCGGGAAGATGTCGCGGTCCTCAAACCGTTGATGCACGCCGCCATCGGCGAATTGCTCAAGCCGTTCCTGGCGCCGGACGTGGTTGCCGCGTCGTTCTCGGTCATGGGGCTCGACACCCAGCTGATCGACGACGGCACCTATTTCGTCATCGAGAGCGGCGGCGCCATCGCCGGCTGCGGCGGCTGGAGCCGGCGCGCCACGCTGTTCGGCGGCGACCATTCGGCGGGCCGCGACGCGGCATTGCTCGACCCCGCCCGCGACGCCGCGCGGGTGCGCGCGATGTACACCCATCCGGACTTCACCCGCCGCGGCGTCGGACGCCTGATCCTGTCGCTGTGCGAGGACGCCGCCGCGCAAGCCGGCTTCGCGCGCGTCGAACTTGCCGCGACGATGGCCGGTGTGCCGCTTTATCGGGCATGCGGCTATCGCGACATCGAAGCCTTCGAGAGCGACACGCCGTCGGGCGTGCGCGTACCGCTGATCCGCATGGGCAAAGACCTGCGTTAACGAAAGCGCCGCGCAAAATTCACGACCCTTGCCGATTTTTCAGGAAACCAAATCGCCGAAAACATCATTCTCCATGGAGGCTTGGGGTTTCACGGCATGCGCGGCAGTTGTTTTGGGTTGGCGGCAATTTTGGCGTGCGCGCTGGCCGCGCCGCCCGCGATGGCCGCCGACGAACCCGGCCATGGCGCGATCTCGCTGCTGTTCGAGAACGACATCTTCTTCAACACCGACCGGCATTACAGCAGCGGCGTCGGCCTCAACTACACCACCGCGCCCAGCGACACGCCCGGATGGGTCGAGCACCTGGCGCACGCTTTGCCGTTCTTTGGCCGCACCGGCGAGGTGCGCACCTCCTATGAGCTGGCGCAGGACATCTTCACGCCGCAGAACACCGCCATCGCCAATCCCGATCCGACCGACCGGCCCTATGCCGGCTATCTCTATCTCGGCTTCGGCCTGCTCTCGAAATCCGACACGCATCTGGACCAGATCCAGCTCCAGCTCGGCGTCGTCGGCCCCGACGCGCTCGGCGAAGAGGCGCAGAACTGGGTTCACTCCATCATCGGCGACAAGAAGGCGATGGGCTGGGCGTTCCAGCTGCACAACGAGCCCGCCGTCCAGGTCAATTATGAGCGCAGCTTCAAGCTGATCCCGCCCAAATCGCTGCTCGGCATCTTCTTCGATCTGGAGCCGCATGCCGGCATGGCGGTCGGCAATGTCTACGACTATGTGAATGCCGGGTTCATGGCGCGCGCCGGCATCAACCTGCCCGACGATTTCGGCCCGATGCGGCTTTCGCCCAGCCTGCCCGGCAGCGGCTTCTTCGAGCCCAATGGCGCGCTCAGCGCTTACGTCTTCGCCGGCGTCGACGGCCGCGCGGTGGGCCGCAACATCTTCCTCGACGGCAACACCTGGGAGACCAGCCGCAGCGTCGACAAGAAGATCCTGGTCGGCGACCTGCAGATCGGCGCGGCGATCGCGCTGTATCGCTGGCGCCTGTCGTTCACCCACGTCTTCCGCACCAAGGAATTCGCGACCCAGACCTCCGCCGATCAGTTCGGCGCGGTGAGCCTGACCTACCGGCTCTAGATCAAGTTGCGATCAAATCTAATCGATGTTCTCAACTCTCGTCATGCTGAGGTGGCCGCGAAGCGGCCCTCGAAGCACGCACGTTCAGCGCAGGCATCCTTCGAGGCTCGCTACGCTCGCACCTCAGGATGACGGTTAAAGGTGGATCGCCACAAACCTAAGCCTTGGCCTCATCCTTCTTCGGCAGCCGCAGCCGGATCGCGCCGACGATGCCGGCCAGCAGCAGCGCCAAGCCGACATAGATGCACACCCACTTCACGCTGCTTGCCATGAAGGCGACGCTGGCGGTGCCGTCGCTGGCGCCGCCGGTCATCATCGAGAATTCCAGCGCGTTCTCTACCGCGTCCGCGATCGCGCCCAACAAGGGGACAAAGCCGAGATAGTCCATCACCCGCCGCCACAACCCGCGTTTGGGCGTGAACGCCTCGCGCGCGATCATCGCCGAGAAATAGAACGACATCGCGTAGAGCGGCATGAACAGGTAATCGAAGCCGAGGCTGAAGCCCGCGGCGGCGGAATGCTCGCGCGCGATCCAGGCGGCGAAGGCGCGCTTGTACGCCATCGCGTCGCGCGCCGTCTGCAGGTCGACCACGCCGAACCCCGTCTGCGCTTTCAGCCCACGCTCGAGCACCGCCAGCACGACGAACGCGGCGACCGCCATCAGCGTCACCCACAGCCACAGCCGGATCAGGGTCTTCAGGCGCATCGGATGGTCTCCCCCCAACAAGGTTTGCGATGTATAGCGTGCGCCGCTACACATCCGCCATGCGCGGCCCCGGCGACGTTCTTTATAATTTCCACTGGATCGTCCCCGGCGCGGCGGCGCGCGCGGCGCAGGCCTGGGCGGGCTTCCTCGGCCCCTTCCTGACGCGCCACGGCATCAAGGCGCTGATCAACCTGCGCGGCCCCAATCCCAATTACAGCTGGTGGCGGGACGAGACGGCGACCTGCCAGAGGCTCGGCATCGCGCATCGCGACATCACGATGGATTCGCGCCATCTGCCGCAGCGCGCGATGCTCCTCGACCTGATCGAAGCCTTCGACAGCGCCCCCAAGCCGTTCCTCGTCAAATGCTCCGGCGGCCAGGACCGCACCAGCCTCGCGGCGGCGCTTTATATCCTGCACCGCGATGGCTGGAGCGCGTTCGCCAAGGCCGACGGCCAGTTCGCGCGCTGGCCTTATCTGCACCTGCCCAAGCAGCAGCAGCGCTGGCTGCGCCCGTTCATCGCCTTCGCGGCGCAGGACGCCGCCGGCCGCCCGCTCGCGCAGTGGATCGCCGAGAGCTACACGCCGGAGAACCTGCGCGACTGGCTGAACGCCAACGGCCATGCCGGCACGTTCAAGGGCATCTTCGAGAAGCGCTCGCCCGCCAACCGATGGCAGTGGTAGCGCCGCTCACGCTCAAGCCCGGCGTCACGCTGTGGCGCGAGTATTTCGCGCGAGCCGCGCAGCAAGCGCTTCTGAACGACGTCCTCGCGCGCGTCGCAGAAGCTCCCTTCTATCGCCCTGTGATGCCCAAGACCGGCGCGCCGTTCTCGGTCGAAGAAACCAATCTCGGCCCGCTCGGCTGGGTCTCGGATCGCGACGGCTATCGCTACGACCCGCGCCATCCGGTCACGGACCGGCCATGGCCCGCGATGCCGCCCGTCCTGCTCGATCTGTGGGACACCATCGCCTACTACCCCGCGCCGCCGGAATGCTGCCTGGTCAATCTCTACCGCACCGGCGCGAAGATGGGCCTGCATCAGGACCGCGAGCCGGCGACGGATGCGCCGGTGCTGTCGGTCTCGCTCGGCGACGACGCCCTGTTCCGCTTCGGTGGCGACATCCGGAAGGGGCCGACCCAAAGCATCAAGCTTGGCTCCGGCGACGTCCTGACCTTCGGCGGGCCGGCGCGGGCGATGTATCACGGCATCGACCGGATCGCGGCGGGAAGCTCGCAGCTGGTGCCCGGCGGCGGGCGGATCAACCTCACGCTGCGCCGCGTACACCCCAAATAAAACAGCACCCGGTCGGGGGGCCGACCGGGTGCCTTTTATGCGCCGTTACGCGCGTGATGCCGGGAGGGGATGACCGGCATCTTCGAAGGACGGAGCCCAGCTTGCGAGCGGGGGGGCAGTGCTTGCCGGGCGGTGTTTCATCCTTCGATGAAGAAGATATGCAGCGAAGCCACAGTTTGCAACTATTTTTTCGCGATTCTGGAAAAGTGCACTATTTTTAATGACAGCGGCAAATCTGCCACTCTCTCTGAGACCGCTAGCAACCCCGGAATTCCGGGATTTTTGTGCCGCTTCGACGGCACAAAAATCACACTGCGTATAATCACCCAGGACCACACGAACGTGTGATCGCACGCGATTTACAGCTTCGCACAGTCCATCGCGGTGCGATCGATCGCCGATTTCAGCTTCGCAATGATCTCATCGACTTCGCTTTGCGTGATCGTCAGCGGCGGCGCGAGCACCATCGTGTCGCGGATCGCGCGGCACACGAGGCCGTCGGCGAAGCAGTAATTGCGGCAATGCGTGCCGATGTTTCCCGGATCGGGGAAGAAGCGCCGCTGCGCCTTGTCGCGCACCAGCTCCACCGCCGCGAGCAAGCCGATGCCGCGCACTTCGCCGACGATGGGATGATCCGCAAACGTCTCGCGCAAGCGGCGCTGCAGATACGGACCGATCTCATTCTTCACGCGCGGCACCAGGCCGTCGCGTTCGATCACCTCGAGATTCTTCAGCGCCACCGCGCTCGCCACCGGATGACCGGAATAGGTGAAGCCGTGCACCAGCTCCTCGTTGGAATTGAGGATCGTCTCGCCCATCCGCGCGCCGAGCGAGATCGCCGAGATCGGCTGGTAGCCGGACGACAAGCCCTTCGCCATCGTCATGATGTCCGGCGCGATGCCATAGGTCTGCGCCCCGAACCATTCGCCGGTGCGGCCGAAGCCGGTGATGACCTCGTCGAGATGCAGCAGCACGTCGTATTTGGCGCAGATGCGCCGAACTTCCGGCCAATAGGTGGACGGCGGAAAGATCAATCCGCCGGCGCCCTGCACCGGCTCGGCCGAAAACGACGCAACGCGGTCGGCGCCGATTTCGAGAATTTTCTCTTCCAGCTTCCCGGCGATCAGCAGGCCGAATTCCTCCGGCGCGATGTCGCCATGGCCGGCCTCCTTCGCGCCATACCAGTACGGCGCCGGCACTTTCTCGAAACCCGGCAGCGGCAGGTCCCATTGCGGATGCATCGGCGTCAGGCCCGACAGCGACGCGGCGCCGAACGTCACGCCGTGATAGGAATACTCGCGCGACAGATGTATCTTCTTTTCCGGGCGCCCCTTCAAATTCCAATAGTAACGGATCAGCTTCAGCGCCGAGTCATTCGCCTCCGACCCGGAGTTCGCGAACAGCACGTGGTCGTGCCCATCCGGCAGCAGCGAGGCGAGCTTCGCCGCCAGCTCGATCGTGTAGGGGTTCGAGGTTTTGAAGAAGTGGTTGTAATAGGGGAGCGCCTTCAGCGCCTCATACCCCGCCTCGGCCAGCTCCGCATTGCCGTAACCGACCTGCACGCACCACAGGCCCGACATCCCGTCGATGATCTTGTGGCCTTCGCTGTCCCACAAATAAACGCCCTCGCCGCGCGTGATGACGCGCACGCCTTCCTTGTTGAGCGCCGCGGTGTCGGAGAAGGGATGGACGTGATGCGCCGCGTCGAGCGCCTGCCAATGCCGTGTCTGGTTGCTGCCGTGCGGTGCCATGCTGCGCGCACTCCTGAACGAGTGGGAAATCGATTCAACGGTCCGGCCGCGCGAACGCGCCGGCGGACCTTAAGGGTTGAACCCGATCCGCGCGCACAGGATGAGAAGGGCGCGCTTGAGCGTCATGGCGCAAGTCTAGCAGCGCGCGCCGGCGTAATCACCCCCAAAGGCGAAATCAGCCCGGCGGCCGCATCAGCGCCGTGGCCTTCTGCCAGCCGGGCAGCTTCGCCAGCTCGGCACGCCAACGCTGGATGTTCGCATAGGGCGCCAGCGGCATTTTTGCCTGGTCGGCGCTGACCAGCAGCGAACCCAGCGAGATGTCCGCGACCGTCAGCGCATCGCCGGCGGCGAAGCGGGTCTTGCCCAGTTGCGCGTCGAGCACCGGCCCGAGCCGCGCCATCATCTCCTCGCCGCGCTTGAGCTCGGCGGCAGACGCCTCGCCGATGCCGAACAGCGTCTTGACGACGTTCTCGAACATGAAGATGGCGCAGGCCGGATCGAAATGGGCGCTCTCCCAGAACTGCCACTTCACCGCCTCCATCCGCGCCTTGAGATCGGACGGCAGCAGGCCGGAGTCCGGCTTGAGCGATGCGAGGTATTGCACGATCGCATTCGACTCCCACAGCACGAAGTCGCCATCTTCCAGCACCGGCATGCGCTGGTTGGGATTGAGCGCGGTGAAGCCGGGCGCGCGCTGCGCCTGCTTGGAGAAATCGACATAGACCATCTCGTAATCGACCCCGAGATGGTTGGCTGCGAACAGAACCTTGAAGCCGCGCGGGCTCAGCGGAAAAACGTGAAGCTTGATGGTCATGGCTTGGTCTCCGGCGTTCCGGTTTCGAGGTAAGCTTTGAGACGCGTCATCTGATCGCTCAGCATCGCGTCGGCCCGCCTGGGCCAGTCGGCGAAACCGCCGCGCATATGACCGCCGATCACGTTGTCGAGCGTCACATCGGTGCCGTCCGCGCCCGCTTTCAACGTGAAGGTCAGCGCGCCGTCGACGCCCTCGCCCTGGAACGGCCCGAGCGGTCCGCGCAGGCGCAGCATCGCGCCCGGCATCGCGACGACGACCTCGCCATGCTCGACCGAACCGCCATTGGGCAGTTTCTCGCAGAAGCAGCCGCCGCCATGCGCGTCGATCGAGAGGTTCGCGGCACTGCCGGAGAAGGTGTGTTTGGAGCTCCACCATTTCGCCGGAACGATCAGCGCGGCATAGACCTTGTCCGGCGGCGCGGCGATGTGGGCCGTCTGCTGGATCGCGAAGCCGCCGGCGTCGCTCTCGGTGACCGCGGCGCAGGCCGGATGGATCAGCGCCAGCGCGACCCCGAGACCGGCCGCAGCATGAAGAATGCGATGCATATGTGCCCCCTCTTTCGAAATCAGACTTCGGCTGCTTTCCTGAACTGCTCCAGGATGCCGGTCCAGCCGCCCTCGACGCCGGCGCGCATTTGCTTGCCACCTTCCTCGCCGAGCGACTCGAACTTGCGATGTTCGAGTTCGACGCGCGTCACCGTGGCGCTTTGCGCGACGAAGCGTACTTCGACTTCCGAGCCGACGGTGGTGTCCGGCTTCCACTGCGCATTGATATTCCAACTGAACACGAAGCGGCTCGGCGGCTCCCAAACCAGCATGATCCCCGTGAGCGTCTCGCTGCCATCCTGATGGATCGTGTACCAGCGCCCGCCGAGATGCGGCTCGAGCACCTGTTGCTTGACCGGGGATTCGCCCAGATGATGCTGCGGCGGCCACCAGCGGTCGATGCCCTTGGTGAAGACGTCGAAGGCATGTGCCTGCGCGGCGTTCACGGTCAGCGTCTTCTTCACCGGCGCGATGGAAAACAGTGTCGTCATCTCTTCGGCTCCCCTGTCCCTTTTTCGACTTCGGCCTTGAACGCGTCCAGCGCGCTATCCCAGAATTGATCCAGCCAGGCGCGCAATTGTCCCAGCCCGTTCGGATCGATGCGGTAGATGCGGCGCGTGCCGTCCTGCTCTTCCGTCACCAGGCCCGCCTCCTTGAGGACGCGCAGATGCTGCGACACCGCCGGCCGGCTCACCGGCATCCCCGATGCCAGCCGCCCGACCGCCGACGGCCCATGCCGCAACCGCTCGAACACCTCCCGCCGCGTCGGGTCAGCCAAGGCTGCGAGGGCGGACGTTTGGTAAGCCATAACTAACGGTAAGTTTTTACTTACCAACTGTCAAGCGCGCGCCGGCGCGCCGTGTGGCGGCCCCGGCAAGGCTTGGGCCTAGCCCCAGCTTTCCTGGATGCCTTTGCGCTTGCCGGCGATCTTCGGCGCGGGCGCGGGGAGTTCGGGCGCGGCGGCGCCGAAGCGATGGCCCTGGCCGAGATTGAAGCCCATGGCCTTGGCGGCAGCGACCTGCTCGGCCGTCTCGAGGAACTCGGCGATGGTCTGTATGCCAAGCTCGCCGCAGAGCTTCACCAGGCCCGTGAGCAGCACGTCGTCGCGCTTGGATTGGCCGATCTTCCGGATCAGCGCGCCGTCGAACTTCACGAAATCCACCGGCAGCGCATGCAGATAGTTGATCGACGCCGCGCCAGCGCCGAAATCGTCGAGCCCGACGCGATAGCCCAGCGCACGCAACGCCGCGACGGCCTTGGCGGCACTATCCATGTCGGTGATCTCGGCGGTCTCGGTGATCTCGATCAGCAACCGGCCGCTCAAGGCGCGTTTGCGTGTCAGCAGGCCGGCAAGCAAACCGAAATGCGCCGCCGAGCAGATCGTGCGCCCCGAGACGTTGAACGCGATCTGCTGGCCTTGCGACGTCTTGGACTCGGCGACCGACAGCACCTTCACCGCGACCGCGAGATCGAACGCGTCCGAAATGCCGAGCTGCTCGACGAAGCGGATGGTCTCGCCGGTGTCGCCGCCGGAGAACCGCGCCAGCGCCTCGTAATGCGAGACCTCGTTCGTCGCCAGATTGACGATCGGCTGATAGGCGATGGCGAAGGCGCCTTCGGCCACCGCTTCGGTCAGCAGGCGCAGGCGCTGCTGCGTCTCGTCCATCATCTTGCCGAACAGGCTTGCGGCATCGGCCTGCGCGCCACCGGTCCACTCGCCATTGGCGAATTTGTCGACGACATAGCGCAGCACCAGCTCGCGCTGGCCCTCGCTGAGGTCCTTGCCCTTCAGCGAGATCAGCGTCTCCTCGACCGCCAGGGCGCCGGCGCCGCTCTCCGCCAGCGCGGCGCGGATCTGCGCGCCCAGTTTTGCCGTGCCGCCCACCGCGTCTGCGATGATGCCGAAGCGCGAAGGCGACAGCCGCCCCGCCGCCTTGGCGCCCATCTTCGCGAAGGACGCGCCGATGCGGCCGAGCAGCTTGCTCGAATCTTCTTCGCCCAGACCGTCGCACAGCTTGGGCAGACCCGGCAGATCGATCATCGCCAGCGTGTCGTTCTCGCCCGCCATGCCGCTCGCCGCCGCGAGGAAGCCATCGCGCGTCGCCAGGCCCGTCGACGGATCGGTGGTGGCGACGCCGCGCGCGCCCGGCTTGGACAGCGTGCACGATACCTGGTTGCCGTTCTGCGGCAGGCGGAACAGCGACAGCGCGACATCCTTGCCGCCGGCGAGCTTCAGTTTGAACGGCCCGGCGCGGTCACCCTTTCCCAGCGCGCGCGACAGCGTCGCGAACTTGATCGCTTCGGTGGTCTGGAACAGCCGCGCCGCCGGCGTGCCGACGACGTCGCCGCCGCCCTTGACGAATTCGCTTGCGGCGCCCGTCGCGAAGACGATGGTGCCGTTGCCGTCCACCTCGAAAAGATAGTCCGCGTTCGCGAAGGCAAAGCCCAGCAGGCGGGCGGCATCGATCATGGGGAGGCATTCTTTGGTAGCGCACCCATGACTTTGCCGCGCAAGTCCTAGGAATGCGTAAAAAGCGGCGTATTCAGCCGCGCAAAGCCGCACCGAACGCCGCGAAAATCGCGACGGATACGGGATTTCCCCTAAAGGCCCATTCGGGATGCCACTGCACCGCGAACAGGAAGCCCTTGGCACCTGGCAGCGACACCGCCTCGATCTGCCCGTCCGGCGCGATGGCCTCGGCCCGCAGCCCGGGCGCCAGACGGTCGATGCCTTGCGAATGCAGCGAGTTCACCGCAAAGCGGCGCTCCGAAATCAGCCCGGCGAGCAGCCCGCCTTCCTGCACCTCGACGTCATGCGCCGGACCGTATTGCACCTCAAGCGGCGCGTCCTTGTCCTCGCGATGATCGCGCCGCCCCGGCACTTCCTCGACGTGCTGGTAAAGCGTGCCGCCCAGCGCGACGTTGAGCTCCTGGAAGCCGCGGCAGATGCACAGCACCGGCTTGCCCATCTCGATGGCGGCGTTCAGCAGCGGCAACGTCGTGCCATCGCGATGCTCATCCTGCAATACGCCTTCACGCGGCGCGGGGCCGCCATAGAGCTTCGGCGCGACATTCGATGGCGAGCCGGTGAACAGCAAGCCATCGACCGCGGCGAGAATCTCCCCCGGCGGCAGCGCCGGCTCCAGCACCGGGATGAGCAGCGGCAGCGCGTTGGCGCCCTCGCGCACCGCGGTGATGTATTTCTCGCCGACCATGTGAAACGGATGCGGCCCGACCATCCGCCGGTCGCACGAAAAGCCGACGATGGGGAGCTTGCCGGCCATCCGCGTCAGTTCTCGCGCCGGTTGGCGAAGGCATTTTTCTCGGGCAGCACGAACAGCGCCGGCAGCAGCGGCGTGCCGGGGACCAGCGAACGCAGCGCCACCGTCGTCGTCAGGCCCTGGGCATCGACGATGCTCCATTGCCGCAGCTCGTAATCGGGCTCGGAGAACACCAGCGCGAGGTTCGCCTCGGAGCGGTTGGTGCTGGTGCGCATCCCCAAGATGATGCTGCCCTGCTGATGCGTGACGCTGACAAGCTGCGGATTGTGACGCAGGTCGAGCGTGTTGTTGAGGATCAGCCCGAGCGGCGTGTCGACCAGCGGATAGTGGTCCACCGTGTTGAGCCGGCGGTTCGCCACCGCGACCGTGTGCCCGTCCGACACCAGCAGCAGCGGCGACGGCGGATTGTATTCGAACCGCATCTTGCCCGGCTTGGAGATGTAGAACGTGCCCTCGTCCGCCGTGCCGTTCGGCTCGACCTGGACGAAGCCGCCTTTCAGCGTGGTGATGCCGTTGAGATAGGCGCTGATCGCGTCGAGCGCCTTGGCATCGGCATCGCTGAATTCCAGAAACCGCGGCGGCGGCGCGGCGCCGCCCGCCATCAGCAGCGGCGACGACAGGGCGATCAGGACGGCAAGGGCGATACGGCGCATGTCCGTGTCTTACCCGGCCTTTGTGGCGGGAGCTAGGCCGCTACTCCGCCGCTTCCGCGGCGCCGCGGCGCATCTCGGTCATGTGCGGGCACAGGCCCATCACGATCAGGTTCATCACGCCTTCCAGCTCGCGCTCCAGCTTGGGCAGCGTCAGCTTCGACCATAGCTGCGGATAGCGGAATTTCATCGTCGCGGCCTGGACCATCTCGGCGGTGAATTCCTTGTCGTCCATCTTGAACTCGCCGCGGCGCTCGGCCTCGTCGAGCAGCGCGATGAGGATCTTGCGCTCGTTCTCCAGCATCCAGTTGGCGAAGGTGGGCCGCTCCTGGCTGATCACCCGCGCCATCTCATAGGCGCGCGGATCCTTCTCCAGCTTGTGGTAGGTGCGGCGCAGTTCTTCGAACAGAAGATCGTGCAGGCGCTGGCGCGCGTCCTTGCCCGGCGCCACCGCGAGCTTGCGCAGATGCTCCAGATGCTTGGAATAGTCCTCGGTGGCGATCGCCTCAGCGATGTCGAGCTTGCCCGGGAAGAACCGATAGAGATTGCCCGGCGACATGGCGCAGTCCGTCGCGACCTCGGCCATGGTCGTCTTGGCATAGCCGAAATGCGAAAACCGCTTCTTCGCGGCGTCGACGATCTGGTCCTTGACGGTGTCTTTTTCTGCCATCTGGTGTTGCCTACCCAAGCGGATTTCTTCTTGTGAGACTCAAGATAGGCACTATTTCTGAATAATCAACAAACCGTTCAATCTTTCATTGGGAATGAGCGCTCCGGAAATGGCAAAAAGCAGCGATTCGCCAATAGCTTACGAAAATATCATGGTCGTCGGCGGCGGTGCCTGGGGAACCGCGCTGGCGCTGACCGCGATGCAGGCCGGGACCAAGACCCTGCTGGTGGCCCGGGAATCGGCCGTGGTCGATTCGATCAACGCGGCGCACGAGAACACAATCTTTCTGCCGGGCATCGCCCTGCCGAAGAATCTTCCGGCGACCGACGACCACACCGTGGTGATGCGCGCCGATGCCGTCCTCGCCGTCGTGCCGGCCCAGCACCTGCGCGCCACGCTGGAAAAGATCGCGATCTACATCCGCCCCGGCGTGCCGTTGGTGCTGTGCGCCAAGGGCATTGAACAGGGCAGCGCAATGCTCCTGACGGAAGTGCTGCACGCGGTGGTGCCGCATGCCGAGCCTGCGATCCTGTCCGGCCCGTCCTTCGCCCATGACGTCGCGATCGGCCTGCCCACCGCCGTCACCATCGCGGCGCGGCTCGACGTCGCGCAGCGGCTGCAGGCGACGCTCGCCAGCGGCCAGTTCCGCCCCTATGCCAGCGACGACATCACCGGCGTCGCGCTCGGCGGCGCGGCGAAGAACGTCTACGCCATCGGCTGCGGCGTGGTCGACGGGCTCGGTCTGGGCGAAAGCGCCCGCGCCGCGCTGCTCGCCCGCAGCTTCGCCGAGCTCACGCGCCTGGGCGAAGCGCTCGGCGCCCGCGCCGAAACGCTGATGGGCCTGTCGGGCCTCGGCGATCTGGTGCTGACGGCGTCGAGTCCGTCGTCGCGCAACTTCGCGTTCGGTCAAAAGCTCGGGCGCGGCGAACCGCTCGCGCAGCTGCGCAAGCCCGGCACGCCGCTCGCCGAAGGCGTCCCCACCGCGCCCGCCCTGATCGCCCGAGCCCGCCGCGAAGGGGTCGAGCTTCCCATCGCCGAAACCATCTCGGCAGTCCTGAATGGCGCTCTCGCGCCGGCTCAGGCATTGGAACGGCTGATGCGCCGGCCGCTGCGGCCGGAATAGGGGATTTCGCGATGTCGTTCCTGCGTGCCGCTGCCGCGGCGTTGCTCTGTGCCGGTCTCTGTGTGACCGCCGCGTCGGCGCATCGCCACCGCGCCGCCGATCCGGCACCCGACCTCGATACCGTCCAGCCGGCGGATGTCCTGTTCTTCGGCGATTCCCAGAACCTCGGCTATTTCGGCGCACAGCTTTACCGATCGATCTCGGCCGAGACCGATCCGAAGACCGGCCGCACGCTAGGGGTCTGGGGTTATTGGGTGTGCGGGTCCGACGTCGACGACTGGCTGACCGGCAGCAAGACCTATTGCGGCATGCGCGTCTGCGCGCCCGGCGCCGATCGCTGCAATGAGGATTACGGCCCGCAGGACCATCCAGACGACGTCCGCTATCCCTCGATCGGCGCCTATGCCGCCCGCGTCCACCCACGCGTCACGCTGGTCGTGCTCGGCTCGAACCTGCTGACCTGGACGATAGGCGAATTCCGCGGCGCCTATGACGCCTACATGGCCAGCGCCGGCCGCATGGCCGACGCCATCGCCAAGGGCGGCAGCCAATGCATCTGGATCGGGCCGCCGCAGATCGCGCTGCACGCCAAGCCGGTGGCGGTCTATGAGCGCTACGTCGCCGACCTCAGCCACGCCGTCACCGCGCATGGCTGCGCCTTCATCGACAGCAATCCGCTCAGCGACCGCAAATTCCTGCTTCGCAGCGACCCCGAAGGCATCCATTATGACGGGACCGGCGAGCGCGCCTGGGAGCATGGCGTGTGGGCCCGGTTGCGCCCGCTGCTGCAGGCGCGCCTCGCGCATTAGGAGACCATCATGCTGTTCGTCGTCACCGCCATCGACAAGGACAATTCGCTGCCGCTGCGCCTGGCGACGCGCGAGGCGCATTTCGCCTATGCCAAAGAGACCGGCGTGATCCGCCTCGGCGGTCCGTTCCTGAGCGACAAGGACGAGATGGCCGGCAGCCTGATCATTTTCGAGGCCGCCGACCTCGCCGCCGCCAAGGCGTGGCATGCGAACGACCCCTATGTGAAAGCCGGCCTGTTCGCGCATTCCGAGGTGCGGCCGTGGAAGATGACCTTCAACGGCTGCGACGCCAAGCTCTGAGGAGACCGGCCATGGCCTATTGGTTGTTCAAGACGGAAGCCGAAGCCCATTCCTGGGACATGCAGAAGGCGCGCGGCGCCAAGGGCGAGCCGTGGAGCGGCGTGCGTAACTTCGCCGCCGCCAAGCATATGAAGAGCATGAAGAAGGGCGATCTCGGCTTCTTCTATCACACCGGCGACGAGAAGCAGATCGTCGGCATCGTCGAGGTGATCGGCGAATACCGTCCCGATCCCACCGACGAGAAAGGCAAGTTCGGTCTCGTCGACGTCAAGGCGGTCAAGGACGTGCCGAAGCCGGTGACGCTCGCCGCGATCAAGGCCGACCCGAAGCTGAAAGACATGGTGCTGGTCAAGGAGCCGCGCCTTTCGGTGCAGCCCGTCACGCCCGAGGCGTGGAAATACATCTGCAAGCTCGGCGGCGTGAAGTAAGCCGCCTCAGCGCCCCACGACCCGCAGTTCGCTGATGCAGCTGTCCGGCCATTTGCTGCCGCCGTTCACCGAGTCGATGCGGAAGCGCACGCGTTTCACCGGAGTGTCGTGACCCGTCGGCACTGTTTGCTCTGCCTTACTGTCGGCGAGATCGAGCGCCGAAGTCGAACCGTCCGGCCAGATCGCCGTCAGCGTGTGAATCGAATTGTTGTTCGCGAAGGTTGCGTCCGATTTGGCATAGCCGTTGACCACCGTGATCGCGCCCACCACGGCCGGTGCGGAAAACTCCAGCACGATCTCCTGCCCGTCACCCGGCCCGGCGACGCCTTCGCACCAGGCGGTGGCCGGATTGCCGTCGAACAGGTTCTGCGGCCCATAGGCGTTCAGCTGCCCCACCGCGTCGTGCTGCGACGCCAGCACCGAGGTCACGCAGTAATTCGTCCCGTTCGCGGTCATCGCGCATTGCGCGGCGCGGGCATAGATGACGGTCCGTGGCACGTCAGGTGACGTTGCTGGGGGCGCCACAAGATTTGGCGTAGGTGCGACAGGCGCAACGACAAGCGGCGCCGCCGGCGGCGCGGCCATCTCATGATGAAACGCGACCCAGCCGAACGCGACCAGTGCAACCGACACCAGCGCCGCCGCGCCCAGCAGATACGGCCCGAATGAAAGCCCGCGCTCGCGCGGCGCGGCGGGCGCGTTGCGCACCGGCGGCGGCAGCAGATCCGCGATCGGCGCCGACGCATCGCTGAGCAGCAATCCGATCGCGTCCGCCAACCGGTTTAGATGCTGCTCGAGCGGCGGCGTATAGGCGTCGAGCCAGTGGCGCTGGTTGAGGAAATATTCCAGCGACTTCTCCGGCAGCGCGTTCTCGATACGCAGCGGGATGATGCTGAGCCGGTGGTTGGCCGCGACGTCGACCTCGCGCTGCACCTGCTCCGAGGCATTGGCGTTGCTCGAGAAGATCAGCAGCAGCACCCGCGCCTGCGCGATGGTGTCGGCAATGGTCGCGGCCCAGTTGGCGCCCGGCGCGATGTCGCGCGGCGCGATCCAGCAGCTGATACCCTTGGCCTCCAGCACCGTGCACGCCGCCTCCGCTGCGAGCCGGTCTTTCGACGAATAGCTGATGAACACGTCGCGGCCCATCTGCGCCTCGCGTCAGTGGCGCTGATACAGCACGGCAACGCCGTCCTGCGCCACTGCATAGGGAACGATGCACTTGCCGTCGCCCAGATGCGTGCAGGCGAGATCGAAGGTGATGGTGTATTTCGCCGCGTCGGTCTTGGCGTGGCAGGTATAGCGCCCCTGCGCGCCGCCCGGCTCGGAACGGTCGCCGTCGCGCACCGCGAAGGCCGGCACCAGCCCCATCCCCTGCACCGTCGCCACCGCCGCATCGCACAGCGCCATGTCTTCCTGGCGCTGCGCCGCGGCGGTGTCGACCGGTGGCGGTGACGCCGGCGTCTCGGGCGCGCCGGCCGTGGCGGGCGGCGGGCTCGACATGTTCGCCATCACGATCGTCACCACGGTGGCGATCAGCAGCAGCGCGCCGAGCACCGCCATGATGCGCGCCGCCAGCCATTCGCGCCGCAAGGCCTTCAGATCCGGTTCGTCCTCGCCCATCGTCGCGGTCCTCAATCGAGTCGCTTGCGCAAGCGTACGGCATAAGGCGCGAAGCCGGCGCGCTCATACACCGCCCGCGCCCGGACATTGCCGGGCAGCACACCGATATGCAGCACGCCGATGCCGCGTACCCGCGCCCAATCCTCGCACGCCGCGATCAGCGCCCGCCCCGTTCCGGTGCCCCGCGCCGCCTCCACGAGATAGAGCTCGGCGATATAGGCGATGCGGCGCTCGCTCTCGACGACATAGATGTCGTCCTCGTCCGCCTGCACCACACCCCAGCCGAGGGGAACATCGTGCGCATCCACCGCCACGAAAATCTCGCCGCCCTTTTCCGCGATCTTCTGCAGCAGCGGCTGCAGGTAGTCTTCCGCAACCGCGGCATCGAGACGGCGATTGGGCTCGAAGCCGTGCTCGAACGCCTGAAGCGCGTCGACGAAGCGCAGCATCGCCGGCCGGTCGCGCGGCAACTCGGCGGTGCGGATGCGCAAGGCGCCCATCGCGCGCCTCAGCCCAGCGCCTTGACGATCTCTTCGGTCATCTTCTTGGCGTCGGCGAACAGCATCATCGTGTTGTCGCGGAAGAACAGCTCGTTCTCGACGCCGGCATAGCCCGAGCCCATGCCGCGCTTGATGAAGAGCACGGTCTTCGCCTTCTCGACGTCCAGGATCGGCATGCCGTAGATCGGCGATTTGGGATCGGTCTTGGCCGAGGGATTGGTCACGTCGTTGGCGCCGATCACGTACGCCACGTCGGCCTGCGCGAACTGGCTGTTGATGTCCTCGAGCTCGAACACTTCGTCATACGGCACGTTGGCTTCGGCCAGCAGCACGTTCATGTGCCCCGGCATGCGCCCCGCCACCGGGTGGATGGCGTAGGACACCTTCACGCCTTCGGCCTTCAGCTTGTCGGCCATCTCGCGCACCGCGTGCTGCGCCTGCGCCACCGCCATGCCGTAACCCGGAACGATGATCACGCTGCCCGCATTCTTCATGATGAAAGCCGCGTCGTCGGCCGAGCCCTGCTTGACCGGCCGCGTCTCCACCTTGCCCGCCGCCGCGCCGGTCTCGCCGCCGAAGCCGCCCAGGATCACCGAGATGAAGCTGCGGTTCATGCCCTTGCACATGATGTAGCTCAGGATCGCGCCTGACGAGCCGACCAGCGCGCCGGTGATGATCAGCGCCGAGTTCTCCAGCGTGAAGCCGATGCCCGCCGCCGCCCAGCCGGAATAGGAGTTGAGCATCGAGACCACGACCGGCATGTCGGCGCCGCCGATCGGGATGATCAGCGTAATGCCGAACACGAAGCTCAAGACCGCGATGGCCCAGAACGCCCAGATCGGCTGGTGCAGCACGAACCACACGATCAGGCCCAGGATCACCGCGAAGATCAGAATGTTCAGCACATGCCGCATCGGCAGCAGGATCGGCGCGCCCGACATGTTGCCGTTGAGCTTGGCGAAGGCGATCAGCGAGCCGGCGAAGGTGATCGCGCCGATGGCGAGGCCGAGCGACATCTCGACCAGGCTCTGCATCTTGATCACGCCGCTGCACACGCCCGCCGCGTCGTGGACGCAGATGCCGAAGGCTTCGGGCGAATAGAGCGCCGCGCCGGCGGTCAACACCGCCGCGAGGCCGACCAGCGAATGGAACGCCGCGACGAGCTGCGGCATGTCGGTCATCGCGATGCGCCGCGCCGTCACCGCGCCAATGCCGCCGCCGATGGCGAGGCCGCCGACCACCAGCGCCCAGGTGACGGGATCGGTGACGCCCGCGACCCACAGCGTGGTGGCGATGGCGATGGCCATGCCGATCATGCCGTTGCGGTTGCCCGCGCGCGACGACGCCGGCGACGACAACCCCTGCAGCGCCAAAATGAACATGACGCCCGCAACGAGATAGGCGATGGCCGCCAGATCGGCCTTCAGCACACCGCTCATTTATGCGCCCCTGCCGCCGGCTTCTCTTTCTTCTTGTACATCGCGAGCATGCGTTGGGTGACGAGGAAGCCACCGAAGATGTTCACGCTCGCCAGCACCAGCGCGCCGAAGCCGAGGCCCTTGGAGATCCACGAACTGGAGTTCAGCACCGGCACCGCGACCGCGATCAGCGCGCCGACCACGATCACCGACGAGATCGCGTTGGTCACCGCCATCAGCGGCGTGTGCAGCGCGGGCGTCACGCCCCACACCACGAAATAGCCGACGAAGATCGCCAGCACGAAGATCGTCAGACGAAAGACGATGGGATCGACGGCATCCATTATTTTGAATCTCCCTTGTTCAGCGGATTCCGCAGATAGTTCAGCATAGGCGCAAATCGATAAGGCCCAGGCCCCTCCGTCGAGAGCGCGGCAAGCGGAAAATTCGACTTGTGCGCATCCGCGGGCGACGACAAGCCCACGTGAGAGACGGCAACTTGAAAATCCGCTTCCGTCTTCGCCAAGACGTCTATCGGCGGATAGTCATCGAAAAAATAGGAGCAGGCCGTCGGCCGGTCGGCGTCGTCGCAATGACGATAATAAAGCAGGCAATCGGTGCCGGAACAGGCCTTCACATAGAGCTTGCGGTCGGGCACACAGCCGCTGCAATCGCTGTAGAGCGATTGGTCCACGACCCAGTCGTCTGTCTTGACCGAGACGGATCCATAAAGTCCGCCTTCATAGTGATCGACCGTGAAATTCTCGATATCCGCGGCTCGGGAGACACAGAGGATGCCGACGACGGCGATGCAGACGAGGCTTGCCATGGTCTTTGCTATTTCAGCATCGGATGCACGACCGCGCCGTCGCGCGTCAGGCCGGCGCCCTTGACGATCTCGTCGTCCCAGTTGAGCGCCAGCGCGCCCGTCTTCTTGTCGACGATCAGCGAGATGAAGTTGAACAGATTGCGCGCATAGAGCGACGACGCATCCACCGCGAGCCGCCCCGGCAGGTTGGTGTAGCCCATGATCGTGACGCCATGGATCTCGTAGACCTCGCCCGCCTTGGTGAGCGGCGTGTTGCCGCCCTGCTCCGCCGCGAGATCGACGATCACCGAGCCCGGCTTCATCGTCTTGATCATCTCCTCGGTCACCAGCACCGGCGCGGCGCGGCCCGGGATCAGCGCCGTGGTGATCACGATGTCCTGCTTCTTGATCGTCTCCGCCGTCAGCGCCGCCTGCTTGGCCTGGTACTCCGCGCTCATCGGCTTGGCATAGCCGGCCGCCGTCTGGGCGTTCTTGAACTCGTCGTCCATCACCGCGACGAAGGTCGCGCCGAGCGATTCCACCTGCTCCTTGGTCGCCGGCCGCACGTCGGTCGCCGACACGATGGCGCCCAGCCGCCGCGCTGTCGCGATGGCCTGAAGCCCCGCGACGCCCACGCCCATCACCAGCACCCGTGCCGGCGCGATGGTGCCCGCCGCCGTCATCATCATCGGCATGGCGCGGCCGAACTGCGCCGCCGCGTCGATCACCGCTTTATATCCGGCGAGGTTGGCCTGCGAAGACAGCACGTCCATCGCCTGCGCCCGCGAAATGCGCGGCAGGAACTCCATCGCGAACCCGTCGACGCCCTGCGCCGCCAGCCGGCCCGGCGTCTCCTTATCCGTATACGGAGCAAGCAGCGCGGCCAGCACCGCGCCCTTCTTCATCTGTGCGATTGCGTCGGCGCCCGGCGCCCGCACCGAGAGCACGATATCGGCACCCGACAGCGCCGCCGCCGCATCCGGCGCGATGCTCGCGCCCGCACCTAAGAAGTCGGCATCGGAAACCCGCGCCGCCGCGCCGGCGCCTGCCTCGACCGTCACCTCGAGGCCGAGCCCCTTGAACTTCTTGACAGTATCGGGCGAGGCGGCGACACGCGTCTCGCCGCCCTGGCGCTCCTTCAGGATCGCGAGTTTCATGATGGGGTCAGTGCGTCCGGAAGAACGCCATGAACAGCACGATCAGCAGGATGCCGATCATCGACCACTTGGTGAAGCTCAGGAAGCCGGAATAGGCCTTCAGATGCTGGCTGATATCCATCGAGCCCGGCTTGTAGTCGCCATGCGAATCGTCGTGTCCGGCCATGTCTCACCCTCAAAAGCCAACAAATCAAAGATGGGCCGGACTATAGCAATCGCGCCCCGCCCGGCAACGCGCAAAACGCCGCTTTTTGGGGCAAATTCAGACCGGTTTCCGCGTCGGGGTGGAGTGATCCCAGTCCGCCAGCAGCGCGCGCAGCGCCGCGACCAGCGCCAGCGGCTGGTCCAGCATGATGTGATGCTGCGCCTGGGGGATTTCGACCATCGGGGCCGAGCGGCCCAGCAGGTTGAACATGTACTCCCCGATAGACGGCGGCAGCAGCACGGAATGCTCGCCCCGGAACACCGCGATGCGGCAGCGCGTGGCTTTGAGCCGTTCCGCCGTGTCGCCGATGGAGAACCGCTGCCAGATGGCGGGATCGAACTTCCAGGTGAAGCCGGGCTGGCCGTCCGGGCCGCCCGGCACTTCTTTGAGCGAATGCCGTGCCACCCAGTCGACGAGATAGAGATTCTCCGACGATTGCGGCGGCATCAGCCGGAACCGCGCCATCGCGGCAGCGAGCGTCGGATAGATATGATGCGGCTTGATCTTGCGGTCCGGCGGCCCGCCCGGCCGGTCCGGCGGGTTGACCGGCGAATCGACGATCACCACCCCCGCCAGCCGGTCGCCATAAAGCCCGCCGGTCAGCATCGTCACAAAGCCGCCGAAGCTGTGCGCCACGATCACCGGCGGCTCGTCCAGCTTGAACATGCCGGCGTCCTCGCACACCGCGATCTCCTCGCGCGCGAAGAGGTCCATCGAATATCCGTCCGGCCGCCAGTCGCTGTCGCCCATGCCCGACAGATCCATCGCCGCGACGTTGTAGTCGCGCGCCAGGAACGGCGCGATGAAGTCCCACCAATGCGCATGCGCCGCATTGCCGTGCACCAGCAGCAGCCCCGGCCGCGCCTTGTCGCCCCAGCGCAGGTAATGAATCTTCGCGCCGGCGACCGTGACCCAGCAGCTTTCCGGCTTGATCGCCAGCGCCTCGTCGAACCATTTGGGCCCCGGCGGCGGCGCGCCGTCGAGCCCGGCGAGCGGCCCCTGCGTCGCCGCGATGGTGAACATCTCCTTTTCGGTGTCGGGCAGGATGCCCGGGATCGGCGGCAGGATCGGCGTGTCGGACATCAGCGCTTCTCCGGCCGCGGTGCGACCATCTTGAACACGCCGGTGCCCGTCATGATCAGCCGGTCGCCGGTCCAGATGCGGCCCTTGACGGTATAGAGGTCCTCCATCTCGCCCACGACCTCGGCGGTGCCCTCGACCCAGTCGCCCAGCCGCGCCGCCGACACGAAATCCGTCAGCATACGGACGGTCACCCAGTAATGGCTGCGCTTCTTGACGCCCACCGGATGGCCCCACACCGTGTCGGAGAACGCCATCAGCATCCCACCGTGGCAATTGCCCATGCCGTTGGTGTGATGCTCCGCCACCAGGAAGGCGCGGGTGAAGCGGCCGTCGGCCTCGGTCTTCTCATAGAACGGCCCGATCTGCCGCCCGAAGCCGCGCGACCAGTGCATCGGCTGGAACCCCGGCGGAATCGTGACGGTTTCGGATTCGAAGAGATCGTCGCTCATAGCGCCAAGTTTGACATGCGCCGGTGCGAACGCAAGACGATCAGCGGAAAACAACCACCGCCAGAACGGCGAGAAAGACCAGCGCGATCGTCAGGAAGATCACCTGCGCATTGCGCTCGAACGGATGGTCGCTGCCGCGCACCCGCTTCGGCGTGGCGCCCCTGCTATAGCTCAGATACAGCGTATCGCGGAACACGATGAGCCAAAGCGTGCGGAGCAACGCGACAGCCGAGGCGATCAGGATCAGCGCAAACAGCAGCACCTTGCAATCTCCTCAGGCCAGCCACGCGATCCACGTCCCATGCGGGTGGCAACTTGCCAGTCTCGTCTCGTCCCGCGCCCCGTCGGCGTAGCGGATCGCCGACAGGACATAGAGCGATCCATCATACTCGAACGACAGCCGCCACACCGGGCGGCGCAGGCCGGCGATGGTCAGGATGCTCTCCAGCGCCTCGCGCATCTCGCTGGAGAACTGATAGACCGCGATGGTGTGATAGACGACCGGCACCTGATCGCGCGGCACCGCCGCCAGCGCGTCGGGCAGCAGCGCCAGCGCATCGCCGGCGCGGATCACCGGCTTCTCCTGCGCGAACAATGCGATGGCGCGGTCCAGCCGCGTGAGCCGCGAAACCTGATCCGGCCAGATCAGCGCCCGCAGCCAGTCCCGGTCGTCGCGGTTCGCCAGATCGACCGGATTGAGCTCCAGTCCGACGCGCCCGCCAACCGCCGGAGCCGCGCCGGTCGGCGGCACACCGTCACCGCGCAACTGGCAATCGATGACCAGTGCCGCGCCGTCGCCGACCGATGCAACGACGGCACCGTCCTTGAAATAGCGCACGCCATATTTGTCCCAGATCAGGTTGAGCCCCGCGCTCGGCCCCACTTCGATCAGCGATAACGGGCCGCTCGCCTCTTTCGCGATCATCCGGAATCCCGGATGCAGCAATGCGCTGCGCCCGACCTCATTGGTGTTCGTCACCCGCGTCGCGATCAGCGGCTCGACCGCGTCGATGTGCCGATGCACGAACGCCTTGAACGCGGGAAACGGGTCTTCGTCCTCCGCCGACACCGTGCCGCCGACCGTCGGATAGAATCGCGTCAGCGGATCGTCCGCGCCGCGCAGCAGTAGAAAATGCACCGCCGCCAAAATCAGGTTCGCATGCGGCTGCCCCACCCGCGCGTGTGCCGCGAGTGCGCGCAACTCCGCATCTTTTCCGATCCCCGCCGCGAGCCGCGCATACAGCACGCTGCCCGTGCGCTTCGCATCTTCGGCGAAAAACGCCCAGTAATCGCCGCGCGCGCCGCTCATGGTTGCACCCGTTCACCACTTGTTAAGCGTAATGCAATTGTGCCGGAAAAACACAGGATTAAACGCGGCATTTACCCATCTCGACGATGATCGCGCCGTTCAGATTTGGGGCACCGCAATGGCGCAGACGATTCTCGTTGTCGATGACGATCCGGTTCAGCGCCGGCTGCTCGAAGCCGCGATCACGCGCTCGGGCATGCATGTCGTCACCGCGCCCGGCGGCGCGCCCGCGCTCCAGCTGATCAACGGGCCCAAGGGCGAGCAGATCTCGCTGATGCTGCTCGACCTCGTGATGCCCGACATGGGCGGCCTCGAGGTCCTGAGCAAGCTGCGGCCGTCGAACCCCGATCTTCCCGTCATCGTGCTCACCGCCAAGGGCGGCATCGACAGCGCCGTCGAAGCGATGCGCGCCGGCGCCAACGACTTCCTGGTGAAACCGGCAAGTCCCGAGCGCATCGCGATCTCGATCCGCAACCAGCTCAAGATCGGCACGTTGTCCGGCGAGGTCACGCGCCTCAAGAAGAAGACCGACAACCGCCTGTCGTTCGACGACCTCGTCGCCACCTCCGCCGAGATGAAGCAGGTTTTCCGCCTCGGCGCCCGCGCCGCGCAATCCAACATCCCGATCCTGATCGAGGGTGAGAGCGGCGCCGGCAAGGAGCTCATCGCGCGCGCCATCCAGGGCTCGTCCGACCGCGCCGGCCGCCCCTTCATCACCGTCAATTGCGGCGCCATCCCGGAGAACCTGATCGAGTCGATCCTGTTCGGTCACGAGAAGGGCTCGTTCACCGGCGCCTCCGACAAGCATCTGGGCAAGTTCCAGGAAGCCGATGGCGGCACGCTGTTCCTCGACGAGATCGGCGAGCTGCGCCTCGACATGCAGGTCAAGCTGCTGCGCGCGCTGCAGGAAGGCGAAGTCGATCCCGTGGGCTCCAAGCGCCCGGTCAAGGTCGATGTCCGCATCATCTCGGCGACCAACCGCGACCTCGCCACGCTGTCGCGCGACGGCCAGTTCCGCGAGGACCTGTTCTATCGCCTCAACGTCTTTCCGATCTTCGTGCCGTCCCTGCGCGACCGCCGCGACGACATCCCGGCGCTGGCGCGGCACTTCATCACCCGCTTCGCCGCGGAGGAGAACAAGCCGGTCGTGGGTCTGACGCCCGAGGCGGCGCAACTGCTCGAAGCCTTCAACTGGCCCGGCAACGTCCGCCAGCTCGAGAACACGATCTTCCGCGCCGTCGTGCTGTGCGACGGCACGTTGCTCGACACCATCGATTTCCCGCAGATCGCCGCCGCGCTCGGGGTCGAGGCCCGCACCCGCCAGGCCGTATCCGAGGCGCTGCCGACCGCGCATCACGGCGTCGGCCCCACGGTGTCCGCGCCGGCGCACGCATCGCCGTACGGAATCTCCGGCACCGAGCCCAACGGCCACATGCGCAAGCTGGAAGACATCGAGTCCGAAGTGATCCGCATGGCGATCAGCCGCTACGACGGCCACATGTCGGAAGTCGCGCGCCGCCTCGGCATCGGCCGCTCGACGCTCTATCGCAAACTGAAGGAGCTCGGCCTCGAACCCGAAGAGCCCGAGCACGCCGGCGACACCAAGGGTGGGACGTCGCATCACGTCACGGGTTAGGCCTCACCCGAACATCGCCGCGCGCCGTTAGACCTCTCCCGCAAGCAGGAGGGGATGTAGCAATCTTGCAAAGAATTGACGGCCGATCGCATGTGATTCGATCGAATTGCAGCCAGCGCGGCAGGGGCTGACGACTTGAAAAAGACATCACGCCCCGAATCGTGACCTACCCCCGTCCTTGCGCTATCAATCCTCAACACAGAGGGGACTGATTTGCTCGCTGAAAAACACAAGGCCGTAGCAGGAAAAATCTGGGAAATCGCAAACCGGCTCCGCGGACCGTATCGCCCGCCACAATACCGGCTCGTCATGCTCCCGATGGTGGTCTTGCGCCGCCTCGATTGCGTGCTTGAACCTACCAAGGACGCGGTCCTGGAGGAATACAAGAGGCTCATCGCGGCCCGGACAGCCAAGGAAGCAATGCCTCGCCTACTGACAAAGGTGGTCAACAAGGGCCGCAGGCATCCGCTCTACAACACCAGTCCCTTCACCTTCCAAAAGCTGCTTGGCGACAGCGAGAACATCGCGCCCAACCTGGTCGCTTACATAAACGGTTTCTCGGACACCGCGCGAGGCATCTTCGAGAAGTTCAAATTCGGCGAGCAGATCGAAAAGCTCGACGCCAGCAATCGGCTGTTCAACATCGTCAAGGCCATGTCGGAAGTCGACCTTCACCCCGACAACGGCATCGACAATCTGCAGATGGGCTATCTGTTCGAATACCTCGTCATGAAATTCAACGAGCAAGCCAACGAAGAGGCCGGCGATCACTTTACGCCCCGCGAAGTAATCCGGCTGATGACTCACCTGGTCTATACGGGCGAGGAAGACGTCTACAAGCCTGGCGTCTACCGAGAAATTTACGATCCTGCCTGCGGGACCGGCGGTATGCTCTCGGTTTCGGAAGAGACGATCCGGGCACAGAACCTTAAGGCCAACCTCGGGCTTTACGGGCAGGAATACAATGATGAGAGCTGGGCGATCTGCTGCTCGGACATGCTCATCAAAGACGAGGATACGAACAACATCGCCCTCGCGGACACATTGGGTGACGGCAAGACGTTCGACCGTTTTCCGGATAGGCGGTTCCACTACATGCTCGCCAATCCGCCGTTCGGCGTGGAGTGGAAGGATCAGCAGAAAGTCGTAACGAAGGAACACGAAGAGTTAGGCTTCGCGGGTCGATTCGGCGCCGGTTTGCCCGCGATCAACGACGGCTCACTCCTCTTCCTTCAACACATGATCTCGAAAATGCACCGGTCGCCCGCGAAAGGCGGCGAGGGATCGAAGATCGCCGTCATCTTCAACGGCTCGCCTCTGTTCAGCGGTGATGCAGGGTCCGGCCCGTCGAATATCCGCAGGTGGATCATCGAGAACGATTGGCTCGACGGGATCGTAGCACTGCCCGATCAGCTTTTCTACAACACGGGCATCTTCACCTATGTCTGGCTCGTCACCAACCGCAAAGCGCCGGAACGGCGTGGCAAGGTGCAGCTCATCGACGGAACGCGCTTCTTCCACAAGATGAAGAAAAGCCTGAACAACAAACGCAACGAGTTGTCGGAGGATCACATCCGGCAGCTGACCGAGATTTACGGCAACTTCCGCGATGGCGAGAGGCGCCGCGTTTGCATCGATGAGAAGGCGGGCGAATGGCAAGAGCGCGTGGTCTCGCGCATCTTCGCGAACCATGAATTTGGCTTCCTGAAAGTGACCGTTGAGCGGCCCTTGCGCATGAACTTCGAGGCCACAGCGGAACGCGTCGCACGGCTGGACGAACAATCGGCGTTCGCTTCGCTCGCGGTGTCGAAGAAGCGCAAGGACGCCAAAGCGGCCAAGGCAGAGGAAGCGGCGGGGCGCAAGGAGCAAGACTCCATCCGCGCGGTGCTGGCCACGCTTGCGAACAAGGGCCGCTATATGGACCGCGAAAGGTTTGAGGCCGATCTCGAGGCCGCGGCCAAGAAGACGGAATACAAGCTGGCCGCACCGATGAAGAAGGCGATCCTCGCGGCCCTGGGCGAGCGCGACGCCAAGGCTGAAATCTGCCGCGACGGCAAAGGGCGGCCGGAGCCGGACAGCGAGCTGCGCGATACGGAGAGCGTGCCGCTTCCGGCCAGGTTCGAAATGCCCAAGTCGTTTCGCGAGAAGATCGCCAAGCCCGAGAACACGGCGCAAAGCGGCGCGAAACTGCCGATCTTGTTCGGGCCGGACATGCCAAACGACGAACTGTCCGAAGCGATGAAGCCCGCCATCGACGCCTATGTCGCCGCGGAGGTGCTTCCGCATGTTCCGGATGCCTGGGTCGACTACAGCAAGACCAAAGTGGGCTACGAAATCCCGATCAACCGGCATTTCTATGTCTACAAACCGCCGCGAGCGCTTAAAGACATCGAAAGCGAAATCACTACGCTGGAAGATGAGGTTGCCGTGCTCCTCAAGGGGCTAGTCGCATGAGCTTAGACTTGCGCGTGCCCGCGAGTTGGCGTCGGTCATCCATCGGAAAGTATTGTGACGTCCAACTCGGAAAAATGCTTCAATCGGAGCCCAGCGGTGAAAAAGATGAACTGCTGCCCTATCTTCGGGCGATAAACATATCGAAAACGGGAGTAGATCTGTCGCATCAGTTTGCGATGTGGATCAGGCCCCAGGAGAGAAACAAGTTCAGACTTTTTGCCCACGACGTTCTAGTGAGCGAGGGCGGCGACGCCGGCCGCACCGCGTATTTTATGGAAGACGGCGACTACTACTTCCAAAACGCGATAAATCGTGTACGACCAATAGATGAGCAAACCGTCGACAGCCGATATCTATACTATTGGTTCACCTTCTTAAAGCTGACGGGTTATGTCGAATACATCTGCAACGTAGCGACTATCGCGCATTTCACAGCTGAAAAGCTGAAGGCAGCGCCTTTCGCGTTTCCGATCCTGGAATCACAGCGGCTGATCGCAGCCTTCTTGGACAAGAAAACCACACAGATCGACGCACTCATCGCAAAGAAGCAGACACTGTTAGCGCGGCTTGCGGAGAAGCGGCAGGCGATCATCACACAAGCTGTCACCAAAGGGATTGACCCCACCGTGCCGATGAAAGACAGCGGCATCGATTGGCTTGGACAGATTCCGGCTCATTGGAAAGTGATGCCCTTGAAGTGGATGAAACGATTTCTTACCAGCGGTTCTCGCGGCTGGGGCGACTATTACGCCGACGAGGGCTCCGTTTTCCTGCGGATGACAAATGTCACAGGTGAGGGAATCGAAATTGATGAAACCGATCTGCGCTTCGTCGATCTTGAGGGTGTCAATGAAGGCAAGCGCACGGCAACTGAGGCCGGCGATATTCTCATAACAATTACGGCGGAATTGGGCTCGGTGGCGATTGTTCGCCAAAGACACGCGGGTTCCTACATCAACCAGCACCTCGCTCTCTTTCGCGCCGACAAATCGGTCATCAACCCCGACTTTCTCGTCAATCTGCTTTGGTCCGACGTCGCGCGCGTTCAATTTGAAATTGGTGGCCAGGGAGGCACCAAGCAGGGATTGGGTTTTGACGAGGTGAGCAACATAGTCGTGACGGTCCCGCCCATGGAGGAGCAGGCACACATCGCCAAATGGGCTCAGGGGGTTCGTAAGCAGCTGGATGAGATCGAACACTCGGTGCGGAGCTCACTGACATGTCTGATGGAATATCGGTCGGCGCTCATTACCGCTGCGGTCACCGGCCAAATTGATGGTTTGCGATGAGCCTCGACGCAGCAAGCTATTTTGACCACCTTCGAGCGTATCTGGCGCCCACATATATCGTCGACGACGGTTCGAACGGCATGGTGGCGCTGAAGGAAAAGTATTTTCCGGATGGAGCGTCGAAGAAGGCAACGCGAACCGTCACCCTCCCATTCAAAGGGCGGGCGTTTGCCATAAAGCTTGACGGCCACAAGGAGGCGCTATTTCATTTCCTTGATAATAACGGCAAGCAATGGTCCAAGCGCTGTGATTTTGTAATCTTTCAATGCCATCGCAATAGCGTTAGCGCCTTTCTTTTTGAGTTCAAGTCCAAGAGTCTCGAGGCCCAGTCAATCATCGACCAGTTGAAGGCCGGCGTGAGTTGGTGCGCCAGCCTGCGCCGCGTGGTGTGCCAATATACCGGTGATGACCGAACCATTCGGGTGCGGAAGTTCGTGCTAACCGAAAACGACAATCCGGGTCCTTATCTGGACGAAGCTGGGAAATACCTGGCACGAGATCCGTCGATCCGGCACTACCATTATGATCAACTCATAAACCTAACGCTCGATACACTTGAGAACAGCTCGATAAGAAGCGTCTAGGAGGGAGAATGGCCGGCCACACGGAATATGACTTCGAAACGGCCATCGAGCACGGTCTGATTGCCGAGGGCGGACTTCGGGAAAGCGGTGCCGGGGAATTCCACGCAAAGACCGTCCGCGCAGAGTTTCGCAAAGGCACGCCTGCGGAGTTCGAACCGGCAACGGCGCTCTTTCCCAGCCAGACACTTGAGTTCATCCGTGTCACGCAGCCCGCCCGGTGGGCGGAACTCGAAGCGATGCTGAAGGAGCGCACGCCTTCGACGATCATCGACAGCCTGGTGAAGGAGCTCGCGAGCAAAGGCGCTTTGGGTGTGCTTCGCCACGGCTTCAAATGCTACGGCAAGACATTGCGCCTCGCGTATTTCCGCCCGAACTCGGGCATGAACCCGGAAGCGCAAGCTCGCTACGCCGCCAACCGGCTGACCATCACGCGGCAAGTGGAGTTCCTATCGGACGTCCTCAAGCGCCCCGACGGCGCGAAGCGCAAGTGCATCATTGACGTTGTGCTCGCGGTGAACGGGCTCCCGGTTGTCACGGCTGAATTAAAGAACCCGTTGACGGGTCAGCGGGCGCAAGATGCCTGCAAGCAATACCAGACGGATCGCGATGGGCGCGACCTCCTGTTCCGCTTCAAGGAGCGCGCGCTCGTCCATTTCGCGGTGGACCCCGACGAAGTCTGGATGACCACGCAACTCAAGGGCGCGGAGACGATCTTCCTGCCCTTCAACCGGGGAAACAATTTCGGCGCGGGCAATCCGCCGGTCGAAGGCGACTGGAAGACGCATTATCTTTGGGACGAAGTGCTGCAGGCCGACAGCCTGCTCGACATTCTCCAGCGCTTCATGCACCTGGAAGTCACCGAGCGCACGGCCGAAACGCCGGCCGGGCTGCGCACGATCCGCAAAGAAGCGATGATCTTTCCGCGCTATCACCAGCTCGATGCGGCGCGAAAGTTGGTGGCTCATGCCGCCGCCAACGGGTCGGGCCACAACTATCTGGTCCAACACTCGGCGGGGTCGGGCAAATCCAATACCATTGCGTGGCTCGCGCATCGTCTTGCTTCGTTGCACGACGCGAAGGACGAAAAGGTTTTTCATTCGGTCGTCGTGATCACCGATCGGCTTGTGTTGGATCAGCAGCTTCAAAACACGATCTATCAGTTCGAGCACAAGACCGGTGTTGTCGAGAAGATCGACGAGAACACACAGCAGCTTGCGAAAGCGCTCTCGAACGGCACGCCCATCATCATTTCCACGATCCAGAAATTCCCTTTCATCAGCCAGGCGATCAGGACGCTGGAAGGCAAGGGTGAAGGCGTAAAGATCGACACGCGCGACCGGCGCTTCGCCGTGATCGTTGATGAGGCTCATAGCTCGCAGTCTGGCGAGACGGTTTCCGCGCTTAAAGGCATTCTCAACAAGGACGGCATCGCGGCCGCCATTGCGAGCCAGATGGGCGACGAGGAGGACGGCGACCTCACGGAGGAGGCGAGAGCCGACATCCGCAGGCAGATGATGCAGCGGGCGCGTCAGCCGAACCTAAGTTTTTTTGCCTTCACGGCAACGCCCAAGTTCAAGACCAAGGCCGTGTTCGATGAGCCCGGACCGACGGGTCATGCGCCGTTCCACGAGTATTCGATGCGGCAAGCCATCGAAGAGGGCTTCATCCTCGACGTGTTGCAAAACTATGTGACCTACAAGCGCTTCTTCGGTCTGGTGAAGCGGATCGAGAGCGACCCCAGCGTGCCGAAGAAGAAGGCGGCCAAGGCGCTTGGACAGTTCCTCGAACTGCATCCGGTCAACATCGAACAAGTCATTGCCGTCATAACGGAGCACTTTCGCTCACGTGTGATGCACGAACTTGGCGGACGCGCGAAAGCGATGGTCGTGACGGGGTCACGCCTTTCCGCCGTCAAGCACAAGACGGCGTTCGACAAGTATATTCACGACAGAGGCTATCACGGCATCCGGGCCCTGGTGGCGTTCTCCGGCACGGTGGAAGACCCGGATGATCCGGGCTCCGCGTATACCGAAGTGGGAATGAATGGCGGCTTGTCCGAGAAGGAGCTGCCCGAGCGCTTCGCCGGCGACGACTACCGGGTGTTGATCGTTGCCGAAAAGTATCAAACCGGCTTCGACCAGCCCTTGCTTCAGACGATGTATGTCGTGAAGAAGCTGGCAGGCGTCCAGGCCGTGCAAACCCTTTCTCGCCTGAACCGCACCGCGCCAGGCAAGACGGCAACCTTCGTTCTCGATTTCCAGAACGCGGAAGATGAAATCTACAAGGCGTTCAAGCCCTATTACGAAACGACGCCGATTGGCGAGAATGCCGATCCGCAGAAGCTGAACGATCTGCATCACAAGCTTCTTCAGCCGGCCGTTTTCACACCCGGCGATGTCCATGAGTTTGCCGCCGTTTGGTTCAAAAAGCGGCGCGATCCGAGCGGGCAAGACCACCGATTGATGAACGCGGTGCTCGATCGCTGCGTCGAGCGTTTCGGCAAGCTTGACGAGGCGACACAGGATGAATTCAGGGGGCAGGTGACGGCCTTCTGCAATCTGTATGCGTTCCTGTCGCAGATCATGCCGTACTTCGACGCGGGACTTGAGACGCTTTACGCGTTTCTTCGCAACCTGTCCGCGAAGTTGCCGAGCGCCGGCGATGGCTCGAAATTCACGCTCGATGATGATGTCGCACTCAAGTTCTTCCGGCTGCAACAGGTTGGCAGCGGAGCGATCGACCTGTCGGATGGCGAAGCCGATCCCCTTAAAGGCCCCACCGACGTCGGCACAGCTGCGGAAAAAGAGGTCACCGTCGCGCTTTCGACGCTGGTGGGGAAATTGAATGAACGATTCGGCACGGACTTCACTGAGGCCGATCAATTGTTCTTCGATCAGGTGCGATCCACCGCCGAGCACGATGAGAAGATCGTCGAAGCGGCCAAAGCCAACAATTTTGCGAACTTCTCAGCCTTCTTCGCGCGCATTCTCGAAGACCTGTTCATCGACCGGATGGACGGCAATGAAGAAATCTTCAACCGTGTGATGAGCGATCCCAAGTTCAGGGAAATCGCGCAAGATCAGCTTGCGCGCGAGGTATATGAGCGCATCCGCGCGAGCGGGCGTCCCGAAAATTGATAGCCTGTCGTCGGTCCGGGCGGGCCGCCCATGCCACGCCGGCGAGCCGTGCAACCTGCAAGCGTACTAGCCCCTTCCGTTCACGGGAGCGGTCGAAAAACGCAACGCATTTCTCGGGCGGGGGAAAAGCTCAGTGCTTCATCCCCAGCGCGCTCAGATACAGATCGAGCATCGCTTCCTGTTCCTGGCGGTCGGCGCTTTCCATTTTGCGCAGGCGGATGACCTGGCGCATCACCTTGGTGTCGAACCCGGTGCCCTTGGCCTCGGAATAGACTTCCTTGATGTCGTCGGCGAGCGCCTTCTTCTCCTCCTCGAGCCGCTCGATGCGCTCGATGAAGGATTTCAGATGCTCTTTCGCGAAGCCGGACTTGGCCATGTGCTCACCCACGTTGTCGGCCACGACAATTAAGGTTCGACGGTAACCGGCGCAACCGCGCCGCCCCGCTTAGCTGTGAGTCTTTTGCGCTGCCGCAAACGCCGCCTGCTGTTCCGGCGTCGCCTCTTTCTGGTAGCGCTTTTTCCACTCCGCCTGCGGCATGCCGTAGACCAGCGCCCGTGCCGCATCCTTGTCGAGCGCCACGCCCGTTTCCGCCGCCGCCTCCCGGTACCAGTCGCCCAGGCAATTGCGGCAGAACCCCGCCAGCGTCATCAGGTCGATATTCTGCACATCGGTCCGCGCCCGCAGATGCGCCACCAGCCGGCGGAACACCGCCGCTTCCAGTTTCTCGCGTGACGCCTCGTCCATGGTGCTGCTCTCGTTAAGGGGCAAAGCCCGGGTAAAATGTATCGCCGGCGGCCCCATCGCCGCCAGCGCGTGCTCAAGGATCGGCACCAACCGCGCCGCGAAGGCCCGCGCCGCCGCCGCGTCGCCGATCAGATCCTGCCGCATCTCGATCAGCACATGCGGCAATCCCAGCATCGTGCCGTGGCGATAGAGCGTGTCGCCCTCCAGCTCGCCGTCATACGGCTCGTTGTCGCCGACGACGAAGCCGTCGCGCTCGAATGCCGCGATCAGCGGCTTGGCCAGCCGCCCGTCGCGGTCCCACAGGATGCCGATCTCCCACGGCCGCTTCACGCCTTTCCAAACCGGCGTGAAGCTGTGCATCGACACCAGCACTGGCAGCGTGCCCAGCATCCGTAGCGCCGCGACCTCCGCCGCCACCGCCGCGTGATAGGGCGCGTGAAATTCCGCGATCCGCCGCGCCGTCTCCGCGCCATCGATCCGCGCATTGCCGGGGATCAGGCTGCCATCCGACAGCTTCATCACCAGCGTCGGATCGTCGGCGCCGCGATTGAGATCGACCAGCAGCCGCGACCACCGCCCCAATATCGCCGGCGCGCCGAATGCCGCGGCCAAGCTCCGTGTCACCTCCGCCGCGCCGATATCGCTCGCGATGTGCGTCCCGAACAGCTCCGGCGCCAGCCCCAGCGTGCCGTAAGCCCCAGGCAGCGCGTTGGAGGCATGGTCGCACAGGAACAGAAGCGGCGAGTCGGCGCGCTTGGGTTCCAGTCGCTCGTAAGGTTCGGTCATAGAAAGGCGATAATCGTGCCTCGCAATGCCCTCCGGCAAGCGCGTTGACAGCGCCGGAGCCATGCGCGACACCGGGTCACTCCTTGGCCTCAAATAGCGAAGCGATAGGCCTTAAGAGAACCATTATGCGATTTGCCCTTGCACTCGCCGTTCTGCTCACCGCCATCGGCCCCGCCGAGGCCGGCCTGAACGTCTGCAACAAGGGCGCCAAACCCGTGAAAGCCGCGGTCGGCCGCTTCAACGGCACGCGCTGGATCAGCGAAGGCTGGTTCCGCATCGACGGCAAGAAATGCGCCGAGCTGATCGCGGGAAAGCTCCTGGCGCGCTACTACTATCTCTACGCGTCGGACGGCGCGGTCGGCACCTGGGACGGCGGCAAGAGCTTCTGCGTCGGGACCGGCGACGGCCCCTTCTCCATCGTCGGCCGCGGCGGCTGCACCGAGCGCGGCTATGACCGCCGCGGCTTCTTCGAGATCGACACCGCCAACCAGCTGACCTTCACGCAAAATCTCTCGGATTGATCATGAGACGCCGCCGCAAGACCAAGATCGTCGCCACCATCGGCCCGTCCTCCTCGACGCCCGAGCGCATCGCCGCGCTGTTCGAGGCCGGCGTCGACGTCTTCCGCATCAACATGAGTCACACCTCCCACGCCATGCTCGCCGACCTGCACAAGATGGTGCGCGCGCAGGAGGCCGTCGCCGGCCGCCCCATCGGCATCCTGGTCGACCTGCAGGGTCCCAAAATCCGCCTCGGCACGTTGCCGGGCGGCTCGCGCATCCTCAAGGAGGGCGAGCAGGTCCGCTTCGTGCGCAAGGTCCAGGCCGACGACCCGAACGACATCCCGATCCCGCATCCCGAAGTCTTCGCCGCGATGAAGATGCGCCACACGCTCTTGATCGACGACGGCAAGATCCGCCTGCGCCTCTTGACCGTGAAGGATTACTACGCCGACGCCATCGTCGTGGTCGGCGGCGAGATCAAGGACCGCAAGGGCGTCAACCTGCCCGACACGCTGCTGCCGGTCTCGGCGATGACGCCCAAGGACCGCACCGATCTCGACGCCGCGCTCAATCTCGGCGTCGACTGGATCGCGCTGTCCTTCGTGCAGCGCCCCGACGACGTCGCAGAACTGAAGAAGATCGCCGCCGGCCGCGCCGCCGTGCTCGCCAAGATCGAAAAGCCCAAGGCGCTGGAATGGCTGCCCGACATCCTGGAAATGGCCGACGCCCTGATGGTGGCGCGCGGCGACCTCGGCGTCGAGCTCCCCTTGGAAGCCGTGCCCGGCCGCCAGAAACAGATCACCCGCGCCGCCCGCCGCGCCGGCAAGCCGGTCGTCGTCGCGACCCAGATGCTCGAATCCATGATCGGCGCGCCGGTCCCGACCCGCGCCGAGGTCAGCGACGTCGCCACCGCCGTGTTCGAGGGTGCCGATGCCGTGATGCTCTCCGCCGAAACGGCTTCCGGCCAGTACCCCGTCGAAGCTGTCCAGATGATGGACCGCATCGCCGTCTCGGTGGAGAACGATCCGCTCTATCTCTCGATCCTGGAATCGCAGCGCAACGCGCCCGAGGAAACCACCGCCGACGCCATCATGGCCGCGGTGCACCAGGTGACGCACACCGTGCACGCCAAGGCCGTGGTGTGCTGGACCAGCTCCGGCTCGACCGCTTTGCGCTGTGCCCGCGAGCGGCCCGAGGCGCCGATCGTCGTGCTGACGCCGTCGATCGAGACCGCGCGCAAGCTCGCGCTCGGCTGGGGCCTGCACTGCGTCACGACCGAGGACGCACACGATCTCGACGACGTCGTCGACCGCGCCACGCGGATCGCGACGCAGGAAGGCTTCGCCCGCGCCGGCGACCGCGTCGTCGTCACCGCCGGCGTGCCGCTGGCGACGCCGGGCTCGACCAACCTGATGCGCGTCGCCTTCGTCGGCCCGAAGAAGGCTTGATCGGCATAATTCGCCACTTCTGACGATTATAAGCTATTTTCGGCTTTAATTCGCCACTTATGACGACTTATAACAATGTTATAACTCGCCATTTGTGGCGAATATCTTGACAAAACGATCATAATTCGCCACTTATGGCGAGTTATGCAGATCGACAATCAACCCGACACAGCCGTGCTCATGGAACTGGGCCAACGCCTCGCCCAGGTCCGGCTGGACCGCAACCTCACCCAGGAAGAGCTGGCCACCGGCGCCGCCGTCTCCAAGCGCACGATCGAAAGATTGGAAATGGGGAAATCGGTCCAGGTGTCGAACCTCGTGCGGGTTCTGCGCGCCCTCGGCCTCGCGGCAAACCTGGACCAGCTCGCGCCGCCTGTCGGGCCGCGGCCGATCGAACAACTCAAGCGCCAGAGCCATGGCCGCCGCCGCGCCGCGCTACCGAAACGCAGAACCGCGAAGTGGTCCTGGGGTGACGACAAGACATGACCCTCGCCGCGGTTCATCTGTGGGGACGCCGGATCGGTGCGGTGTCTCTTGAGCCTGGGCAGACCGCCGCGACGTTCCAGTACGACCGGGAATTCGCCGCCAGCACGATCCAGGTCGCGCCCCTCACAATGCCGCTCGGCAGCGTGCCTTACAGCTTCCCCGCGCTGCCCTTCGCAAGCTTTCACGGCTTGCCGGGCCTTCTCTGCGATTCCCTGCCGGACAAATTCGGCAACGCGCTGATCGATGTCTGGCTCGCCCAGCAGGGCCGTTCGTCCGGCAGCTTCGACGCCGTCGAGCGGCTGCTCTACACCGGCGACCGCGGCATGGGCGCGCTGGAATACAAGCCCGCCATCGGACCGCGCCGGACCAAAGCGGAAAAAATCCATCTCGATGCGCTGGTGAATCTCGCCTCGGAAGTGCTCAGCCACCGCGAGGCGCTCAAGGCTTCCCTCGCGAAGGGCGAGGAAGCCGAAGGCCTGCGCGAGATCCTGCGGATCGGCACGTCAGCGGGCGGCGCGCGCGCCAAGGCGATCGTCGCGTGGAATCCCGTCACCGGCGAGGTCCGCTCCGGCCAGGCCGCGGCAGGGGACGGCTTCGAATTCTGGCTGCTCAAATTCGACGGCGTCGCCAACAACAAGGACAAGGACCTCGCCGACCCGCAAGGCTTCGGCGCCATCGAATTCGCCTATTACCTGATGGCGAAAGACGCCGGCATCGCGATGAGCGAATGCCGCATCCTGGAGGAGAATGGCCGCCGCCATTTCATGACGCGGCGCTTCGACCGCCGCGCCGGCGGCGAGAAGCTGCACATGCAATCGCTCGCCGCGATGCGGCACTACGATTTCAACAGCCCCGGCGCCAATTCCTACGAGCAGGCGATCGAGACGATCCGCCTGCTCGGCCTGCCGATGGACGCCGTCGAAGAGCAATACCGCCGGGCGGTCTTCAACGTGCTGGCCCGCAACCAGGACGACCACGCCAAGAACATCGCCTTCCTGATGGACAAGGCCGGCACATGGTCGCTGTCGCCCGCCTTCGACGTGACCTATGCCTACAACCCCGACGGCCCGTGGACGCGCCAGCACCAGATGTCGCTCGCCGGCAAGCGCGACGCTTTCGAGCCGGAGGATTTCGCCGCTTTCGCCCGCACCGCCGGCTTAAAACGCGGCCGAGGCAAGATCATCGTCGACGAAGTCCGCGCCGCGGTGCGCCAGTGGCCTGTGTTCGCGGACCGCGCCGGCGTGCAGCAAAGATTTCGCGACCAGATCGCCGCGCTGCATCGCATCGAATAGGCGAAAAAATTTTTTGCGTTAAAAAAATTTCGCGCCGCCGCGCCGCGCAAATGTTCTCTATCCCCGCCGCGCGCAGAATTTCTCCGCACGAACCGCACATCGTTTCGCCATCACACCGGGATAAGCTCAGCGAACGCTTCGCAAAGATAAATTCTCAGGCCCTCTTGAACCGAGTCGGTCGAACGCCCATCTCCCGTATATTCCCCACAGCTGTGAGCGTACGGAACGGCGCCTAGATTCCCTGGCCCTCGACGTCGCGCGTCAGCGCATCGATATGCTTCTGCGCGCCGTCGAGCTGCGGATCGAGCGCCAGCGCGCGGCGATAGATCTTCAGCGCCCCGGCCTTGTTGCCGTATTCCTCGAGCAGGTTGCCGAGTTCGTACATCGCGGTGAACTGGCGCGGGTTGATCAGGATCGTATGTTCCAGCGACAGCATCGCGCCGGAATCGTCGTTGAGCTGGCGCTGCAGCGCCGCGCGGCTGTGCCAGCCTTCGGCATAGTTCGGCGCCACATCGGTCACCGCGTCGTAGATCTTCTTCGCCGTGTCCTTGTCGCCCGCCGCCAGCGCCGCTGCGCCGCGCGTCATCAACAGTTCGACGCTCGCGCTATCCGATTGCAGGAAATAGCCGCCGATCTTGTCTTCGATCGGCTTGGCCTCTTCGGGCGAAGACGCGTGGCTGAGCTGATCGAACAAAATCTCGAGCGGCGGCTTCGCCGGCACGGCGGCCTGCGCTGCCAGCGGCAGCGACATCGCGAGAAAGAAAACGGACAAACGCATGCTGCAATTCTACCCGGCGCGCGCTTCGAGCGCCACCGGAACCGGGCCGCCCTGCGCCCAATCCAGCAGCTCCGCCAGATGCACCAGCGGCGGCGCATCCGGCCCCGCCAGATGCACGAGGCACCCGATATTGCTGCTCGCCACCAGATCGATGCCGAGCGGCGCGATGCTGCCCAGCTTGCGCGCGCGTAACGCGCCCGAAATCTCGGGCTGCAAGATCGAATAACTCCCAGCCGAGCCGCAGCACAAATGCCCGTCCGGAATGGCGACCACGTCGAACCCCGCCGCCCGCAGCAGCGCCTCGCCGCGCCCCGCGAGCTTGAGCCCGTTCTGCAGCGAGCACGCCGCATGCCACGCCACCCGCAAATGCCGCGCCGGCGCCGCCGGCCCTGGCGCGGCGAGATCGAGAAAATCCCGCGTCGCGGCGGCGAATGCCTGCGCGCGCGGCAGCCACAACGGATCGTCGAGGAAGAGATGCCCCAGGTCTTTGAGATGCGACGAGCACCCCGTCGCGGTGATCAACACGCCTTCGAACGCTTCGCCCCCACCGGCGCGCTCGAACGCTTCGATGGCGCGCCGCGCCCAGTTCTTGGCGTCCTCGCTGCGTCCCAGATGATGCACCAGCGCGCCGCAGCACCCCGCGCCCTCCAGCGGCACGAGCTCGATGCCCTGCCGCGCCAGCACCCGCGCCACCGCCGCGTCGATCGCGGGATTGAGCGCGGCTTGCGCACAGCCGGGCATGATCGCGACGCGCCGCGCATTGGGCAGGATCACGCGCACCGGCTCGGGCGCTTGCGCGTGCGGCGCCGCTGCGCCCATCCGCGCCATCGCGCCGAGCCGTCCCGGCAGCGCACCCGCCAGCGGCCCGAACAGCCGCGCGAGGAACAATCCTCCGCGCACCAGCGCCGGCCGCGGCAGCACGGTAGCGATCAGCCAGCGCAGCATCTTGTCGCCGAACGGGCGGCGGTAATGCGTCTGGATATGCGCCCGCGCCTCGTCCACCAACCGCGCGTAATCGACGCTCGACGGACAGGCGGTGCGGCACGCCAGGCACGACAGGCAGCGATCGACATGCAGCACGGTTTGCGGATCGGGCGAGCCGCCCTTCTCCAGCATGTTCTGCATCAGCACGATGCGCCCGCGCGGCCCGTCGCGCTCGTCGCCGAGCAGCACATAGGTCGGACAGGTCGCGGTGCAGATCCCGCAATGCACGCAGGCGCGCACGGCCTTCGCCGCTTCCGCGATATGCGGATCGGTCAGCTGCGTCGGCGTGAAATGGGTTCGCATCAGATGCCGTCCCACATCCGCCCGGGATTGAACAGCCCGAGCGGATCGAACGCCGCTTTCACGCTGCGCGTCAGCGCCGCCCGCGTCGGCTCTTCCGGCCCGAACACAGCGATGCGCTCGCGCGTCTCTTCCTCGGCCCGCAGCAGGACCGCATGACCGCCATGCCGCTTGACCACGTCACGCACGCCATCGCTACCCGGCAGCACACCAAGCCACAGCAACCCGCCGGCCCAATCGCCGAGCCATAGCGGCGCATCGATCTCGGCGGCGACCGCCGCCGCACTCGCCGGCGGCACGAAAGCACGCCACACGTCGTAGGGCGTGTCGGCGAACATCTCGCCGCTGCCGATGGCGCGGAACGCGATCTCACCTTCGTCGATCTCGGTGACATCCAAAGGACCGATCAAATTCCGCGCCAGCGCACATTTCTCCGCCAGCGGCTCTTTCTCGCCCTCGAAGCGGATCAGGGCATTGCCGCGGCTGAACGCCAGCCCCGTCGCATCGAGCGGCGACGACCACACCTTGCGCAGCAGCGCGAAACCATCCGCATCGCTGAGGCCGCGCACCAGCAGCGTGATCGACAGCGGCGGCTGGGGAAACACCCGCAGCGTCACCTCGGTCAGCACGCCCAGCGTGCCGAACGATCCGCACATCATTTTCGGAATATCGAATCCCGTGACGTTCTTGACCACCTTGCCGCCGGCCTTGAACGCCTCGCCGAACCCGTTCACGCCGCGAAAGCCGAGCAGATGATCGCGCACCGCCCCGCACCGCACCCGCGCCGGGCCATTCACGTCGCAACAGATCGCGCCGCCGATGGTCCCGAGTCCCGCACCGCTGCCCAGCAGCGGCCCCCAATCCGGCGGATCGAAGCCGAGCCGCTGCCCCTTCTCGGCCAGCGCCGCCTCGATCTCCACCACCGGCGTCCCCGGCGCCGCGGTGAGGATCAGTTCCTCCGGCTCATACGAAAGAATGCCCGTCAGGCCCGACACATCCAGCACCGATCCCATCGTCACCACGGCGCGCCCGAACGCGCGTTTCGACCCGCCGCCGACGATCTCGAGCGGCGATTTCCAATCCCGTGCCGTCTTCACGGCATCGACGATTTCATCCTCGGTGGAAGCGATATGTGTCGGCATGGTTCAGAAGCGCGCCATGTTGGGGAACGGCAGCCGTCCGTTCGTCACATGCATATGCCCGCCCTCGACACAGGCCGACAGCGTCGGAAACACTTTGCCGGGATTGAGCAACCCGCCACCGTCGAACGCGCATTTCAGCCGCTGCTGTTGCGCCAGATCGGCCTCGCTGAACATCGCCGGCATCAGATCGCGCTTCTCGACTCCGACGCCGTGCTCGCCCGTCAGCACGCCGCCGACCTCGACACACAGCCGCAATATCGCCGCCCCGAACGCCTCGGCACGCTCCAGCTCGCCCGGCTTCATCGCATCGAACACGATCAGCGGATGCAGATTGCCGTCGCCGGCATGGAACACATTGCAGAAGCCGAGCTTGAATTCGTCCGACATCTGCGCCATCCGCGCCAGAACCTGCGGCAACTCGCGGCGCGGGATCGTGCCGTCCATGCACAGCATGTCGGGCGCCAGCCGCCCCATCGCCGGGAACGCCGCCTTGCGCCCGGCCCACAGCCGCGCCCGTTCGCTCTCGTCGCCCGCCTCGCGCACCTGCGCGCCATTGGCCCGCGCGATCTCGGCGATGCGCGCAATGGCATGATCGACCTCGGCGCCGATCCCGTCGGCATCGATGATCAGCACGCCCTCCGCGTCGCGCGGATAGCCCGGCGCCGAATGTGCCTCCACCGCCGCGATGCAATTGCGGTCCATGAACTCCATTGCCGCCGGCACGATCCCCGCCGCGATGATGTCGGCGACGCACTGCCCTGCCGCCGGAACGGACATGAACGCCGCCAGCAGCGTCCGCGTCGCCGGCGGCTTGGGCAGGATGCGCAACGTCGCCTCGACCACGACTCCCAACAATCCTTCCGATCCCGCGACGACGCCGAGCAGATCGAGCCCCTCCGCCCCCGGCGCCTTGCCGCCGAGCCGTAGCCGCGTGCCGTCGACCAGCACGATCTCGACACCGAGCAGGTTGTTGGTGGTGAGCCCATATTTCAGGCAATGCAGCCCACCGGAATTCTCCGCGACATTGCCGCCGATGGTGCAGGCGATCTGGCTCGACGGATCGGGTCCGTAATAGAACCCGGCGCCTTCGACGGCGCGCGTGATCGACAGATTGGTCGCGCCCGGCTGGGTCACGACGCAACGGTTCTCCAGATCGATCTCGAGGATCCGATTCATCCGCGTCAGCGACAGCAATATCCCGTCGGCCCGCGGCAGCGCCCCGCCCGACAGCGACGTCCCCGCCCCACGCGGCACGACAGGCACGCCATGCTCCGACGCATAAGCCAGCCCCGCCGCCACGTCTTCCGCCGTGCGCGGCAGCACGGTGACAAGCGGCTTCTGGCGATAGGCGGTCAGGGCATCGCCGTCGAACGCGGCGAGCCCCGCCGCGTCGGCGACCACGCCGTCCGGCACGATGGCGCGCAACGCGGCCACGATATCGCCGCCATGGGCGATGATCTCTGCGTCGGGTGGTGCAATGTCCAAGCGGCGAATCCGTGCGTGCTTCGAGGCATCGCTTCGCGATGCACCTCAGCATGACGAATTACACAGCAGGCGTCATCCTGAGGTATCCATAGCGACAGCGTATGGATGCCCACTTCGGGCGAGCCTCGAAGGATGCTTGCGAGGACCTTAGCCCTGGCGCGCCTTGAAGCGGGGGTTCTTCTTGTTGATGACGTAGACGCGGCCCTTGCGGCGGACGACGCGGCAGTCCTTGTCGCGCTTCTTGAGCGAGCGGAGGGAGTTGCGAACCTTCATCGGATTAAGCCCTATTCGGGCTCGAAGGCCCCTTAAAAGAGGCGCGGAAACTATGCGGCGCCCCCGCCCCTGTCAACCACGGGAAAATCCAGCAATTCCGCCATATTCCGGCCCCTTTGCCCCGTGCTAATGGAACCGGAGGGCTGGATTTCGGCCCCGCACTTGTGGGAAACCCGGCTATGCAACTTTTGGTAAGAGCCGGCCTGGCCGCCGCCGCGATGCTTGTCACGGCCTGCGCCACCATCCAGCCCAGCGACGCCCGCCACGTCGCCCACCACCATCACAAGGCTCCCAAGCTCTCGCCGCAGGACATCAAGTTCAACCAGTTCGTGACCGATTTCCGCGTCACCGCGCTCGCCGCCGGCATCACGCCCGCGACCTACGACACCGCGATGACCGGCCTGCACCACAATCAGAAGATCGAGGACCTGACCCAGGTCCAGCCCGAATTCGTCAAGCCGGTGTGGTCCTATCTCGACAGCGCCGTCTCGCCGACCCGCGTCAGCGACGGCCAGAGCCACATGGCGGCGCAGGCCACAGTGCTGACGACGCTGGAAACCAAATACGGCGTGCCGCGCGAGATCCTGGTCTCGATCTGGGGCAACGAAAGCGACTACGGCCGTGGCCTGGGCAGCTTCAACATCTTCGAGGCGCTCGCGACGCTGGCCTATGACGGCCCCCGTGCCGAGTTCGGCAAGAGCGAGCTGCTCGCCGCGCTCAAGATGGTGCAGCAGGAAAACCTGAACCCGAAGGACATGCCCGCCTCCTGGGCCGGCGCTTTCGGCCAGCTCCAGATGCTGCCCTCGACCTTCCTCAAAAGCGCCGTCGACGGCGACGGCGACGGCAAGCGCGATTTGTGGCACTCCGCGCCCGACGCGCTCGCCTCGGCGGCGTCGGAAGTCTCGAGCGACGGCTGGCAGCGCGGCCATGCCTGCGGCTACGAAGTGCGCCTGCCCGCCAACTTTGCGTATGAGCAAGCCGACGGCGACACGCTCAAGAGCGTCGCCGATTGGAGCAAGCTCGGCGTCCGTACCGCCGACGGCACAGCATTGCCGGCGAACGCCGAGACCGCCGCGATCTACATCCCGGCCGGGATGCGCGGCCCGGCCTATCTCGCCTTCGGCAATTTCAAGGTCATCCTGAAATACAACAACGCGGTGTCTTACGCGCTCGCCGTCTGCACCCTGGCCGACGAGATCGCCGGCCGCCCCGGCATCGTCGCCCCCTGGCCGCGCGACGAGCAGCCGCTGTCGCATGACGAGCGCATCGCGTTCCAGACCGGCCTCACCAAGCTCGGCTTCAACCCCGGCAAGATCGACGGCACGATCGGCCACGACGGCCGCGCCGCCCTGCGCCTCTACCAGAAGGCCCACGGCCTCCCGGCGGACGGCTTCCCGACCGAAGGCGTCCTGGCGGCGATCCTGACCGAGGTGAAGCAGAAGGGGCTGTGACCCCCACCCCTCCCCCCGGAAGTGGTGGTTCGAATGTACACCGATTGAACGATTTCAAGGGGTTAGGCGTTCGCCACCGGGGTCTCGGCGTTCTCTTCGACGATCTCGACATCCGGCGCGATGATCCCGGCATTGCGCAGCGCCGGCGACAGCCACAGGAACACGAACAACCCGGCCAGCAGCGCCGCCGCGAAGACATAGGGCACATAAGGCGACCACTCATACATGTAGCCGATCAGCGGCCCGGCGATGAAACCCATCGCGCTGGCGCCGCCGATGATGCCGGCGACTGCCCCCTGCTCATGCGGCGCCACCGACAGCGACGCGCCCGAGGTGAACCCCGGCCGCGCCATGCCGAAGCCGAGCCCCGACAGCGCCAGGCCGACGACCAGCAAAATGAAATTGCCGAAGATCAGGAACACCGCGCAGCTGACGAACGCCGAGGCCAATCCCCAATTGGTCAGCGTCCGCGCCGACATCCGCACGTATTGAACGACGACCAATTGCGAAAACAGCGCCGCCAGCGAGGTCGCGAGCTGCCCGACCATGTTGTATTGCGCCGCGTGCTCCGGCGGCACGTGCAGCACGTCCATGAAGAAGAAGCCCATGGTCTGGATCGGCACCGTGCTTGCGGTGCTGAGGCCCACCGCGAAGATCGCAAACGGCAGCACGCGGCGGTCGTGCCATTTCAGCGACGCGGCCATCGCCGTCCGCGCCTTGGGCGCCGTGCGCTCCGGCAGCAGGAACCAGATCGTCGCCGCGCTGATGAGGGCCAGGGTCGAGATGAAATAGAACGGCACCAGCAATCCGAACGGCGTGAACAGGCTCGCGATCGCCGGCCCCGCCACGGTGCCGAGCCCGAACGCCGAGCCGACCGTCGCGACGCCCTGCATCCGCTCCTGCGGCGTCGTGCGGTCGGCGACATAAGCTTGGGCGGAGGGCTGCGTGCCCGAACCCAACGCGCCATAGAGCGAGCGCGACACGATCATCAGCGGAAACACCGCGAAGGCCGGCAGCCAATGCTGTAGCCCGCCCAGCATCACGCTGGCGAACAGCGCGAAGGAGGTCGCGAACGAGATGAGCCCGAGAAGCATCACCGGCTTGCGGCCCCAGTGATCGCTCTTCTTGCCCCAATAGGTCGAGGTGACGACCCAGATCGCCGCCGACACCGCGAACACGCTGGTCGTCTGGACTTCGGAGAGCTTCAGCTGCCGCGACAGCGGCGGCAGGATGTTGAACAGCACCGTCTGGCCCGCGCCCATGCAGAGCAGGCTGACGAACAGGATGCCGAACGCGCGCCGGCGCTCTGCCTGCGTCGTGACGTGCACAACGTCGCGGTGAACGGCAGGCTCGGGAGTTGTGTCGGACATTATGGGTCTAACCACCGCAAACTGCGGGTGCCGTCAAGCGCAACCGGCGCAAGGCTGCGTTGCACAACTTTTCAGCGCACCGATCGTCAACAGCCCAAACGATGCACATTGCATTGTTCGCAACACACGGTGCCGCAGGTTGCAGGCAATACGCCGCGCCGCAAAGCACCGGTGATTACTCATTCCGAGTGACGCGGCCGTTGTCGCGCGCATCGGCGCACCGTCCAGTCGCTTCACGGCAATTGTGCTGCGTCATCATACTTTGAGTGAAACATGCGTATGCGTACCGAGTTCGTCTCCATCGATCCGATCGATCTTCATCCCACCGCCGATACACAAGCGGCACGTCAACCCTGGCAAACACCGACCATGCGCATGTTTGACGCAAAGGACGCCGAAGCCGACCGCGGCGGCATCCATTTCGACGGCCAGGGCTACATGTCCTGAGCCTTAGGCTTTCGGCTTCTTGAACAGCACCTGCGCCGTGTCGCTGCGGCCCGCCGCGTCGATCACGGTGATGCGTGTGAGCCCCTCGCCGTCCGGCGTGTAGATCACCGGCTGGAAGCGGTCGAAATTGCCGAGGATCTGGCCGTTCACCAGCCAGGTCAGCGGTCCCTTGCCGCCATCGGCCTTGAGCACGATCGTCCGCTCTTTCGTGGCATCGGTCGGCAGCGGCACCACCGTGCCGTTCGGCGGAAACGCGATGGTCGGCGGCGGCACCACCGTCTCGCGCGGCGGCGCCGGCGCGGTCTCGCGGCGGAAGATGCGCATGCTGGGCGGCAGCTGGTCGTTCTCGCTGGTCAGGATCGCACCTGCCGGCGGCGGATCGTCGGCATGCACGTCGGCGGGCAACAGCTCGAAGGTCTTGAGCAGGATCGGCGCCGCGGATTCGCGCCCGACATGGCCGGCGCGCGGGCTTCCGTCGGCGCGCCCGACCCAGACGCCGACCGTGTAGTCGTTGGAGAAGCCCACCGACCACGCGTCGCGATAGCCGTAGGACGTACCGGTCTTGAACGCGATGGCGCGCTGCCGCGTCAGCCCCTGCCCCATCGCCCAGCCGTCGGGCAGCGCGACGCCGCGCAGGATCTGCTTGAGATAGAACGCCGCCACCGGCCCGAACAGGCGATGGTCCGGCTGGTCCTGCGTGCCCGCGACGAAACGTAAGCCCCGCGCCTGCCCGCCATTGGCGATGCCGGAATAGAGCATCGTGATATCGGAAAGGCTGATGCCGAGGCCGCCGAGCGCCACCGGCAGGCTGGGCGTATCGGCGCTGCCGGCCGGAAAGGCGAGCCGCGCGCCGGCATTCTCCAGCGTCGTCGTGAACGCCACCGGCCCGACGCGGTCGAGCGCCATCACCGCCGGGATGTTGAGCGACATGCGCAGCGCGTCGCGCGCCGACACCGCGCCCTGGAACGTACCTTCGAAATCCTTGGGCGCGTAATCGCCGAACATGGTCGGCGCGTCGGTCATCATCGAGGCGGGATGCAATATGAGATTGTCGAACGCGAGGCCGTAGATGAACGGCTTCAGCGCCGAGCCCGGCGAGCGCGAGCGCTGCGCCAGGTCGACCTGCCCCGACGGCCCCCAATAGTTCACGCCGCCGAGATAGGCGAGGACGTTGCGCGTGCGGTTGTCGACGACGACGATGGAGAGCGCCGTGCCGTCGCCGAAATACGGCGCCTCCTGCGCCGCGAGCCGCTCGACCGCGCCCTGCAGATCGGCATTCAGCGTCGTCACGATGCGCGTCGCGGATTTGTTGCGCAGCTTGAGTCGCATCGCCAGATGCGGCGCCGACAGCGGCATGGGCTGGCGCGCAAACGGCACGCCCTCGCGCCGCGCCACGTCGACGTCGCTTTGGGTGACGATGCCTTCGCCGACCATGCGCGCCAGCACCTTGTCGCGGCCCTTGGCGGCGCGGATCGCGTGGCGGTCGGGTCGCTGCTTGACCGGCGATTGCGGCAGCGCGACGAGCAGCGCCGCCTCGGACAGATCGACCTGCGACGGGTCTTTGCCGAAATAGGACAGCGACGCCGCGCGCACGCCTTCCAGATTGCCGCCGAACGGCGCCAGCGTCAGGTAGAGCGACAGGATCTCGTCTTTTGAGTAACGCTCCTCCAGCTGGATCGCGCGCATCATCTGGAACAGCTTGGTGCCAAGCCCACGCGACCGCGGCGGCTCCAGGATGCGCGCCACTTGCATGGTCAGCGTCGAGCCGCCCGACACGATGTGCCCCGCGGAAACGAACTGCAGCCCCGCGCGCAGCAACGCACCGGGATCGACGCCCCAGTGGCTGTCGAAATTCTTGTCTTCATAGGCTTTGAGCATCGCCAGATAGCGCGGGCTGACGTCCCGCACATTCGTCTTCATGCGCCAATAGCCGTCGTTGGTCAGAAACGCCCGCAGCATCGTGCCCTTGGCGTCGACGACCTCCGGCGAGACGTTGATCGCCCGCGTCATATCCGGCGGATTGGCGACGTCGGCGGTGGCGAGCGCGCATGCGATGCCGAAGAGGGCAAAGAGCGCGACAGTCACAAAATACCTCCCTCGCCACCGCGAAGCGGGGGAGAGGGCGGGGTGAGGGGGTGGTGAGGTCAAGTCCGGAACCCGAAAATCAAAGGAGCCTGCCATGACAAAGCGTCTTCAACTTTCGAAGCCTGCGCTTCGGCCCGGCGCCCCCTCACCCTGCCCTCTCCCCCGCTTCGCGGGGGCGAGGGTTCAATTCAGGCCTACGGCGCCACCGTCACGCTGCCCATCGCCGTCCGCGCATGCACCGTCGGCGCATACATGTCCTCGACCACGCCGGCGGGCAGCACGAAGGTGCCGGTCGTCACCGCGCGCACCACATAGGCGATGCGGAAGATCGGCTGCGGCTCCGGCTTCTTCTTGTCCTCGTCGCTGACATAGGACGAGCCGATGGTGAACGACGCCACGAAGCGGTCGTCGCGCACGTCGGCCATCGTCGTGTCGGTCAGGTCGTTGAGGAACTTGTACGGCTTGCCGTCCTCGCTCCCCAGCGGCATCTCGATCTCGAGCCCGGCGGGCAGAAGATCGATCACGCCCATCTGGCGATAGGTGTTGTGCGGCATCTGGCCCGACAGCTCGACGATGATGCGGTCGTTCTGGTGCAGCGTCGCCAGGTCCGCCGGCGTGCCGCTCATCGTCCAATAGGTCTTGGTCAGCGTCAGCCCGTTCGCCTCCGCCGGCAGCGGCGCCGCCGGGGTGCCCTGCACCGAGGTCGTGCGCCACACCTGCGCATCGCCGCGGTTGAGGAAGGTGAGCCCGGCATTGAGCTGCGCCGTCGACGGCGACAGGCGGATCGCGCCGTCGCGCGGCGCCCCCGGCTGGCCGTTGACCAGGATGTTGAGCGGCGTCTTCTGTCGCGTCAGTTCATACGCCGCGCGCAGCATCCACGCCTTTTCCTGCGTGGTCGTCGCGTTCAGCGTCATGTCGGTCTCGGACGATTTGCGCAGCAAGGCCGGGATGAGATCGGCCTGCCCGTTCTCCGCTGCCAGCGCGGTGGTGCCCGCCAGGTCGCGCAGCAGCGAGCCGTAATCGCCCACCGGATAGGTGAACTCGGTCCCCTTCAGCGCGATGTCGCGCGCCTTGCCGAAGCCGTAGCTCGCCCGCGCCCGGTCGCCCGACTGGTTGGCCGCCGACGCGGCCAGTGCCTCGCCGATCGCGGTGTTCATCTCCGGCCCGCGCGTGTCGATGAAGTAGCGCAGGTCGGACAGGTTCACCTGGCCGGTGCGCGCCAGCAGGTAGAACGCATAGGCGCGCGTGTTGTCGGAGTTGGAGTCGGTCGCCGCCGCCGAGCGCAGCCACGACGAGCCGCGCTTGAGCGCATCGTTCGGCACGACATAGCCCTTGTCCTTGGCCTGGTAGAGGAAGTCGAGCGCGAACACGCTGATCCACGGATCGGAATCCGAGCCAGCGGCCCACATGCCGAAATTGCCCGCGAAGTTCTGCATGTCGAGCACCGAGTCGATCGCGTCCTGCACCCGCGGGCGCAGCGCCGCGTCGCGCGGCAGGCCCGCCAGATCGGACAGGTCGTTGAACACCAGGAGCGGCATGGCGCGGCTGGTGGTCTGCTCGATGCAGCCATAGGGGTACTTGTCGAGCCACTTCAGCAGGCCCGGCACATCGCTATAGCCGTGCGACGACGACACCGTCAGGCCGACGGTCGAGGTGCCGTGGATCAGGTCCGCGATCAGCTGGCCGTTCGCCGTATAGGTTGCCTTGGCGTTGAGCGGCAGCGTCTCGTCGCGCGCGACGTCGAGCTGCGGCGCGCGGCTCTCGATCTGCCATGAGCGGGAGACGTTGAAGCCGCCCGGCCCGCGCACATTGAGCGCGATGTTCGCGATGCCGATGCCTCGGCCTTCGAGCTGCATCGGGATCAGCACGCGCTGGCCGACGCGCAGCGCCTGGTTGATCACGGTGCGCGCCACGCCGCCCGGCAGGCCCACCGGGCCCGTCGTGGTCAGCGTCGCGACATAGGTGCCCGGACGACCCTCGACATTGTTCATGTTGAGCGCGGCAGAAGCCTTGTCGCCCGGCGCCAGGAAGCGCGGGAACACCATGTCGGCGACGACGGGATCGCGCACGGTCAGCGGCCGGTCGGCATGGCCGATCTTGTTCGCCGTCACCGCCACGACCATCAGGCGCAGCTCGCCGTTGAAGTCCGGAATGTCGAGCGCGACATTGGCGACGCCGTCGGCGCCGACCTTCACCAGGCCGGAGAACAGCGCCACGGTCCGCGTCGGCACCACCGCCAGCGGCCGTCCACCGAAGCTGTCGCCGCCTTCGCGCATCGCGCCAACCGCGCCCTTCTCGGGCTTGATCAGGCGGCCGTAATCGTCGCGCATGCCGACGCCGAGCATCCGCTTGCCGAAATACCAGTCGTTCGGGTTGGGCGACTCGTAATTGGTCAGCTGAAGGATGCCTTCATCGACCGCCGCGAGCGTCAGATACGCGTCCTCGCCGTCGGCAAGGCCCTTCAACGTCACTGGGATCACGATCTTCTGGCGCGGCAGAACCTTCTGCGGCCCGCCGATGGTCGCGGTGATGGTGCGCGCCGAATTGTCGACCTGCAGCCAGGCGACGCCGATGGCGCGCACCGGCTCATGGCCCGACGCTTCGTTGAGCGGCTTGTAATCGGTGACCAGCACATAGGCGCCCGGCCCCCAATCGGCCGAGACCGGGATGTCCACGCTCGCGCCGCTCGCCGGTGCGTCGATCACCTGCGACGAGAACACCTTGTCGCCCGCGACCACGACCAGCGCCTTGCCGTTCGAAGTCGGCTTGATGTTCACATGCGCGGACTCGCCGACTTTATATGTCGGCTTGTCGGCGGCGACCGGAATGCGGTCGGGCCGGTCGCCTTCCGAGCTGGCGGCCCAGCCGGAATAGAAGCGGTAGGACGACGCCGAACCCGACGCCGGGTCAGTGATGGTCAGGCGATAGGTGCCATAGGGGAAATTCTGCGCCAGCTTGGCCGGATTGTCCGAGCCGATCGACATCTGTCCGCTTGTCATCAGCCGGTCGCGCGTCACAGCCTCGTATTTCCACGAGCCGTCCTTCTGGTACCACTGATAGGTTGTGTCCTCGCGCACCCAGGAATAGGTCAGGCCGCTCAGCGAAATGCGCTTGCCGTCGCCGTTGACGGCGATGGCCTCGAATCCGGCGCGGCCGTTCTCCGCCACCGAGCCGTACTGGAAGTCGGGACGCAGACCGATCAGCACGTCATGGGTCCGCACCGGAATCTCGACATTCTTGTCGGTGGTGCGCCCGCCCGGCTCGTGGATCGAGATCGTCACCGAGGCTTTCAGCGGCAGCGTCGTGTCGGCGAGGTCGCCGAGCGCGCCGGTCGCTTCCGTCACGCCGGTGGCATCGGTCTCCGGCACCGTCATCTGCACGTCGACATCGGCAAAGGTGTCGTCGACCCGGCCGAACTGGTAGTCGTTGAACTCGGGATAGGGATTGGCGTCGGTCGTGATCTTCGCCGTGCCCTCGCCCGTCAGGCCGGACGCCGGCGCGCCATAGAGGAAGCGGCTCTCGGCCCGGACCTTGATGTCCTCGCCCGTGTGCACGACCTTGCTTTCCGGCGTCAGCGTCACCTTCAGGCGCTGCGGCACGAAATCGGCGACGTCGAACTGCACGCGGCCGATCGGATCGGCCTTGGGATCGACATAGGCCGCGATCTGCCAGCGGCCATGCGGCGCGCGGTTGCTGAGCTTGAGCGGCCAGGTCGCGGTGCCCGCCATCAGCGAGGCGCCGGGGATGGTGGTGCGCGAGACTTCCAGTCCGTCCGGACGGGTCGCGATCAGCGTGACCACCGAGGTGATCGCCGCGCCGACGCGGTCGCGCATCATCGTCGTTGACTGCACCGTCTCGCCGGGGCGGTAGACGCCGCGCTCGGTATAAAGGAACGCGTCGATCGGCCCGGGCGTCTCGCGCCCGCCGACGCCGCGGTCGGTCAGGTCGAACGCCGCGCGGCGCAGATCGAGGAACGAGAAATCGCCGTCATTGCCATAAGCCATGACCACGACCGGCGCGTCGCCGCCCTTGGCGCGCAGCAGGCCGGCCGCGAAATCGGCGCGGCCGCTGCCGTCCGTCGTCACGGTCGAGACGACATTGTTGTCCTTGGCGACCAGCGTCAGCTTGACCCCACCCATCGCCTTGGCGCTGGCATAGGAGCGCGCGAACACCGTCAGGCCGTTGGTGCCCTGGAAGGTCGTCAGCGCGATATCGCTGTCCACCACCCATTGCGTGGCGATGGTGCCTTCGTCGAACGAGTCCTTGGTGGGATCCTGCGCCCCGTCCATCGCGATCAGCACATAGGCGCCCGGCGGCTTGCCCTTCAGGATGTCGTGGATCGGCACCAGCGTGACGACGCTGTCGTTCTTGACGTTGGCGACGTCCATCGTGCCCTGCCAGACGAGGGCGCCCTGGTTGTTCTCGAGGTCGGAGTCGTTCCAGGAATAGAGCGTCGTCTCGTCGATCGTGCCGCTTTCGATCTGCGACAAGAGGCGGTCGCCGACGCGGATCACCTTGAGGCGCAGCTTGGCGACATTGACGGTCGTGACCGGCACGCCTTCGGAATTGTTGCGCGGCAGGATGATGCCGCCTGAGAACCGCACCAGCGCCGGCTTGTCGCGCAGCTCGACCGGCACGGTCTCGTCGGCGGCCAGCTTCTCGCCGGTGGCGGCCGGCAGGCCGCTCTTCAGGGTGACTTGGTAGGTGGCGTTGAAATCGAGGCCCGACAGGCACAGCCGGTTGTCGACGACATGCGAGGCGACGCGGGTCGTGGGGTCGACCGAGTAGTAGTCCTCGTAATGCGTCTTGCCCGAGCCATCGAGGCTGCGGGTGAAGACGAGGCAGGCTTCGGCCTGCGGCTTGGTGGTGTCGACTTCGAGGCGGCGGAAGGCGAAATCGGGTGACTCGGCCATCTCGCCCGGCGTCTGGGTGGTGCCGGTGACGGTGCCGAACCCGTTTGCGATGCGGCCGAAGAACCCGCCGCCGGAGGAGCCGTTGCTGCCCGTGAAGTAGAGCACGCCGACCACGACCGCGATGACCGCCAGCAACCCGCCGCCGACCATCAGAAAGAGCCGATTGTTCCCCACTGGTATTCCCCCGTCGCCGTGCCGTCAGAGCTTATCGATGCGCACGATGCGCAGCAATTCGCTGCAACCGACATTCGGAGCGGATAAAGGCGGGATGTTGTCAAACGCGTGCGTTTTCGCACGCGCTTGAAAATATTTTCGTCTTAGTGCGCCGCAGCAGCGTGCTTCGCGCAGGTCACGCGTCCGGCTTCGAAGCGGCACGGCACGCCGGGCACGCCCGCCGAATCGTAAAGCTGGATCGCCCAGCCCTTGGCGTCGCGCGCCATCGTCAGGAAGCCGAAGCCGTGCACCGACAAACCGTCCTTCACCGACACGCCGGAGTGTCCCTGGAAGATCGCGCCGAACAGATTGTCCGGCGTCTGATCGAGATTGTCGCCGCCATGCCCGGCCACGATCTGCGGCGGCACCTTGTGCCCGGCATAGTTGATCGCCTCGAAGGTATGGATATGGCCCGACAGCATCAGCGACACCGCGTTAAAGGCGCTGAGATCGCCCGCCGCTTGGATCAGGTTGACGCTGCCGCCGATCGGCACGCCGAGCGGTCCGGCGATCGCGGCCCAGATCGGCCGGTGCGTCGCGAACCAAAGCTCGTGCCCGGTCCCGACATTGGCCATCGCTTTGAGCGCCTCGAAGTCCTTGGCGTAAAACGCCACCGTCTTGTCGTCGAGCGTCGTGTCCGACCCCGTCGCGGTGTCCACGACCGCGATGGTCTGGCCGCCGGCCATCACGGCATAGGGATCCAGATGCTCGGTGCACGGTGCCGCCGCATCGAAAGCCACCGGCCCCAAGAGGCGCAGGAAGCCGGGACCCGCGCGATAGCAGTCCTCATGATTGCCGCGGATGACGATCCACGGCGCCGCCGCCAGCAGCGGCGCCGCCGGCGTGAAGAAGTCGGCGTTCCACGCATCCCAATTGTCGCCATAGGGCGAACCGGCGCAGCCGGCGAAACTCGCCGGGCACGGGCTCTCGCGATACAGATAGTCGCCCAGATGGACGATCAGGTCGGGCTTGAGCGCCGCCGCCGCCTTCGACAGGCCGGCAAACGGCCACGCCACCGGATCGTTGCAGGCTTGCAGGGCCGCGCCCTTGATCCGGCAGCCGGTATCCCCCAGCACCAGGATACGCTGCGGATCGGCAACCGGCACGGCCACCGGGTGGCCGTCGACCGTGACGCTCTTGGCGCCTGCCGGGATCGTCAAAGCGCAAACCAGCGGAAACGCAGCGCTTGCCGCGGCGCGGACCGTCATGGACGCGGCGGCGCCATCCACCGTCGCAACCGGACAGGCCGCGGCTTCGGTGATCGCCCGCGCTTCGGGCACGCCGCCCGGCCCAAGCTGCACCCAGGTGGAGACGACGCCCGGCGCCGCCTGGGCGCCGGCGGGCGCCAGCAATGCTGCAAGCGCGAGAAAGATGTATCGTTTCATGTCCCGACTATGACGCAAAAAGACGTCGCTTCCAAAACACCCTGCATCCAAACCGGCCCCGTGCCGCATCTCGTCGGCAGAACACAGGAATGGAGAACACCCTATGTACTGGTCCCATGGCGGCTTCGGCGTCGATTTCTTCTGGCTGTTCATCCTGGCGATCGTGCTGGGCGGCATCGTCTCGCGCATCATCCGCAGCGCCCAGCGCGAAAAGACCATCCGCGCCGCCATCGAGAAAGGCGTCAGCCTCGACCCCGCGACACTGCACAGCCTGCAGGCCTCGGCGCCCTCGCCGCAGGACTCCCGCAACGGCCTGCTCACCGGCGCGATCGTCACCTTTTTCGTCGGCTGCGGCCTGGGCGTGATGGGCTATTTCATCAGCCTGAACGGCGACGGCCGGGTGCTGCACGCCATGGCCGGCGTCGGCGGCCTGATGTGGTGCATCAGCCTGGGGCTGCTGGTCGCCCATTTCGCCGTCCGTCCGCGCAACTGACAGGGTTCGCTTGAGCGGGACACTCGGCGATGCGGCGGAGGCCAATGTCGTGATGCTGGCGGCGCATGGCGATGACCGCGCCTTCGCCGAACTGGTGCGGCGGCGCCAGAGCACGGTGCGCGGCATGCTGCGCCGGATGTGCGGCGACGCTTCGCTGGCCGACGACCTCGCGCAGGAGACCTTCGTCCAGGCGTGGCGCACTCTGGCGCAGCTGCGCAATGCCGGCGCCTTCGGCGGCTGGCTGAAGCAGGTCGCGGTGCGCGTCTGGCTGCAGCATGCCCGCCGCGCCAAGCTGCCTATCGAGGCCCTGGACGATGCCGATGACGTCGCCGCGCCGGAATTCGCGGAACGTCTCGATCTCGAACGCGCCCTGGAGCGGCTGAACCCATCACAGAGACTGTGCGTTGTGTTGTCTTACGGCGAGGGCCTCAGCCACGGCGAGATCGCCGACACGACCGGCTGGCCGCTCGGCACCGTCAAATCCCATGTTGCGCGCGGCGGCGCGAAACTGAAACAATGGTTGCAGCCATGAGCGACGATCTCGACCTGACGCGTATGTTCGCCGAAACAGCCCCGGCGCCGGAAGACGACGCGTTTGTCGCCCAAGTCACAACCCGCATCGCGTGGCGCCGCCGCGTCCTGTGGGCGATGCCCGCCGGCGCGGCAGCACTCCTTATTCTGGCGATTTGGGCGACCTGGCCCGCCGCCTACGGCTTCAGCACCGACGCCCTCGCCGGCATCCTGCTGATCGCCAATACACTCGAGACCTTCTTCAATTCGCCGCTCGGCATGATCACGGCCGCGACCCTGCTGCTGACCGGCGCACTGTGGTCCTGGCTGCAGGACCGGACACGCGCCGCGCGCCTCTAGCCCTGCCGCCAATTGCCGTGGAAGCCGAACGGCACGCGGCGCGGCAGCTCCGCCACGCCGATCGGGCCTTTGGCCACGTCGCCCGCGTCATAGACCACGAAGTCGCTGCGATCCTCGGCGCCGCGATAGACCAGCGCGATCAGCCAGCCATCGCCTTCCGCCGCATCGGCGCTGCGGGGCACGAAGATCGGCTCGCCCGGCACGTCGCCCTTGGCGAACTCGTGCAGCGCGCGTTTGCCGGTCTGGAAGTCGATATGGGCGATGCCGTTGAACACCACCTTGCCGGTGTCGAGCGTATCGGCGGCGAAATAGCCATGGCGGTAGGACAGCCCGGCGCGCCGCTCGTCCAGCCGCGGGAATTCGCCGGCGAGATCGTCGAGCCGCGTCTGCTTGATCCTGTTCGTGTTGCCCGCAAGGTCGATCTCCCAGCGCACCAGATAGGCGCTGGCCGGCTTGCCCGGCGAACCGTCGACATTGGGGAACAGCGGCGCGTTGGCGTATTGCATCACGTCGGCAAAGATCTTCGTGCCCTCTTCCCACGCGTTCATCGGATGGAAGACGTAGCAGGGGTCGGTCTCGAACCAGCGGATCGTCTCGACGCCCGCGTTGCGCGCCATCACGCCGACGCGGCCGCCCAGCTCCGGCTCCCAGCCGAAGGGCGGCTTGCCGCTCATCGCGCGCTGCAGGCTGCCGGTCAGCGGCAGGATCGGGAACAAGACATGGTTCTTGGTGACGCAGAAATCGTGGACCATCGACGAGAACGGCGCCTCGAATTGGTCGAGCCGGGTGACGGCGCCGGTTTTGTCCGTCACGCCGTAGACCATGCCGGCCGACAGCGGCATCGCGCCGACGCCGTAGCCGAAGAACACCATTTCGCCCGTTTCGGGGTCCATCTTGGGGTGGGCGGTAAAGCGGTTCGCCGCGCCCGCCAGCGGGAGATAGCCACGCGGGGCCAAGGTCACCGGATCGACTTCGAAGGGCTGATGCCCTTCTTCCAGCGCCAGCAGCTTGCCGGCGTGCCAGACGACATTGGTGTTGGCGACGCCGCTGTCCTTGCCCATGACGCTGGGTTCGGTCGTGCGCGGATTGCCGAACGTGCCGAACAGCGACTGACCCGCCGCGTGCTCCAGTTCGTATTTCGGCGTGCGGATATACCGATTGCGATACGAGACCTTGCCGCCCGCGACGAAGAATGCGTGCAGCATGCCGTCGCCCGCGAACCAGTGATGGTTCGGATCGCGCGGCGGGAATTGGGGGTTCGGACCGTTCCTGTAGAACGCGCCGCTCAACCCTTTGGGAATTTCGCCGGTGACTTTGAGGTCCTGGAAATCGTCCTCGGAGCCGATCGGCCCGAAATTGCCGGTCAGGTACGGATTGATGCGCACGGGAGCGTTCATGGCCAACTCCTCGACTTGTGATAGATTTACTGGGTAAATTTATCGCATATCGCGAAGCGCTTTGCAAATGTGACTTTTGATAGGGATTCTCAATGCCTCGCGTTCTGACCCAGACTGACGTTGCAGATTTCCGGGAGCGGCTGTGCGAAGCCGCAACCCGTCTGTTCGACACGCGCGGCCGCGAGGGTTTCACCATGCGCGAGCTCGCCAGCGAGCTCGGCGTCAGCGCGATGACGCCCTATCGCTATTTCAAGGACAAGGACGACATTCTGGCGGCGGTGCGCGCCCGCGCCTTCACTCGCTGGGCGGAGCGGCTGGAGGCGGCGTTCGCCGGCGCGCAGACCGCGCCGGAAAAATCCGCCGCGGTCTATCAGGCCTATATCGCGTTCGCCTTCGGCGAGCCTGCCGCCTACCGGCTGATGTTCGATCTCTCGCAGCCGGACGAGAGCGACTATCCCGAACTCGTCGCCGCCAACAACCGCGCCCGCGAAACCATGACCGGCTATGTGAAGGAGTTGGTGCGGGCGGGTATCCTCGATGGCGATCCGGAGCTGATCGGGCGCGTGTTCTGGGCGTCTCTGCACGGCGCGGTCGTGCTGAAGCTCGCCGGCAAGCTGGGCGAGGACTACGATTTCGACCGCGTCAGCGGCGAGTCGTTCCGCGTCCTGTTCGAAGGCTATCGCAAGAAATAGCTTGCGCTATTCGCCGGCCAGCGCGGTCTCCGGCCCACTCAGGCTTTCGATCACGCCGGCCGCGCCCGCCACGGCTGCTGCCTCGCGGTCGCGCACATCCAGCTCGGCGCGGATGCCGTCATGCCGCGCCGCATCGAGCTTGTAGCCCCACAGCGACAAGGCACCGACGAACATGGTCAGGATCGGCACCACGACATAGCAAGCCTCGAGCGCATAGAGCGGCATGCCGGTGTTCACCACACCCTCGTGCTTGTCGAAACCGAAGGCGCCAAGGACGCTGAAGGTGATGCCGACCGAAGCCGCGCCGCCGATCTTCGAGGTCGAGGTGATCAGTCCGTAAAGCAATGCCGCGCGGTCGACGCCGAGGTCGAGCCGCACCTCGTCGCCGATGTCGGCGACCATGGCGCGGATCAGGAAGGTGAAGCAGCTGACCACGAAGCCCGCGAAGAACATCGCAGGCACCACATACGCCATGCTGCCCCGCGGACCGAAGAACACGATGGCCTGCGCGAAGCCGTAGAGCACGCAGCCCAGCATCACGGTCTGGTGCTTGCCGAGCCGCTTTGCGACCTGCGCCCAGATCGGCGCGCCGACCAGGCCCGCCGCGATGTAGATCAGCAGCAGCACGTTGGTCTGGTTGCGTGTGAAGCCGAGCGCCTGGGTGAAGAAGAAGAGGTAAAGCGCCGCGGTGATCGCCGGCCCCAGCGCCAGGAACAGATCGGCGGACAGGATGCGCAGCAGCGACGCCCGTGCGATCAGCTTGCCGTAGTCGCGCAACGTGATGCGCTGGACGTCGTCGGGTGCCTTGGGCTCGCGGATGAGAAGCGTGCAGAGCAGCACCGTGATGGGTGTGATGGCGACGACGAACCAGCCCATCGCATGGATGCCGGCGGACGGCTCCTTGTGGCCGCTGACGGCGAGAACGATCGGCAGCACCAGGCCGGTGATGGTCGAAAGCACGCCGACCGCCTGGACCCAGCCATAGACGCGGCTGCGCTGGTGATACTCGGGCACGAGCGCCGCGGCCCAAGCGGCATGGCCGACGGTCAGCATCGAATAGCCGGCATAGAGCACCAGCAGCCACCCGATCATGTAGAAGACCGAAATGCCCGGTTCCGCCATGAACAGCATATAGGCTGCGATCATGATGGTCGGCACGCTCGCCGCCATCCAGGGCCGGAAGCGGCCGAACGGCGTTTTGGTCACGTTGATCGAGATGCCGATCAGGGAATCGAGCGCGATATCGATGAAGCGCACAGCGGTGAAAGCGAGGCCCACCGCGGCGAGCGAAAGACCGATATGGCTGGCAAAATAATTCGGCAGATAGACCGCCAACGGAATGGTCAGCGCCGCGACCGGCATGCCGGCGGACGCAAAGGGCGCGAGCAGGCGGTTGGGCAGCCTGTTGGCCGTCGGCGGAACCGGCGCGCGCGCATCCATGCATCTCTCCCTGTGGCGGCCTCTCAAGGGCCCTGCTTGATGGCGAGTTCACACGGGTTTTCGGCGCGAGCGCAACTGAATTCGTTGTGTGCGTCGCTGAGCGCTGCGGAATTGCCCGCAAAGGGGGCACCCCGCCCTCAAGCAGCGAAGCGATAGGGCGTCAAAAATGCCGTTGTCACTGGCCTGCAACAAAAACGCCCTGCTGCGGCTCGGGCGGCTCGCCCGTCAGGCTCTGCGCCGCGTCGCGCGCGCCGGAGATAACGTCGTTGCCGCTCAGTGCATCGCGGATCGCGGCGTGCCGCGTCTCGTCGAGCTTGTAGCCCCACATCGCCAGGCCGCCGATCAGCACGCAGATCACCGGCGGCGCCAGATAGCAGGCCTGCAACCCCCAGATCGCCGCCGGCGTGTTGACCACGCCCTCTTTCGCCACGAAGCCGAACAGCGGCAGGATCAGATAGGCGACGCCGACCGAAAGGGTCGAGCCGATCTTGTTGGTGCTCGTCACCATCGCATAGAGCATCGCGGTGCGGTCCTTGCCGGTCTCGAGGCGCACCTCGTCGGCGACGTCGGCGATCATCGCGCGCACCAGGAAGGCGAAGGCACTGGCGACGAAGCCGACCGCGAACATCGCAAACGACATCTCGAGAAAATGCGCCTTGGGCAACAACAGCAGCGTGGTTTGCGCCACGACATAGACGACGCTGGAGATGCGGATCGTCTGGTGCTTGCCGAACTGTTTGGCGACCCGTGACCAAGCTGCGGGACCCGCGAGCCCCGCGATGACGTATATAAAGAGCAGGATCTGCATCTGCGTCGCGGAATATCCGCGCGCCTCGTGGAAGAAGAACAGATAAAGCGGCGCGGTGATTGCCGGGCCCAGCGTGCAGAACAGATCGGCGCACATCAGCCGCAGCATCTCGGGCCGGCGGGCCAGCGGCAGATAGTCCTTCAAGCCGAAGCGTTCGCCGTGCACCGCGCCCTTGTCGGGCTCCGGCGCCAGGAACACGGTGATGGCAATACCCAAGACGATGGTGATCAGCACGAAGCAGCCCATCAGCGGCACGCCCTTGAACGGCACCGCTTTCCACATCGCCGGCACGGCCAACGGCGCGATCAACACGCCCAGCGCGCCGACGACGGCAACGGCCTGGATCCAGCCATAGACCCGGCTGCGCTGGTGATACTCGGCGACGAGGGTTGCGCCCCATCCCGCTTGCGACAGCGTCAGGATCGAATAGCCGGCATAGAGCACCAGCAACCATCCGATCAGGTAGACCGCGCCGACACCGGCCGGCGGGAAGAAGATCGCGATGGTCGACACAATAAGAATGGGCGCCGCCGCCGCGAGCCACGGCCGGAACTTGCCGTATCGGGTGCGCGTGTGGTCGATCGCGATGCCGAGCATCGGATCGAATATGATGTCGATGGCGCGCACCGCCATGAAGGCGACGCCGACGATGGCGAGCGGGATGCCGACATGGGCGGCATAATAATTGGTGAGGTAGACGCCCAGGGTCGTGACCAGGGCGCCGACCGGCATGGCGGCGGCGGAGAACACCGCGATCCGCGAAGGCGGAATATGTCCCGAACCGGCTGCGGCCGGCGTCCTGGCATCCATGGTCTGCTCCCCGAATGCACCTCTGTGGGTGCTGGCGGGTAGTCAGCGGCTTTTCACAAGCCTGTGCAACCGAAATCATCTTGCGTTCGCCGGTTGCGCGAGGCGCAACCGCCGTTAAGCTTCATTGTCGCAAGGACGGGAACTGGCGTGAGCGAAACCAAGGCGGGCACCGCCCACCCCATCGTATTCCTGCTGCTATGCACCCCGTTCGGCGCGGCCAATGGCTACCTCGTCGTCACCCTCGCCTTCCTGCTGCACCAGGCCGGCGTCGGCGTCGGCGCCATCGCCACCCTGATCGCCGTGAGCCTGATCCCGCAAACCTGGAAAGCGTTCTGGGCGCCTATCGTCGACACGACGATGAACAGCAAGGCCTGGTATCTGCTCGCTTCCGTCGCCAACGCCGGCACCATCGCGGGAATCGGCTTCTTCCATCCGGGGCCGGCGACCCTGCCGATCATCACCGCGCTCGTCTTCTTCAACAGCCTCGCGACATCGTTTCTCGCCATGGCGGCGGAGAACTTGATGGCGCACGCCACCAGCGAGGCCGAGAAAGGCCGCGCCGGCGGCTGGTACCAGGCGGGCAATCTCGGCGGACAAGGGATCGGCGGCGGCGCTGCGTTGTGGATCGCGCAAAACAGTTCGATCATGTGGCTGCCCGGCGCCGCGATGGCGGTGTTGTTCCTCGTCTGCTGCGCCGCGCTGCTGTTCGTCAACGAGCCGGCGATGGATCATCGCCACGAATCCTATTTCCACAGCCTCTGGGCCGTCGCCGTGGACGTGTGGAACACCGCCAAGGCGCGCAGCGGCTATCTCGCGCTGCTGATCTGCTTCATGCCTATCGGCTCGGGCGCGGCGGCCAATCTGTGGTCGGCAGTGGCCGGCGACTGGCACGCCGATGCCGACACCGTCGCGCTGGTCAACGGTGTGCTCGGAGGGATCGTCTCGGCGATCGGCTGCGTCGTCGGCGGCTACCTGTGCGATCGCATGGATCGCAAATTCGCCTATGCCCTGTTCGGCATCTTTCTATCCATCGGGACGCTCGCGATGGCCGTGGCGGCGCGCTCGCGCGAGATGTTCGTCGTCTTCACCCTGCTCTACGCTTTCATTCAGGGCTTCAATTACGCCTCGTTCAGCGCCGTGGTGCTGGAAGCCATCGGGCGCGGCGCGGCGGCGACGAAATACAATGTCCTCGCCTCGCTCTCGAATTTCCCGATTCAGTACGTCGCATTGCTGGACGGTTGGGCTTACGAACGCTGGCACACCAATGGCTTCCTTGCCGCCGACGCACTGACTGGCCTGGTCGGCGTCCTGATTTTCTTCAGCGTTGCCGCGGCGACGCGCGGCCGCGCCGCCGTGCCCGCCTAAAAGAAAACAAATTAAGGCCGCAACTCGAGATCGATTGTCCGCTAAAGTCCCGCCATGTCGAAGGCTGTCTTTATCACCGGCTGCGGGAGCCATCTTCCCGGCGCGCCGGTCACCAATGACCAGATGGAAGATCACATCGGCCGCATCCACGGCCGGCCGAGCCTGCTCGGCCGCCGCGCCCTGCGCTGGAACGGGATCGAAACACGGCACTACGCCATCGATGGCGAATGCCGCGTTTGCGACACCAATGCCGGCATGAGCGCCAAGGCCGTGAACGCCGCGCTCGATAATGCCGGCCTCAGCGTCGGCGAGCTTGGCTTCCTCGCCACCGCCACGACGCAAGGCGATTATCTCGTGCCCGGCCATGCCACCGCGGTGCATGGCGAGCTCGGCGGCCGCGCGATGGAGATCGCGAGCTTCCAATCGGTATGCGGCTCGTCGCTGATGGCTGCCAAATCCGCCTGGCTCAACGTGCTCGCCGGCGAGCACAGGGTCGCCGCCGCCTGCGCTGGCGAATTCTCCTCGCGCTGGTTTCGCCCGTCCTTCTACGAAGGCACCGCGCTGGTTGACGCCAAAGGCCGCGCCCGTGCCGAAGCGGATTTCCTGCGCTTCACCTTGTCGGACGGCGCCGGCGCCATCGTGATGGAGCCTGAACCGGCGAAGGGCCGCCAGTCGCTACGCGTGGAGTTCATCGACATCGTCTCGCTCGCCGACCGTTTCGATCCCTGCATGTGGGCCGGCGCCTCGGTGGAGGATCGCACCAACCTGTCACATGGCTGGGCGCAGAGCGGCCCGCTCGCGGCGCACGCTGCCGGCGCCATCGCGCTGCTCCAGGATTTCGAACTGCTCAAGCGCGTGATCCGTGCCTGGGTCGGCGTCTATCTGGAGAAGGTCGACCTCAAGCGCATCGTGCCGGACAGCGTCGACTGGCTCCTGTGCCACTACTCGGCGCAATCGCTGCGCGAGGAGATCGTCTCGCTGCTGGAGAAGACCGACGCGATGATCCCGCAGCAGAAATGGTTCTCCAACCTGCCGCGCGTCGGCAATGTCGGCGCCGCCTCGATCTGGATCATGCTGGACGAATTCCTCAAAAGCGGCCGGCTCAAGCGCGGTGAGAAAGTCCTGTGTGTCGTGCCCGAGAGCGGCCGCGCCCTCGTCGGCTTCATGATGCTGAAAGCGGTCTGATGAGCGCCACCGCCGAAGTCCTGCGCAAGCTCGCCGTCGTCTTCACGGCATTCGAAGGCCGCCTCGAGCAGACGCCGCTGATCCGCAAGCTGACGCGCGGCCGCTTCGAGATCGAGGACTACCGCGCTTTCCTGACCGGCCTGCGCCAGCAGGTGAAGGACGGCGCCTTGTGGATGTCGCGCGCCGCGTCCAACATCGACGAGGAACACCTTGAGCTGCGCTCCAGGTTGATGCGCCACGCCGTGACCGAGCATCGCGACTTCCGCCTGCTCGAAGCCGATTTCGTCGCCACCGGCGGCGATCTCACTGCGATCACCACAGCGCCCAAAAACGTCGGCTCCGAAGCATTGTCCGCCTGGATGTTCCACGAGGCCTCCAAGCCCAACCCGTTCGGCCTGCTCGGCGCGATGTGGATCATCGAGGGTCTGGGTTCGATCAAGGCCGCCGAGTGGGGCCGGCTTGCGCAAAGCCGCCTCGCGCTGCCCGATACCGCGGTGCGCTTCCTGCTCTACCATGGCGAGAACGACACCACGCATATCGCGGAGTTCGAAGAGATGCTGAACCTTGTCCTGCCCGACGACGCCGTCGCCGCGCGCATCGTGCGCGTCGCCGAAGTCACCGCGCGGCTCTACGCACTCCAGATCGAGGAGATCGCTTCGTGAAGGCGCGCGTGTTCGATCCCGCGACGTTCGACCCGCGCGATCCCGATCCGTGGCTGGCGCTGTCGCTCGACCAGTCTCTGCCCATCGACCCGGAGGCCAAGGCGGCCCTGTTGCGCGGCAACGCCTCGTGGTCGCGCGACTGGGCCTTTCCCATCGTGCGCGGCCCGATCTTCCTGTTTTTCCTCATTGTGAAGCTGCTGCGCGCGATCTCGCCGCATTGGCCGAACCTGAACGGCACGCTGCACAAGCTGATCCATTGGGGCCTGCGCAACTTCGCCTCGCGCGACGCCAATTTCCTGATCATGCGCCACTTCCACATCGGCACCGAGATTCTGGCCTTCATCAAGGCGAATTCCGGCGTTCCGACCATCGACACCGTGCCACTGCGCCCGCGCGTCCTGAAAGACCTCGAGAACAACGTCTTCCTGCAGCACGACCTGAACGTCTACAATTTCATCATCCAGCTGAACGTCGGACTACGCGCCCAGAACCGCGACCTTGCGCCGGTGGCACAACCGGACTTCTCGATGATCACCGATGGCCCGTTCGACATCGAACTGAAGGACGGCAACTGGCTGAACTTCGCCGATGTCCAGACGGCCATTGAGGCCTATACGCCGCTCTATGCGCTGTTCCTGCCGCGCGCCGATTTCATTCGCGCCGCCAACTCGCTCCAGCTCGACGAGACCGTCGCGATCTATCTCGCGAAGATCCTGGCCACCGATTACCATCTGTCGTTCGTCGAGAACCACCACCCGATGGTGCAGCTCTCGACCATGCAGGCCGGCTACCGCCTGATGATGCACGGCCTCGACGTCGAGGCGCTACATGGCTGGCTTCGCACTATGAAGCGTGCGCAAGCTGCCGGACAATCCGTGTTCGGCGCCGCACCGGCGCATTAGGTGCCGCATCCTTCGAGGCTCGCTTCGCTCGCACCTCAGGATGACGACGCTAACCATTTCGTCATGCCGAGGTGCTCCGCGAAGGGGAGCCTCGAAGCACGCACTCACGTCCCGCAGAACGTCTCGACCACGCGCTCGTCCGGCTTCGGCGGATCGGCATAGGCGGCGAGCGCCGGTTGCTCCTCGAACGGCCGCGCCAGCACTGTCAGCAATTCCTCAAGCGGCGCAAAATCGCCGTGCTCCTGCGCCGCCGCAATCACGGCCGCGACGCGATGATTGCGCGGGATGAAGAGTGGGTTGACGCTACGCATCTTCGCCGCGCGCGCCGCCGGCGCCGCCGGATCGCGTTCCAGCCGCGCCCGCCATTTGCCGAGCCACACATCGAGCGCCGCCGCATTGTCGAACAGCGCGCGAATGCCATCGTCACCGCCGTCCGCGCTGTCGCACAGGCGCCGGAAGGTCAATGTGAAATCGGCATTGCCGTCCTTCATGTGGCGGAACAACTCGCCGATCAGCGGCAGGTCGTCGTCTTCGGCCGCCTCGAAACCCACTTTGGCGCGCAGACCGGCGTAATACGCCGCCTCGAACTTCGCCGGATAGGCGTTGATCGCCTCTTGCGCCGACGCCAGCGCGGCCTCTTCATCGCCCGCCAGCAACGGCAACAAAGCTTGCGCGAACCGCACCAGATTCCAGTGCCCGATGCGCGGCTGGTTGCCGTAGGCATAACGGCCACCCTGGTCGATGGAGCTGAACACCGTCGCGGGATCGTAGGCATCCATGAACGCACACGGCCCGTAGTCGATGGTCTCGGCGGCGATAGAGACATTGTCGGTGTTCATCACGCCGTGGATGAAGCCGAGCAATTGCCAGCGGGCGATCAGCGCCGCCGTCCGCGCGATCACGCTGTCGAGCAGCGCGCGATAGGGCTGCGCCTCGCCTTCGACTTCCGGATAGAGCCGGGCGATCACATAGTCGGCGAGAATGCGAACCGCTTCGACGTCGCCGCGATTGCCGAAGAACTCGAAGGTCCCGACCCGGACGTGACTGCGCGACACCCGCGTCAGCACCGCGCCGGGGATCATGCCTTCCTGGCGCAAGATCTGCTCGCCGGTCGTGACCATCGCGAGCGAGCGCGTCGTCGGCACGCCGAGCGCCGCCATCGCCTCGCTGACGATATATTCGCGCAAGACCGGCCCCAGCGCCGCACGCCCGTCGCCATTGCGCGAGAACGGTGTCGGCCCCGAACCCTTGAGCTGGATGTCGTAGCGGATGCCGCTGGGCGCCAGCACTTCGCCGAGCAGGATCGCGCGTCCATCGCCGAGCTGCGGCGACCAATTGCCGAACTGATGTCCGGCATAAGCCATGGCCAGCGGTTCCGCGCCTTCGGGCATGCGATTGCCCGCCAACATGGCGACGCCGTCGGGCGAGGCCAGCGCATCCGGATCGATCCCCAACTGTTGCGCCAGCCCGACATTCACGCGGATCAGCTTCGGCGCCGCGACCGGCGTCGGCGCCAGCCGCGCATGGAAACGCTGCGGCAGGCGGGCATAGGAATTGTCGAACGCGAAAGGTGCAGTGCTCATGGCATCACTATACCAGCCGCGACATGCCGTGCGTCAGGATTTGTCGCGACGAGGCAGCTTGCCCGACAGCAGCGGAAGGCCCTAGCCTTGTCTCTGTTTTCAGGGGGACCGTCATGCTGAACCGCCGCGCCTTTCTCTCGTCCACCGCCGTCCTTGCCAGCGCCGTCGCGCTGCGCGGCGTGCCCCTGCAGGCGGCACCCAACTCGGCGACGGAACTGAACACGCTGTTCGATGCTTTGTTTCAGGAGAATTTGCGGCGCAGTCCCGAAAGCGCGACGCAGCTCGGCTTCGACAAGGGCCCGAATGCCGATCTCAAAGGCAAGCTGCGCGACGAGTCGGCGGCGGGCATCGCGGACGCGAAGGCCTCCAATCTTGACCAGCTGCGCCGCCTCAAGGCGTTCGACGCGAGCGGCCTGACCGGCCTCGACCGCGTCAATTACGACACCGTCGTCTACACGCATGAATCTTCGGCGGCGCTCGGCGCGTTCGACTTCGGCAGCGGCGGCGTCAGCGGGCCATCGCCCTATGTGATCAGCCAGCTCACCGGCGCCTACCAATCGGTGCCGGACTTCCTCGACACCAAGCACAAGATCGACAACGCGGCGGACGCCGACGCCTATCTGTCGCGCCTCGCCGCCTTTGTCGACCAGCTCGACGGCAACACGGACCGGCTGCACCACGATTCCGCGCTTGGGGTCGTTCCGCCGGACTTCCTGCTCGACACCACGCTAACCCAGATGACCAAGACGCGCACGCCGGCGGACCAATCGCTCCTGGTCACCTCTATGGCGCGCCGCGCGAAAGACAAGGGGCTCAGCGACGATTACGCGAAGAAAGCGGCCGCGATATACGACAGCAAGATCGGCCCGGCGCTCGATCGCCAGATCGCGCTGGTACAGGATTTGCGCAAGACCGCGACGCACGACGCCGGGTTGTGGCGCTTCAAACAGGGCGACGCCTTCTACGCCGCTGCGCTGCAGGCGACGACGACGACCGGCAAAAGCCCCGACGACATTCACAAGCTCGGCCTCGACCAGGCGGCGGAGATTTCCGCGCGGCTCGACACGCTGCTGAAAGCGCAAGGCCTGACCAAGGGTACGGTCGGCGAGCGCATCCAGGCGCTCTACAAGGACCCGGCCTCGTTCTATCCGAACACCGATGCCGGCAAGCTCGATGCCATCGCCTATTGCAACGCGCGGCTCGACGCCATCCGCCCGCGCCTGCCGCGCGTGTTCAAGCGCCTGCCGCAATATCAATTCGAGATCCGCCGCGTCCCGCCGGCGACCGAGGCCGGCGCCGCATCGGCCTTCAGCCAGGGGCCGGCGCTCGATGGCTCGCGTCCCGGCATCGTCTATTTCAACCTGCATGACAGCGCCGAGTGGCCCAAATGGGCGCTCTCGACCACGGTGTTCCACGAGGGCTTGCCCGGGCATCAGCTCGAGGGTGGCCTCGCGCTGTCGAATGCCGGCCTGCCGCTGATCCGCAAGGCGAGCGGTTTCTCGGGCTACGCCGAGGGCTGGGCGCTCTATGCCGAGCAGCTGGCCGACGAGATCGGGATGTATGACGACGATCCGCTGGGCCGCATCGGCTATCTGAAATTCCAGCTGTTCCGCGCCGGACGCTGCGTCGTCGACACCGGCATCCATCATCTGCGCTGGAGCCGCGAGCAGGCGATCCGCTATTTCATCGCTCTCGACGGCGACGCCGAGGGCTTCGCGACGCGCGAAGTGGAGCGCTATTGCGCAACACCGGGGCAAGCCTGCAGCTACAAGATCGGGCACACGGTGTGGACCAATGCGCGCGCCAGGACGCAAGCCGCGCTCGGCGCGAAATACGACATCAAGGATTTCCACGAGGCGGGCCTCGATTGCGGCCGCGTCCCGCTCGACATCCTGGACGGCGTGATCGACCGCTTCATCGCAGCGAGGAAAGCGGCTTAGGAATACGCTTCGCAAACTCTGGCGTGTCCGAAGCCGCAATCCGCAAACGCTTGATCATTGTTTTTCGGATTTGGCGTTTTTGAGCGCGGCCCGCGGACGTCACCAGCAGATGTGTTTATTGGCGCTCTCTCCGATACGGGGGAAAGACGTCTGTCATGCGTCACATGTCATTGGGCTTTGCCGACGCGCGCGAGCTGCAGGAGCTGCGTCAGCTTCGGAGCAAAACCGATACGCGGCCGCGAACGCGGCCACAGCAACAATCGGAGTCTGAGATGGGTCGCGCGCCAGCGCGGTTCAAGATGGGGATAAGAATTTTTTCCCTATTATGTACTTGACTTAGCATGACGCTGTGTCATCTTTACGGATGACAGGCCGACGCAAAGCCAAGCTACCGGCGGTCCCTCCGCTACGTAGTGGGAATTTTTCTTATCAGGAGGGGCCGCCAGTTAAGGGCGTGCCGTGGGCACGAATTCAACCGGGGACCTTCCCCTCGATGAGGGCCATCGCGCTTCGAACGGCGCGGATGAAACGCCTAAGCGTCGCAATTGTCGGGCTGGCGATGCCGTCATTTCCGGGCTGGCGAAAGAATATGCTCGGGGGGCACTCAGCATCATTATCAAGTTCAATCGAGAGACCGCGTTGAACGCGGGCGAAGTTGGCCGCTTCGTCTCCTCCGCCAATCAGCACATTACCCTGCTGTATAGCCATGACGGTCCCGTTTGGAGCTACGATCTTGAACGGGGGGTGACTAGTAGCTCTGAGGACGGGCGCGATGACAGTGTGTTTGTCCGCGTTGTCGAGTTGGTGGAGTTGATAGAGGTCATATCCACCGCCGCCGGGAAAGGCTTCCGTGATTTTGAAGGCGTCTTTCACCCATTGGCTGGGTGTCACTACTCCATTGCAAAGGGCTTCGAAGCTGATCCGGCTGTCGCCTGTGGGGAATTTGAGGTAGCGGTTTTGCGTGCCGTGGTCGATGCCAACCAGCTCCCACGCGGCATGATCGAGCGCGCACCGGAGATTGTGAATTGCATCGCCTATTATAAGGGCGAAACTGCTCGGAAGTGGCTTCTCAAACTTAACTCGAACGATAAGGTCACCACTTTCCGGATCGCTTTGGACAACAAATCGGTGCGGTTTTTCTGCGACGAAGGCGGCGAACTGCCGTTCCAAATCGGCGATGTGATTCTCGGCCCTCTCGATTTTTTGTTTAGCGCTATCGAACATACTACCCGCACTGAGCTTGAGATTACGCCGGAGATGGTCGCAGCGGGATGTGGAGTGCTGGACCGCGATTCGTTGCTCGATGTTTTGGGGCCTACCAGTCGTCAAAGCCTTGTTCATGAAATATTGGAAGCTGCGCTTTCACTCGCAGCAAGAAACCCCTCAAGCGCATCTGCAAGTCGAAGAGCTTAGCGACGTATCCGTCCAGGTCTTTTCGCTCGACTGTTTTTTGCTCGCCGCGCTTTCGGTAAGCCTCAGTTTGAGCTGTGATGCTTATATGATTAACGCCAATAATGATGGAGGATTCATCTTCGGGGTCTTCTTGAAGAATTAGGTAATTGCTGACCGGTGAATGCGCCAGTTGGTTTCTGATCGGGAGTGCTGCCTTGATATCTTTTTGCAGCGTGGCCCAAGTCTTTTGATCGTCATGCGGCTGCATGCCAGACATGACGCGAGGAAATATGCTGTTCACAAGCTCATCAACAAGCTCAAGCCTCGCCGCAAGGGTTGGTGTCCTGTAAAACACAACAGCAGTGTGAATCTCTTTGCAGCCTAGAATCATATTACAAATGTAAAAAAGCTCCCGCTCAACTGTGGCCCACGTTGTGATACATTCACCCACTAGGGCTAGGAATTTTTGGTGTTCTGCATCTGTGTCTGGAAAGCTCATGAACGACCCTAAATCAGAGGCGCTGACCGACGTGGAAATTGAGTTTCGGCGCGAGGCCGCGCTAAAGCGGATGCTCAGCACGCCCCCTACACGTCACACGGAATCCAAGGTAAAGCGCAAGCCGCGCGCTAAGTCTCATCCAGCAAAGCCAGAATCCAGCGGAGCTTAGTCCGCCCGGCGCGGAATTTAGCGTTTTCAGTTAGCCGTCTGTCGATACGTGAGCCGCTTGCCTGCCGCACCCTTGAGGATGCGAGCCGCACGGCCCACGTCATGCACTCCTAATGCAACGCGGTTAGACATTCTGAAATCGAATTCGGCCAGATAGCGCGAAAGGTGCTGCTCGGAAACGTGCTGATACGTGCCGACGAGACCGCGCGTGAAAATGCCGAAATGGCCTTCGACAGAATTGGTTGTCACGTCGCCACGCGCATATTCGCCGTCCTTGTGGCGAACGCGCTCATGCTTCGCAACGTGCTTATGGCTATCGCTGTGCAGCCTGCTTTCATCCGTGTGCAAGCGGCTTTCCTTGCGCACGTAGTTCGCGACAAGCTCGGCCATCGTTTCCTTGTTGATCCCGTCTTTCATGTGGAAGGAACGCACTTTGCCCCCACGCTCCACCAGCGCCACCACAACGCGCTTGTTTGCCGTGCCGCGACCGTGCTTCGAAATCATTTTCTTGCCGCGCGTGTTGGTCGTCTCGCGCTCTAGCGGAGCCTTGGACAGATAAAGCTCATCGGCTTCAACAATCTGGCCTTCGCCACCCAGCGGGCCTGTGTTGGCCGCAGGAGCCATCGCCTCGCGGATGCGATGCGCCATGAACCACGCGGACTTGTAGGTGATGCCGAGCATGCGGTGCAGCTGGTGCGCGCTGATACCCTTCTTGCTAGACGCCATGAGATGCGTTGCCAGCAACCACTTGTGCAGCGGGATGTGCGAGCGCTCGAAAACGGTCCCGGTGCGGACCGTGAACTTCCCCCTGCAAGCGTTGCACAGGAACATTCCGGCCTGCGTCTCGCCGCCCATCTTGCGGGCTTCCCCCTCGACGCCACACAGGGGGCAAGTCACAACGCCGCCCGGCCAGCGGTCGTTTTCCATGTGCTCCAAGGCCTTGGCTTCATTGGAGAAAATCGGGTTCGTGAGATCGGCGGTCATGGGCAGTTCCTTTATGCCCCTAAACTACCCTGGCCCGGCTGGCTAAGTCAAGTATATAATAGGGAATTTTTTCACAGAGGGTAGGATTCGGAAATTCTTCAATAGAAACAACCGTTGCATCGTCTTTGCGGCAAGAATTTTCCGTTCTCTATCCCCGAACAGCCTCACTGCAACGCCATGCCGGGATCGCCGGACATGTCGGCATGGATGCCTTGGCGGACGATCTCATCGCTGGCCTGCGCCGCGATCAGATGGGCGGTGGCGGTTTCGACACCCAGGCCGCGCAAGACCAAGGCACACATCTGCTGGGCAAGGCCGACGGCGACGCCGGTCTTGGGTTCCTCCAGAACGCGCAAGAGCGCGATCTGCGTGACGCCCAGGACATAGAGCACGCCGGTTTCGAGCGTCGCCACCGAGAAGCGCGCCGCGGCCAGGCCGTTTGCAATGTCGTCCACCAGGCCCCGGTTCAAGGGCGCGTTCAGCGAGGTGGCGCCGCTTTGCATGCGCGCCAGCACGCCGGCCCGCTCCGGATCGTCGACCGCGCAGCGCAGATAGATGCACATCGCGCGCGCGACGCGCCGGGCGGGATCGCCGACATCGGCATTGGCGCGCGCGACGGCGTGCTCGACCTTGGCGCGGATCTCGCCCGAGATCACGCGCAACAGCGCCTCGCGGTCGGGGAAATGATTGTAGAAGCTGCCCTTGCCGACCTTGGCGGCCCGCACGATGTCGTCGACCGTCACGGCGTCCACCGGCCGCTCGCTGAACAGCTGGCGGCCGGCCGCGATCAGCGCAGTCCGCGTCCGCTCGGTACGGCGATTTGCAGATGGTTCGGTCACAGCGTTCTCTATGCGGCTTGCGGTGTTCGATGCATCGCGGCGGCCCATGCCGCCGCAAGCATGGCGGGCTCTCCCGTGCCGAACACATAGCGGTCGGGCCGCACCAGCACGGCGTCCACGCCGCGATTTGTCAACCACTTGTCCAGTGCCGTGCGAAACGGCGCCACCACGTCGCTTGCAAGGTCTACGATCTGCAGCCCGGCGACCGTGGCGCCAAAGACCTGCCGCGTGATGAGCCAGGCGCCGTCATCGAGCACGTCGTCCATGCGAAGGCGTTCCGATCCGTGGCCCTGGGTAGGCTGCGGGAACAATGCGCCCGCGGCGGGCGCGCCGGCGAGAATGCCATCGCTCTCGAGAGGTTTGGGCTGGAGCGGCGGCAAGCCGGGCGCGCCCGCGGCACGGCTTGCGAGCATGCCGGCATCGCGCGCGGCGGCGGCCTCTTTGTCCAATGTGCAGACCACGCGGCCCATGCCGATGGCAAGTTCGACCAGCGCGCGGACATGCGGCTCGCGTTCGCATTGATAGGTGTCGAGCAACGCATCGGCAGCCGTTCCGTTCAGCACGGCATGCAGCTTCCAGGCGAGATTGGCGGCATCGCGCAAGCCTGAACACATGCCCTGACCGGCAAAGGGCGGCATCTGGTGCGCGGAGTCGCCGGCGAGGAACACGCGGCCGGACCGCCAGCGGTCCGCCACCAGGCCGTGAAAGCGATAGACCGCCTTGCGCTCGATCTCGAGCGGTCCGCAGTCCCAGGACGCGAGAAGACCTTCGATCACACCGGTGTCGAGCATGGCTTCGGGCGCTTCGCCGGGCAGGAGCATGAACTCCCAGCGGTGCCGCCCCGGCCCGCCGAGCACGCACGTGGTCGGCCGCGCCGGATCGCAGATCTGAAGATTGACCTGCGGCATATGCGAAGCAGGCTGCGTCCGCGTATCGACGACGAGCCAGGGTTCGTCGAATTGATAATCGGCGAGCCCCGCCCCTATCGCGGCGCGCACGCCACTCGATGCGCCGTCGCAGCCGACGAGATATTTGGCGCGGATGGTCGCGGCACCGCCGCGGCCGGTCACAGCGGCGGTGACGCCGTCGGCATCCTGGGTCAAGCTGCCGAATTGCGTTCCAAGCATGACACTGACGTTCGGCAGTTTCGCGAGACGGTCGCGCAGGGCGATCTCCAGGCTCGGCTGGTGGAACATGTAGCCCGAGCCCCAGCCGGATGGGGCTTCGGGTTGCGGATCCAGGCGCATCAGCAGATCGCCATTGGCGGCGCGAAACTCGTAGGCGGGCAGATCGCGCGCGGCCTGCTGAACCTCGCCGGCGACACCGAGCGCCTGGAACAGCCGCATGATCTCGTGATCGAAATGCACCGCGCGCGGCAAAGGATAAACGACAGTGTCGCGGTCGATCGCGATGGTCCTGACGCCGCGCCGTCCGAGCAGCGCCGCGAGCGTGGCGCCGACAGGACCGAGTCCGACAACGAGGACGTCGCACGCCTGCGCTTGTCCGGCCATGTCAGGGCTCCGCCGCGCAGGGATTGTCGAGGGCGCCGAGCCCTTCGATCTCGATGCGGACGCGGTCGCCGGGTTTGAGGAACCGCATCGGCTGCATCGCCGCGCCGATGCCGCCCGGCGTTCCGGTGAACACCAGATCGCCGGGTTCGAGCGTCATGGCCTGGCTGAGATGCGCGACCTGGTCCCAGATGTCGAAAACGAGGTGACGGGTGTTCGAGTCCTGGCGGATCTCGCCGTTGACGCGGCAGCGGATCGCCAGCGCGTGCGGATCGGCAACTTCGTCGGAGGTCGTGATCCAGGGACCGAACGGCGCGTGGCTGTCGAAGGATTTGCCCAGAACCCATTGCGGGGTGCGGTGCTGCCAGGCGCGCTCCGTCGCGTCGTTGCCGCAGCAATAGCCGAAGATCGCGGCGGGCGCGGCGCTCTTCGATATGTGCCGGCCGCCCTCGCCGATCACCGCGACAAGCTCGGCTTCGTAGTCCAAGGCTTGGCTGACTTTCGGCACCTGGATCGGATCGTAAGGACCGTTGGTGCTGGTGGCGGCTTTGGAGAACCAGACCTGGTTGGCCGGCGTCTCCATTTTGCTCTCGGCGATGTGGTCGGCGTAGTTCAGGCCGATGGCCATGATCTTGCCGGGGCGGCGGATCGGCGCGAGCAGATGCACCTGACCGAGCGGCACCGCATCCTTTGCGGCATCGGCGATGGCGCGCACCTCGCGCTCAACGGTTTTCCACGCGGCGATCAACCCGATCATGTCGCCCGGCAAGCCGGGCGCCGTTTGATTCAGCGGCACGATCCGTTCGCCCACCACGGCGCCAAGCTGCGGGACCGCTCCGGTCTCGAAGGTCGCGAGTTTCATGCCGCAGCGCCTTCAAGCCATCGTCGGCGGGGCCGATGGGCCCCATTGCACGCCCAGCAGATCCTGGAGCGACACCGTGTTCGAGCCGTCCGCCGCGGTGAAGACGTCGCCGTCGGTCCAGTGCTCCAGCGTGTGGCCCCAGGGATCGCGCCAATAGTCGAACACCTGGCTGCCCAGGATGTGGCGGCCGACGCCCCATTCCGCGTGGCGCCCGGCATCCTTGAGCCGCTGATGCCCGCGCATCAGATCGTCGAGGTCGGAGACCTCGAACGCCGCGTGGTTGAAGCCGGGACCTTTCGGGCTTTGCACGAGGAACAGCGTGTGGTGATCCGTCGGCAAGTCGCCACGGTCGCAGCGCAGGAAGGCGCCGATGCTGAACTGCGGCGACAGCGCGATCTCGTCCGACGTGATGAAGCCGAAGCGGTCCTTGTACCACCGCTCCGAGACGCGGAAATTGGAGACATTGAGCACGACGTGGCCGAGGCGGACGACGCTGGCCGCGCCGCTCGCGATCCGCTTCGTCGCGCGCAGGCGCTGGCGCGAGTCATGCCGGTTCCAGGGTTGTGCCGCGGGGCTTTGCAGCGGTTCGGCTGGTGCCTGGCCGGCGACGACCTCGATCCTGTGACCGTCGGGATCGGTGAGCACGATGCGGCGGCCGCCGCCCGGCGCGTCGAAGTCTTCGACCGGGACACCTTCCGCCCGCGCCAGGGTTTCGAGCGACTCGACGCTCGGCGCGCGAAACGCAATCGCGGCGAAGCCGGCGTCGCCGCGCTCGGTGATGTGCGTCACCGGCGCCGGGCCGGAGCCGCGCGCGACGAGACGATCGTTGGTTTCCTCGACGATGGTGAGGCCGAAATCCTCGAGAAACAGGCGCATCTCGCCGAGAAACGGGGCGCGGAACCGGACAAAGGCGACGTCTTCGACCTTGATCGTGGTCATGGCAATGTCCTTTCAGGCGCCGGGGAGCGCGAGGGCCCATTCGCGCAAAGTGGTGGCGAAGAGCTGCGGGTCCTGGGCGTGCATCGCGTGGCCCATCATCGGGAAGGATTTGTAGTCGAAGGTTTGTCCGGCGCCTTCGACCAGCTGCCGGACGCGCGCCGCCTGCAGGTCCGAGATCGCGCCGATCAACAGACCCGTCGCCTCGTCGACGCGGCGGAAATGATGCGTGAACAGGACCGGGACCTTCACGGCGCGCAGCATGCGCGCGTGATCGCAGCTCGCCGCGACCGTGCCGGTCCAGAAGGCGCGGGCCCATTCGGGATCGTATTCCTTCAGGTTTTGCGGCGGCTCGTCGCCCTGGGCCAGCGGCAGCGACTTCATCCAGTCATGCACCTCGTTCGGCGCGTTGGCGGCGAGGCCTTTCCAATTGCCGACGTCCCACTGGTCGCCGAGATATTTGGCGAACACCGCGAACATCGGGCCGATGCCCTGCTTGATCGACGGACCGCAGGACGGCGAAAACTCCGACGAGAACAGCGGCGGATCCTCGTAGCATGCGGCGCGGACGAGGCCGGGCGGCGCATAGGCCGAGAGCCACGCCGACAGGACGCCGCCCGACGACAGGCCGCTGACGATGGCAGGCCGGCCGATCAAATTCTGAATCACGCGGACCAAATCGTTGCCCATGTTGTCGAGCGTGTAGCGGCCCGGCGTGCGGCCGGAGCGGCCCTGGCCGCGCAGATCGACGGCAAAGATTTCGAAATCGTCTTTCAGCAGGTCCATCGCCGCTTCGTAGCCCCACCACGATTCCGTCTGGCCGGGTATCAGCAGCAGCGCGGGCGACGAGGGCTTGCCGGCGTGGGCGTGGTTGATCGTCAGCTCGCCGGTGTCGAACAGGCGTTCTTCATATCTGTGCGCGACATAGGTCTCGTCCGGATTGTGGGGACCGTAGCGACCGACCATCGAAATCTCCCGGTTGCCGATCTGCGCCGGCCCGTAATTGACGATTTGGTCAGAATAGTGGGACGCGGTTCGCAATTGCAACAAAAGAATAATGTTGACGCATGACCGCGCAGCCTCATAGTTGACGAAATCGTCAGAAAGGACGCCATGAGTAAGGGACCCGGACCGTGTTCGTGCGGCCGCATCGACGTTCATGCGCATTTCCTGCCGGAGTGTTATGTCGCCGCGCTCGCGAAGGCGGGGCTGAAGACCCTCGACGGCGGATTTCCGGTGCCGGCGTGGAGCGCGCAAGCGGCGCTGGACATGATGGACCGGCAGAAGATCGACACGGCGATGATCTCGCTGTCTTCGCCGTCGACGCATTTCCTGCCCCTCGCGGAAAAGCCGCCGCTGGTTCGCGACGTGAACCGGGCCGGCCACGAACTTGTCCGCAGCCATCCCGGCCGGTTCGGATTTTTCGCCAGCCTGCCCTTGCCCGACGTCGACGCGGCGCTCAGCGAGATGGCTTACGCCTTCGACAGGCTGGGCGCGGACGGCATCGTCCTCGAGACCAACATCACGGGCGAATATCTCGGCTCACCACGCTTCGCGCCGGTCTTCGCCGAGCTCAACCGGCGCAAGGCGGTTCTGTTCCTGCACCCGACGAGCCCCGCCTGTCTCGACGCGCTGCGGCTCGGGCGGCCGGCGCCACTGCTCGAATTTCCGCTCGATACGACGCGGACCATCGTCGACCTGCTCTACACGCGCACGCTTCGGACGAATCCCGACATCAGGGTCATCGTGCCGCATGGCGGCGCGGCGCTGCCGGCGCTGGTGGCGCGCATCGCGGCGTTCGCGAATGTGCCGTTCATCGAACCGCGGCCGCAATCCGAGCAAGAGGTGTTCGAGACGTTGGGGCGGCTGTACTACGACGTCGCGCTTGCCGCGCATCCCGTGCCGCTGGCGGCGCTGCGGCGGCTGGCGCCCATCGGGCAGATTCTCTTCGGCAGCGACTGGCCGTTCACGCCCGAAATGGGCGTGGCGCGCAACATCCACCAGCTCGATACGTCGCCGGAGCTCAGCGAAGGCGACGCGCGTGCGCTTGCGCGCGAGAACGCCGAACGCCTGTTCCCGCGCCTGGCGCGCTGAACAGGCGTCGCGGGCAAGCATCACCCGCTGCGTCCCACGACGTGCCAGGTCGTTCCCGGGTTGCCGCCGACGGTGGCGCCGCCGAGCTGGGTGAAGCCGTTCATCGTCCAGATCGCAGCCTGGCCATTGTCGTTCTGCCACAGGATGTCGGCCTTGCCGTCGCCGTTGTAATCGCCGGCGCCGACGACGTGCCAGGTCGGTCCGGGGTTGCCGCCGACCGTGGCGCCGTCGATTTGGCTCAGACCGTTCATCGTCCAGATCGCGGCCTGGCCATTGTCGTTCTGCCACAGGATGTCGGCATAGCCG